>JFJP01041062.1_pt1 | contig 17226 bp, 15 predicted proteins | sample 431651 | NCBI WGS metagenome assembly JFJP01 (sample SAMN02602958, study PRJNA72255) | Microbial mat metagenome, whole genome shotgun sequencing project. | biome: fresh water; feature: sink hole; material: water; isolation source: purple microbial (photo- and chemosynthetic) mats found in... | reverse complement strand
AAAATATTTTACAATTTGAGCGACATTTTCCGAATGCTAAAATTATCATGCTCGAAGAAAATTATCGATCAACACAGACCATCATCGAAGCATCAAATGATATTATTGAAAAAAATGTAAACCGCCCTGCAAAAAATGTATTCACCAATAATCACAAAGGTGAATTGATTGATTTGTATGCAGCAATGGGTGGCCAAGAAGAAGCAGAGCATATTGCACTCACTGCGAAGGGACTGATACAGAACGGCGCAGCTCCAAGCGATATTGCCATTCTTTTTCGTACGAACTTCCAGTCTCGAACACTCGAAGAAGCGTTCATAAACTACGATGTACCATATCAAATGCTTGGAACAAAATTCTTTGAACGAAGGGAAATTAAAGACATTCTTTCTTTTATTCGCTTTGCTTTTAATCCGAGTAGTACCAACGATTTAACACGAATCATTAACACACCACCACGAGGCATAGGGAAGGTAACTCTACTTAAAATAATAGAAGGTCATCGGAATGAACTTCCCCTAAAAACACGCGAAAAAGTAGATGCATTTTATAGACTTATTGATGAAATTCTCGTCTACGCAAAAGAACATCCAGTACACGAAACTATCGCATTTATTATAAGACAATCCGGTATAGAAGAAGATTTTAAACACGATGGTGAGGAAGGTCTCGAACGTCTAGAGAACGTACGAGAGCTCGTATCACTCGGAACAAAATATGCAGAATATGATCCTGAGACTGCAATCGAACATCTTCTTGAAGATTCTGCATTAGGAAGTGATCAAGATGAACTCAAAGAAAAGGAAGAATTCGATGCCGTACGACTCATGACAATACATTCTTCTAAAGGCCTCGAGTTCCCTTATGTATTCATCTCAGGACTTGAGGAAGGACTATTCCCCCACGAACGTCTCGGAGAAGAAAAAACAGACACCGAAGAGGAGCGGAGACTCTTTTATGTAGCTCTCACTCGTGCAAAGAAAAAAGTATTTTTATCATACGCCCACATGCGTACCATTTTTGGACAACAGCGGGTAAACGTAGCCTCTTCATTTCTGAATGACATTCGAACCGAACTCATTGAGAGTAAGAATCCAAAAGAATCAGGATACGAGAGAACGGTGTACTTAGACTGACCAGAAATTAAGGAGCAGAAGCGACTATAATTTCTGAGTCCGTCGTTTTTTCTTTCCCCGAAGAAAAAACGACGCATACATCTATGATTATAATTTAATCTATAAACATAAACACTACTGCCAATACGTTTCATTTTGAAATTCCCTATGGGGACCCTAGGGAATTTCGTGTGGTCATCCTGAATTTAATTCAGGATCCAGAGCTTCATCAACGCACTCCTAGACACCGGATCAAGTCCGGTACGACAACACACTTTGCACCGACTGACACGTTTTGATTTGATACAAAATTGAACTCTATGGTCGACTTACGAAGTCGACCATATGTACATAGACCAGATCTTGTTATCCTCAATTTGATTTAGAATAAAAAGTTATTTCACTTTGATCAAAATCAGTCTATACTACAGAAATGAATGAAGGACAGAAAAAATTTGAAACAAAAAAATCCTTAGGACAACATTTTCTCAATAATACTCGTGTTCCTGAGCTCATGGCTGAGGCTGGAAACGTACAGAAAGGGGACACTGTACTTGAAATAGGCCCGGGAACAGGTGCTTTGACTCGAGAATTGCTTACAAGAGGGGCATATGTCATCGCATTTGAAGCTGACATACGAGCAATTGAGGTTCTTAAGAGTACTTTCGCTCAAGAAATAGTACGAAATAATCTTACGATAGTGCATGGAGATGTTCGTGAAATTGATTTATTAGCTCTCGGTCTACAAAATAATTCTTTCAAAATTGTCGCAAATATCCCATATTATCTCTCTGGATTCCTCTTTCGAACATTTCTTGAACACGAAATTCAGCCTTCAAACCTTGTTTTCTTGGTTCAGCGTGAGGTCGCAGAGCGAATTGCAAGAGATAAAAAGGAATCATTACTTTCTCTGTCCATCAAGGTTTTTGGAGATCCAAAATATATCAAAACAATCGGTAAAGGGAATTTCACACCACCACCAAAAATTGATTCTGCAATCATTGCCATTTCAAATATTTCAAAAACTCGACTTGATGGCGTATCGCAGAAATTCTTTTTTGAAATACTACACCAAGGATTCAAATCAAAACGTAAACAACTACTCGGTAATTTGGCAGATCGTTACGATCGCACCAGTCTTGTTGAAATTTTTTCCTCACTAGGTCTTTCTGCAAAAATTCGAGGAGAAGATTTGTCATTCAGTCTATGGATACAATTGTGTCATAAACTCAAACCGTAAAATTCAACGCTATGCACATAAAAGGCTTTAGATCATATGATCTAAAGCCTTTTATGTCTCAATCATCATAAACTATGAAGTAGTTAACCACAGTTTATACAAAAATTACCCACAGTTAGTCCACACTCTTGGTATACTTAATTTGTAATATAGTTTTGTGTGGAAAAATTTGTTCGCATAGGAGGTGCAATCGCAGTAGGGATATTTATAATCCTTGGTGCTTTTACTATGCAAAACAATATCTCCTCACAAGCACTCACTGGTCAGGTTATTGTAAGTGCAGAGCCAAATCGTACGTATATCGACGCGCAAGACTCTGATGGTGACGGAAAGCTCGATTGGGAAGAAGATTTAAGTACTGGCATTTTTGAAGCGATTGAAACACCAACTTCTACCATCGATACTGCCGACACCTACATTCCACCCTCCACCTTTACTGGAAAGTTTTCTGAAGCTTTCTTCAAAGACTACATGGATGGAAAAATGAACGGAGAAGATTTTTCTGATCCCACCGCGTTCATAGGAAAGGCTGTTAATGCCATCGATATAAACACCCAGAGTAAGCGTCATACTCGTTTAGAGCTCAACATTGAGCCAGATTCTGTAGAAGCTATGCAAGAATATGGTAACGAAGTTGTACATATTATGCAAATGCATTCAGTACAATCTGAAAATGAAGCAGTTATTCTTAAAAACGCACTTGTCGCTAACGATCCTAACATACTTAAAAAATTAGATCCCATTCATGATGGATATTCAAAAATCATTGAAAGTACTCAAAATATGAATGTGCCGGAATCACTTGTAGCATCTCACATAGACTTACTGAACGCATACGAAAATATTCTTGCTGACATACAAGCTATGCAAATATCATTTACCGATCCACTCTATTCGCTTGCACGAGTGAAAGGCTACGAAAATGATGCAATAGAACTTTTCAATACATTAAAACAAATTGGAAAGATACTTACTGACCAAGGTGCCGTTTTTCAAAATGATAACCCGGGCGCTCTCTTTTACTTTCTAGAATCATGAGAAATTTTACACTCTTAAAAAGAAAAGGGATTCTTTTTATCACATCGTTTTTACTTGTATTTAGTCTCATACTTGCACCAATTTCAAGTACTCTTGAAATTCGTCGAGCTGAAGCACAATGGTCTACCTTTGACATCGCAAATTTTGTTAAAAATACAATGACATCATTGTCATCCGCAGCAACGGCATCTGGGATGGGTTCTCTCGTTACAAAAGAGTATATTCTCGATACCATCGGATGGGGACTTGTAAACCTCGTACTTCAAGAGATGATTCGTAGCGTCACGCAGTGGGTGAACTCAGGATTCCAAGGAAGTCCAGCATTCCTTCAAGATATGGGAGCATTTCTTACAAATATTGCCGACAAAGTCGCTGGTAATTTTATATATGGAGCAGGTCTCGGAGCACTCTGTTCTCCATTCAAGCTCAATATTCAAGTAGCTCTTGACATACAATATAGAAAATCACGAACAGGTGGATATCAGTCACAGTGTCGTCTCAGTAGTGTTGTAAATAACATTGAAAAATTCGTTGGGGGTGATTTCCTCCAGGGTGGATGGAATGGTTGGTATGATATTTCTGTTAATCCTTCAACGAATCCCTATGCAACATATCTCGAAGCAGAATCGTCTATGACTGTCGGTATCAGTAATGCGCAAGGTAAAAAGCTCGAGATTGTAAAAATGGGTAAAGGTTTCTTTTCAAAGGAAGTATGTACGGGATTGGGAAGTCGTGAAAAATGCTCTATTGTCACACCAGGGGATACTATAAATGCATCATTAAATAACGCACTCAACATTCCAAACGGAAGACTTACCATAGCCGATGAGCTTAATGAGCTCATCGGAGCACTCTTCTCACAACTTGCAGGACAAATGCTCAAAGGTGTAGGCGGATTACTTGGCCTTACTGGAGGTGGAGGAAGCAACGTAGACTACTTCAATCAAATAGCAAATGAAAAAACACCAACTTCATACAATGGAAAGGAAGTTCAAAACCCATACCCTGAGATACTCAATCGTGAAACAAAATACAGGGATCATCAAAAAGAAATAATCCAGCTCATTACTGATGCACAAAGCTATAAAAAAACAAAGTACGGAGATTTAACCTGCAGTACAGGAGAACTGACTTCAAGTCTTGAAACAAAACTCACAAGAGCATTATCTGAAAAGTCTGCAGTAGAATTGCTAATTCCTCAAGTAGAGACATATAGCACTGATTACGGTCAGCTATTATCCTCGACAACTCCACAAGCAACCATTTCCGCATTACTCATTAAATATAATGCGAGGACTGTAGTAGAAGCAAAATCAAAATTAATGACTCAATATAGTCAATATTCAACATCTGGATCTCTCCATTCAGATGTTGATAATGTGCAACTTGAACTGCAGACGATTCCAGACCTTAAGACTGAAATTGCAACATTCAAGGGCAATATCGATCGAGCATGTGACGACAATAACGGAAGGTAATTAAACACACACTTTGTTCATATGAAAATTTTCACACAAAAAATACTTAAAACAGGAATCCTCGGTTTTTTTGTGCTGTTAATTCTTTTTACACCAATCTCTGCATCAATTCAAAGCAACCTCGCTGAATCTGGTTTAAGTGAATCTTCAATTAGTTTTGAAATGAATATCACACATGCTGCTTCTTGGTTTGGAATTGATGATATAGCAGGTGCTGCATGGGAGGGACTTATAGCAATCATTGGAACTACCATGTTGACCCTCGCTTCAATGGTGACATTTTTGGGAGGGAAATTACTTGATGAAAGTATCAAATCTCTTGTAATTGGAATGGGAGACATTGTAAATGGGATAGGACTTGGTACAGGTATTGATATAGCATGGAAAATGATTCGTGACATCTGCAATCTTGCTTTTATTTTCGGATTTATTTATGCAGGTATCAGTACTATTCTCGATCCTCACGGTGAGTCTGCAAAGCGATTTATTTCTAAAATCATCATTGGAGCATTACTCATCAATTTTAGTCTCTTCTTTGTAAAGGTTATTATTGATTTTGCTAATTTTACATCTGTACAGATTTATAATGCAATACTATCAGGGGATAGTTCTATATCTTCAATCGTCATGAATCAACTTGGGTTAGTGACAATTTTTCATCCAACAAATGGCGAAGTACTCCTTAAGGTCTCAGGTTCTTTCACTTTCTATGCAATGGCTTCACTTTTCCTTATTATTACAGGCTTTGTTTTTGCAGCATCAGCGCTCATGCTCATCACTCGATTTGTCACCCTCATCTTTATCATGGTTTGCTCACCAATTCTTTTTGCCGCAACGGTATTTCCTCAAACAGAGAAATACGCAAAGGACATGTGGAGTAAGCTTCTTAGTTCAGCATTTTTTGTGCCGATTTACCTCATTCTCACACTCATCTCAATCAGTCTTCTTAGTAATATAAATCTTAGTGGGAAAAAAGACTGGGTAGATGCATTTACCAACACAGGTGATGCAAATACATACGCAATAATCCTTCAATTCTGCATCATTATATTCTTTATGATTCAATCACTACTTATTGCGAATAAATTCAGCTTAATGAGTTCAGACGTAATCACTACAAAGACGAGAGCGCTCGTCGGCGGTGCAACAATAGGACTTGCAGCAAAAGCAGGAAGAGCTACTGCAGGACGCTTAGGAAATTATGTTTCTGAAAGCGAAGGATTGAAAGATTCTGCTAGCCAAGGAGGTCTCAAAGGGTGGTCTGCTCGACAAGTATTGAAGGGAAGTCGTGTTGCTGGAGATGCTTCTTTTGATGCACGTAACACAGGAGTCGGGAAATCACTTGAAATGGGAAGCGGACGAAAGGGAGGCTGGGTTTCAGCTCAGAAGGAAATAAATGAAAAAGAAGAAAAATTTGCAAAGTCACTTGGTGAAGTTGGTGATAATGATATTCTTGTAGAAGCACGTAAAAAGGAAATGGAAGCAAAGAAAAAGAATCACTCAAATGCAAAGGAGGATCTCATTGCTAATAAGAAAGAATTATCTAACCTTAAAATAAAATTAAATAAGGCAATTTTACAGGGTGATATTAATACGAGTACGTCACTACAAGCTGATATTGATGAATTGCAAAAATCTGTAGTTACTGATGAAGAACATCTTGAACATATTGAACATGATGCTCATGATGCAGAAATTAAATACGCTTCAGAAAAACAACGACGAATACTCGGAAGTACTTATTCTAAAGCTCCAGATGCAGTTGAAGCTGAGATTAAGATATTGAAAGAAGGTTCAGATGGACATGGTGGTATTAAAGGTTTAGAAAAGGAAATTAAGAATCAATGGAAAGAGTATCAGACAGCAGGTGACACCCGAAAAAAAGAACTCCGTGACCTTATTAAAACAAACAAAAGTAAAATTAAAAAGAGCAAAGAAGATATCCATACGTTAAATCTTGCAAATAAAGAAATGGGATACGCAGGTGTACAAGAAAATGCTTCTGTACTTACTTCTTTGATGCAGGGAAGATTAGCTTCACAGAATCGAGGGGCAGGTAAGGCAATGCGAAAGGCTCATCAAAATGGAATTCCTAAAGCACAACTCCTCCACGCGGTGGTGGAACTCCTCCACCACCGCGTGGGCATTGATAATTAATGATAGATATTATGGAATTAACCTATGAAGAAGCAGAGATCATGCTTCAAACGAGACTTGCAGAAACACCTGAAATTCAAGCACTTATTTCGAGTGCGGATTTTAAGAAAAATCTTGCAGATATAATCTCTTTTGAAAATTTGGATCCTACACTTCTTCCTGTCATCGAATATGAGATACTCATTGTACTTGCTCAATATGCCCCTATCTCTGAGCTCTCCGATAATATTATTGAGAGTACTGGTTTATCAAAAGAAGTAGTTGACGATCTCATCATTATGATTGAGAGCACTCTTATTTCGCCAATATACGATGATCTTATTGCATATGACGCCTTCTGGAAAGAGGAACTTACAAAAGAATCTACAAGTAGTTCTGTAGCTACAGCAAATGACACTCCTGTGCAAGATCAGCAGAATGCATCAAATGTCATTGCTATAGATATAGCTAAGGTATTGGAACCTACCACCACAAAGGAGCCTTCTTTGTCGACAGCACCACAAATTACTAAAGTAGATACCGTTCTCGATACAACACCTATTTCTGCATTCGGGAAAAAAGGAGCGCTCATACCCAAGGCAGATGAAACACCGGTACTTCCTATCGCAAATAAATTTTTTAGAGAAAAATTAGAGTTAAAAACTTCCGGTGTTGTGGTGAATACAGATACTCAAATTCCAAAATCTACCCCTCAAGAAGTAACACCTCGTCCACTCACTCGTGAAGAAGTACTCACTGCATTAGCACCAAAAAGAACAATGGCCGCTGACATCGAAAGACTCAGACAAAGTAAATCTGAACATATTTGATTCTCAATGTCATTCAAATGTTTGAGTAATCCCTAGTAAGTCAACCCAACTTTTCTGTGCGGGATGATACAATATCACTATGCGATTTGAAGTACCACAATTCATTGAAATTGAAGATAAAATTATTGGTCCATTTACCTGGAGACAATTCATATATCTTGCCGGGGGAGCTGGTATACTCACTCTTCTTTTTTTCTCAGTGCCATTTATTATTCTTTTATCTTTAGGTGTACCGGTAGGAGCACTTTCTGTTGCACTTGCTTTCCACAGGGTAAACAATCGATCCTTTTCTATATTTCTTGAATCCTTTGTAAACTACTTTACAAGCGCACGATTATATCTCTGGCAAAAAGAGAAAGAGCAGGTGGTAGTCGTATACAAAACAGATACTGAAGAACTACCCGCATCGACACTTTCATATACTCACAAAGGTTCACTCTCTTCACTCTCCAACAAACTCGAACATCATATCCAAGACTCATCACTATGAAAACACAAAGCGCTTCACAACAATTCGTACCAATCGCTGACATTCATGATGATGTCGTTATTTTGAAAGATGGCCAAATTTGTAGTGTGTTATTGGCTTCATCTGTCAACTTTGCACTAAAATCTACAGGTGAACAACAGGCTATTCTGTCGCAGTTCCAATCTTTTTTAAATTCTATTGATTTTTCACTTCAAATATACATTCAATCAAGACGACTCGACATCAGACCGTATCTTGAAAAACTGCAGGCGAGAACATCCTTTCAGGCCAATGATTTAATGCGTATTCAACTTCGAGAATATATTGAGTTTATAACCACATTCACAAATCAAGTTGATATCATGACTAAGAACTTTTTTGTGGTCATTCCATATACTCCACTTAATCTAGAAATAAAAGGGATTTCTCGTCTCCTTCCTGTACAAAATACGGTTCAAAAACAGGCACGGTCTGCTGAAAAGTTTTTTGAAGATCGTACACAACTTGAACTTCGAGTTTCGCTCGTAGAACAAGGACTTATGCGCATCGGTATTCGTACAGCGCCACTCGGCACCGAAGAACTTGTCGAACTCTTTTACCACATTTTTAATCCGGAAGACATGTCTAATGCTCCCAAACAATAATCATGGCACTTTTTGATTTCATACAACAGAAAAAAGAGGAGGATGTAGAAGGAACAGCTTCTCAAACACCGCTTACAATTACCGACATTGTTGCACCCTCAGCGGTCAGTATTAGTCCTAAGAATATAAATATCAGTGGTAGACTTTCACGAGTTTTTTTTGCAGTATCATATCCACGTTACCTCAGCGATTGCTGGATAGAGCCTATCATGAACCTTGAACGTGAACTTGATATTTCTATAATCATTCACCCTATCGATACCGCAGAAACGTTAAAGAAATTTCAAAAAAAAGTTGCTGAAGTGCAAAGTCAAATCAATGAACGAGAGGGGAAGGGAATGGTACGAGATCCTCAACTTGATGCTGCATACAGAAATCTCGAAGAGCTTCGCGATAAGCTTCAACAAGCCGAAGAAAAGCTTTTTGACGTTGGTTTTTATATTGGTCTGTATGCAAACGATGAAGCGCAACTCAATAAAATTGAGGGGGAGATAAAAGGAATTCTCGATACAAAAATGATTTATATAAAATCAGCGCTCTTTCAACAAGAAGATGGTTTTAGAAGTATTATGCCGACGATGAGTGACAAGCTTCTTGTACATAGTAAATTTAATTCTTCACCACTCTCTAGTTTTTTCCCATTCACTTCTTTCGATCTCACCTCTGATTCTGGTATTCTTTATGGTATCAATCGTCACAATAATTCTCTCGTGCTTTTTGATCGTTTTTCACTTACCAACTATAACTCCGTCACTTTTGCAACATCTGGTGCAGGAAAGTCATACGCAATCAAGCTCGAAATTCTTCGTTCACTTATGTTTGGAACAGAGGTGATTGTCATCGACCCTGAACATGAGTACGAATATCTTGCAGAAGCAACCGGTGGTAAATTCTTCAATATTTCTCTTTCCTCAAATCACCACATTAACCCTTTCGATCTTCCTATTCCATTATCAGACGAAGATCCGAAGGATCTTCTTCGTTCTCATATTATAGAACTTACCGGACTTTTCCGACTCATGTTGAGTGGTCTTACTCCAGAAGAAGATGCAATCATTGACACAGCTCTCCATGAAGTATACGCATCAAATGACATCACCGGTTCAGGAGACTACCGTGATCTACCACCACCACTCCTTTCTGATTTTGAAATGGTACTCGCAGGGATGGAGGGAAGTGACTCACTCGTGCAACGACTCACAAAATACACATCAGGTACTTGGGCAGGCTTTATGAACGAACCAACCAACGTTGATATCAACCAAAAGTTTGTAGTCTTCTCGCTCCGCGATATGGAGGAAGATCTCAAAACGATTGCAATGTATATTGTGACCAACCACATTTGGGGAAGCGTCCGCAGAGAGCTTAAGCGAAGACTTCTCGTCATTGATGAAGCTTGGTGGATGCTCAAGTCTGAAAATACTGCTTCGTTCCTACATAACGTTGCAAAGCGTGGACGTAAATACTATCTTGGTCTTGCAACTATTACTCAAGACGTAGATGACTTTCTTCGTTCTCCGTACGGTGTACCAATGATCACCAACTCTTCAATTCAATTCCTTATGAAGCAATCACCTACTGCAGTAGATACACTTCAAAATGTATTCAATCTTACCGATGAAGAAAAATTTATGCTTCTTGAATCAGGGGTAGGGGAAGGAATATTCTTCGTAGGACTTAAACACGTTGCTATTAAAGTAATAGCATCGTACACCGAGGATCAAATTATCACCTCTGATCCTTCTCAAATTCTTCAGATAAAACAGGCAAAAGCTGAACTCCTCAACAATATTTAACTCACTATGGGAACAGAAACTCAGAGTACTCCAAATGAAATCGATACAAATCGTGGTATTCAAAATACTCAATCTCGCTTTGAAGCGCGTGCAAAAAATAGACTTCTTAGTGAACAGTTACAAAAACCATCTTCACGAACCGAGTCAGAATCTGAACCTGAATCTGAATCTGAATCTTTTAAAAAAGAATATCAAGAAATATATGAAGCTACAAAACGGAAAGTTTTAAAAAGTAAGATTGATTCTGCTCAGGCTATTCTTCGCTCTGAAGGTGAAGATATTGATTCTTCTGATATTCAAATTCTTCAAGAAACTACAATAAGAAAAGATACACTCCCTTCATTTCCATATTTTATTGTAGCTATTGCAGCAATTAAAGATGTTCTTGATGTATTCATTACAGCAACAGTTATTGGAATGGTGGTAACCCCTGTTATTTCATTTTTCTGTTCACTCATACTCTTTATGTGGACTCTTGGAAAAATTTCAGGATGGATGGGTAGGAAAAAGGTACTTATTGCAGGTGCATATAGAAAACTTGAGAGGGTGATACTTGTTAGATATGGACTATCAATTGCAATTGAAATAATCCCAGGTGTCAATGTTATTCCTGCAAATACAATATTCGTACTTATGGCTCATTATGATGAAACAAAAATTGTAAAACTTATAAATCGTGTACTTGATGTACTACATCATTCTGAAATTATATAATTATCATATGGTGATTTCAAAGCGTTTTTAAAAATCAGCATGATACAATATGTATGTTATGCACTTCAATACACGTTTTACGCACTCATTATTTTCTTTTCTTTTTATAAGTTTTTTGTTTATTTTTATTTTTAGCCTTTCCAATACCGCTAATGCTCAATCTATCCCCGGACAATCTATGGGTCTTACACTCGTATCAAAACCACTCTTTCCACTTCCTCATTCAGAAGCAGTCATATCTATTGATGACTACAGTATCAATACTGTTGGTTCTACTATCACCTGGTATGTAGACAATATAGAACAACCTAAAAATAAAAACGAGCGCTCTCTTACAATACAAACAGGGGAGATTGGTAAGACCAAAAATATTAAAGTTGTTCTTTCACGCACAAATGCACCAACTTTGACTTCATCTTTAGATCTTTCTCCGACACAAATTGACGTCATTCTAGAGGCAAATACATATGTTCCAAATTTCTATAAGGGACGAGCACTTCCGAGTAGAGACTCTATGATGCGCGCAATAGCGGTAGTTCATGATGGAACAAAAAATCCAGACGATTCGTATGTGTATAAGTGGTCACTTAATTCAAATGTATTATTTGGTGGTCAAACAAAGGGTAAGAATACTATTGATATTCAAATGCCTCACTATGATGATCTTGATCTTGTTGTTGATGTGTATACATCAACAGGAGCATCCATAGGACAAGGGTATGTCATTCTGCTTGCAACAGAACCAGAGCTTCATTTTTATGAATATAGCCCACTCAAAGGACTTTCTCTTCGTGAAGCTTCAAATCCAACACTTCTTCTCGCTGAAGAGACAACACTATACGCTGAACCATATTTTCTCGACTCGGCACTCAATGAACGTGAAGCTACTTTTACCTGGAAAATTAATCAAGAAGTTGTAGCTCATGAGAGTAAAAAACCAAATGCACTGACACTCCGTCGTATTGGTGAATCAGGAAATTCAATCCTCGATTTTTCTGTAGTTACCAACAAAAGTATTCCGCAAATTATATCAAAACAGCTTGATCTTACTTTTTAACAAAAAATGTATATGAGTATTACAAAAAAAATTACACGATTGAGTCTCTATACAGTATCTGTGTTTAGTGCTCTCTTAATTGTCTTTTCTGCAAAAATTGTCTTCGGCGCAGACAAGACTTTTTCACCACTCACCGGACTTCCTAGAATCACTAACTTAAAAACAGCAACACTACCTGATTATATCAATGCGGTATATCTTGCATTGATAGGATTTGGGGCACTCATCGCTGTTGTTCGTATTGCATGGGCGGGTGTGAAATACAGTACGAACCCTGGTAATCACAGTATTCATGAGAGTGCAAAAGATGATATTCGTGGTGTACTTTTGGGACTTGTTATTCTTCTCATACCATTTATTGTGTTAAAAACCATCAATCCAGATCTCACGAGTCTTGAAGTCCTCAAAATGGCACCAAAAATCACCACCGCAGACAAGTCTATCCAAATTTCATCAGAGCAACAAACGGAAATAAACAACTGCTTGGCGAAACCTGGGATGACGTACGACACAGCGGCATCAATATGTAGAAGCATTACAGCAACTGAAACCACGAATGAACTAGAAAAATTTTGTGAGAAATTAACTGATGGAAGTACTTGGAACCTTAAAACAGAAACATGCGATCCACCACCTATAAAGTATCAATCAGGCACTAAAGTCACTTACGATGATGATTACGCTAATGACGCAGAAAAAACTGTTGTTATTAAAAAGTGTACTGATTTGACGGACAGCAGTTATACAGACACTAAGAGACGACGAGATAGCACCGGACAAAGTGGCTATATTACTTGTACACATACAGTTTCTACTAATCAAATTCCACGGTAATTATATGAAAAAAATAATAATATCATTGATTGCGCTAGTTACAGTAATCATTTTAGGTTTTTTCATTTATTTATTGATTTTTGGTGCAACAAAACCTTCTTCTAATGATGTATTTACAGAATTTAGTGTTGGTGACGATAGGGAAGTTTCCTCGGAAACTACAGATGATACTCAAGTAACGAGTAGTAGCACAGTAGTGTCACATGCATTAAAACAACTCACCACTAAACCTGTTGCTGGAGCAACTTTTGTCACAGGTAATGGGAAACCCAATATCCAGTACATAGAGCAAGGGACGGGTCATATGTATCAGATCGATCTACAGAGCGATACCGAAAAAATCGTCAGCGGTACTACAATTACCCAAGCAACGGATGCTATCTTCTCTCAAGATGCTTCATATGTAGCAATCACATCACTTACTCCCAAAGGAACTGTAACAACCGTAGGAAAGCACAATACTGCAACAGGAGGATCTATCGATGGTGTTACACTCCCCGAAGGTGCTCATGAAGTATCTTTCTCCACAGCAAGTAATACTGTTTTATATGTACTCAACACAGAAACTGGTTCTTCAGGATATTCATACCATCTCTTAAATAAGATAAATACTGAAATATTTAAAATTCCACTTCAGAATATTCATGTGCTTTGGGGAACACCCCTCTATGTATATACAACACCAACAGGGATGGAGGATGGTTATCTATACAAAGTAATAGAAAATGAACTTACTTATGTAGGTCCAAGTGGAAAATCACTTTTAGGGTTTCGTTATGATGATGGTGTTATACTCACCAAAACAAGCGATAAAAACACTTCAAGTATTGCATATACCACTGATGGCTCTGAAATACCTCAAGCAATACCGTATATCCCTGAAAAATGTACACGTAAATCTAAAACTGTAGCATACTGTGCAACACCAAGTAATCGTAAAAATGAAACTTTCCCAGACGACTGGTACAAGGGGGTTTTGTCATACAGTGATGTTCTATGGACTGTTAACATTGCTTCGGGGAAAGCTGGCCCATTGTCTGATTTTAAAGCAGAAAGTGGACGCGAAATCGATGTGCACAAGATAGGTACAGATGCATCAGGTGAGTATATCTGGTTTATTAACAAGAATGACAACACACTTTGGATGTTTGATACAACAAAATAAAATCACCCTTTCGCATTGCTCATGATATAAAAAATCCCATTCAGATTGAATGGGATTTGTATTTCTATAACTTCAACCCTTTATGTCGCACAAGATACTCTTGTCCAATTGCCATAAGATTACTAATAGTGAAGTAGAGCGCGATCGCTGCAGATATTGTGTATGCAACAAAGAAAATAATGAGTGGCATTACATAGCGCATCTGAAGTTGCATACTTCGAGCAAAATCATCTTTAAAACTAGGTTCCGCTGACACATCTTTTGGTTTCTGAGGGGGGAGGGAGAGCTTCGTATGAATAAATTGTGTAAGTCCAGCAATGAATGCTAAAGGAAGACTTTTCGCAGTAATATCCATAAAGCCAAGGAAAATCATATTAACAATCTCTGGAGTTGGAATAAATGAATAGAGAATTTCTGTATTTATAGCAGGAAGCTTTATTCCACCTCCTGTATATACTGCAAAATATAGCGCTATTACAACAGGTATTTGAATTAAAAGGAGTAAGATACTTGAAAAGGGATTCACTTTAGCTTCTTTAAAAAGTTCCATCGTCTTTATTGCCTGCATTTCTCGCTTATCCTTATATTCCACTTTTATTTGCTCAAGTTTCGGTTGAATTTCTTGCATTGCAAGTTGTGTACGTATCGCTTTAAGTGATATCGGAAGAATGATAGTTTTTACCAAGATAACCGTACAAATAATCGCAATTCCTACATCACCATTACGAACAACATCAATGAAGAAAACGAGACTATTGTATATAGGGTCAAAGAAAAATGTATGCCAAATAAAATTCATAGATATAATTAATTAATTTTTTTTACAGCGGAATTCAGTATTGATAGTGTTTCTTCCTTAAGGGTGGCATATGACATATCAACTACTGGTTTTTTTACCATAAAAATAAAAACACCCTTCACTCCATGCTCGGAACGATAGTTCTTCACAATATCATATATTCGTCTTCGAATCTTGTTTCGAATCACTGCAGACTTTGCTATTTTTTTTGAAATAACAACCGACACATGCAGTGAATTATATGGGGTATATATAATTTGCAGGGAAGAGGAATGTAAACGCTTTCCGACACTAAAAAAACGATTGAATTCTAATCTACTCAATCGCTCTTTTTTGGGAAGCATGCCCTCAGTATAGCTTATACTGAAAGTTTTGCTCGACCCTTTCGTCGTCGTGCCTGCAACACCTTAGTTCCAGATGTTGTTGCAGAACGCACGAGAAAACCGTGGGTTGTTGCACGCTTTCGTTTCTTTGGTTGATAGGTTCTTTTTGGCATATCCGTATGTGGCTCACACTCTACACTAGATCCCATATTAAATCAACCTTCTTTTAAATACGCTTATTGTAGAAGAAAACCATTTATAAAGAAGTATAATTGACCTTTACACTATACATTGCTCTCCACAGGTTATACACAGAAGAAATTTTTCCCTTGGCTTAAAGTATATGTTTTCTAAAATAGGTTTACAGTTTTCCACATGCCGGTATAATGGCTTCTGTCATTATCGATTTCATCTATGAGTTCTATTTCAAACATCGCAACAAGTATCATTCATACGGAACAAATCGACGTTAAAAAACTCTGGGACGATGCCCTTGTAAGTATTGAACTTTCAATCACTTCTGCAAATTTTAAAACATGGTTTCGTGACACTCAAATAGTCACACTAGAAGATGGAACTATTACTCTCGGTGTACCAAGTGTATTTGTACGAGATTGGGTTTCTGATAAATTTCAAAATCTAATCCTTAAAACACTTCGCGATCTGACACCACATGCTCGGAGCATTGAATATGTGGTTATCCAGCGCAATGATCGAAAACATGAAATATCTAAGAAACAAACAGTAAATGCAGCACTTCCACTTGAGGAATATTATATAAACAAAAGCGATAATCTTAATCCAAAATATATTTTTGACACTTTTGTCGTTGGGCCTTTCAATGAACTTGCTCATGCTGCAGCGCGTACAGTGGTAAATAAGCCTGGTATTGCATACAACCCACTTTTCATCTATGGGAAAACGGGACATGGTAAAACTCATCTTATACAAGCTATCGGTAACCAACTCAAACGAGTAGGAAAAAAAGTATTTTATGTAACCAGCGAACGATTTACTGTTGATTACATGAACTCACTCCAGAGTGGTAGTGCAAATAGTTTCAAGGATAAATATCGACAGTACGATGTACTTATCATGGACGATGTACAGTTCCTTATGAACAAAGAAAAAACACAGGAGGAACTCTTCCATCTTTTCAATGCGATGCACGACAATAATAAACAAATTGTGTTCTCCAGTGATGTACACCCTTCGCTCATGTCCAATATGGAGGAGCGACTACAGTCACGTTTTGCACAGGGAATGGTTATTGATATTCCCCAACCAGACATTGAGTCCCGTGGTGCGATTCTTAAATCAAAGGCAGCACAAAATACACTGACGCTCACTGACGATGTTGTTGAACATCTCGCAAACACAATCGAAGGAAACATCCGAGAACTCGAAGGAGCTCTCAATACCATATTGTGTCAATCTCAACTTCTTGGTCGTCCATTAACTCTTGATGAGGTTAAAGTACTCATAAAAAATAGCACTCGTCCACGCAAATCTCTTGCAGTCTCTGATGTGGTGGATAAGGTTGCACGATATTTTGATATTGAACCAGCAAGTATCTATGAAAAAACAC
>JFJP01038618.1_pt1 | contig 17227 bp, 10 predicted proteins | sample 431651 | NCBI WGS metagenome assembly JFJP01 (sample SAMN02602958, study PRJNA72255) | Microbial mat metagenome, whole genome shotgun sequencing project. | biome: fresh water; feature: sink hole; material: water; isolation source: purple microbial (photo- and chemosynthetic) mats found in... | reverse complement strand
CAGTTATACCTACTGCCAGCAATAATGCAAATTCCTTCTTTCTTCTGTTGTAATTCCTTAGCAACACGAAACCCAGACCTGCTATTCCTATAACCATACCAAGAAGTCCAAGAAAACTGAAAACTGAAAGATAGGTGTTAGTAACAGCATAAAATGAAGCCAGCCTGTCTGTTGTTGTCTGAACTTCAATCCCATATCCTTCAAAATTCTGACTAAAAGCACTTAAATAATTCTCAGTTTGTTTGTTGTCGCCGTCAATAAGAAATACTGAATTTCCTGAAATTGATGGATAATACTTTATAAAATTTGAACGGCTTATTAAAATATGGCCCTGAAAAACGGATGTTTGGAGGCCACCTGCAATAATAATCTTTAAAGGCTGCCCTGTTTCACTTCTTAATATTAATGTATCTCCGGTCTTTATCATTAGACCCCACTGCAAAACAGTCTGGTCAGCTACGCCATAAATTACTCCATCTTCAGATGCACGGCTCACATAATCCCATACACTCTCGTCATCAATGCCATCCAATTCAGTGGCAAAAGAAAATGAACCTCTTTCGGTAAATTTTGATGGATCTATTCCCAGCAGAGGGGGAGCGGTAACATGATTTAAATTAAGGCAGCTTGCATCATCACCGGCTGATCTTTTTTCAGTTACAGGAATTCTGGTTTCTGCCCAGATAAGGTAACCACCTGTGCCTCCGCTTCTGCTTACCTTGCTTTCATCGAAACTCATTCTGTTTCCTTCTGTTATGAAAACAGCAAATATTCCTGCAGCAATAAAAAGAATAGGTATTATGCCATGCGAAGGGCTCAATGCATAGTACCTTTCTGAATTACTTCGCAGACTGGCATGACCCTTTCCTGAAGTTAAAAAGTAGTATCTCCAGAACATCAGAAATGTTACCATCACTGAAGACCCTGCAGCAAAACTTAATCCTGATTCAAATTCTTTATACAATACCGAAGCTCCAAACAACAGTGCTGATAACCCAATGGAGAGAAGTAAATATAGCCTGCTATTTCCCGGAACTATTTTACTTATCTGCTCGCGCCGGCGTTTATCAAGCTTTTTGAGATAGGCATTTGTCCGCGAAAACATCAGGAACATAACTATGATGAATGTAGAAAAGAGTCCTGTTAACAAAGGATAGAAGCCGTAATAGGTCAATAAGGTATCTGTCTGAACGGCTCCCTGCCATACACCATTAAGAGCTGAAGTTAATATGAAACTGACAACCAAACCTCCGGCGACACCAACAAATGATCCTGCCAGTGTTACAATAAAAGATTCCGTAAGAAGAATTTTCCTGATAAGTTTGTTTGAAAAGCCGATCGAAAAAAGGGTTGAAATCTGGTTTCTTTTTGAGTCAAAGTACGATGCCGTAATAAATGATAACAGAACAAGAGCTGCAACAATAAGGAAGAAACCAAGACTAAGGAAAAGAGTGCCAAAATCAACAGATTCAGAGGCTGCCTTTAATGTTTCACCGGAAATATCCCTTACAGTGAATCCGGACATATAAGGATCAAGCTTTCCTGATAACCGTGCACTGACCTCTTTAGCACTGATGTTTTCAGGAAACCTGATGGCAGTCGCAGGACCAAAATTATTGCCCCACAGTTTAACTGCAGTTTCATAGCTTATAAATGCCTTTGGCGTACCTCTGAAATTATTCCAGTATTCTTCATCCTTATCTCTTATCTGATCAGTTTTAATGGCAACACCTGCATCCCAGTCAGAACACGATTCACTGCCTGCAATTCCCGGAAACTCGGGCATAAGCAACGGATCAGACCATATACCGGAATTTACTTCTATTTTATTTATAACAAAAATCGAATTCTTCTCCACAAGAGAGTTGAGAGAATCAGGTGAATACCAGAATACTTTAAGGCTGTCACCTGCAGATACATCCAGATCATCAGCAAGCCACCTGTTAATTATAATGCCTGACTCATTAAGCCCGTTTGGATATATTGATGAAGGAACTCCCGCAATAAAGGAGTAGGGAGTTGTTTTATCACCGGCGGTGAAGCTGTTTGCAAGGTAAGTGAGCACAGGAGCAGCTTCAGGCATTGCATCCTTCGTCTGGTTTAAAATCAATTCGTCTATAAATACCCTGTCGGATACTATTTCAACTTCACCCGTCGCAGGGATGCTTCTGATTGTTAATCCAATATCTTCCGGTGAAAGAACCTGCTGAAGTTTTTCAGATACTTCACTTTCAGTAAAACCTGCGCTTCGGTCAATAAGTAATCTGTTTACGTGGTTCTCAGCACCCTCGTAATCTACTAAATCAGAAAGGTTTATAAAGATATTCTTAGGAGTTATCTGGCTGATTGAAAGAGAAAAATTTCCATTTTCAGCAGGGGAAAGTATAATCCCCACTTTCATTACAACTGACGTTTCACTATCTCTTTCAGGAGCAAATGGCGAATCAGCCGGAATATTACTTATTTTCTTATACCGGATTATTATTTCATCACCAGGCTTCAGTTCAAGTTCCGATGCAAGCTTTTCATTAACAGCAACTTCTCCTTTTTTGAGTTGTATGTTACTGTTCCCGTGAAACGAAAAAAAACTGCTGTCGGTAAACCATATATTAGTATTCAGAGCACTCTTCTGGCTTGACAAATTCTGACTGTAACCCGCAGTTTCAAGAACTGCTGTTGAATTTATATTCAGATCATTTCTGAATTCCTCAGCAACCTTGCTGTTAAAATATCTTACCCCCGAGCTAATAAGTATTGCAGTATTACCAAGACGTTCTTCCCCTGAAGCCTTGAGACTTTTTCGTACCGAATAACCCGTCAGAAGTGAACCTGTTATGACAGCCGAAAGCAAACCGGTTATCAGAACCTGATAAAGAACGGTTTTTCCGTTGAATTTTAATGAGCGGAAGGCCAGATGAAGAATTCCAGGTATCATAATAGTAATTTCAGTTTACCTCAGAAAGTAAGCCATCTTCAAGCTTCATTCTGCGCGACATCTTTTCAGCAAGTGCCGGAGAATGAGTTGCGAGAATTATGGTAATGCCTGTTTGCCTGTTCATTTCAAGAAGTAGTTCCCCGAGGTTTTCTGCATTACCTGTATCAAGAGAACCGGTTGGTTCATCTGCCAGAAGGAGGGAAGGACCATTTGCCAGCGACCTTACAAGAGCAACTCGCTGTGCTTCTCCTCCGGAAATGTTTGAGGGATATTTATCAGCAAGATTAAGAATTGATGTTTTTTCCATCAGGGTCTTTATACTTTTTTCTTTCTCTTTAAGGTCATCAGAATTGAGTTCTCCTGCAAGAAGCGGAAGATGGATGTTTTCTGAAACTGTGAGATGAGGCAGCAACATATGATCCTGAAACACGAATCCTATGTTTTTATTTCTGTATCCGGCTGACGCGTCAGTGTCGTATGTCAGAACCGAATCTCCCCTGAAAAGTACCTCACCTTCATCAGGTTTCTCAAGCATACCTATTATATTAAGAAGGGTTGTCTTTCCTGAGCCGGATGGACCCATAATTGCAACAGTATCGCCCTCTTTTACTTCCAGATTAAGATTCTTAAGTACAAATCCCCTCTGAATAAACGATTTTGATAAGTTTCTAATTACCAGCATTTAATATAATTGCTAATTCGTAATTCCTAATTCTTTAACACCCCCCGGTACACTCCGCTCAGTCCCTCTGACATTATTTCAAGAGAAAGCCTGCTGCGTACATTTATCTTCCCTTTTTCACTGAGTTTAAGTCTTAACTCATTGTCGTTGAAAAGCTTCTTGATTGAATCTGCAAGATCTTCAATTGTATCAGGTGAGTAGGTAATACCACCTTCCGTGATTTCAATAATTTCAGGAAATGCACCTGTAGCGGGTTGTACAACAGGTACACCAGCTCCATTCGCTTCGAGGATATAAAGTCCGTAACCATCATGTTTTCTGACAGGTACGCTCATAATGTCAACATTTCGGAAAAAATCCTCTTTCCCGTTTCCCTGATGCCACGGATAAAGTTTTATAAAACTGCTTAGTCCGTTTTCCTTGATTTTTCTGATCTGCTCAGCAATAAATGGCTTATCATCGCCGGTATATCCTCCTGAAACATGAAGGGTAAGTCCGGGAAGACTATTCTCATTTTTGAGAAATACAAAGGCATCAACAAGCTTGTCAAATCCGTTCTGCGAATTTATCCTGCAAAAATAACCAAGTGACGGTGCTTTGTTTTCCTTCTCACCTGCAACAAATGTTCCGGCATCAAATCCGAGTGGAATAATATTAAAATTATCTCCCGGTATACCCGTTTTAGAAATAAAGAAATCTTTGTAATATTTACTCGGTGTCAGAAAAGAATCAACGTTGTGAGCTTCCCTGGCAATCATCTCCCAGGCCTTTGACTGATATGGTTCAACCATCTCATCGAGCCAGTCATCCTCATTCAAAAGAGAGCAGACTATCTTTACATCCAGTCTCTTTTTCAATTGCCTCGCGAGTCCTATAATCAACGAGTTTGACAGGTGTATTATATCAGGTTTGCCATCTTTAACAAGATGTTTTATCAATCTGTCAAGTTCCTTATCAGGAAAAGCCTCTTCACCTTTTATCATATTCAGAGTCATCTCCTCCAGACCCTCTGTTCTGGTTGTTCCGGCTCTTTTTGCAGCCATTCTGAGAAGAGGTGTCGCATCAAATATTTTATCAAAGAAGGCAGGCATATTCTTCATAAACGGAACCTTTTCCCTTATATACATCGAGATAGCTCCGAAGAATACATTTTTATCCACTCCGGTATCAGGGTCAGTCTCATCAGGTGGAAGATACAAAGGAATTGCAGAGGCTGTGAATCCGGGTACTTTCCTTATCGCCCTGAGATATATCATATCGCGGTAACAATTTCCGCAATAGAAAGAACCTCCTGAACCTGTAATCAAATAAACTATCTTCATTTCTTCACCTATTAAGCCTTTGCGCCCTTACGCCCTTACGCCTTTATGCCTATTTCTCCCCAAACGCCAACAGCCTTCCATCTCCTGTAAGTATATAAAACATGCCTGAAACAACTGCCGGTGAGCTTGTTACAGGAGCTCCTGTGTTAAAGCTCCACTTCTTTTTCCCGTCGCTGAGACCAAGTATATACATGTTTCCGTCGCCTGATCCAAAGAGCACATTAGTGGAAGCTATAACAGCAGAACCATCAATTCGTCCGTTTGTTCTGAATTTCCACTTTAATTTTCCATCAGCAATGTTATAACTGTAAAGATATTTATCCTCACTTCCTACAATTATTTCTGAAGCCCCCAATGCAGGTATTGCCATAATAGCACCGGCTTCATCTCCCGCCCTGATCTGCCACACAATTTTTTTAGATATTGAACTTACAGCATATATATTTCCCTCATAATCACCAAAATACACCATGCCCTTCGCCAGTGAAGGGGAAGATGCGATATAGATTCCGATTTCTACAGAGTCTTTTTGCCTCCCCGACAAAGGATCTACAATTCTCATAATTCCGTCACATCCTCCGAATACAATCGATGAACCTGAAATTGCCGGAGTACCATTTACATAATTATCTGTCTCAACCTTCCAGAGTGATTTTCCGGTCTCAGGATTAACACAATGAAGATAATAGTCATAACTTCCTACAACTATGCCTGTTTTTGTTCCTATTGACCATAGATTAGATGATCCGGCAATCTGATTATCAGTCTTATAGGTCCAGATACGTTTTCCGCTAACCTTATCCACGGCAATCAGTGTTCCTTCGTTTGTACCAATTATAACCTTATTTCCGGCAATAAGAGGAGCTGCGTCGATAGCAGAACCTGCTTCGTGTCTCCATCTTATTTTTCCATCGCTGCCAACAGCAAAAAGTGTCCCTTTGTCATTTCCGAAATATACAATTCCGTTACTTACAACAGGGGAGGAGTTGGTTCTGGAACCTGATGGGAGACTCCATAATAGTTTGGGAGCAGAGGGTAGTACAAGTTCAGTATTACCCGAAAGATCTGATTTACCTCTGAATACAGGCCATTCTCCACTTCCGGTTTGTGCACTCACAATTGAAAATGAGATGCTTAATACAATTATAATTAATATCTTTTTCATCAGTTGATATTATTTCAACCTGCCTAGTGCTCCGGTCGGACAAACTTCAATTACCTCTCCACTTTTTGTTTTAAGTGTGTTATTGAAATCTTCAGTAAGCGGTTCTGAAATTATACTTACAAAACCTCTGTGCAGAAAGCATAGTGCAACCTCTTCCTTCGAATCTTCACAGATCCTGACACATAGACCACATTTAATACATTTGGCATTCTCAAAGATAAGTCCGGTATTCTCATTAATCTTTTTTGCAATTGGAGAATTTACCATTTTACCTGCAGGATCCTTAACGGCAAGCTTCCCTGCTATATCTCTCAATCTGCAATCCTCAGCTGCCCGGCAATCGCAATGCATGCAGCTTTCAGCTTCAGATCCGGCCTGTGTAATAGATTCAGGAATTCTAAAGCGGGAAAGGTTATTGCCTGTTTCTTTAAGCCATTCGAGTGATTCCGTTTCATCCATCCTTCCTATTCTGGAACTAAAACCACGATTCAGTGTATTTTCCTTCCTTATCGTTTTCAGAAGCTCTTCATTCTCTTTTCCTGTTACCTCAGAGTAATCAGGTGTTAATTCTTTATTCAGACTATAATACACAAACAGCTTAAGATTCCTTATTGAAACCTGCGTGTCAAGTTTCTTTCTTCTGCATCCTATTTCACAATAACCAGGACAAATACGACATAATATTTCACTTGTACCTATCTCATTTATTGTCATTTTGATAGCTGACTCCAGATCTCCTTTTGCAAGAAAACGGTTAAGGGCCGGTATATTATAACCTGATGGACAAACTAGCCTGCAGGGAGCCTCACATTCGGCTCTGTGTTCCAAGAGAAGCATCTCTACCGCCTTTTTTCTGAGTGAGACAACTTCTGCACTCTGAGTATCAATGTCCATACCCTCCTGAGCAATAGCTGAGCATGATGGCACAAAATTATTTGTTCTGTTATCCTTTACGAGGCAAACCATGCATGATGAGTAGTGCGGAACACCCTTTTTATGGCACAGAGTAGGAATTTCAAATCCGGCTGATTCTGCAGCATCCAGTACTGATGAGCCTGCAGGAACTTCAATATCTATATTATTTATCCTGAGTTTCATCGCTTATATTAATTATGTCTATTGCATTTTCAGGACATACAATTCTGCAATTATCACAGCGAGTGCAGATTGTCTGATGTATAGTATGCTTTTCATATGGAGTAAAAGGAATTGCCTTCACCGGACATTCCTGTGAGCATTTTGTGCAGCCGGTACATTTATCAGTAATGCTGTACATTATAAGGTCCTTGCATTTGCCTGCGGGACAAATACCCTTTGTATGAGCTTCATATTCATCCCTGAAGTACATAAGACCTGTCAGAACCGGGTTAGGAGCAGTTTTGCCAAGTCCGCAGAGACTGCCGTCCTTAACTGATTTGCAGAGTGCTTCAAGTTCATCAATATCTGCGAGCGTTCCCTTGCCTTCACTTAGTTTTGTAAGGATATTCAGCATCTGTTTTGTACCTACCCGGCAGAAAGTGCATTTGCCGCATGACTGTTTATGGGTAAAAGTCAGGAAGTACTTCGCCATGTCAACCATGCAGTCGGTATCGTCGAGTACAACCATGCCGCCTGAACCCATCATGGCACCCAGTTTGGTGAGTTCCTCAAAGTCAACAGGAGTATCAGCTTCTGAAGCAGGAATACAACCTCCCGACGGTCCGCCTATCTGAACAGCCTTGAAAGTTCTTCCATCTGCAACGCCATCACCTATATTTTCAATTATCTGCCTGATTGTGATTCCCATAGGAACCTCAATAAGCCCTCCTTTTGATATTTTACCCGCCAGGGCAAAGACCTTAGTACCCTTGCTCTTTTCAGTACCAATAGTATTAAATGCATTTGCACCATATTTCACTATCCATGGCACAAGAGAGAGTGTTTCCACGTTATTTACCAGAGTCGGCTGATCCCTGAAACCTTTTACAGCAGGGTAGGGAGGTCTGAGATGCGGAGTTCCTCTTTTTCCCTCAAGTGATGCTATCAGGGCTGTTTCCTCTCCGCAGACGAAGGCTCCGGCTCCTTCAAATATTTTAATGTTAAATGAGAAACTGCTGCCGAAAATATTATCGCCAAGAATTTTGTTTTCATAACAATGCTTAATTGCATTTCTGACCCTTGATACAGCCAGCGGATATTCAGCCCTTATATAAAAAATACCTTCATGCGCATTCGTAGCAAAAGCTGCAATCATCATTCCCTCAATGACTCTGTAAGGAAATGACTCCAGAAGCATCCTGTCCATGAAAGCCCCCGGATCACCTTCATCTCCGTTACAAACTACATACTTTGTCTCTCCAACAGCTTCCGATGATATTTTCCACTTTCTACCTGTAGGAAAACCTGCACCCCCTCTGCCTCTGAGTCCGCTCTGCAGAACCATATCAATAATCTGATCCTTTGGTGTTCTTTGAATTGCCTTTCTGAGCGCTTCAAATCCACCGAGCAGACAGTACTCATCAAATGAATCAGGTGTTACTATTCCACTATTAACAGTTGCAAGATGAAGCTGATAACTAAGGAAATTATTCAGGTATTTCTCCCTTACAGCACCATCAAGGTTTACCTGGCTGTGTAATTTGTCATCCGACAAAAAAGTATCCACAATATCAAACAGATTTCTCTTAAGTCTTTTCTGAAGACTTCCCGGTCTGATATGTTTAAGTAATATTTCCTCAACCTGATTTCTGGTTACTTTAATGTATCTTGAACTGACATTATCCTTTGTTACTATCTCCAGAAGAGGTGTCTGGTTACAAACACCTACACAGCCAACCGGTTTCAGACTTATATTCAGACCATATTTTTCACGGGTCTCCATTATCTCTGAGAGAATCTCCTTACTTCCGCCTGCAACACAGCATGAACCAAGTCCTATTCTCACTTCTGCATCAAATTCTCCTTCTGTCTGGTTATCCTTAAGTTCAGTCTTCTTTCCGCTGGTAAGAAGAAAATCAGATATTATTTCGTTTACCTGAGTGGGTTTTACATGCCCGTATGTTTTTTCATCTATCTGAACAACAGGAGCAAGGGTACAGCATCCAAGGCAGGCTACTTCTTCTATAGAGAAAAGATTGTCGGGCGAGGCATTCCTGCTGTCGTCAATTTCAAGAACCCTTTTAAATGCATCTGAAATAAGGGGAGCCCCTTTTACATGGCATGCAGTTCCGGAGCAGATCCTTACGGTATGCTTTCCCGATGGAATATGCCTGAACTGTGAATAAAAGGTAGCCACACCGGATATTTGTCCGGGTGTTATGTCAGTTATTTTGCAAATATGCTTAAGCGCTTCGGAAGGCAGATAGTTGAGTTTCTTCTGAACCTCCTGAAGGATTAAAATCACATTCTCCTTATCCCTTCCCGTAATTGCAACAACCTCCTCAACTGCTGAAGTTATATCTGAAACTTCTGTTTTGGAGCAGTTACAACCTGTCTCTGATATTTCTGACACTTGCTCTTTCAATTTTTTGCTATACAATAAAGGTTTTTCTTTCCACGGATGTAAATCTTCTCATCTGAAAATGCAGGGGTACAATCTGCGTTCTCTCCTATACCCGACTCTGCAATAAGTTTATATTCATCTGAAGCACTAACAATATGCATAACCCCGCTTCTGTCGAGCAGATAAAGATTCTCGCCTGCAATAATCGGGGACGCATAAAACTGATCCATATAATAACGAGTCCATAACGTATCACCTTTTTCAGCATTATAGCAGACAACGTCGCCATTGCCCGTTGTCAGAAAAAGAAATTCATCAGTTGCCACAGGACTCGAAACATCGGGCGTATATGAATTATCCTCCCATACAATAGAAGCACCTGATCCGGGCTTTATTGCTGCTAGTCTTGAGTAATCTGTTACTGCATACGCCTTTGTATTGTTAAAAGCAAGTGAAGGCCCAACATCACCGGTAAGACACTCAACAGACCATAATTCTGCACCGGTCAATGGATCATAGGCTGTAACATTGGGATTGCCATTAATAATCAGTTGAGGCTTGCCTCCAAAATATGCGAGCACAGGAGAGGACCATACAGGAACACCAACACGGGGAGTTTCCCACTTCTGTGTTCCTGATTCAATATCAAATCCTATAAGAGAAAGTTTAGCCTCACTATCAAATTGTACGAGAAGAATATCTTCATACATAATCAGAGAAGAAGAATAACCGTAAACATTCTCAGGTAAACCTAAGTTGACAGCCCATTTCCTGTTGCCATCATGATCAAAACAAACCAGGTTTCCATTTGAAAAGACAGCGCAGACAAATTTTTTATTTACTGCAGCAGTAGATGCTGCCAGACCAACATCATGGTCAGTTTCAGGATTAACAGAAGGTTCACCGGGAATGCCTGATGCAGAACCTGTCCAGAGTATCTTACCGGAACCTTTATCTACACAATACACTTCTCCTGCCATATTGTTTTCTCCTGTAAGAAATATTTTATCGTCCCATATCACAGGCGAGCTTTGTCCGGGCGCAGGCAATTCTGTTTTCCATTCTATATTCTTTCCTGATTCACCATCCCACTCAATAGGATAGTCTTTACCACCGGCAATACCTCTGCTGTTTTCACCTCTGAAGAAAGGATAATTTGTTTCATCAGGATCTTCAAGTTTCATCCCCCCTTTGCTTGCTGCAGAACTGGTTTTTTCTGTTTTTCCGTATGGATCGGGCAATTCGCTTCTTAGCATAAAGGATGCTGAAACAGCTGTTACTAAAATAACACTCCCTGATACCAGAAGGTACTTTCTGTTCTTCTTTTTCTGAAGGAAGATATCCGGCTTGTTTTCAGCTAATTCAGGCACAAGTTTTTCGCTTCCTGCAATCAGCCGCTGGCAGAAAATAAAGATGACAGCTCCGGCCAATAACAGGTAAGAACCTGTTTCAACCTGCCATCTCGAAGAAAAATATGCTCTTCGTGCCATGAGGTCAATGGCCCTTACCTGTTCGGCTTTCTGCACATTGGCTGGATCCTTGTCATACTGATCCTTAACCTGCAAAATCACAGGGTTATCAAGCGGGTTAATTGTCTTCAGCTGAACCAGACTGAATACCATAGTCAGAGTAACAAGAATTATAAAACCGCCTGCTATCTGACTGATTACCTTTAAAATACTGATATCTTTCTCAGTGAGCTTATCTTTCATTATAATACTAAACTTTTATAGGACAATATTTAAAACATCTTCCGCAACTGTAACATTTACCCTTATCAGGAACATAACCTTCACGCTTACTTCTGATTGTGAGAGAAAAAACAGCTATTCCGAGTGATATACCAAGAAATATTCCGGCCCAAGGAGACGATTTTCTGAATCTTCCGAGAATTATCTGCTCCTGCGCAAACAATTCAGTTTCTGTTTTACCAGATTCTCTGAAAGCTGCCGCAGCTTTAGTTATTGATTCAAGTCCTGTTTCCTTCTCAATCCTAATCTCTTTTGCAAGTCTGACATCTTTATTTACAAGTGCCAGATATGGTGAAATATTCTGCAGAAGAAAAGCACCGGCAACTGCAAATACCGGAATAAGAAGGAGATAAACAAGGAACCGGCTTCGCGACTTATCAGCTTCCTCCTTTACAACAGCAGTATCGGATGGAAGAATAACATCATAAGGACATGCATCTTCGCATAATCTGCAGTTTGTACAGTGCGAGGGAGTTATTGTAAGATGTTTTACGGAAAATCTCGAAAAGATGTTGAGCAGAACACCATAAGGACAAAGGTATCTGCAGTAGGGTCTGTTTACAAATATTCCAACTAGAAGAAGCAGAATTCCGAATATAACCATCGTATATGGCGCATCTAGTCTGAATATTCCTACAAATGGGTCATATCTGCATATAATAAACTGACTGTTTGTTGCAGCAAAAAGAACCGCAAGTGCAAGGTAAATAAATGGAATTGAGGTAAGTACAACTTCTACAGGCTTTGGAAGTTTTACAGGTCTGAATCCTGTTAGTTCCTGAATTGCACCCAATGGACACACACCGGCACAGAAAACTCTGCCAACCGCTAGAGCAAACAAAAGAGGAATCAGGAAAAAGAGCAGAGCTGACAGAGGTATTGTATAGCCATCATTAAAAAGTGCCAGAGCAACATTCTGAACCGACCCTACTGAACAGATACAACCCTCGCGGTAGAATCCAAAATATGCAAGTGAGAAAACTGAAGTCCAGATTAGTCCAATACGCGACCTTTTCTTTAAAGCAAACCATGTTGCCACCAGCAGAGCGGCAACAAGAACAAAAACATCCAGATATTCAAGCATCTCTGCTCTGTGCAGTGGCATCTGATGCTCCGGATACTGATAACCCGTCTCAAACTCAGGTCTGGGAAATCTGTCTTGCGCAATTAATACAGTCTGCCAGCTTAACAGCAGAATTAGCATTATATAGCGGAGTATTTTATTCATAATAAATCTGTTATCCCTTTTCCTTTAATATATACTGCTCATCTGATGGAATTCGCATAACTGCGTCAGAAGGACAGGCACGAGCGATGGAACAATCATTGCAGTTTACACAAAGATCCTGTTTAATCTGCATGTAAAGAGAGCCATTGCCAAAATCTGCACATCCTTTTACACACTTGGCACATCCGTCGCAAAGATCTTCATCAATTGTATACTGGAAATAAGGTTCCTCAACAAAAGTTCTCTTGATCGCCGCTACCGGACACATCTGGTTTTCCGCACCTGTGCTTATTGTCTTTACTCCCTGGCGCAGATATCCGCCACAAAGGTCACAATAACCACACATCTCATATGAATGAACACATTTTGAGGCAGAAGGAGTAAGGACGCAATGCGTTTTACACTGGCCGCACTGGGTGCATTTAAAGGGATCGATCTGCCATACATAACCCGAACCTGAAGCCTTTTTGGAAAGAGCAACCGGCAATGCAATAAGGGGCAGAGCAATTACAATCTTTCCAGCCTTTCTTACAAAATCCCTTCGCGATTGATATTTATTTAACTCTTCACTCATCTTTTTGCTGTATTGAAATTACTACAATCAGATTCCCCTTTACATATTCCGTTTCCCGGACAGCTATTACAATTGCTGGCAGAAACTACTTTATTTCCAAGGGCTATAACTATCAACGCCATAAATAGAAGCAGTATATATCTGCCGGCCTTTTTAAAGAATTCTTCTCTGTTCATTTACTTTCTTTTATATGAATACATTGATTTATGCACAAAGCCCAATTGATTTTCTTCGTCTACCCCGTCCCCAAGGGGAGCGAAGAAAATCAATTTACTCCCCTTGGGGCTGGGGTAGATAAATTGATTTTCAAGCAATTCATAATCATATATTCAGCATCCAATTAGTCATTTTCTTTTATATATGTACAGTTTTGAATCAGCAGGATTTGCAGCATAAATCGTCTCCCCGTCAACTGATGCAAGGTCCAACGGGACCGAGGCAACAAATTTGTTTTTTGAGGATACGAATTCAATGAATTCACCCGATTCACCAAGGATCTTTATTCTGTTAATACCCTTTTCTGCAGTTATATACCCGTTTTTTGTCTTGACGAAATGAGCAGGATTGCAACATCCGCAAAAATTCTCAGGTGCTGTCCCGGGTTCTCCGAAATAACTTATTAAAGCACCATCAGTTCCTCTGAATTCAAGTCTTCTGTGGCCTGTATTTGCCGCATAAATAAAGCCGCCTGCATCCAGTGCAACATCGAAATACGGACTTGGCACCACAAACTGGCCATCATTCTGTCCGATTAACTTTGTCACAATTCCTTCCTTATCAAGAAGAACAATAATCTTGTTTCCCGCATCTGCAAATGCGACACCTGTGCTGTTTGCAGAAACAGATGTAATGATAGCATTATCTTCAAACGGACCCCATTCTTCCTCAGTTTTTCCCTCACTGTTTATCACAAAAATGAGGTCCAGCGTGGAAGCATAAACTAACCCTCCAAAAGCAGAAAGTGAAGTTATGGTGTTGGGTGTTTTTATACTCCACTTTTTCTTCAGATCAGTATCATAACATGAGATAAATGACTCTCCGCCGAGAAATACAATTCCATCCTCTGATACAGCAACTGCTTTAAGAGTGCCATCTGTTACTTTTAATTCATCGCTGACCTTCCAGTTACCATCAGGATAAATTAAATTTTCAAGTCCCGAAGAAGTGTTATCTGATCCTTCAGGACTTACAGAATCAAAGATCATATATCCTATAAAAACAAGGATAACAAAAACTGCAATGATAGAGATGATATTTTTATTCATAATATCGCTATTTACCAATATTCAGGCATAATAAATTTCGTGCATCTCTGATAATCAGAAAGTTTCCGACCAAAGCCATAGGTCCCCAGGCCTCTATACCATCAATAATCTTATGTTTTGCCAACTGAGTAACAGAATTGTTTTTCATGGCGAACAGATACAGTATGCAATCATCATCCAGAAGGTACATTTTATCCCCGCTAACTATATACGGACCAAGGCCTCTGCCATATCTGTTTTCCTTGCCACTAGACCACACAGGAGTGCGAAGATCTGATTTTTGAAAACATACCAGCTGTTTTTTAAGCGGACCTGCATTCTCAGGCATGACGCTCCACACATAATCACCAATTAAAATAGGAGTTTGTTGATCACTGGCAATTCCCTCTGTTGCTTTGTGTTGCTCCTTTACTGTGGCACTGTATTTTGAGCCGTCGAAGCTTACAACGACTTTTGCTCCACCTGCACCGTAGCTGCCAAAAACAGCTATCTCGCTGCTGTTTAGAAGTATAGGAGATGCAGCTGTTGTGGCAGGACTCCAGTCAGTTGTTGACCAAAGTAGTTTACCCTGATCATCTTCTTCTGCTGAAACACCGCATACACCACCGACAGCATTATAAACATACATCCGCTTACCAAGAATTGTCATGGGGATAATCGATCCGTGTGACATTCTCAGTGAATCGGGATTAGGGGTTGTCCATTTTACCAAACCTGTTGCACAATCGACTCCTATCATAAGCGCCTTAACACCGGGGGCAATTATTGCGATATCATTATCTATCAAAGGACATTGACCTGAGAAAAAGTCGGGGGTAACCCTTCCGGTTTCCCTGCCCGGGATGCCGTATACTTTTTCAAGATCAATTGACCATAGCAAATCACCGGTTACAGGATGCGTACACATAACATGAGAACGAGGACCAATTGTAACAACATATTTATCAGTAACTGCAGGAATTGTCCTGGAATAACCATGATTTCTCTTGAGTTCAACATAGTACCAGCGTTTCCACAACTCTCTCCCTGATGATAGTGAGAAACATCTCAATACATCGGCTTTTCTTCTTTCATTATAATCAAGGATGTAAACTCTTCCGTTATGAACAGCCGGACCAGCGTAACCTTCTCCAAGAGTTGTTCTCCATACAACCGGAGGACCTGTAGTATCCCATGATTCAGCTAGTGGAGTATTCTCTTTGCTTATGTTATCAAAGTCAGAACCTCTGAAACGTGGCCATTCACCTGCAATCATCTCCTCAGGTTCCGGAATTGAATCAGAGTCAAAAAATTCTCCGATTATAACAGAATCGGATCTTATAACCATTTTCGGACGATTATCCATACCCGGAACTCTCTCACTGAGGTCAAAGGGCTGTGGCTTAAATAGCCACCATAGCAAAACACCTAGCAGGCAGGCAGTTATTACCCCAATAATTATTATATTCTTATTCCTTATTTCCAACATCATTCAAATTAAGCCGCAAGATAAAAAAACCAACCTTAATAAAAGTTAAATATGATTAATTACAAGAAAAACATAATCAAAACTTATTCGCAGTGCAGACAAATATACCTTTATATATATACAAGGCATAAATCATGCCGTTGAAATAGAAAAAATGAGTGATGAAAACGAATATTTAACAATAATTACCTTTTTGAATGTATAATCAGGGTTATAAACATGACTTTTGTCATATTAATATATTATCATAATTAAGGCTTATAAATTGAATATATTCAGTAATAATATCCTTTAAATTACATTTATTATTATTAATCTCATATTTATTTAATAATTAATTTTGTTTCAATTTAAAAATAATTAGATTTGCAGACTCTCTTCTGAGTTAATATCGGGAGAATAAATAAAACAATAATTATATGTGCGGAATTGTAGGAGTATTCGATCTGAAAACCAGCTATATGGATCTTAGGGCTACTGTCCTGAAAATGTCAAAGAAAGTAAGACACCGTGGTCCCGACTGGTCAGGCATTTTCTATTGCGAAAAGGCTATCCTTGCTCACGAGAGGCTTTCAATTGTTGATCCGCAGTCGGGAAAGCAGCCCCTCTACAGTAAAGATGGCAACCTGATTCTCACTGTAAACGGAGAAATTTATAATCATCAGGAGATCCGTAGAAGATATGAAAACAAATACGAGTTTCTGACTCACTCCGATTGTGAGGTAATTCTTCCTCTCTATCGTGATAAGGGTCCTGCATTCATCGAGGAACTAAGCGGAATCTTTGCATTTGCTCTCTATGATAAAGAGAAAGACTCATATTTTATTGCGCGCGACCATATTGGAATTATACCTTTATATATAGGCTGGGATTCGTTCGGCAATTTTTATGTTGCTTCTGAACTTAAAGCGCTTGAAGGTGTCTGCAACAAGATTCAGGAATTTTTGCCCGGGCACTACCTTTACAGCAAAGAGGGGGTCATGACAAAGTGGTACCAACGTGACTGGATGGAGTATTCATCTGTTGAAAATAATGAAACAAGCATAGAGGATCTGAAAATGGCTCTCGAAGCAGCAGTTCATCGCCAGCTTATGTCAGATGTACCTTACGGAGTTCTGCTTTCCGGTGGTCTCGATTCATCAGTTGTGTCAGCTATTGCCAAAAAATTCGCTCCAAAGAGAATTGAAACACAGGACAAGAGCGAAGCCTGGTGGCCACAGCTGCATTCATTTGCAGTTGGTCTCGATGGTTCTCCCGATCTTATTGCAGCCAGGAAAGTTGCTTCTCATATAGGCACCATTCACCATGAAATAAACTTCACAGTTCAGGAGGGACTGGATGCTATACGTGATGTGA
>JFJP01005900.1_pt1 | contig 17227 bp, 11 predicted proteins | sample 431651 | NCBI WGS metagenome assembly JFJP01 (sample SAMN02602958, study PRJNA72255) | Microbial mat metagenome, whole genome shotgun sequencing project. | biome: fresh water; feature: sink hole; material: water; isolation source: purple microbial (photo- and chemosynthetic) mats found in... | reverse complement strand
GCGGCGATGGTGGCCGTGCCGGTCAGGGCGCCAGAAAAATCATTGGCGGTGGCCGCTGATGTACCGCTGCCTGCTGCCGTCCACTTGACGGTTTGTGCCGTGGTGCTGGCTTTGTTGACGCTGATGGTGAAGCTGAATGCGGTGCTGCCGCTGTTGCCCTCCGCCAGCGTGGCGGTGCTGGTGCTGATGGCGACGACCGGCAGCGTTGGTGTTGGTGTCGGTGTCGTGCCCGTCAATTGGCTGGCGGTCTTGATGCCATCAGAAAAACTGAACAGCTCAACACCCTTGATCTGATCAGTGCCGGTGACTGTGTTGTTGAAGGTCCAGCTTTGCAGTGCGGCGTTGTAGCTGTAGGTGTAGCTGCTGAAGTTGCCCGAAAAGTTGGCCTGATCGTTGCCAGCACCGCCGTCGAGGTTGTCGTTGCCCGCGCCGCCGATCAGGATGTCATCGCCATTGCCGCCATTGAGCACATCGGCGCCTGCACCGCCATCGAGTTTGTTGGCCAGGTTGTTGCCCGTGATCTGGTCTGCGCCATTGCCACCCACGGCGTTTTCGATGTCGCAGGTGTAGGCAATGGAGATGTTGTTGGTCATGCTGTTGCACGACGAAAAGCTGCCAGGCATCAGGCTGACGATGCTGTTGGTGCTCCAGCCGCTCAAGTCCAGCGTGTCGTTGCCGGTGGAGTCAAACAAGGCCAGGATCGGGTTTTTGTTGGCCGAGAAGTCATACAACTGGGCTGCGGTGCCCGTCACATTGCAGTGAAAGCCATAGATGGTGTCGCCGGTGCGGGTGGTGGTCTCCACACCGTAGAGCGACTGGATCGCCATGATGTCGTTGATCATGGGTGTTTGCGGCGCATAGAGCTTGCCGTCCGCACCGACCCAGTCGGCCCAGGCCACCAAACCCGCGCCAGCCTGGCTACCGGTGCCCCAGTTCGGGCCGAAATACGACATGATGGAAAACACGGTGCTGTCCTGGTAGCTCGACGGGGTCCAGTTGCCGGTGCCGTTGTAGTTGCCCATATGGTCCAGACCCAACGCGTGGCCTTCTTCGTGGATAAAGGTCAAGAAACCATGTTGCCCAATTTGGGGGTTGGTCAGCTCAGCGTAGGCACTGCTGAACCAGACGCTGCCCACCGACGGCATGTAGCTTTGGGCGAATTGAATGCCAGTGCTGGAAAAAGCAAGCTCGATATTGGAGGTGGTGGCGGTGGTTTTTTGCAGGTCGGCGCCCATGACGTCGTCCCACGTCTGCAGCGACAGGTTTCCAATGGCTTGTTGTGTTGCCGTAAAGGCTTTGAAACCGGCGCGTTCGGTGCTGCCGTACATGCCCGACGAGACAGTCGCAAAGGCGTAGGTGATGGTGCTGCCGTTCCAGCTAGAGCCAGACAGCAGTTGATCGAGGATTTGTTGGGAAGACCAGTTTGCCAGTGCCATATCGAGCTCCAAAGCGATCGACGGCAAACCTTAAAGAGGAAAATCAGCAGACACCCTGCCTGGAGATTCGATGCAACCTGGCAACCCACTTGCTTACAAGTTAGGGCCCATGGCTTTGCGTCCTCAGGGTTACCCCTGGTTTGCCTTTGATCAAGGCTGCGATGATGAAACAATCAGTTGCAACTTGCAAGAGGGTTGCCTGGCATTGGCGTGACGTCTTCTGTAACCAGGTGTAATGTCGGGTCGGTGTGGCGCATGGGTGTAAGAAGCTTGTCAGGACAATTACCGCCTGGCCATGTACGCTGCAAACAACCCGGGGTGCAGGCCTCTGAGTGTCTTGCGCCGGTCAACCAGATCGCGCTGGCGTGCTTGGCGCTCCAGGCCCAGCAGTTCCAGCAGCAGGCGCATCGTCTGCTCGGGCGCTGTGTGTTGTCCGGCCTGGGCCTGCTGCAGGGTGCTGGCCAACTCCGGGCGCTCGGTCAGCAGCCAGGCGGGCAGCCAACACAGATCGCTGCTGTCACCCGAACCCTCAAAGGTCTGCCAAAAGCCATTGACCAGGGCGATCAGTGTGGCGTCGTTCGCAAGATCCAACACCGTCTGTAGCCGTTTCGGTGCCAGCCAGGCCAGTTCTGCCAGCAAGCCCCAGTTGGCGTTGACTCCCTGGAGCGACAGCCGCGCTTGCAGCATCCAGGCCAAGGGGACGGGAATGCGCCGCCACGACTCGATCGCTGCCACAGCATCCGCAGCCCTCTGCCACTCATGGGCGCGCAACCAAAGCGGCGCCGCATGCAACTGCGGCTGATCATGACAAAAGGGCAAACCCTGGGCCGCTTGCGCCAGCGCCGTCCAGCGTTGACGCAGCCAGGTGCCCGCGATGGACCCCAGCGCGACCTGCGCCGAGAGTTCGAGCTGTTGCAGGTCGGCCACTGCAGCATCCAGTGCGGCATGGTCACTCATGCGTGCCGGCGCACCGTGGTGCAACGCCCGCATCAATGCGTCAAGCGCCGGCAGGCAACCATCGTCCGGATAGTTCTGGTGCAGTATTTTCAGCGCCTGAGCGGCTGCCGACGTGTTGTCTCGCTCCAGTGCCAGGATCACATCGTTACGCAGGCAGGTGTGATGACCTGGATCAAACAAGTCGAATTGCATGACCCGTATTCTGCCGCCTCGCCCGCCACACGCCAAAATGCCTCGCAGCAGGGGCGTAAACTTGGCCCCACATCAACAATCCATAGAGACTCTCATGAGCCAGAACCAGTCTGAAAAAATCCGTGCCGTCGCCCTCGCAGGACATGGTGCCGTTGGCAAAACCACCCTGGTCGAAAGCCTGCTGGCCGCCACCGGCGCCATTGCCAGCCGAGGCGCGGTCGAAAAGGGCAATACCGTGTGCGACTTTGACCCGGTTGAAAAACAGCTCGGGTTTTCGCTGCAATCTTCGTTGGTGAGCCTGACCACCGCAGACACCCTGGTCCATCTGATCGATACCCCCGGCTATCCCGACTTTGCCGGCCAGGCCATCGGCGCGCTGGCTGCGGTGGACACCGTGCTGATCGTGATCAGCGCGCAAACCGGTATCGAACTGACAGCCGAGCGCATGTTTGACTTGGCTGGTGAGCGCGGCGTGTGCCGCATGATCGTCATCAACAAGATCGACGCCGAGAACATTGACCTGAGCACCTTGGTTGAGCAGGTGCGTGAGCGCTTTGGCAAGCAATGCCTGTTGCTCGACCTGCCCACCCAGCATGGACAAGACGTGGTCGAACTGCTGGGTCACGATGACGGAGAAAGCGACTTTGCCTCGGTGGCCGCAGCGCACCGGGCACTCATTGATCAGTTGGTTGAAGAAGACGACGACCTGATGGCGCGCTATCTGGAAGACGGCGCCGACCCCAGCCCGCAAGAGTTGCACGCGCCCTTTGAGAAGGCGCTGCGCGAAGGGCATCTGATCCCGATCTTGTTCGTTTCGGCCAAAACGGGCGCCGGTGTGCCGCAGTTGCTCGATGCCCTGGCCAAATTGGCACCGAACCCGCTGGAAGGCAATCCACCGCCTTTTTACAAGGGCGAGCCCGGCGCCGAGCCGCAGGCGTTTGCTGCCCAGCCCGATGACGCGCTGCATGTGCTGGCGCATGTGTTCAAGATCGTGGTGGACCCATTTATCGGCAAAGTAGGGGTGTTTCGGGTGCATCAGGGCACCATTCGCAAAGACCAGCAGTTGTTCGCCGGTTCGGCCAAACGGCCCTTCAAGGTGGCGCACCTGTACCGACTGCAAGGCAAGGAATATGTCGAGGTGCCGGCGCTGGTGCCTGGTGACATTGGTGCTGTGGCCAAGGTCGATGAGATCGACTTTGACTGTGTGCTGCATGACTCGCACGACGAGGACGACATCCATCTCAAGCCCTTGGTGTTCCCGCAGCCCATGCAGGGCCTGGCGGTCCAGACCCGACGCAAGGGCGACGAACAGCGGCTGTTTGAGATCCTGCACAAGCTTGAACTCGAAGACCCCTGCTTTGCCGTTGAGCGCCACCCCAGCACCAATGAAACCATCATCCGGGGTTTGGGTGATATGCACCTGCGCTCCAAAATGCTGCGCATGCAGCAGCAGTTCAAGCTGGAGCTTGACACCAGTGTGCCGCAAATTGCCTACCGTGAAACCATTTTGGGCAAGGCCGAAGGGCATTGTCGCCACAAGAAGCAAAGCGGTGGCGCCGGCCAGTTTGGCGAGGTGATGCTGCGTGTGGAGCCGCTGGAACGCGGGGCTGGCTTTGAGTTTGTTGACATCGTCAAGGGCGGTGCCATTCCGGGCGTGTTCATGGCGGCAGTTGAAAAGGGTGTGCAACAGGCCCTGGCCGAAGGCGCCGTGGGTGGCTTTCCGCTGCATGATCTGCGTGTCACGGTGTATGACGGCAAGACGCACGCGGTCGATGGCAAAGAGGTCGCGTTTGTAGCGGCAGCGCGCAAGGCCACACTCGAAGCCGTGCGTGCGGCCAACCCGATTGTGCTGGAGCCACTGGTGAACATCGAGGTGGTGGCGCCAGAGGGCGCCATTGGCGACCTGACTGGCGACCTGGCCAGCAAACGCGGTCACATCACCGGAACACAGCCGCGTCCGGCCGGCACTGTGGCCATCAGTGGCCAGATGCCGCTGGCCGAGTTGGGTGATTACCAAAGCCGCCTGAAGTCGCTGACCGGTGGGCAGGGCTCTTACAGTCTGGCCTTCTCGCATTATGCGCAGGTCAGCGCCGACACCCAGGCCAAGCTGGCTGCGGCCTTCAAGCCCGCCAATCTGGGCGACGACTGACACCACCTCCACCACACGCGGTGCGCAGCCTGGGCTACTTGCACCCGCTGCGCGCCGGTCAGGTTGCTTCATGGCGCATCACCTGCTGCTGGCATATTCGACCACTGACGGTCACACCCTGCATATCTGTCAGCGCATGCAGTTTGTCATGACCGCACTGGGTCAGCGTGTCACCCTGGTGCCGCTGGCACAGGCCCATGCCCTGGACCTGAACCAGTTCGGGCGCATCGTGATCGGCGCCAGCATCCGTTACGGCCACCATCAACCCGAGGTGGCGCGCTTCATCGCCCGGCACCAGGGCTTTCTGGAGAGCCGGCCCAGCGCGTTCTTCAGTGTCAACATCGTGGCCCGCAAACCAAACAAGAACCGCCCCGACACCAACCCCTACCTGAAGAAGTTCTTGCGCCAGATCACCTGGAAGCCGCAACTGGCGGCAGTTTTTGCAGGCAAACTCAATTACCCGCTCTATGGCTGGCTAGACCGGCAGATGATTCGCCTGATCATGCTGATGACGCACGGGCCCACCGACCCCACAGCCGTCGTTGAATTCACCGACTGGGAGCAGGTGCAGGCGTTTGCACACGCTGTGTGTGAACTGACGGTCCCGATCGCACCACCCGCCTGAGCCGTGCGCGGCCCGGTGCATCTGAGACAAGGAGAGATCATGTTGGCAACAAGAAGTTGGGGGTGGCTGGCGGTCATGGTGCTGGCTGGGCTGTCTTTGTCGGCGTGCGAATCGATGTCCGAGTCGCAGTGCCGGGTGGCGGATTGGGGGCGTGTGGGTTTCGGCGATGGGGCCGCTGGCGTCAGCGAGCAGCGCTTGGCCGACTACGCAAAAGACTGCGGCAAGATTGGCGTTCGGCCTGATGCGCGCGCCTACCGGCTGGGATGGGACGCTGGTATTCAGCGCTACTGCACGGCCGCCAACGGCTGGCGCGCCGGGACTGCCGGCCGCGAACACCAGGCGCAGGTGTGTGTCGGCCAGCCTGGTCACGAAACGTTTGTGCGCTCACTCAATGCGGGCCTGCAGGTGTACCGAACACAGCAGCAGATTGACGACAACCTGCGTGAAATTGACCGACTGCAAAAGCGCCTTGACCACGCCAACAGCGACGATGAAAGACGCCACCTGCGTCGCTTGCTGCACAACATAGACCAGGATCAGTACCGGTTGCGCGTGCTGATCGGCCAGCAACAGTTGATGGCACCGCGTTGACCAAACGGATACAGGGCTGTTGTTGGGTTGAGTGATGCTTTGTTAGTTATAGCGCTCAGCGCTTATTCAATATGGGCTAGAGCCCGATTTGATCTATTTTTTTGTTGGCGGTTCGGCACCCGATGGCAGCCAGCGTTGCAGGGCGGCGCGCAGGGCGGGTAGCGCGATCGGCTTGGGCAGGAAGTCGTCCATGCCGACCTGCAGGCAGCGCTGCCGGTCTTCTTCAAAGGCATCTGCGGTCAACGCCACGATTGGCAAGCGCGGTCGTTGCTGTGTGGCTTCCCAAGCGCGGATTTGCTGGGTTGCCTCAATGCCACCCAGCACTGGCATGTGCAGGTCCATCAGTACCAGCGCGGGGCAGCAGGTGCCCTGGGTGAGTTGCTGCAGGCATTGCTGTCCATCTTCAGCCAGCGCGACCGGCAGCCCCAGTTGCTCCAGCATCGCCTGCGCTACCAGTCGGTTCACCGGGTTGTCATCCACCACCAGCACCAGACCGCAGCCCAGCGTGGCGTGGTCCGGTGTTGGCTGGGCGGTGCTGCGCGTGCACTGGCGGCTGTCTTGCAGGGCTGGCAGAGCCGTCGCAAGCACTGTGAACCAGAAGCGCGCGCCCTGGCCCGGCTGGCTGTACACCCCCGCCTGCCCGCCCATCAACCGGGCCAGGGCACGCACGATCGACAAACCCAGGCCAGTGCCCCCGAAGCGGCGTGTGACCGATGCGTCCACTTGTGAAAACGGCACAAAGAGTTGACTCTGCTGCGCCTCGCTGAGCCCAGGGCCGGTGTCGGTGACACTGAATTCAAGTGGCATCGCAGCGTCAACTCCGTCCAGCACCTGTGCGGCCAGGGTAATCTGGCCTTGTTCGGTGAATTTGATGGCATTGCCCACCAGGTTGGACAACATCTGACGCAGTCGGTGCGAGTCGGCCCGGTAGCGCTGCCCGGATGGCCCGTTCCACTGGGTCAGCAAGCGCAGACCCTTGCGAGTTGCGGCGGGGGCAAACAGCAGTTGCACATCGTGCAGCAAGGCCTGGGGATCAAACACGACCGGCTCCAGGTCGATCTTGCCGGCCTCGACCTTGGAAAAATCCAGGATGTCGTTGAGCAGCGTCAGCAGTGTTTCACCCGAGCCGAGGATGACGCGGGCGTACTCGAGCCGCTGCGTTTCGCTCAGACCGGGTGCCAGTAACACCTGCGCCATGCCCAGAATGCCGTTCATCGGGGTGCGGATCTCATGGCTCATGGTGGCCAGAAAGGCGCTCTTGGCGCGGTTGGCCGCATCGGCCGACTGGCGCGCGCGCTCGGTTTGTTCGCGTGCCTGCTGTTGCAGCAGTTCGGTTTGATGGCGGGCCTGAATGTCCTGAAACGCCACCACGGAGCCAACAATGACACCGTCCATGCGCAACGCGGTCACCACTTGCTCGACGGCGAAGCCGCTGCCGTCGCGGCGCGTGAACCACTCCTGGGTGCGCCGTGTGGTTCCGTCTTGCAAGGTCAGGTGAATCGGGCATTGTTCTGGCGGGTAAATGCTTCCGTCCTCATGCCGGTGCTGAAACAAGCTGTGCTGCTGCGCGCCCAACAACTGCGCCTCGGAAAAGCCCAACATGCTGCTTGCGGCACCATTGACAAAGGTGCACCTGCCTTGCATGTCGGTGCCGTAAACACCTTCGCCCAAGGTCTCCAGTAGCATCTGGTGGCGCAGTTTGGCACGACGCTCGCGCCGGGCAGCCAGCCCCAGGGCACTGGCCAAGCCCAGAATCAGCAAGAGTGCCAACAGACCCAGCAGTATCTGCGCGCCCCAGCGGTGCCAGACATCGCGCCAGGTGATTTCCGGGTTGTGATCAAACGGTGGCAGGCGCAGGCTGCGCGCCAGATCTTCTACCACCAGGTAGTCGGCTGCCACGGTGAAGCCATGAATGCCAGCGGCGCGCGCCAGCGGGTGCTCTCGCTCCAGCGCAAACAGCGCCGCAGCCACATGGCGCAGCGTTCGCTCAGGCACATGCTGCGAGGCAAATACCGGCCACTCCGGGTACAGAGTGGTCGAGACGAGGTGTGGAAAACCCGGTGCTTGCTGCGGATTCAGCACCTTGATCTGGCCAGGTTGCAGCTCGCCCGTTTGCAGCATGCGCTCGAGAATGCCGTTGCGTACAAAGCCGATATCCGCTTGGCCGGCAAGCACCGCCCGTATCGTTTGCTGATGCGTGCCGGTCTCGGTGATGCTGGCGACGTCTTGTGGCAGGCGCAATCCAGCGCGGTGAAGCTCAAAGGCCTGGGCGCGGTAGCCTCCCATGTGCTGCAGGCTGGGTGTGGCGATGCGCTGGGCGCGGACATCACGCAGTTGCGCCAGGTCCGTGCGCTGTGCGCTCGCCACGATCACTCCTGCCAGTTGGTGCAGTGCCTGGCCGGATTCGTTGCTGACCAGGGTGGCGATCACGCCGCTCAACGGGTAAGCCTTGCGGATCACCAGAAAATGGGTGGGGTTGGTGGTGACGATGTCAAGTTCTCCGCGCGCCAAACCCTGGTTGATCTGTTCCTGGGTCAGCACCCGCAACTCAATGGTTTCGTCACGCAGCGTCTGGTTCAGATAGGCTACCAAGGGTGCGTATTTGGTGCGGGTCTGGTCCACCCCGAGATAGGCAAACACGCCAAAAACCAGCGGCTCGCGGGCGTACGCCGGTTGCAGCATGACGAGCAAAACCAGCAGCAGCCATCGCCGTGTGTCAGAAAGGTGCATGCAGATCAGCTTTGACATTCTGGCAAGAATGTAACACCAGGCGCCACTGTAAACCAGGATCAGTGCATTTTGTGAGCGTCTGGCCTTTGTGTGGTCGGGTCTCAGGCTCTTGGGGGTGGGGCTGCGGTCAAGACGATATCGACCTGCGCGCCGCCCCCAGGCGCCGAAGAGATCAGCAACTGACCCTGATGGCTGGCAACCAGGTCTTGCGCCACCGACAGCCCGATGCCATGCCCCGGCACCTGCTCGTCCAGGCGCACGCGCCGTTGCGGCAGTGTCTGCAGATCGGCAAAGCCCGGCCCGTCGTCCTGAATCCGCATGTGCAGTTGCGCGTCGGCCTGCCAGATTCGCAATGACACGCGCCGATCAGCCCACTTGGCCGCGTTGTCCAGCAGGTTGCCCAGCAGTTCGAAGGCATCGCCTTCGTCGATGCGCCAGCTCAACTCGCCCGCGCAGTCCAGCTCGAACTGAAGGCGCTTGTCGGCATAGACCTTGGCCAGGCTGTCCAGAATGCGCCGCGCCACCGGCGCCAGCAGCAGGTGCGGGGCAAAACGCGCCGCGCCGCTGACTGCCGCGCGTCCAAGCTGGTGCACCACGATGTCGTCCATGCGCGCCACCTGTTGCGCCACCACCTGGGGCAGCGCCGGGCCCTGGTCCAGGCTGGCGCGCAGCACTGCCAACGGCGTCTTCAGGCTGTGGGCCAGGTCGTCGAGTGCGTCCTTGTAGCGCGTCTGGCGCGCCCGCTCCTGCCCGATCAACAGGTTCAGATTGGCTCCGAGCCCGGCGATCTCGCGCGGGTAGCTGCCCTGTAGTTGCGACTGCCGCCCCTGCTCGATCTGCCCGATTTCGCGTGCCAGCCGGCCCAGTGGCAGCAAACCCCAACGCAACAGCAGTGCCTGCGCCAGCAGCAGCAGCACACCGGCACCGCCCAGCCACAGCCACAGGCTGCGCTCAAAGGCATGCAGTTCACGCAGCAGGCCGGCGCGGTCTTCCAGCACCGTAAACACCAGCGGGGTCTCTTTTTCGTTGACTGCCCAGCGCACGCCATAGGTGGCGCGCAAGTAGCCGCCCTGGGCCGACTCAGAACTGCCGTAGTGCCACTGGCCCACTTGCAATGGCTGCGCCAATGCCAACCCGGGCCGACCCAGCGCCGAGCCAGACTGCCACAGCACGCCAAGCCGCCCGTCGCTGACCGCGGCATACAGGCCCGAGCCCGGCAAGGACAGCCGTGGCTCGACCAGGCTGGCAGGCATCACCAGCACACCCTGCGCATCGATCTCGGCGGCCGCCATCAGCAGGTAGGCCGTCGTTTGCAATCTTGCATAGCGCTGTTCGGTCAGGCTGTCCAGGTAGGCCTGACGCACCGCCCAGCCTGCACTGGTCAGAAAGGCCGCCAACACCACGGCCACACCCCAGGCCAGGCGCGTGCGGATCGACCAGGGCTGTGTGTTCACTGCAGCACAAACCGATAGCCGCGCCCGCGCAAGGTCTCGATCGGGGCCAAACGGCCGTCCGGGTCGAGCTTGCGCCGCAGGCGGCCGATCAGCACCTCCAGCACGTTGCTGTCGCGGTCTTCGTCGTGCGGGTACAGGTAATCCGACAGTTCCTGCTTGCTGACCACCCGGGTTCGGTCGCGCACCAGATAGGCCAGCACCCGGTATTCATAGGTGGTGAGCTCCAGCGCTGCGCCATTGAGCGACACGACCTGGGCCGAAAAGTCAAGCGACAAAGGCCCGATCGACAAGGTATCGGAGTTGGCCTTGAGCGCCCGACGCAGCAAGGCCTTGACGCGCGCGGCCAGTTCCGGGTATTCAAAGGGTTTGACCAGGTAGTCGTCGGCTCCTGCCTCCAGCCCGCGCACCTTGTCTTGCCAACTGCCGCGTGCCGTCAGAATCAGGATCGGCAGGCTGCGTCCTTCACTGCGCAGGCGCTGCACCACTTGCAGGCCGCTCAGGCGCGGCAAACCCAGATCGACAATGGCCAGGTCCAGCGGGTACTCCTGCGCCTGAAACAGGCCGTCTTCGCCATCGGCGGCCAGATCGACCCGGTAGCCGTCGGCCTGCAATTGCCGCTGCAGGCTCAGGCGCAACACGGCGTCGTCTTCAATCACCAGCAGGCGCATGGCAGATCGTTCGTCAGTTGCGGGTTCAGGGCAGTGTGCGCCCGGACGCCGCATCGATCCAGACCACACGCACATCGCCTTGCGGGCTGACCAGCTTGACGCGCCAGGCGCTGCGCCCGGCGCGCTCGGCTCGATCGACCGACAGCACGCGCGCACCACTGGCCTGTTGGGCCAAGGCGGCGGCGTCACTTTGGCTGACCTGTGCCAGCGCGGGCTGAGTGGACCAGGCCAGCGCGATGGCCAGAATCAGGTGGGGCAGGCAGGCAGGGGTTTTCATGGTCCGGCTTTGCAAGGAAAGGGTTCAGCGCGCATGGTAACGCCTCAGTGCGCCAGCGGCTGCACCGACACCTGCACCCGCAGATAGGCGCCCGGATGCTGGCGCAGCAGGGTGCTGAAGTGCTGGCCACGGTACTCATACTGCACCCGGTAGCCCGTCACGGTGTTGCGGACTTCATAAATGGTGTGGCAACGCCGACGCTCGTGCGGGCTTTGCCAGGTCGGGTCGCCGCGACCGTGGTCGCCCCAACGGTCGTCGCGACCGATCCGGATCACCACGGCCGGCCCGTTCGGTGGCAGGGCGCTCAGGCGATGCGGCGCGGGCCCAGGTCGATCAATCGAGCGGCAGACCTCGCGGGGCATCTGGGTCTGCTCGGTCACGGGTTCGGCCCGGATCACGCGCGCATGATCACTGTAGGTGTTGGCATGGGCACTGACCAGTGTGCTGCCGAGCAAGGTGGCAAGCAGAATGTGTTTCATGGCGGGCTCCTTTGACAGGTGGTTGGGATGTCCGTCAGTGTGTTCCCGGCTGCCTGAACGCAGGCTGAACGCTGCGCATAGGTAGTTTGTGCCAAGTTGCTGCGTCACACTACATATTGCACTTTGCTGCACTGCTCCTTATCCTACGCGGCTTGCATTTTTAGCCAGATGCGATGGTTGCGGGCCGGGCCCGAGCTTGGTCTGGCCCCCACAACCCCGCCAGCAACCAGCCCCTGCGATGCCTGGGCCAAAGAAAGAAGTGAACCCGCCATGTTTTCATTCATGAGTGGCAGCCTGGGCAAACGCATTGCGCTGCTTAATTTTTTGTCGGTCGGTCTGATCTTTGCGCTGTTCATTGGCGCGATCTCCTATGCCGAGTCAAGCCTGATCGAGCGCCGCGCCGCACAAGACCTGGTGGAGCGCACCCGCGTGATGACCGAGCTGATCTCAGCCTCTGACAAAGACCTGCGCCAGCGCGCCAGCACGCTGGGCTCGGTGTTTCAGGCCAGCTTGGCCGGTGAGTTCACGCTCGATGCCGCTACCCTGGTGGACATCAATGGCAAGCCCTCGCCTACGCTCAAGCTGGCCGGCCAGCCGCTCAACCTCGACTTTACGGTGGTCGATCGTTTCACCGCCAGCACCGGCGCCGTGGCCACGGTGTTTGCCAAAACCGGCGACGACTTCATCCGCGTCACCACGTCGCTAAAGAACGACAAGGACGCGCGCGCCATCGGCACCTTGCTTGACCGCAGCCATCCCGGCTACCAGTTGACACTCGAAGGCAAGAGCTACATCGGCCCGGCAACCCTGTTCGGCCGTCAGTACATGACGCGCTACGACCCCATCCGTGATGCCGACGGCAAGGTGTTGGGCCTGACCTTTATCGGGTTGGATTACACCGGCTACATCGCTGACCTGAAAAAAACCATCTCGGCGATCAAAATCGGACAGACCGGCTACTTTTTTGTGCTGGATGCCCGGCCGGGGCCGGGCCTGGGTCGGGTGCTGATGCACCCCAGCCTCGAAGGCAAAAACATGCTGGATGCCAAAGACGCCGGCGGCCGCGAATTCATCAAAGAGATTCTGGACAAAAAAGACGGCGTCATCGAGTACGACTTTACCAACACAGACGCTGGCGAGACGCGCCCGAGCACCCGGTTGACGGCTTTCGCTTACCTCAAAGAGTGGAACTGGGTGATTGCTGGCGGCACCTACAAAGACGAGCTCACCGCCGATGCGCGCCAAATGCGCCTGCTGCTGGCGCTGGCGGGCGTGCTGGCGCTGCTGCTGACCTCGGGTCTGCTGTTTGTGCAGATCAAGCGCATTGTGATCGACCCGCTTGTGCACGCTTCGGCCGCGGCCGAGCAGTTTGCCGCCGGCGACCTGACGGTGCGCCTGCAGATTCGCCGTGATGATGAAATTGGCCGCATGACCGAATCGATGAACCGCATCGGCGCCGACCTGACCGGGGTGGTGCGCGCGGTGCGCCAGGGCTCTGACCATCTGGCCAGCGCCAGCAGCGAAATCGCCCAGGGCAACCATGATCTGTCGGCGCGCACCGAGGGGCAAGCCAGCGCCATCGGCGAAACCGCTGCCTCGATGGACCGACTGGCCGCATCGACAGCGCAAAACGTGGAGAGTGCCAACCGAGCCAACGAGTTGGCCCATTCGGCCAGCACCGTGGCGGTGCGTGGCGGCGAGGTGGTGGGGAAAGTGGTTGACACCATGAAGGGCATCAACGAAGCCTCGCGCAAGATTGCAGACATCATTGGCGTGATCGACGGCATTGCGTTTCAGACCAATATCCTGGCCCTGAACGCCGCCGTGGAGGCGGCCCGCGCGGGCGAGCAGGGACGTGGCTTTGCCGTGGTGGCCAGCGAGGTACGGGCGTTGGCCGGTCGCAGCGCCGAGGCTGCCAAGGAGATCAAGAGCCTGATCCAGGCCAGTGTGGACAAGGTGGCCCAAGGCACCCACCTGGTGGACAACGCTGGCGCGACCATGGTCGATGTGGTGGCATCCATCCGCCAGGTGACTGAGATCATGGGCGAGATCAGCCATGCCAGCGGTGAACAGGCCCAAGGCATTGAAAGCACCCAGCAAAACGCCGCCCTGGTGGAGCAGATGGCCGCCGCCGCCAGCGGGCTCAATGCACAGGCGCGCGAGTTGGTCGAGACCGTCGCACTCTTCAACCTGGGCGATGGCTCAGGTGCTGCCGTCGGGCAACTGCGCCTGAAATAGGTTCAAGGGGTTTTGCCCCTTCGCTTGGTGTTTGGTTAAATCGTGCTGCAGCCCAAGTAATAAAAGCGCTAGCAGCTATTAAATGCCTAGCAATCGGCACGCTCAGTCAGCGGGCTGCAGCTCAAGCACCCAGACGCTGGGCAATATCGGCCAGGGCCCGCGGCAGTTCATCGGCAGGCACCGGTTTGCTAAACAAATAGCCTTGCCCGACATCACAGCCATTGCGCTGCAGCCAGTCGAGTTGCCACGCAGTTTCGACGCCCTCGGCAATGGTGGCCAGGTTCAGGCCGCTGGCCAGTCCGATGATGCCTCGTGTGACGATCTGTGCTGCCTGCTCAGACTCCAGCGTCATCACAAACGAACGGTCGATCTTGAGCGAGTCCAGCGGCAATTGGCGCACATAAGCCAGCGACGAATAGCCTGTGCCAAAGTCGTCCAGCGATACCTTCACGCCCAAGGCTGACACGTCGCGCATCATGGCGATGGTCTGCTGGGTGTTTTCCATCATCACACTCTCGGTCAGCTCCAGTTCCAGCAGGGCCGGGTTGATCTGGTGCTGGGCACAGCACTCCTGCAGATCGCGCGCAATGCTGCCGCTGACAATCTGCATGAATGACACATTGATGGCCACCGGCAGAACCGATGTGCCTTGGGCTTGCCAGCGCGCCACCTGGGCGGCGGCCTCGTGCATGACCCAACGCCCGAGCGCCCCGATCAGGTTGCAGCGCTCGGCCAGTTCGATGAACTCCAGTGGCCCGACCAGCCCACGGCTCGGGTGTTGCCAACGCACCAGGGCTTCGAGCCCGACGGGTTGACGCGTACGCAGGTCGATCTTGGGCTGGTAGTGCAGTCGCAGTTGCTGCTGGGCGATGGCCTGGCGCAGTTCGTCTTGCAAGCCGGCGCTGCGGTGCAGGCTGGACTCGATGCTGTCGTCAAACAACACACTGCGACCCCGTCCACGCGCCCGAGCTTCGTGCAGGGCCATGGTGGCATGGCGCAGCAGCGCTGCTGCACTTGCCCCGTGCTGCGGATAAACCGCCACGCCAATGGACGCCTCCAACTGCAAGGGTTGGCCCGCCAGCAGCAATGGCTGTCCAAGCGCCGCGCGCACCCGCTCCGAGATCAGCAGGGCTTGCTCGGGCGCCGGTGGGGCCACTTCGGTCAGCAGAAAAAACTCGTCGCTCCCCAGGCGTGCCAGTTGGTCACTGCTGCGCGTTGCCTCGGCCAGGCGTTGTGCCACCAGGCGCAGCAGGTCGTCGCCGCCCGCATGGCCGTGCGCGTGGTTGATGTGTTTGAAATGGTCGATGTTGATCACCAACAAACCCATCGCCTGTCCATGGGTCGGCAGCCGTCGCGCCAACTCGGACTCGGCCGCGCCGCGATTGAGCAGCCCGGTCAATGGGTCGTGGCGCACGCGCCAGTCCAGTTGGCGCTGTAACTCACGAGTGGCCTGGCGGCTGTGCACTTCACCCAGCAACATGGCCAGGCGTTGCACTGCCAGTCGCTCCGCTGCGCTCCAGGCTTGCGCGCAGCCTTGCACCTGTTCCTGCCAAACTGCAAAGCTGCGCCGCGCCTGCAGCCGCACCTGGCCCGACTGTTCGAGCACTGTGATGCTGTCCGGCCGGCCGGCCCATCGCACCTGGGTGACCAGCTCGGGGCGGGTCAGGAAGCAGAAACCGTCCTGCCCCAGTGGCAGGCGCATCAGCAGCAGGCCAGCCGTTTGCGGCAGGGTGGGTAGCAGGTGGCGTTTGGCAGGTGTGAGCAAATCGGTCAGGGCCAGTGGTGTGCCGTCTGCGTGCGAGCCTGCCGCCAAGGCCTGCACCTGATCGAGTATCTGGCTGGTCTTTGGCGCGTGAAAGCCGATGCCTCGTGCGCTCTCGAACCAGTCGATGCTTCCCAAACGCAGGCCAAACCCGTCGGCCGAAAAAACTTGCCGCAGGGCATCGACACGGCCGCGCAGGCCGCTGGCCAGTTGATCGGTATGGCTCAGCGCCTGGCCGAGCTCGGCCAGAGCCTGGCTGAACTCGGCTTGCCAGTGCGTCTCCTGAATTTTCAGCAAACTGTCCAGTCGCAATGAAATGACGCTGGCCATGAGCTCGCACATCTGGCGCATGGCCTGACGCAGGTGCCAGGGTGGCACACGGGGTTGGTCGTGATGACAAACAATCATGCCCCACAGTCGGTCGTGGCGCAGCAGCGACAGCGTCAACGTGGCGCGTACGCCCAGGTTGTGCAGATAGACCCGATGCGCGTCAGACAGGCTGCGCAGCAGGCAGTGGCTTTGGTCCAGCACCGCACCATCGGGCAGGGTGACCGGCTGCAGTGCATCGGGTTCGGCCCGGGCGTCGGCCAACACGCGCAAGGTGTTGAGCTCATACAGGCGGCGCGCTTGCGGTGGAATGTCTGAGGCCGGAAAGCGCAAGCCCAGGTACTTGGGTTCGACCCCTGGTGCACCACACTCGGCAACGATTTCGCCACTGTCGTCGGGTAAAAAGCGGTACATCATCACCCGCTGGTAGCCGCTCAGTCGTTGCAACTCGGCCACACAGTCGGCAAAGTAGCCCAACAGGTCATCCGAACCCGGCAGGCGCGCCAACGCCAGACTCAGATGCTGGCTCAGTTGCTGCTCGATCGGGATGTCGGCCACGACATCGGGCGCGCCGATGCATTCCAGCACAACGTAGCGGGCCACCCGGTGCACCGAGCATTCAATGATGTTGGGCCAGCGCAGCCACTGCAGATGGATCACTTGCGGGGTGTTCGACAGCCAGGCCGCCACGCCGCCGGCTGCGGCCAGCGATGTGGCACTGACCCATTGCGCCAGCGGTGTGCCCAGCACCTCAGCGATCGAGTCCAGGCCGTTCAGGTGCCGCAAGGTGCCTGCTGACGCCTGCACGATATGCCCGGTGACGGCGTCAATCACCCAGGTGAATCCGTGCGGTTGCACACCGCCCAGCAAATGAATGGGCTCACCAGCGCATTGCTGCAGGTAGAGGTCTGAGACGGTGCCCAGGTCGCTTTCACGGACGGTGGAGAAATTTGCGGCGGTCATGATCGGTGGACGCTTGGCCCGTCTTATGGACGATCCCAGGCGGCGTTTGGCGTCTTGGCAGCCGGTGCAGCGCAAGTCTTGTCAGTGTAGAAGGCGGCCCCGCTTTTTTGATAGCGCAATTGGAGAGCGGCAGTAGGTAGTTGTACTGATGACGGGTTGATCGACACGACAGGTCCCCGTCATTGCGCCAGTGCGACCAGGTTTTCTGTCCGGTGGGTCAACGCCTTGGAGGCGCGGCGCAGGTCCACTGCATCAAGCTGCGACAGCGTTTGTTCCCCGCTGGTCAGGCGAAACAGGCGCATGGAACTCCAGACGCCGTCCACCTGTTCTGACACAGACCCGGCCGCTGCCGCAAGCTGCTCCACCATGGCGGCGTTCA
>JFJP01042580.1_pt1 | contig 17233 bp, 11 predicted proteins | sample 431651 | NCBI WGS metagenome assembly JFJP01 (sample SAMN02602958, study PRJNA72255) | Microbial mat metagenome, whole genome shotgun sequencing project. | biome: fresh water; feature: sink hole; material: water; isolation source: purple microbial (photo- and chemosynthetic) mats found in... | reverse complement strand
AGACTCAGATTTTCAGGAATTCCATACCATTTTGAAAGTCCTTCAAACCTCAGTTTTCCGACTATTAATCCATTGTGTAACAATAATGTACTGTCTTTCTTATCTTTAAGCCCGGTCCAGGGAATAGTTTCATTGAATAATTGTACTCCAGTAATATGAAGCTCAGGTTCAACAATGGTTGTCTTTTCACCCTCAGGGTTAAAAATGGTTAATCTGTCGTTCGTTCCTATCCAGATTAATCCATCATCGGTTTCTTCAATTGCACCAATATTGCAGCCAATGCCTGTGAAGCCATCTTCATAATCATAAGATCTGAAACGTGGGTTTTGAGAATTTTCCAGAACCGAAACACCAAAGCGGCTTCCCATCCAGATATTCCCGTGTGAATCCTGTAACAAGCTCAAAATATAGTTGTTATTTGGTAATGTTTCATTAGTGTATGCTGTAAATGATTTTCCGTCGAACTTCACAATTCCGCTTCCTCCAGTTCCAAACCATATTTTCCCCGTCTTGTCCTCAATAATACTGTACACAATATTGCTGAAAAACCCTCCTGATTTTGAATAGTGAATAAACTTTTTGCCATCAAAACAAGTAACACCGCCTGTATCAGTCCCAAACCAGAAATTTCCGGATGAATCCTGAAGAATACTTAAAACATTGTTCCCGCTGAGCCCCTGTTCTACACCATAGTTTGTAAAATTTACCCCATCAAATTTTGAGATCCCCGAACCATAGGTAGCAAACCATAAATTCCCCTCTCTGTCTTCATAGATTTTCCTGATTACGCTTCCCCGCAAACCATGTTTAGCAGTATAGGTGGTCATTTCATTCCCGTCAAACATAGATACACCTCCGCCATCTGTGCCGATCCAGATATTCCCTTTCGTATCCTGCATTAAACAGTAAACCCTGTTGTTTAAGAGTCCGTCATTTTCATCAAAATATGTATAGAATTTCTGGCTATTTCCGTTCTCAGTCCTGAATGAACATTTCGTCAGATAACCACCAAATGTTCCAAGCCACAGGTTCTCTGAATTATCTTTAAGAATCGCCATAACCCTGCTGTTACTTATTCCTTCATTTGAGGTAAGATGGGTAAACAGATTCCCATTGTATCTGGTAATTCCACTTCCCCTTGTACCAAACCATAATACCCCGTTTTTGTCCTTTAAAGCACATCTTATAAAATCTGCACCAAGCCCTTCCTTTTCAGAAAAATACGTAAAATATTTACCATCAAGCTTCGACAGCCCCGAATCCATTGAGCCGAACCACATATTACCATAATTGTCCTCAATTATTGTTGTAACGGAATTATCCCCCAGTCCTTCGCTTTTCGAATACCAGAAATAATTAAGTCCGTCATATTTAATCACTCCCTTAGATGAAAACCCAATCCACATATTTCCCCGGCTGTCTTTGTAGAGTGAATTAACTTTTCCATGAACAAAACCCTGCTCAGTTGAAAAATTTAAAAACGATTCCCCATCAAAAACAGAAACTCCTCCGCCACTTGAGCCAATCCATACTTTTCCTGTTTTATCCTCGGCAATAGATCTGATATCATTATGACATAACCCCTCGGAAGTTGTATAATTTGTAAAAAACACCCCGTCGAATTTCGAAACACCGCCACCAGTGCCTATCCAGAGGTTCCCATCACTATCCTCAAAAATGCAATTCACAATATTATTTGCAAGTCCTTCTTTTGCAGTGTAATTATGGAGATACCTTCCATCATATTTTGAAACTCCCCCGCCATAGGTACCAAACCAGATGTTTTCATTCCTGTCCTGATGAACAGAAAGAACAAGATCATTTTTCAATCCCTGCTCAGTGGAATACCTCGAAAAGTACTTTCCGTCGTACCTTGTGGCCCCGTCATCCGTTGCGAGCCAAAGATTTCCGGATTTATCCTGTATGAGCCCTCTGACCTGATCGTGACGCAATCCCTGAAGTTTACTGTAAGAACTGAAATTACCGGGATTTATCATTCTGCTGTATGCATCCTTTACAAGAACTACCTCAGGAGCCTGACAGATGACCGGATTTGTAACTGCTTTAACCGGTATGGGTAAGGGGAGTCCATTTTGCCCCGGAGTATTAACGTCAGGTGAAAGGACTTTCAGTTTTTTGGGCTCACCGGCAAGTTTAATATTAAGAGTTCCGGGAAATTCTTTTTTTTGACTGATCTTTACTTTAAAAGGTTGCCCGGCAGCGATAACTACAGGCGGAGTAACACTACCGGTATATGGTCCGAACTTCTCTGCAGATATAACACTTGCATTTTGTAAATCAGGCTCTCTTTTAACTGTCAGAGATTTACATCCCCAAAATATCACGAAAAGAACGAGAAAAGCTAATTTTACTGCATAAATAAAAAGAAACCTCTTTAAGAGAAAGTCGGAAAGCGCCTTTGAAAATGATTTACTGAAGGAATTCATAACTCAAACTTGAAGAATTTTTGGAAAAATACCTATAATATTTGTAACTATTTTAACTTTCATCCGTCTTTGCACTGTAATTGCGTTTATGACAGTTAAGGAATATAACAAATCTGTTGAAGAGTATGCCGATGCGGTATACCGATTTATCCGTGGCAGTCTCAGGGATGAGGACAGGGCTAATGATATTGTTCAGGACAGCTATGAAAAACTGTGGAGGCATGTTACTGAAATTGAATATCCGGTAGTTAAATCTTGGCTTTTTTCAACTGCTTATCATAACATGATTGACATTATCAGAAAAGAGAAAAGGATGACACTCATGGAACCGGAACATGAAAGAGAAATGCTCTTTGAGTCTTCATACAGCGACCTCAATGAGATTTTGCATGAGGCTCTTGAAAGATTGCCCGAACAGCAGAAAACATCTGTTTTACTAAGAGATTACGAAGGATACAGTTATAAAGAAATAGGCGAGATAACAGGAACAAGTGAAGCGCAGGTAAAAATTAACATTTACAGAGGAAGATTGGCTCTTAAAGCTTATATCGGAAAAATTGAAACAGTAATTTAGCCATGAAGATTGACAGATCAAATTATGAAATCTGGCTGGTAGACTGGCTCGACGGCAACCTTAGCGAAGTCCGCAAGGAAGAGCTTTTATTGTTTCTTGAAGATAACCAGGACCTGAAAGAAGAATTTAATGGTGTTGCTTCAGTAACTCTTTTGCCGACCGATTCATATTTCAGCGGCAAGAATAATCTCAAAAAGGATGCTTCTGAACTTACTGATAACCAGTACGGCCTTTTAAGTGCAGGTTATCTTGAAAATGATTTGAACGAAAGTCAGAAAGCAGAACTCCTTGAGATAATTGAAAATGATCCCTCAAGAAAAAAAGAATTTGAACTGATCCAAAAGACAAAACTCATCTCTCCGGCAATCAGTTATAAATACAAGAAACAGTTATATAAGCGAACTCCTTTTCAGAAGACAATCAGCATCTCTCTTGTGGGATTGAGCGCTGCCGCTGCAATAGCCATACTTATTATCTCGGCACCATTCTCACCTGAAAAACAACCAGGCACCTCAATTAATACCGCAGAGTACACTCAAAAGGTCACCAGCGTTCCAATGAACAACGCTGAGACCAGACCTGCATCTGTATCACCTGCAGAGAAAAGAAAAGTTACAAAAACACAGGTAATTCAGAAATTTGCTGAAGTCCAATACCCGGAACTTGCTACAGTAAATGCTGAGGCTCTTCCAGTTTCAAGAGAACCTGAGATACAAAAGATACATTACAACAGGGAGCCAGGTTTGAATCAGAATCCCGTTACCACAACACTTATTGCCTCATCATTGGAAACTATTACACCCTATTATGATGATGGAAGATCAAACATCAGCCGTTTTTTAGCAAAAACATTCAGAAATAAAGTTCTTAAAGAAGATATTTCAAGGGATACCCCACTGAAGGGATATGAAATTGCCGAAGCCGGAGTTACAGGATTAAATAAACTTCTCGGCTGGGAGATGGCTCTTGATAAAAACAACGACGAAAGCGGAGAGCTTAACTCAGTGTATTTCAGTTCAAAAATTCTCAAATTCAACACTCCTGTAAAAAAAACTGAACCTCTTCCGTAACTTTTTTGCTACCCTCTTCGTCCCATCTCTGAAAACAGCAATAAATTATATGACTATCCGGAGTCATTAACAACAAGTTCCCCCAAGGGGGAAAAGTTGGCCGGCATACTACTCCTTCCCCCCTGGGGGAAGGTTGGGAAGGGGGTAATAATCATAAAAGAAATTATTTATTATTACCGATAGTCATTTTAAATTAAAATTTTAAGTCATGAAAAAAATTGGATTAATTATATTGCTCGCAGCAATAATAACACAGGGATTCAGCTCAACGGTTAACGCAACCGGACAGGAGGAAAAGAAGCAGGGGACAACTATAAGCAGTGATGAAAACACAAAAGTCTCAATCGGAAAGGACTTTGTTAGAGTAGAAGAAGGTGATTCTTCAGTTAATATCAGGGTTGGAAACAGAGGACTTACAATACTGGAATCTCTCGAAGGAAAATCAAAAGTGCGTTTCGAGAAATTCGACGAATCAGAGATGGAGGCATTTGATCAGGATAATTCTGATGATTCACGTGCAAGAAGAAGAAACAGGTTTAAAGGCCACTGGTCGGGTATGGAGTTCGGATTTAATAACTATGTGACATCTGACAGGAGCAATGTTATGCCTGATGACATTAATTATATGACCCTTCACTCCAGCAAATCAAATAATTTCAATATCAACTTTTCACAGTTAAGCCTTGGAATTACGAGACGTATTGGTTTTGTAACAGGATTGGGCTTTAACTGGAATAATTACCGGTTTGACGGACAGAATAATATTACCAAAGGCACTAACGGTGTTATTGAAGGAACCGGGGTGTTTACACCTCTCAAGAAATCAAAATTCACTACTACATACCTTACACTACCTTTTATGCTGGAGTTTCAGTTACCTGTAGATAACAACAGTATAAATCTGGCTGCTGGTCCCATCGGAGCCCTCAAGCTTGGATCTCATTCAAAGATGGTGGCCGAAGATGGTCAGAAAATAAAATCAAACAGCGATTTCAGCCTTAATATGCTCAGATACGGAGCAACAGCCAGAGTAGGCTATGGTAACTTTCAGCTATACGGAACTTATTATATGACCCCTATGTTCAAGTCGGGAAAAGGCCCCGGAGGATATGACCTCTATCCATTTGAACTGGGAGTATCATTTACATTCAACGACTAATATATATTTCATTCCACTTTTTTGAAGGGACGATTTGCGAATCGTCCCTTCATGCTTTTTGATACCTGTCTATTACAATGTATATTTGTATCCGACAGACATTGGTATTACATGACAGAAAATATTTTATCGGCAAGAGAGATCAGGAGGTACGGTAAACAGATCATGCTGCCTGAAATAGGAGTTGCCGGCCAGGAAAAACTTAAAAAGGCAAGAATACTTGTTGTCGGGGCAGGCGGACTCGGATGCCCGGTACTCCAGTACCTGACTGCAGCAGGTATTGGTAAAATATGCATAATGGAATTTGACACGGTTGATGAGACCAATCTGCAACGTCAGGTTTTATATGGTTCAGATGATGTCGGTAAACTAAAATCAATAATTGCAAAAAACAGGCTTGAACATCTTAACCTGCTGGGAAAAACAGAGATTATTAATCTCCGCCTCGAAGCCGGCAATGCAACAGATACAATTAAAGATTTTGATCTCGTTGTTGATGCAACCGATAATCTTGAAACAAGATACATTATAAACGATTCCTGCGTTATCCTGAATAAACCAATGGTCCATGGATCAATATTCAGGTACGAGGCAGTTGTCTCTGTCTTTAATTATCAGGGAGGTCCCACTTATCGCTGCTTCAATCCCCCTTCAAAAGACATAAATTCCAGAAATCCAAAGCCTTCTGATGTTGGATTGTTCGGCGTACTACCCGGAATTGCCGGAACCTTAATGGCAAATGAGGTATTGAAAATAATAACAGACACCGGGGAAGTACTTAGTGGTAAAATTCTGTTTTTCAATATATTTAACAATACTTTTAAAACAATGACAATAAAAAATGTCCCCGAGAATCACAATATCGGGGCCAGATTATAAACTGCTTATGTATAAATAATCTAAATAACTGTATATGAGACTATTACTTATAAGTAATTCCACGAATCCCGGTGAACCATACCTCGACTACCCTAAAAATAACATAAGGGATTTTCTTGGAAAGAAGCCGGTAAAGGCGATTTTTATCCCTTATGCTGCCGTTACATTCTCATACGATGTTTATGAATCAAAAGTATCTGAAAGATTCCGGGAAATCGGACATGATATTGTTTCAATTCATCATTTCTCCGATCCGGTTGCTGCCATTGAAGAAGCATCAGCTATCGTTGTCGGAGGCGGAAATACCTGGAAACTTCTAAAAATGATAAGAGAGAACGGGCTTATTGATCCGGTGCGTGAAAAGGTACTTAACGGAACTCCCTACATTGGCTGGAGTGCAGGATCAAACATGGCCTGCCCGACAATAAGAACAACAAACGACATGCCTGTTGTAGAACCTGATTCGTTTTCAGCATTTAATCTTATTCCTTTTCAGATAAACCCTCATTATCTTGATGCCAATCCGGCAGGACATGCAGGAGAAACACGTGAGCAGAGAATTGAAGAGTTCATTGAAGTTAATCCTGCCTTGTATGTTGCCGGACTTCGTGAAGGGACCATGCTTATCAGGGAAAATGAAAGTCTTTCGCTTTCAGGACCCCGGCAAATAAGAATTTTCAGAAAAGGAGAATTGCCTTTTGAACTGAGTGCGTCTGATGATCTCTCTTTTCTTCTGAAATAAGAAACTGAATGAATAAAGCTCTCAGAATAGTCAAATGGACCGGGATCTCGGTTTTAAGCCTGGCAGTTATACTGTTTTGTGCCTCACTCCTTCTTCAGGACAAGGTTGCCGGAATTATAGTTAAATCGCTTAATAACACAATTTCCACAAAGCTCGAATTTGGTTCATTAAAACTCTCTTTTATCAGAAGATTTCCGAATGCATCACTGGAACTAAAAGACGTACTTGTAAACTCTTCAGACAGTTTCAATGGTGCCCCTTTTACAGGAATAAATACCGACACCCTGCTTGCAGCAAAATTTGTAACAGTCGAATTCAGTATACGTGATATTATAAATGGCGTCTATAATATTGAAAGGGTCAGTGCTGAAAAAGGTGCTATTAATCTCTTCTCCGACAAATCGGGAGGTGTAAATTATGATATTGCTGTAAAAAACGAGACATCTTCAGGTGATGATTTTACAATTGACCTCCAGAAAATTACCCTGACAGAAATGAAAACTACATATTGGAATCTTGCTACCCAACTCAAACTGAATGGTATTATTGAATCGGGCAGGATCAAAAGCAGAATCTCAGGTGAAAATATCGATTTTATTGCCGATGGTGATATGCAGTTTACTCATTTACAGCTATATAATACATCAATTACAAAAGCTATCAATGCATCGTTCGACCTGAAACTTCAAAGCTCGACTGAAGGAATTATTTTTGAAAAGGGGAATCTGGAAATTGAGAGTTACAGTTTTGATCTCAGCGGCACATATTCAGCTGCCAGTATTCTTGATCTGAAAATTAACGGGAACAATATTGATATCTCGGAATTCAAGAAGTATCTGCCGGAAAAACAACTTGCGGCAGTTTACGAATACAATCCCTCTGGAATTCTGACTATTCGCAGTACAATAAAAGGTGAATTGAGCCGTGTTTCAAATCCTCATATCGAAGTGGATTATTCCCTTCAGAATGGAAAAGTTTCATTTGGAAAATCTGCAATAACTATCAACGGACTTTCCTTTACGGGAAGCTTTTCAAACGGATCAAGGAATTTGCCATCAACAAGTTTCATCAAAATCACTGATCTGAAAGCCCGACTGGGATCAGCCGGGTACAGCGGAACTTTCTCACTCAGTGATTTTAATAATCCGGTTACTGAGATTACACTCAACGGGAAAGTTATTCCGGGAGAACTAAAAGAGTTTTTTGATATTGAAATTATTTCTTCTTCAGAAGGTTCCGTTGATATGGACCTCAGCATAAAAAGTGACTTTGCGTGGAAAAATAAACCTACGATTGATGAAATAATTGATATGAAACCGCGGGTTGTAATGAACTTCAATTCGCTCAGCATAGGTCTCAAAAAGGAAGAATATCGTCTGGGTAGTATAAGCGGAAAACTAAAGGTTGACGAATTAGCAGGGGCCGATAATCTTGAATTTTATTATAAAGGCCAGAAGATCGGGATTGACGGTGAATTCCGTAATCTTTCAGAATGGTTGGCAGGCAGACCTGTTTTGTTATCCGGAGCCGCTGATATTAAACTAAACAGACTTGTGCCGGAGTTACTTAAAAAGGAGTTCTCTGATGCGTCAAAATCTTCCTCGGCAGAAACGGCATTCAATCTTCCTGATGATCTGGCTCTCGACATTAATTTCGAAGTTGACTCGTTCAGATACAAAACCTTCTCCTCTACCGGTTTAAAAGGAACACTCAATTATAAGCCCGGGCTACTTACATTCAAATCACTTAATATGAAAACCCTGAGCGGGTCAGTTTCAGGTACAGGATTTGTTGTTCAGAACAGAAATAAAACTGTAATTGCAAAAGGAATTTTCGACATTAAGGAAATTGATGTAAATAAAACATTTATAGCATTCAAAAACTTTGGTCAGGATTTCATTAAGGCAGAAAACCTGAAAGGGACACTTTCCGGTTCGCTTTCGCTCTTACTGCCAATGGATTCAATGCTGAATCCTCAGATAAAAGCAATTACTGCAGAGGGCAAGTACACACTTGTTAATGGGTCACTTATTAATTTTGAACCTGTTAAAGAGCTTTCCGATTTTATAGAGCTTTCAGAACTGGAAAACATAAGTTTTGAAAAACTTGAAAATGATTTCTTTATCAGGAACAACATCCTGTATACTCCGCAGATGGATGTAAACTCTTCTGCCGCAGATCTTTCTATTAACGGGAAACACAGCTTTGACAATGATTATGAATATCATGTAAAAATGCTGCTATCTGAAATACTGAGCAAGAAAAGAAAGAAGACCAGGAGCAATGTAACTGAATTCGGAGTTGTTGAAGATGACGGATTAGGGAGAACATCAATACTTTTGAAAATTGTGGGTGCCGGTGAGGATGTAAAGGTAAGTTATGATCTGAAAGCAGCCGGAAATGAAGTTAAAAAGAATATTAAAACAGAGAGACAGACACTGAAAACAATACTGAATCAGGAATATGGCTGGTATAAGAGCGATACAGTTGCGAAACCAAAAACTCCGGAGAAAAAGTCGAGATTCAAAATATCCTTTGGAGAGGACGACACAAGTAAGGTAACAACAGATCCTGTACCAGCAAAAAAAGAGAGCACTGTTAAAAGTATTTTTAAAAAGAAATAATCAGGTTTGAACATCTTCCGACATAAGAATCTCTGGAAACTTTTCCTGCTCCTCTTTGCTGTAATAATAGGGATGGGTTCTCTGATCTATACTGATAATCTTGTAAACAGACTCAAACAGGAGGAGAGGGAAAATGTTGAACTCTGGGCTGAGGCAACAAGGCTTCTGACACTTCCCGACACTGTTCAGAATGTGGAATTTCTTCTTCAGATAATTGAAAATAACAATACAGTTCCAGTCATCCTTACCGATGAGCAGGACAGTATTATCTCAGCACGAAATTTTAATCCTGAAAAAATTAATGATCAGGGTTTCCTGAAAAGAACATTGAAAAAAATAAAGGAAGATAACGAACCAATAATAAACAATCTTGATGAGGGCCATTATAACCTGATCTATTATAAGGACAGCATTATACTCACTATGCTCATCTACTACCCATTCATTCAGCTCTCAATAATAATACTGTTTATTCTTGTTTCATACCTTGCATTCAGATCCTCAAGGAAGGCCGAACAGAATCAGGTATGGGTTGGAATGTCGAAAGAAACTGCCCATCAGCTTGGAACACCCACCTCCTCACTTGCCGGCTGGATTGAAATTCTTCAGCACAAGCATCCCGAAATATCTGAGACTGCTGAAATTGCCCGCGATGTTGCTAGGCTTGAGAAGGTTACTGAAAGATTTTCAAGAATTGGTTCAAAACCCTCTCTGGAAAATGAAAACCTTACAGCTATTATAACCCGAACAACTGATTACCTTAGATCAAGGACCTCTTCAAAAGTCAGATTAACAGCAGAATATAATCCAGATCAAAACATAATTGTACCATTAAATGCTGCACTCTTTGAATGGGTAATTGAAAATGTATATAAAAACGCTATTGACTCCATGGAGGGATCCGGGGAGATCAGGATTAAAATATCAGAAACAGAAAAAAGTGCTGTAATTGATATCTCAGATACCGGAAAAGGAATGCCGAAATCAGCTTACAAGAAAATTTTCAATCCGGGCTATACAACAAAACAAAGAGGCTGGGGACTTGGATTATCGCTGGCAAAAAGGATTATTGAAGAATATCATAACGGCCGGATCTTTGTGCGGCATTCTGAAATAGGTAAAGGTTCGAGCATCAGGATAATAATGCACAGGGATAAAATCTAATTGCTATATTTGCAGCCCCTTATGCAAAGAAAAGATATTGAAATAATGGCTCCGGCCGGATCTTATGAATCGCTTATGGCAGCTATTCAGGGGGGAGCTGACTCTGTCTATTTCGGAGTGGAACAACTTAATATGAGGGCTGCCTCATCGAATAACTTTACACTCGAAGATCTTCGTAAAATTGCAGAGATCTGCAAAAAAAACAAGCTAAAAAGCTATCTGACGGTCAATGTGGTTGTTTTTGATCACGAAATCGATCAGATGCATGCAATAATTGATGCAGCAAAAGAAAGCGGCATAACCGCAATAATTGCATCTGACCTTTCCGTTATAAACTACGCTTTTTCAGCAGGAATGGAGGTTCATCTTTCAACCCAGTTGAACATTACCAACCTTGAAGCGCTGAAGTTTTATTCACAATGGGCTGATGTTGTTGTACTTGCCAGAGAACTGAACATTGATCAGGTAAAACATATCCATAACAGCATACTCGAAAAGAATATAAGAGGGCCAAAAGGAGAACTAATAAAAATAGAAATGTTTGTTCATGGCGCTCTTTGCATGGCTGTTTCAGGGAAATGCTATCTGAGCCTGCATGAAAATAACAAATCAGCCAACAGGGGTGAGTGCTATCAGACCTGCCGCAAGTCATATATCGCAACCGGCAAGGAATCAGGTTATGAGCTTGAAATTGACAATGAATATATTATGTCGCCCAAAGATCTGTGCACAATAGGGTTTCTTGACAGACTCATTGATTCCGGAGTAACAGTTCTTAAAATAGAAGGCAGGGCAAGATCGGCTGAATATGTTAAGGAAGTGGCTTCGTGTTACAGCGAGGCTGTTTATGCAATTGAGGATGGATCGTTCACCCGCGAAAAAACAGATGAGTGGAGAGCACGGCTCGCGACAGTTTTCAACAGAGGATTCTGGGACGGTTATTATCTGGGTCAGAAAATGGGTGAATGGAATGAGAATTATGGTTCCAGTGCCACCAAGAGAAAACTATACCTTGGCAAAATCACTAATTACTTTGCAAAAATAAATGTTGCAGAGATTAAACTCGAGAACGGAGATCTTAAAAAAGGAGAAACCATATTGATAACAGGACCTACAACAGGGGTTGTGGAATATCTGGTGGACGAGGTTCGCGTTGACCTGAAAGTGGCAGAAACCGCATTAAAAGGTGAATTGTGCTCAATAAAAACGACTGACTATCTAAGAAGATCCGACAAAGTCTATAAATGGGTTGACGCCAGCGAAATTAAAAAGCAGTAACTTAATTCTTCCAGACTATCTTTTTTGCTGCTGCCAGAACCTTTTCTGTGTTCTCCTCAATATTATCAGTATCTGTTTCAATAAATACCAGATTTTTCTCAGCCTTTTTATTCAGTCCGAACATATAAGCTTTGTCGTAGTAGAAAAGTGAGATTTCAATAGCTTTGGCAATATCACCATTATCTATAGCACTTAGTGCATCGCGGGTATTATCGCCACCCAGACGCTTGCTTATTTTCAGAACGGAGGCTTTCAGAAGGTCAGGCGGATAAACTGAATATTCCTGCATCAGACGGGGCAGACGAGTTTTAACTTCCATCATAAGTATAATTGCATGAGTGTCCTGCATATTGAAGTAAAAACTATCGGGGAGGAAAACAGATCCGATATTTCTGCTTTCATCCTCAACCCACACCGGTTTTTGAGGATCAAAATTTCGCCATTCCTCAAAAAGCAGATTTGCAAATTGTTCGGTTGATGGCTGAGGCGGTTGTCCGAGTGATCCGAATGCGGAACCCTTGTGATTTGCGATCCCTTCAAGATCGGCAACCTGTTCACCGTGGCTCTTTAGCCAGAAAATCGAGTAAATGTGTCCGGTATGATTTATAACCTCCCTCAAGCACGCAAACATTTAGGTCGGCCAGCGAAAAGAGCCAGGCCATCGACTCGGATCTCATTCCGCCCCTCCAGCAATGAACAAGTAATTGAGAGTCGCGGGAAAGAGCCAGTGCCTGGCTTAGCTTCATAGCCATTTCAGGGCCTGATTGCCTTAGTCCTTCTACAATAGCAGGAATCCTACCCTCCTTTTTGTATTTGGTACCTACGGCGGCCCTTGCTTCATCGCTGAATATCGGAATATTGACAGCCCCCGGTATATGCCCTGCATTAAACTCTGATGGTGACCTGACATCGGCCACGGGAATCATTTCGGCGAGCTTCAGAAACTCAGAAATATCAATCCTGGAAAAGGCCATAAAATCAGTTCTTGAAATATCTGGCAAAAAGCTTTTTGAGCTCCTCGATACGAACAGGCTTCGCTATGAAATCCTTAATGCCGGCCAGTTCTGCTTTTCGGCGCGATTCAGGCATATTATCAGCAGAAAATGCTACTATAATTACTTTGTTATCATAAGCCAGAATTTTCTGTGTCGATTCAAAGCCATCCATTTCAGGCATTAAAAGATCCATAAATATAAGGTCGTACTTTTTGATTTTTGACTGTATATAACCGGCATAACCATCATCAGCAAAATCTACCGTATAACCAAGTGTTTTCAACATTGTTCCGATAACTTTTTGATTCATCTTATTATCCTCAACAACAAGGATATTAAGATCTTTCTTTATCCTTCCAATCTCAATGGAGGAGTGTGGGTCTTCAATGAATGGAAAACTATTTCTGATAACATCAAGCAATTCCTTATTATCAAAAGGCTTTACCATATAATGGTCGATTCCCATAGTGTTGCATTTCAGGAAATTCCCTTTTCTGTCATTAGTGCTGATCATAATAATAATAAATGACGCAGACAGATTATTATCATGGATTGATTTGGCCGCCTCAAATCCATCGAAATCATCATCATCAAATATTATTACAAGATTATACCTGTTTTCAGGGAAATTCAGATTTGACCTGATCTGATTAACAGTTGATTTCATGAATGTTGTAATAGCAACATTGAGTCCGAGCTTATGAAGAGCTCCAAGAATTTCATCATCCCTGTTCTGGATTCCGGTAATTACAAGGCTTTTTATTTTGTCAAAGGAAATTACATTATTCAGAGAAAGGTCTTTAATAGTCCGGTCATTTGAATATGTGTTAATTGTAAACGACACCTTTATGCCCCTGTCTCCTGATATTCCTGACGGACTTTCGGCAATAAGCTCGCCACCCATCAATTCAACGAGCTGGCGCGAGAGAATAGTTCCAAAACCTGATTCATCGTCGTTTCTGGCTATTTTAGATTCAATATTTACAAAATCCCCAAAGATCTTTTTCAGGGTTGCCTTATCAAAACTCATTCCCGAATCATATAGATTGAATCCCAGTATAACAATGCCGTTAATATTGCTTTTTACATAACATTTAAGTCTTATCTCACCTCTTTCGGTGTTCCTTATTGAGTTGTTTATGAGATTGGTAAGTACCTGTCTTAGCCTGAAAGGATCACCTATTATACTTTCAGGAATATTGTCATCAATAATAACGACAAAATTGATATCCTTTTCGGCAATACGTGTTTTCGCCAGATCGATGGAATAACTGATTTCTTCCCTGAAGTTAAAAGGGGACTCATCTAGTATCATTCTCCCCGATTCGATTCTTGAAAAATCAAGAATATCATTTATAATATTCAGGAGCACCTCTGTTGACCTGTGCAGCAAGCTTATTATCTCTTTTACATCATCCGACAGACTGAACTTATTGAGAACATCCGTCATTCCAATAATGCCATTGAGAGGAGTGCGGATCTCGTAACTCATGCGGGCAAGAAATTCTGACTTGGCGACATTAGCCTTCGCTTCCTGCTTGCGGGCAGATTCGAGCATGGTAACATCAATAAGGATCTCCATTATGCACTCTTCTCCCATAAAGTTTACAGGAATGCTGTTCCTGTAAAGGACTATTTCACCAATCTCCTTTTTTATAATTACAAATTGTTCCGGATTAAAAGCGCTGCCAGAATTTTTTGCGAAATAATCATTTTCATCAGGCAGCCTGTTTTCGGGAAAAATTTTCCCTTTCATCTCAAGCTCACTGGCATATGAATACTGACTGGCTGCAACTTTATTTGCTTTTACTATCTCACGGTTTGAATTATGGATAATTACACCAACCGGCATCTCTTCAATTAAGGTAAACAGCATCTTTTCAGAAGCATTGAGCCTCTCTGTTTCCGCTTTCTGCGACCTTATAAACCGCAAAAAGACAAATATTATAACCTGGATAAGTATAAGTGTACCCAGAACAATAAAAAGTGAATTTATAATTATGTTTTTCTGAAAGTGCCCGGTTTGTGCTGAAAATACCAGACCAAGGTCTCTCTGAAGCAACTGAGTGGAATAATATGAGGAAATCAACTGAATAGATTTTCCATTAACACTTGCCCGGTGAGTGCTGTTTCCGTTAGAACCGTTTAAAATGTTTTCGGTAATTTTGTCTACTCCTGAATACTCAATTTTTTCAGGATAATTATCATAAATTATTTCTCCTGAATCAGTTACAACCCATTGCCACTGGTACTCTTTCAGGTTGAATACCTTGAATATTTCTGAAAAATAGTTTCTGTAATCAACCGTAACAACTATATTGCCTATTGTATTGTTAGTCTTATTTGAAATTACGGGCAGGAAGTAGTAAAACTTTTTATTCTCCTCAACGAGCCTCTCCATTGGGTAGATTTCTGCCTGGGCATGCAGTCTGAAAGATTGTTCAAGCCACACTTCAAGCTCAGAGTCAAATTTTAGAGTAAACTCATTACGGTCATTGTCATAAAGCCTGATACCGCTAACAAAACCCTGATATTTTGAGAAGAATAACTTCATACTCTCAATAGATCTGTACTGGTTATCAGGATTTGTAAAAAACCTGGCCAGATCTTCCTCGAGGCTTATTTTATTTACATCGCTTGAGAATCCATAATTTGTGTTGTCAATAGACAATCCTACAATCTGAACCTGTTGATCAAGAAGCTGTTGTATATAGTTTATCTGTCTTTTATACAGATCGTTATAATAGAAATAATTGGCAAGTAATATTAACAGGAATGCCGAATAAACTATAATCAGAATTCTTCTCATTTGCTCTTAAAAGTTTTCAGGCCCAAGATTATAAAGATAATCTATAAAACCGCAATTTTCAACTTATCTGTACTTTCTGTCATCAAAATCCATTATATTCAGATAGCTTCTGTAACGTAGAAAATCAATTTCTCCATTTTCCACAGCAGATCTGACAGCACAGTCGGGTTCATCAAGATGAAGACAGTTATTAAAACGGCAATGCTTTGAAACTTTGAAGATCTCACGAAAAAAGTGGTAGATCTCGTTTCTCTCCATATCAACAACTCCAAACCCTCTGATTCCCGGGGTATCAATAACAAACCCTCCAAACGGCATTTGATGCATCTCAGGAAAAGTAGTAATATGTTTTCCCTGCCTGTGATATGCAGAAATCTCCGCTGTTTTTAATTTTAATTCAGGATTAAGTGTGTTCAGAAGAGTAGTCTTTCCTACACCCGAATAACCGGATATCAGACTCACTTTGTCTTTCATCTGACTAATAAGAACTTCCAGATTTGTCTTCTCGTAGACAGAAAGTCTTATACACTCATATCCGATTTTGGTGTACATCGATTCAAGATATTCCATTTTTTCTGTCTCAGCAGGGCCGTATAAATCCGTTTTATTAAAAATAATTTTTGCAGGAACCCTGTAAGCCTCAGCAGAAATTAGAAACCTGTCGATAAACTCCACAGGTGTCTCCGGAAGCACAATCGTCGCCATCAGAAACACCTGATCAATGTTGGCTGCAATAATCTGCGATTGTTTTGAGAGATTTGAAGCTTTCCTTAAAATATAATTCTTCCTGTCAAGAACCTCTGTAATTATAGCCGTATTATGCTTTTCGTCAGTCTCATACATAACATTATCGCCAACGGCAATAGGGTTCGTTGTCCGAAGATCTCTTATACGCAGTTTCCCCTTTACCGAACAGTCAGCTACTGTCCCGTTTTCGTTGAGAACCTTATAACTGCTTCCTGTTGATTTTATTACGACACCCTTTTCCAATAAAAATTTATTTGGGACAAATATAGTTGTAAAGACGCCATGCATGGCGTCTCTACAAACAATATTAATTATCCGATGCCATCAGCAGGAATGGTTTCATCTCAAAGCTGTGATAATATGGCCTCAGTCTTTCTATATTGTAATAGTCCGATACCTTAACAATTTTTTTAGAAGAAGTAACAACATCAATAGGAAGGTTATCGTAACGTCCGTTTTTCAGGACAACGATTCTTCCATGAACCCCCTTCAGAATCAGATCCAGAGCCAGGTTGCCATAGGCCATCGGAACTATTGAATCAAGAGCATCGGGATCACCGCCGCGAACCATGTAGCCAAGTTTCTGATTAATTACATTTATTGTTTTCCCTTTGTTGTATTTTCCCGAAAGTTCTTTGAGTTTTGCTGAGACCATATCTCCAATACCTCCGAGTTTTGCATGCCCGTAAGCATCTTTTTCACTGTCGGCAAATATCATTTCTCCGCCTTTAAACATTGCACCTTC
>JFJP01038629.1_pt1 | contig 17234 bp, 19 predicted proteins | sample 431651 | NCBI WGS metagenome assembly JFJP01 (sample SAMN02602958, study PRJNA72255) | Microbial mat metagenome, whole genome shotgun sequencing project. | biome: fresh water; feature: sink hole; material: water; isolation source: purple microbial (photo- and chemosynthetic) mats found in... | reverse complement strand
GGTGCTGCGGTTCATTCAACTCCAAAACAAACCTTTCTTCAGTTTATTAAGCAACTTTTTTCTATTGAATTTATTAAATCGGTTTCGGCCCTTTTCTTTTTGTTGCTTTTTGTGGGTTTTAGCGTTTGGATTATTGAGCGACGGAAAAATACCAATCATTTCCAGAAAGGATTATAAAGTTCCGATAACCACTTCGGGGCGGATATTAGGAATTATTTGGATGTTTACTGCGGTAATTATTATTTCGAGTTTCACGGCCAATATTTCGTCTACCTTAACCGTAAGCCGGTTGCAACATAATATTTCGAGCATGAAAGACCTGAAAAAGTATAAAACCGGTACAGTTGCCGGCTCGCGAAGTGCAAAATATTTGCTCGATAAAAATTTTATTTATGAAGAGTATACCAATGCAGAAGTCTTGCTAAATGCCTTAGACAGTAATATAATTGAAATGGCAATTTACGATGCGCCGGTACTTAATTATTATATTTTAAATCATAAATATTCGCATACCTTAGAGTTGTTGCCCAATAAATTTAATACTGATTATTACAGTTATTCTTTACCCAAAAATCATCCGTTGTATTCCGATATTAATATTTTGTTAATTAACGAATTAAATACCGTTGCTTGGCAAAATATTTTAACCGAATACGATTTGAATGAAAACTAAAAACCCCAATAAAACTCGAAAATTTTATTGAGGTTTTGTTCATGATTTTAACAATCGGTTAAAACAAGTTCATATTGTCCAACACGTTCATAACTTCTTTTACCGCTTTTGCCGAAGCATCCAACATCGCACGTTCTTCGGCATTCATTTCAATTTCAATAATTTGTTCAATCCCGTTTTTGCCCAATTTTACCGGTACACCAACTGCTATGCCGTGCAAACCGTATTCGCCGTCGAGCATGGCGCAAACCGGGAAAATACGTTTTTGGTCTTTTGCAATTGCTTCAACCATCTGGGCTGCTGCTTCGCCCGGAGCATACCAAGCCGAAGTACCCAATAATTTTACAATTTCGCCGCCGCCGGTTTTGGTACGTTCAACAATAGCATCCAGTTTTTCTTTCGAAATAAGCTGTGTAACCGGTATACCTGCCACTGTTGTGTAACGAGGAAGCGGAACCATGGTGTCGCCGTGGCCGCCCATAAGCAATGCCTGAATGTCCTTAGGCGAAACGTCTAACTCGCTTGCCAAAAAAGCACGATAGCGAGCGGTGTCCAAAATACCTGCCATACCAAACACTTTGGTACGCGGAAGTTTGGCTGCTAAAAACGCTGCATAAGTCATTACATCCAACGGGTTGGAAACAATAATGATAATGGCATTGGGCGAATATTTAACTGCCTGTTCGGTAACGCTTTTTACAATGTTTGCGTTGGTCGAAATAAGGTCGTCGCGGCTCATGCCGGGTTTGCGCGGCAAGCCCGAAGTAATAACAATAATATCCGAATTTGCGGTGGCTGCGTAATCGTTGGTTACTCCTTTTACGCGCGTGTCGCTCATACGAATAGGTGCGGTCTGCCAAATGTCGAGTGCTTTACCTTCGGCAAAATTTTCTTTAATATCCACTACAACCACTTCATTGGCTGCTTCTCTCTGAGCTATTACGTCGGCTACAGTTGCACCTACGTTTCCTGCTCCAATAACGGTTACTTTCATATTTCGTATTTGGTTGAAATTTTTATTGAATACGGTTATTCAATGCAGGTGCTAATTTATTTATTTTTATTCAGTAAAACAAATAGTTTTTTCGATATTTTGTACATAAATTAAATAAGAAAAACTATATGTGCTTTGCTTATAGTTTTTTATTGATGTGCTAGGTTCGCTAAAACCTATTTTTAAACATGTTTTTTGAAGAAAAAATATAGGGTTAAGAATTTTGTTTCTTTAAAACAACAACAAAACCTTAACGCACACTGCTCTCACGACTTTATACCAAACCGTTATCAAAATGCCGTTATTAATATTTGGTATAATGCCGATGGATTAGCATAGCCTGCACCGACTAATCGGGGTTACGGAAATTTATTTTCGGTTACATTATTATCATTCGGTATTACATAAGCTTTCGGCTTGTTCAGGATTAAATTTAGGTATTATTGCCTTTTTACAATTTTAAAGCATCGTATTTTTATACGGTGTTTTTTTTGTTTTTGGCATTTCTGCTGTGGTGTTAGCATACATAGCGTAGTAAAAACGAAGCAATATATTATTTCTACTGTACGAAGTTAAAAAATTGCTGTAAAACACTTATTCACTGTACTTTACTTTGGTTCATAAACTACAAAGCAGTTATAAATGCATTAAACGTACCTTTTTACATAAATTTTCAACTTCGTTAAGTAGAACTAACGCAATAATTTTTTGACCAATTTATTTCTCGCAAAGTTGCGTAGAGATTAAAAACGTAAAGTTAAGCAGCGTAAAAAAAGCAATTGACCAAGTTTAATATTTGGTTCTATATATTAGCGCTAACAGCTTCAGTAAGGTATAAACTTATCGGTTTAATTTTTCCGGAAAAAACAGACTTCAATTTAAGGCAGCTTTTTTTTGATTTTAACCTTGGTATTGCTTAACTTTACAGTTCAAAATTACAATTTTTAATATTTTTATAATGAAAAATTTAAGCGTTATTTTTTTTGCACTATTGGCAAGCTCCTGCTCCGGACAACCGACAATAAACAAGATTATTAGCGATAAAAGCTCCGGAAAAGAAATCTTATACGGTTTGTGCAATCGCGAGGGGCTTACTACCGGCAACTTTGCTGTTTGGTTTAATTCCGAATACAACTTGTACGAACCGGAACAAGGAATACTTGCCGATATTCAGCCCGAACTTTTTGCCGATATTCAAATTAAAGTATTTTTGGGCACCTGGTGCGGCGACAGTAGACGCGAAGTTCCTCGTTTTTATAAAGTGTTGGACAAAGTAGGCTTCGACGAATCGGCTTTAGAAATTATTTGCCTGGATACCTCGAAAAAAGCTGAAGGTTTTGATACCGAAAAAATGAATATTTTACGTGTACCAACTTTTGTTATTTTCAGAAACGAAGTAGAAATAGGCCGAATAATTGAAACACCTAAAACTACCTTAGAAACTGATTTCTACCATATACTAATGGGAATTTAAACAACATTTATTATGAATAGTGAATATAAAGAACGTTCGACCGAAGGACAAATTTTGGGTATTATAGCCCTGATATTAGGCATATTGGCGCTTATAATTTCGTTTATTCCTTGCATAGGTGTTTTAGCACTTATTCCGGGCGGAGTAGCTATAATTTTAAGCTTAATTGCCTACTCGCAAGCCAATAAAGCCAATGCTTCGAAAGGAATTATTATTGCGGCATTAATTATTTCTTTTATTGGTACTGCCATAGCCGGTGCGTGGGGAACCATTATGAATGAATTTGCCGATTGGGATAAACTTGACAGCCGAATTGAAAACATTGGCAACCAGCTCGACGACTTGGAGAACACCATGGAAGAACTGGAAGACAGCACTGCCACCGATTCGGATACCAATACACTGGACAGTTTAGAAAACGAAATGGATAAATTAGACAACAATGCTACCCCGGAAGGCGGCGGAAAAGAAAAAAATAAGCAATAGACGCTAAATTTGAAAACTTACCGCATAATAAACCTTTTTTTTGCCGGAGTTGCAGCCATTATTTTGCTGTATTCCGGCATTTTTAGTACTGAAAAATCCGATTACCCAATACGTTGCATTCATAAAAATTTATTGGGCTACGAGTGCAGTTCGTGCGGACTTTCGCGCGGATTTTCAGAGGCGGTGCGCGGAAATTTTTCCGAAGCAGAACAACTAAACCTGAATACCCTTAAAATATTCATTTTTATAGCAGGGCAATTCATGCTTCGGCTTCTTATCGCAATTGTTCTCAAATTACAGCCACTGCAATTCAACAAAATAATTAGATTTGATATCTTTGCAAGCGCAATTTGGTTCATATATGCATGGTTCGGTCTTATTGCCGATACCTTAACCATAATTAGTAAAACGCTTAAATTCTGAAAATTATGTTCAATAAATTTAGCCTTATCTTATGTATAGTTTTGCTCGCTTCGTGTAAAAGAGAAACGGTGGTTACCGAAATAATTTCGACACATGTAAATGGCAACCCAATGGTGGTGCACTATTACAAATACAACGGAAACGAAAAATACAAAGCAATTGAAGTACGATTACTGCCCAATGGCACCGACGATACAAGAACCGAATTTAATGCAGCAGGTAAAAAACACGGCAAATGTTTTTCTAATTTCGAAAACGGAAACCCCAGACTTGAAGAAACCTACGAAAATGGTTTTAAGCAAGGAAAGGTAAAGATTTGGTACGAGAACGGCGAATTGGAATACAAGGGCAATTTCGACAATGGTTTACCGCACGGAACTTGGACTTTTTATTCGCCGGAAGGCAAAAAACTTAAAAAGGTAACCTACGATAAGGGGAAAGAAATAGAAAAAACGGAGTATTAATTTACTCCGTTTTTTCATTACGATTAAACTAATTTCTTGAAATCTTCCAACAAAAAAGTTTCGCGTTCCTTTATGCCTTTGGGTGTGTTTTCCAAAATTGCGCATTCTCGGTACAAATCGTGTTCAAAAACTATTACATACTCGCCTTCAACCGCTTTTTTAAAAAACCGTTCTTTATCACTTAAGGTTTGCAGCGGTTTGGTATCGTAGCTCATAACCCACGGCATTGGTATATGCGCAGCCGAAGGTAATAAATCGGCAGGAAAAACCACCGTACGATCTTTATAATTAATGTGCGGAATCATTTGTCCGTCGGTGTGTCCGTTATAAAACTCGACCCGAACATTCGGAATAATTTCGCATTCTTCTTCAACCAACACTAATTTGCCGCTTTGTTGCAGTGGCATTATATTCTCAGTCAAAAACGAAGCTTTTTCTCTTAAATTTGGGTTTACCGCCCACTCCCAATGCGCTTTTCCAACGTAATAAGTTGCATTCGGGAAGGTTGGTACCAATTCACCGCTTTCGGTTCGCGAAATGGCACCGCCGGCATGGTCGAAATGCAAGTGCGTAAGCACCACATCGGTAATTTCTTCCGGTGCAAAACCTTTAGCGGCCAAACCTTCAACAATTCCGCCGTTTCCGTTCAGAAAAAAATGACTGCGAAATTTTTCGTCTTGTTTGTTTCCAATTCCGGTGTCAATTAACACTTTTCGGTTTCCATCAACAAAAAGCAAGCATCGCATGGCCCAATTGCACATATTATTTTCGTCGGAAGGATATTTTTTACTCCACAACGATTTAGGCACTACGCCAAACATAGCACCGCCATCGAGCATTAAATTACCCGAATCTATCGTGTATAATTCCATACTATCTACTTTTAATAAGTTTGAAACCAAGCAAACATAGCCAAAGTTGCCGGAACGGCTGCTTGTATATGGTCAAGTCCGTCCAGAGGCATTAAAGTAACTTTGTTAAAGCCTTTACTTTTGAAATACTCAGCTGCTTTTTCGCTATTGGCATACGGAACAGTACCGTCAGCCTTGCTGTGCAAGAGCAAAATCGGCGATTTGGGTGTCCATGTAAGTACTTCGTTTTGTTTTACCGCTGTCCAAAGTGCACTGTTTTTATTTTCGAGGAAATTAGTAAAAAACGACGGTGTAAAAAGAAGCTTCAAATCGGTGGTAAGTTCCGGATTAATCTCGCCTATGGTTTTTGAACCGTTGAATAAGCCATTAATTTTTGCAGCATATGGCGAAGCAAAAATAGCGCTCAAATCGGCAATTTTATAATAGGTGTTGTATGCATACAGCAAAAAAGCCGGCAAACCGGGCGAGCTATATTCGCCCGAAGCAAGCAAACCGTTAAACATGTTTTCCATATCGAATGGGCCTGCCATAGGCGCCGAGGCTGTTAGGGTTATTTTATCGGAATAGTCTTCTTCAATACTTTTTTGTGCTGCCATAGTTACATAACCGCCTTGCGAATAACCGCCAATAAAGTTTTTATTATTCAGTATAATATTATTCTTGCTGCAAAACTCTCGGGTAGCCAATATAATATCAACCACCGTGGCAGCCGAAGTTTTATTATCCAAGTATGCCTGCGTAAGTTGCGAGTCGCCCATGCCCAAATAGTCAGGAATACAACTTACATAGCCCAATGATGCACCTATACCACCGGTTATTCCTTCGTAAAGAAATAAAAACTTATTCGACACAACTTCGTTTCGCTTTGCTTGTGTACCATGCTGAAAACTAAACAGCGGCAAGGCTGCGGTGGTAACGGGCACAAAAACGGCTCCCGACAAAATGGTAGACTCGCCCGAAGGAGTAATGGAAGTGTAAGTGATTTTGTACAACTTAAAACTGTACTTTAAAGCCAAATCTGTTTCAATTTGCGCCAAAGCCATCGTTTGCTGCAACTGTTCTTTCGTAAATTCGGTAAGCAACGTGGCATTTACCAATTTGCCCCGTTCAACTTGTGTTTCAACTATATTTTCTTCGGAACAAGCAATAAAATAAGCCGAAAAAACAAAGAGTAGAAAATACTTAAATGTTCTCATATTAAGTTTATTAAATAGAAAATAAATATTAGCTTAAAAAAGTGATTCAGCCTTTTTGAAAGGCATTTCAAATTAAGACCGCAAGGTATTTATTATTTTTATTAATAGCATAAAAATTAGCAGCTAAATAAGATTGTTTGCAACAAAAAAAATCCGGTACAATATTAGCTTCTTACAAATGGTTGTATAATTAAAAATTAATACTTAATTTTGAACGAATTGCTTATTTTTGCACCTAATTTTCAGGATCACACAACTGAATAAATTTGAAAAATTACCAACTATGAAATTACTTCTTCGAAATATATTTTATTTACACTTTTTAATTAGCTTATTATCAGTTCAATGGGTAGCTGCACAACAAACCAATATTGCGCAACTGCAAGACCAACTTAAAAATGCAAACAACGACGAAAAAATTGTTATAAATTCGCTGCTTTCCGAAGCCCATATGGCAGTTTCGGACTGGAAAGCAGCAATGCAATATGCAAAAGAGGCAGAAAAAATTGCAAAAAAGCAAAAATCAATTGCTGAACTAGGTAAAATTTATAGCTTACTGGGCGATATTTCTTTTGCCAAAACGGAATATAAAGATGCGTTGAATTATTATGAAGATGCAGCAAAATATTACAAGCTTAGTGCAAATATAAATGCACTGGCCACAACCTACTATAATATAGGAACCTTAAATACAATTTTGAACAAAACCCTCAAAATAGACAATGCTTTTGAAGAAAGTTTAAAATATGCACGCCTTTCGCAAAATAAAGGATTGATTTTAAAAATTACCGAAGAATTGTTTAATTACTATTACGAACGCAATAAATACAAGCAATCGCTTGCCTATTTTAAAGAATATGCACAAATAAAAGATTCGACTTTTACTATTGAACAAAAAAATCAAATTACCGTTTTGCGGCAACAATATGTAGCGGAAAAAGAGCAACTCAAGGAAACTCAAGAAAAACTTCAGGTTACCAATAAAGACCTGGCAGCTACAAAAGATATTTTAACCAAAACCGACTCTACACTATCAATTGTTCAAACCCAACGCGATACACTGAGCATAATAACGCATATTCAATCGGAAGAAATTGAAGCGCTTAACTTCGAACAAGCTTATAAAGATCAAGTTATTAAATCGCAAGGTATTTTGCGAAATGTGTTAATTGGCGGTATTGTTATAATTCTTCTATTTATGGGATTGTTACTGCACCGGTACTTGTATAAGAAAAAAACTGAAGCAATACTCCGTCAACAAAAAGAAGAAATTGAAGCACAACGCGACAATTTAGAAGAAATGAACAAGGAATTGGAGCAACAAAAGGAGGAAATAATTGTTCAACGCGACGAAATTTTCTTAAAAAACGATCATCTTTCAACTGCATACGAAACTATAGAACAGACGAACAAACATATAACCTCCAGCATCAAATATGCATTAGAAATTCAACGCGCAGCCTTACCTTCGGAAGAAATAATGAACAGCTTAATTCCGAATCGTTTTATTTTTTATCGTCCGCGCGATATAGTAAGCGGCGATTTTTATTGGGTAAGGCAAGTAAACAACAAAACAATTATAGCCATTGCCGACTGCACGGGACACGGTGTGCCGGGCGCTTTTGTAAGTATGTTGGGAATTTCGTTATTAAACGAAATAACCTTACGTACTAATGTTTTTTCTGCAGCCGATATTTTGGAGGCACTGCGACAAGAAGTAAAAAGCTCGTTGAAACAAACCGGCAAATTCGGCGAACAAAAAGACGGAATGGACATTGCACTGATAGTATACGACGCAAAAAGCAAAACCTTGCAGTTTTCGGGTGCAAACAACCCGTTATATTATATTCGCAACAACGAATTAAACGAAATTAAATCGGTTAAAAACCCAATTGGAGTTTATCCGCGCGAACTGCCTTTTTCGAATACAACCATTGAAATTGCGCCAACCGATGTTTTTTATCTTTTTACCGACGGATTAGTTGACCAATTTGGCGGTGAAAAAGGCGACAAACTAAAATCGCAACGATTTAAAGCTATTTTAACCAAAATTTCAACAAAACCGATAAAAGAACAAGAAATTCTGCTCGAAAAAGAATTTAAAACTTGGATTGGCGACGAAGAACAAATTGACGACATTTTGATTGTTGGATTGAAATTCACATAATACAACCGGAAGAAGAGATTTCGTCATACATTGAACTTTTAAATATAACTTATTAAAACCTATTTTAACCTTATGAGAAGTGCCGTAATTGTTGTTTTATTCGCTTTTTTTAGTTTAAGCTCATATTCCCAAAATGTTAAAGATACCATTCAGGTACATACCGACAAAGCTGAGCTAACGTATAAATGGAAACTTATTTCGGACAATAAAGCAAACCCAAACAAGGGCTGCTATGGTTGTGCGTCGTTTTATTACAAAATAGAGCGAACCATAAACCCCGACAAGGAGGGCTTTTACCACTACTTTTTGTATTTCATGAGCAACAGTTTTTACAAATCGGGCAACCTAACCGGAACCTACGTTCGCGATATTAAAATAGATTTGATTGACGGTGAACAAAAAACTACCGTTGTCGACCCGTTTTGGGTATTGGTTCCGCCACGTTCCGACTCCTTTAGCGGAGTACACATGGCTGCCAAATTCAAGTCGACCGACCCTAAACAGTTGCTTTCTATAGCATGGGGCGAATTTTCGGTTTACTAATTTCAAAAAACAAAAACAATGACCGATAACGAAAAGTATTCCGAAATATCCATGTTCGGAAACCGACTTAAAATACAGCTTACCGTACAAAAACTATTAATTGTTTCGGGTAGCGTAATTCTGGCACTCAGCGTAATTTTTTCAGTTTCCTACTGGAATTTAAAACGCGAATTAGACCGAACACAGCAAATTCTGGAAAAAGATAAGCTCGAAACCTTAACCGAAATTGAGCAAATTGTTGATAGATTGCGTGAAAACGACACCGAATTTTCCAAAGACATAAGCGACATTAAAGGCAACATAAAAGTAATTCTTGACCGAACCGATAATATCCGCAACAGCACCGCACCGGCTCGTCCGTTCGAAGACGTTTTGCCGCCGGAATAAAAACCACCGACGCAGAAATTTAAATTTTAATAAGTGCCAAAAAGTTAGTACCTTTGCAAGCTTGTAATGTTCAATATGGAAAAAAGTTTAAGTACCTTAAAATTCCGAAAATTTGCGAGCGCTTATACCAGCACGGTAATAAGCGTAGCATTAGTGTTGTTTTTGTTCGGAGTAGGAGCCTTGCTGGTGCTTAACGCAAAAGTTTTATCCGATTACGTAAAAGAAAACATTGGTTTTTCGGTAGTACTTACTGAAGATGCTAAAGATGCCGACGTGTCGTGGTTGCAAAAAGAACTCGACGCCCACACTGCAGTAAAATGGACCAAATATATAAGCAAAGAACAGGCCGCCGAGGAACTTAAAAACGATTTGGGCGAAGATTTTGTAAGTTTTTTAGGTTACAACCCACTTTTTGCATCTATTGATGTTAGGCTAAAATCGGACTATGCAAACAACGATTCAATTGTTAGTTTGAAAAACTATTTAACCAAATACGAACTTATTCAGGAAATTTATTACCAAGAATCGTTAATTGATTTAGTGAATAAAAACGTACTGAAAATTAGCGCTATTTTGCTTTTTTTTAGTTTATTATTGCTCATTAGCGCTATAGCATTAATCAACAATACCATCCGATTATCGATAAATTCGAAACGGTTTTTGATAAAAACCATGCAACTGGTTGGTGCAGCAGAATTGTACATTCAAAAGCCGTTTTTATATACGGCAGCCCTTACCGGCTTAATTGGCGGAGCGCTTGCTGTACTTATGTTGCACTTGTTGCTGTTTACAGGTATGTCGGAACTTTCCGAAATATTGGTTTACAACAATATTTGGTCGCTTTCGGTATTTTTAATTCTACTGGGCATTGTAATATCGTGCCTTGGTTCGTGGTTTGCCGTACAAAAATATTTATATACAGAAAAATCGTTATTATACTAAAATGATAAAAAAAGATTCAAACACAGAGCCACAATTTGCCCTTGCAAAGCAAAATTATATGCTGTTGCTTATCGGCTTATTTATTATTGTAATTGGTTTTGCACTTATGTCGGGCGGAAAACCTGCCGACCCAACGGCTTTTTCGGAAGATATATTCAGTTTCCGACGTATAACCCTTGCCCCTATTGTGGTGGTATTTGGGTTTTTGTTCGAAATTTTTGCCATTATGTACAAACCAAAATCGGAATAATAACCGGCATTTTGGTTGTAAAACTTTCAGATGAATAAACAATTCGATTTTAAAGCAGGCGAAGTATTGGTTTTCGACAAGCCACTTACTTGGACATCGTATAATTTGGTTGGTAAAGTGAAATCACTTTTACGCCTCCTTCCGGAAGGAAAAAGTATAAAAGTAGGTCATGCCGGCACATTAGATCCGCTTGCCGGTGGTTTAATGGTAATATGTACCGGCAAAAAAACAAAAGAAATAGATACTTTTCAGCTAACAAAGAAAGAGTATGTAGCCGATATTACGTTTGGCTCCACTACCCCTTCATACGATTTGGAAACGGGTTTCGATGCATTTTATGAAACAAAACAACTTACGAGTGAAAAAATAACCGATTTGCTAAAAACCATGGAAGGCGATTATATGCAGCATCCGCCTTTGTTTTCAGCAAAAAAAATTGATGGCAAAAGGGCCTATAAAAAAGCTCGCAAAGGCGAAAAATTAATACTGGATGCCGTAAAAATTACCTTTTTCGAACTTGAATTAATTGGTTATGCCGAAAATATTGCCAAAATTCGAATTGTTTGCAGCAAAGGTACCTATATTCGTTCTTTTGCACACGATATAGGCAAGGCACTCGATTCCGGCGCGCATTTGTCGGGGTTGGTAAGAACCAAATCGGGCAATTTTTCGCTGGAAGATGCCTACTCGGTTGAAAGTTTTGAAGCCGAATTTAGAACGTATTTAACAAATTTAGCATTAGCATAGTCGTTGAACAAAATATAAAACTTATCGCAATGAAACTGTCGAAATTTAAGTACACCCTACCACCGGAACTGATAGCAAAGTATCCGACAGAAAATAGAGATGAATCTCGATTAATGGTTTTGAATCGCGCGACCGGCGAAATTGAGCATAAAATTTTTAAAGATATTATTGAATATTTTGATGACGGCGATATCATTGTGGTAAACGATACCAAAGTTTTTCCGGCTCGTTTGTACGGAAACAAAGAAAAAACCGGTGCTCAAATTGAAGTATTTCTACTTCGCGAATTGAACCGCGATCAACGCTTGTGGGATGTATTGGTAGACCCGGCGCGTAAAATACGTATTGGTAATAAGTTGTATTTTGGCGAAAACGATTCGTTGGTTGCCGAAGTAATTGATAACACTACCTCGCGCGGAAGAACCTTGCGCTTTTTGTTCGACGGAACACACGAAGAATTCAAAAAAACGCTACACGAATTAGGCGAAACTCCGCTTCCTAAATTTATAGGTCGCAAAGCTGAGCCATCCGACAAAATTAATTATCAGACTATTTTTGCCGAAAAAGAAGGCGCAGTTGCCGCACCAACTGCCGGGCTGCATTTTAGCAAACACCTGCTCAAACGCCTTGAAATAAAAGGTATTAAGCGCGCTGCCATTACATTGCATGTAGGTTTGGGCAATTTTAGAGGAGTTGATGTGGAAGATTTGACCAAACATAAAATGGATTCGGAAGAAATTATTATACCCGATGTAACGGTTGATATGGTTAATAGTGCCATTGAAAACAGAAAACGTGTTTGCGCAATAGGAACCACAGTTTTGCGAACCTTGGAAACTTCGGTTTCAACCAATGGCAGGCTTAAACCTTATGTAGGCTGGACCAATAAGTTCATTTTTCCGCCCTATGAGTTCAGCGTACCGTCGGCTATGGTTACAAATTTCCATTTGCCGCTTACCACTTTGCTTATGACAGCTTCGGCGTTTGCCGGCTACGATTTGCTTTTTAAAGCCTACAAAGTGGCAATTAAAGAGAAATACCGTTTTGGTACGTATGGCGACGCCATGCTGATTATATAGACTAATTATAGTACTACAAAAACAAAACTTTGGTAAGACTCAAACCTTACCAAAGTTTTTTTTTTATATATTAAGCGTAATTTTACCTAAAATATAAGTAACAGCCTTACCGCACACCTCCACCCTGCTACCCTTATACCTGCAAAGCAATTTACCTCCGCGTTCGGATAGTTGACGAGCAAAAAGTTCATTTCTGCCTAACTTTGCAGCCCAATATTGGGTTAAGGTTATGTGTGGCGAACCGGAAACCGGGTCTTCGTTAATGCTTATGGTAGGAAAAAAATATCGCGAAACAAAATCGCAGCCATTACCGGGCGCGGTTACAATTACGCCGTTTATCATTATATTTCCGAGCAATTTAAAATTGGGTTTCACTTCCAGCACCTCGGCTTCGGTTTCAAAAACAGCCATTAAATCGTTGCCCGACGAAAAAACTTTAAGCGGCATAATTCCCAACGCAGTTATAAGTACAGGCGGCATTCTAATTTCTTCCAAAGGCTGCACCGGCATATCTAAGGTAAGCAAATCGCCGCGCTTGCTTACACGTACCACACTGCCGTCCTTTTTCTTAAAAGTGAGGTCGCTAAATTTATGCTTTAGCTCGTTAAAAATAACGTGTGCAGCAGCCAAGGTAGCGTGCCCGCTAAACTCTATTTCGGTTTTGTGGGTAAACCACCTTATTTCGTAATTTAGTCCTTTATTAAGAATAAAAACCGTTTCCAAGGTGTTTTCCGAGGCAATTTGCTCCAGTACTTCGGTTTTATACATGATATCAAGCAAGCAAACTGCAGCAGGGTTTCCGGCAAATAGTTTATCGGTAAATGCACTAACCTGGAAGTATCGAATTTCGGTCATACGTTCGAATTTTTAGTGTAAATATACTAAAAATTCAACACATCTTTAAGTTTTTTATAACCTGCTTTGCTTACCGAAATTTTAGCACCGTTCCGAAGCAATAAAATATAGGAATCTTTAGAGAAAAGTTCGAGTTTATATACGGCTTCAATATTCACTATATAGGAACGATGCACCCGAACAAACTGCCCGGCATCTAAATGATTTTCGTAAAATTTCATCGTTTCGTTTTTCAAAAATCGTCCTTCGGCAGTATAAAGCATCACATAATCGTCCTGCGATTCTACGTAAAGCAAGTCTTTGGCCGGAATAATTTTAATAATACCGGCATCTTTTATTACAATTCGGGCTAAGGTAGTTACACTGTCGGCCACCTGTCGGCTAAGGTTTTTAGTTGCCTCTACCGTGGGTAATTGCTTTACTGCTTTATCAATGGCTTCAAAAAGTCGTGGTTTCGTATATGGTTTCAGCAAATAATCTACGGCATTGGCTTCAAAAGCTTTAACAGCAAATTCGTTATAAGCGGTTGTAAAAATTATTCGCGGCGGATTGTCAATTAACTCCAACATTTCGAAGCCGGTAAGTTTGGGCATTTGAATGTCGAGGAAAATTAAATCGGGATTATGCTTTGTAATGGCTTTGTAACCTGCAAAACCGTCGGTACAAACTTCGAGCACCTCAATATCGTCGCGTTCGGCTAATCGACCTGAAAGCAACTGTATGGCCGGCTCTTCATCTTCAACAATAACTACCGTAAATTTAGCCATTACTGCGGAATAAAAATTCGAACATTAAACTCGTTATTTTTTTTCGAAATGCGCACCAAATCGTCGCGATCGTATATAAGCAACAGTCGGTTTTTTACGCTGTCAATACCCAGTCCGGTGCCTTTGTTTAGCGGTGCACCGGGGTCGTAGGTGTTGCTTATAGAAATATCGAGCAGGTTATTAAATTTTCGGCAATCCAACTTTATTTCAACCGGCACCAAACTTTCGGAAACCCCATGTTTTACCGCATTTTCAATAATAGGTTGGAGTATAAGTGCCGGAATTTTTCCTTGCATACATTCAGCATCAACCTGCGGGTTGAAATTTAGTTTTCGACCAAACCGTATTTTTTCGATATCCAAATACGCTTCTACATTGTTTAATTCGTTAAAAAAAGGGCTTATTTCTCGTTTTCCGGCCGCCAACGAATATCGCAAATATTCCGAAAGCTTGGTAATCATTTCTGAAGCTTTTTCGGGGTCGGATACGGTTAGCGAGCTTACCGAATTTAAACTGTTGAACAAAAAATGCGGGTTAATTTGGGCTTTCAAGTAATTAAGTTCAGCTTCTTTTATAAGCGATTGAAGTTTTGCTTCGCCAATAATTTTTTCCTTAAAATTCTCGTAATAAACAATTACATAATACGTAAGTGTTATGTTGAAATACAGTAGCAAACCAATAAATAAGCGCCAACCGATAAAGGTATCGAGAATAGCATTGTATGCATCGTTTTTAAAAATATACCGCAATAAATTGTCGGAAAAATAGAACCAAAGTGCCACTAAAATAAAAGCAACTGCAATATGCTCGATAATAAGTTCGGGCACCGATTTATTTTCGATATTAATATACATAATAGGGAACCAAACCGCTAAACCCATAATACCGAACATGGTATAGGTAACCAACGAATCGACCAAAACTATAGACCATTCCAAATTATACAACTGCCACAAAACAAAGGCATGCACCAAGGTTACCAGCGCCCAAGCCAATATATAATTAAGCGTATTTTTGAATGAAGTAAAAAATGGATGGTTCATAATAACGATTGCTAAATGATTACCAAATAATAGCCGATTGTTTTTAAGCAATCGGCTACAATTATAATTAAAATTCTTGACATTTTAAAGTATTTTACATCGAACGATAGTTTTTCACTTCGCCGCCGCCAAATATGGCAATACCTTTAATGTATAAGGTTTTGTTTAAATCAATAACATTATCGGGCAAAAAGCGTCTTTTATCGGTATAGCCGCCAAAAATAGAAACCACATCAATACGTACGTTCCAATCGGCAGGTACATATACGGTACTTCCGCCAAATAAGGTAAATACGTCGAGTACTGCACCGTTTTCAGAAAGTTTTGCGCCGGTTAAGTTAATTTGCGAGCCACCGAATATTGAGGTTAATTTTCCGCCCAAAAAATTATCCGAATTTACATAGCGTTTATTGCCGCCAAATATGGTAACATCGTCCAATGAATCGGTATTCGACGAACTTTCCGATTCGCCCATAAATACTTGACTTCCGTCCTTGCTGCGCGATTTATGACCCAAAATCATGGTTAAACCGACTACAACTAAAATTACCGGCCAGAAAATTCGTTTGAAACTGAAACTTAAATCGAATAATTCGGGGATAATAAAAAACACACCCACAGCCAACAAAATAAAGCCGGTAGTTTTATTTCTTTTGGTGAAAATAAAATAACTTCCCAAAAGAATTAAGAACATTTGCCAAGAGAATATTGCATCTTCAATAAAATATGGCAGAATATTGAAGTTTGAAGCCATAACTGCTGCCCCCATTAAAATAAGCGCTGCTCCTAAATAAATTCGCTTATCACTTTTGTTAGTTTCCATAGCTAAGGTATTTTAAATTAATATTTTAGTTCAATTCATTATTGTTTTTGTTCTTTTTGAATGCCATTCCGGTAAAAAATATCCCGATACCAACTACAATTAGTGCAGTAGGCCAGAAAATTTTCTTCACATCAAAAGGCAAATCGTAGAACTCGGGGATTAAAAACAATCCGCCAATTACCAGCAAAATAACTCCTGTAAATCGACTGCTGCGCGACGAAAGCAAAGCTAAACCGATAAAAATTAACCAAGTTTGCCAATGGTAAAAAATAGTCCACCATTTAAAATCTATATAACCTAAATTGTATAGCAGAAAAAATACCCCTACTATAATTAAAATGTTCAAAAGTATATTGTAAAAACTCAAATTACACAGCTTTTTCGGTAAGTGGCTGTTATTAGTCGGTAAACAACCAAAAATTTCGAAAATACTTAGTTTTAAACCTAAAACTTTCGGTTAAAATCACGCAAATAGCCAAAATATAACCATATCCATTTGCCAATTTCTACATTTCGTCTATTTTTGCAGCTTTACAAACAATTGCGCATTTTAATTGCTATGAAAAACCTAATGTTGCTCTTACTGTATGGTACCGTAAGTATTTCGGTTATTGCACAAACCGTTTTAAAACCGGGCGATTTGTATTTTACAACCCTTAATTCCGACGGTGCCGACAGTTTTGAATTTGTTTGCATGACCGATTTAGCCGCCGGTACCCAAATTTATTTTACCGAAAAAGCGTGGAGTACTGCCTTAAATACATTTGCAGGTTCCGAAGGTACGGTGCTGTTTACAGCAGCTTCTGCAATTCCGGCAGGCACTTCCATATTCTATTCAGGCATTGCCGATTCACAATTTCAAATTCTAAATGCTATATCGGTAAGCAATTCGGGCGATAATTGGCTGGCATTTACCGGCTCGCCCGAAATACCTAACTTTATAGCCGGTATTGGTTGGGGCAAAACCAACAATTGGCTGTACACCGGCACCAACGATTCGGATATTCCGCCCGGGCTTTCGGCAGATAACAACACAATTGTACAATTAG
>JFJP01005675.1_pt1 | contig 17236 bp, 15 predicted proteins | sample 431651 | NCBI WGS metagenome assembly JFJP01 (sample SAMN02602958, study PRJNA72255) | Microbial mat metagenome, whole genome shotgun sequencing project. | biome: fresh water; feature: sink hole; material: water; isolation source: purple microbial (photo- and chemosynthetic) mats found in... | reverse complement strand
TTGCTGGCTCGGTGGGGTCGGGGAACAGCACCGCCTGCGCCCGCTCCAGCAAGGCCGGAGGCAGGGCCAGAAGCCACTGGCGGTCAAAGTCCGTGGGCAGCAGCAGGCCAAACAGCTCGGCCAGGTCAGTGGTTTCGGGCGTGCCAGGCAGGAGTTTGCGGCGGATGCGGTGGCCCAGTTCGCTGAGAAAGGCTGTGCGCGGCGCAAACCCGAAGTCGGCCAGCATGGGCGCAATGTCCACGTCCCGGCGGAACACGCGCCACCACTCTTGCCACTGGCCCACCAGTTCGGGGCGGGCAGTGGCTGCGTCCAGCAGGAGCTGCACGCGTGCCACGCTGGCGGCGGTGTCGTGCCCATGGCCACGCACCCAGCTCAGCAGCTCCATCAGCCACAGGTGCCGTTGCGCCAGCGCTGCGTCGGGATCGAGGCGGGCGAGCAGGTCGCTCAGTTCAGGGCGGGCGCTGGTCATGGCTGTGTCAATGCAGCACGCGCTGGCCGCTACCGCTGCTGTGGCTGGTGGCATCCAGCACGAAGGCGGGCACCTCGGCCTCGAAGCGCTCGCCGTCTTCCCCCACCACAAACATGCTGCCGCGCATCACCCCTGCTGCGGTGCGCAACTGGGTGCCGCTGGTGTACACAAAGGTTTCGCCCGGTGCCAGCAACGGCTGCTGCCCGACCACACCCAGGCCTTTGACCTCTTCGGTGCGTCCGGCCCCGTCGGTGATGACCCAGTGCCGCGCGATCAGCTGCGCCGGAACCCGCCCGGTGTTGCTGATGGTGATGGTGTACGAGAACACATACAAACCCCGCGCGGGGTGTGATTGCTCGGGCAGGTATTGGGGGGCTGCGCTGCAGGTGAACTGGTGGGTGGGTGAGGCAATGGGCATGGCGCAACTTTAACTGTGGCCGACTGGTCGTCGCGTCGGTGCGGGCATTCACTTCATTTCAACTGCCCAGCACAAGCTCACCCTCTTCGTTCAGGCGGAACACGCCGTGGGTGCGGGTGTCGGCGGTGACCCACACTTTGCCGCCCACCCTCACTTCGGTACCGCCGTGCACCTTCACATCCACCGAAATGTGTGCTTCTTCAGACAGCTGCATCGTTTCCTGCAGCGTCGCTTGCTGCGCTTGCAGCTCCAGTATTTCACCCTGGTGCATTTCCTGTGTGATGGTGGCGCGGCCCAGCAGACCGTCTTTGTCGCGCTCGGGGTGCACCGACACAAAGTCGATGATTTTTTGCAGGTTGGCGATCTCGGTGGTGTGTTTGTCAATGGCCTTGGCCAACTCGCTCACTTCTTCTTCCATCAGCGGATTGGTGCCCGCCTGCAGGACCGTGGCCGCACCCGCGCCCGAGCCGGACTCCGCCACCCGGATGGTGATGCCCGCCCGTGTGTGCCCGCCAATGCAGCGGCCCTTCTGGGTGCCGGGCTTGCCGATGGTGACGTGGTTGAGCGCCGTGATTTCGCTGTGCATGGCGTAGTCATCGAGCACCACATCGCCGTCGGCCTGCAGGAACGCGTTTTCGGCATACCGCGCCTGGATGCTGCCTTTGGCCACCACTTTGGCACTGAACCAGCTGTTGCGCCCCGAGGCGTGGCCGTTGTATTCGCTGTGGCCGATCACCCCACCTTTGATGGTGACGTTGCCACCGGCCTCGATTTCCCCGGCCAGCACAGCGCCGCCCACCACCACGTCGCCGGTGCTGGTGACCTTGAGGCCGTCTTTCACGTCGCCTTTGATGTTGACTGCACCGTCGAATTTGACGTTGCCCGTGGCCAGGTCCACATGCGGCAACACGATGTTGGGGTCCACCTTCACGCCGTGCGACACCATCACGGGCTGCCCCGTGACGCTGGCCACCAGCAACTCGGGGTCGCCGGGCGCAGGTTCAACGCCTTTGAGGCCCGGGGCAAACGGCCAGTTGGTGCCCGGTTTTGGGGTCAGGGGGTTGCCCAGCACGTCAAAACCGGGTTCGCCGTTGGTGGGCGGAATGCGGCGCAGCAGCGGAGTGCCTGCCTTGACCACCACCAGGTCGCCCAGGTCGCGGTAGTCCACCCAGCCGTCTTCGTACACATGGGGGTGGCGGTCCACCATGTCGGCCACCAGCTTTTCAAACTGTGTGTGTTCACCGTTGATGGCGGCTTTGCCCTGCGCCACCACCAGTTCATTGGCCTCGCCACGGGCGACGGCGGCAGCCACCACGTCGTCCAGCACGCCGCCTTTCACGCCCTTGTCGGCCAGTGCCTGTTGCACCTGCTCCAGCGTCAGCGCAACACCGCCCTGAGGGCGGTCCAGGGTGAGGGTGGCCGACATGCGGTCGCGCGCTACCACCACGGCACAGCGGCCATCACGCCGGTGTGCAATGGCAGCGGTCAGGGGCTGTTTGGCCTGGGGAATCTGCTGGCGCCATTTTTCCAAAGCGGGCGCGTCCACCCACCAGTCTGCCCACCCGCCCTGCTTGAGCAGCTCCTGCACCAGCACCACACCAGGCGCTGCCGTGGTCACTGCGGCAGGCGTGGCCTGGGGTGCGGCTGCTGGCGGTGTGAAGGTGGCCAGCACGCTGGCTTCGTCAGAGCTCAGGGTCAGCGAGAGGGGCGTGGCATCCCTGCCGGGCACCGGAGTGGTGGTTTCGACCGCTGGTGTTGGGTTGTTGTCCATGTGTCTCCCCCGGTGGTGTCGGGCTGGTGTGCACCAAGGGGCGCACAGGTCGCATTTTGCGTGCTTTGCGCAGGTATGACCATGCCTTGGAGACGGTGTGAGGTGTGCGGCCCAGCAGACCTTGCCCGGGGTGGCGCTTTGACGTGGGTTGTCACACCAAAGGACACCCCGTGAGAACCCTCGCCAGTGCAGCAAGCAGCAGGCGGTGGACGAATGCTGGTGGTCATCACCACCGGCCTCATCCTGAGGCCTATTGCTTCAAAGTCAGCCAAATGGAACCACGGCATGAAAGGCGGGTCGTAGCGCGCGTACACCGGCTCACCCGTCCACGCCATGCCTTGGCTGCGCATGGCTTGCATCAGCAGGCCCAAATGTTCCAGGTAGTTAGCGTCGGTCCAGCGGCCCGAATAACGGATGACCGCCACGCGCTGGGCCGGCACCTCGCGCAGTTGCACCCGGCTGTCCAGTGGCTCGGGGGCGGTGGCCAGCGTCACACCAGCGGGCAACACAAACCGAACCTGTTGCCCGCCAGTGGTGGTGGTCTGCGTGACGGGCGTCGTCATGGCCATCTTCACCGGCACGGCGGTTTGCGTCACCGGGGCGGTCATGGCAAAGGTTTTGTCGCCCTTGTTTTTGCCAAAGATGTAACCCGCCAGGATGGGAAAGGCGTCATTCCCAGCTTCGTCGGCCGGTGTGTTCAGCACCACCTCGGCCACCACATAGGGCGGGTATTGCCTCACTTCAAAAACCTCCAGCTTCTGCATCACCTGGTAGGCGGGTTCTTCAACGGCAAAGCTGGGCATGGTGTGGGTCAGCAAGACCACGAACACCCACCAGCCCAACCGGCGGGCCAGTCGGTGTTTCATGGTGTTGAACATGGTCAGGCCGCTTCCAGCGCTTTGCGCAGGCGGGCGGTGGCTGCCGACACGTTGGCTTCAAACTCGTGCCAGCGGGTGGTGCCTGCGCGCTTCATGTTGTCAATGCTTTCCTGGGCACTTTTGAGGTCGAGCTGGAGTTGGTCTATGTCGCGGTTCATGGCGGCTTTCGCATCGTCGTTGGCACTGTTGGCACGGTCTTTCAGTTCGACCACTTTGGCGCGTGCGCGGGTCATGTCGCGTTCGGCTTCGGCCATGAACCGGTCCCGGCGGTCGGTGTCGCTGGCGTAGTTGAACGCGGGCATTGACTGTATCGTGCCCTTGGTGGCACCGGACATCAACAGTTTGCCGCCCGTGTCTTTGATCTGGCGCACCGCAACAGCCACATCGTGCCGCCCGATGCCGATGAAACCCCCGGCACCCACGATCACGTACGACACATTGCGCTCGGGGTCGATGATGAGGTCCATCACCTTGCCCACTTTGTCGCCAGCGTCGTTGTAAACGGTTTTGCCCAGGAGGTTTTTCTTGACGCTCCAACCCATGGCCACTTGTGTGGCCTCGGTCACGGTGATGCCCACTGTGGTGGAGCCTGCCACGGGTGCTTGTGCCCATGCACTGGCGCTGAAACAGGCGGCGGCCAACAGGGTGGTGGTGAAAACGGTGTGTCGTGTCATGGGGTGCTTTCTTTGCCGGGGCAAACAGATACCGCCAGGTGCGGCGGGGTGTGTTGACCGTAGGTGTTCGCCGCCCCGGCGTCTGTGCAGCAACGCACACCGGGCTGGTGGGCGCTGGCCTTGTTCACATCAGGCCGCTGTGTCGAGCCAGCGCTTGCGCAGCGGCTGGGCCATCTCCAGCACGAACAGCACGCCCAGTGCCACCCCCAGGGCCAAGCCCAACAGGGCAGGTGTGGGCGTTTCAAAGTGAAACAGCACCCGCAGCCACGGCACCCACACCACGGCCGTCAGCAGGGCGACGGTGGCTGCCACCATGCGCCACAGTGCGGGGTTGGGGCGGCGCAGCGTTGTCCACAGGTGGGCAGACATCGAGCGGTTGGCCACGATCAGCGCCACACTGCACGCCACCAGCGCGGTGAACGTGGCGGCGCGGGCCTGGGCCTCGGCCACATCATTGGCCAGCAAGCCCACAAACAGGGCCGCCGTGGCCAGCAGCACCAGTGCGCCCTGCGCCAGGCTGGTGACGATGAGCGCCCACGAAAACAGTGGGGCGGCGGCGTTGCGCGGTGGCCGCTTCATCACGCTGCCCTCTTCGGGTTCTGACTCGAACACGATGGAGCACACCGGGTCGATCAACAGCTCCAGAAACGCAATGTGCACGGGGGTGAACACCAGCGGCAGCCCGAACAGCAGCGGCAACACAGACAAACCCGCAATCGGCACATGCACCGCAAACGCAAACGCCATGGCCTTGATGAGGTTGTCGTAAATGCGCCGCCCCAGCCGCACTGCGCCGACGATGGAGCCAAAGTCGTCGTCCAGCAGCACCAGTGACGCGGCCTCGCGTGCCACGTCGGTGCCGCGCTGGCCCATGGCCACGCCAATGTGCGCGGCCTTGAGCGAGGGGGCGTCGTTCACTCCGTCGCCCGTCATGGCCACGACTTGGCCGTTGGCCTTGAGGGCTTCGACGATGCGCAACTTTTGCTCGGGCAACACGCGGGCAAACACGTGGGTGGTGGCCACGCACTGGCGCAGGGCTGCGGTGTCCAGCGCGGTCAGGTCAGCCCCGGTGCGGGCGGGGGCCGAGGTGTCAATGCCCGCTTGTTGGGCCATGGCCTGGGCGGTGGCTGGGTGGTCGCCGGTGACCATCACCACGCGGATGCCGGCCTCGCGGCACTCGCGCACCGCCTGTGGCACGCCGGGACGCAAGGGGTCGGCCAGGCCTACCAGGCCCACAAATTGACAGGTGTAGCCCTGCGCGCTGTCGGGCCACGGGGTGGGCGACGCGGCAGGGGCGGGCATGTGGGCCTGCGCCACGGCCAGCACGCGCAAGCCCCGTGCGGCCATGTGTTCGGCCGCCAGGCCGACCGAGCGGGTGTGCTCCTCGCTCAAGTGGCACAGCGCCACCACCGATTCGTGTGCACCCTTGACCGCCACGTGCAGGGCGGGCTCTGGGCCGGGGGTGGGGTTGTGCCACACGTGGGTCATCACGCGCAGTTGCGGGTCCAGCCCGTGGTCGTGCACCAGCGTCCAGTCGCTGTGCTGCTGTGCGGCGCTCAGGCTGGCGCGGCCCAGGGCCAGAAAGGCTTTGTCCATGGCGTCGAACGGCTCGGATTCGCTGGCCAACATGCCAAACGCCAGCAGTTCGTGAAACGCCTCGGGCACAGGGGGTGGTGCAGCCCCATCACCGGCATGCCACACCTGCGACAGCGCCCCATCACCGCCGTTGCCTGCCACCGCCAGTTCGGCAATGGTCATGCGGTTTTGCGTGAGGGTGCCGGTTTTGTCGGTGCACAACACGGTGGCTGCACCCAGTGCTTCGATGGTGGCTGCCCTCCGGGTCAGCACCTGCTGTTTGGACAAGCGCCACGCGCCCATGGCCATGAACACGGTGAGGATGAGCAAAAACTCCTCGGGCAACATGCTCATGGCCAGGGTGATGCCCGCCAGCAGCCCGCCCGTCCAGTCGTGGCGAAGCAGTCCGTACAGCACCACCACCAGCACGCTGAGGCTCAGGCCCACCACCGAAAACAGCTTGACCAGCCGGCGCGTTTGCAGCGCCAGCGGGGTGGGCGGGCTGGTGATGTCGCCCAGCGCCTGGCCAATGCGGCCCATTTCGGTGTGCATGCCCGTGGCCAGCACCTGTGCCAGGCCGTGCCCTGCCACCACCAGGGTACCGGCGTACACCAGCGGCTGTCGGTCGCCACCGGGTGGCAAGGCGTTGGGCTGGCCTGTGGGCCGGGTGGCGTTGGCTGCGGCGGCCTCCAGGCCTTCAAGGGGTGGCACGGCCTTGTCAACCGCCACGGCTTCGCCAGTCAGCAGCGATTCGTCGGCGCTGAGGTCGTTCGCGCTCAGCAGCCAGGCGTCTGCGGCCACGCGGTCGCCTTCGGCCAGTACGAGCAGATCGCCACGCACCACTTCGCGTCCCGCAATGCGCACGCGCTCGCCACCGCGCACCACCACGGCGCGGGGGCTGGCCATTTGTTGCAGGGCCTGCAAGGCCTGCTCGGTGCGCTGACCCTGCACCACGGTGATGCCCACCGTGACGCCCACAAACGCCAGCAGCATCAGCGCCTCGCCGGTGTCGCCCAGCAGCAGGTACAGCAGGCCAGCGGCCACCAGCATTTGGAACATGGGCTCGCGCGCCACCTCCAGCGCCATGTGCCACGCGGTGCGGGGTCTCGCGGAGTCCAGTTGGTTGGGGCCTTCTGTGGTCAGGCGTGTGGCGGCATCGGCGGCGCTCAGGCCGGTGGGGGTGGGTCGGGTCATGGCAGCTTCAACAACATGGGCCATTGGCGCAGCACAGGCCCCGCTGCGCTGTGCGGTGCAGCACAGACGCACGTCAACAGCGCCGCGCACAGTGCCCCCATGTCGAAGCCAGCCCTTGCGTGTTGTCCCCCTTGCATCCGGCGTGCCGTTGCCTTGCCATTGCTGGCCGTGGCTTGCGGGCTGGCAGCGTGTGCGGCGCCCGACAGCCCTGCACCGCAGCCGCTGGGCTTTGAGGTGCCAGCAGCCTGGTCTGGCAATGGTGTGGGGGGTGTTGCCGAGCCCAGCCACCTGGCCCGCTGGTGGCTGCGCTTTGACGATCCGCTGCTGGGCGCACTGGTGGACCAGGCGCTGGCCGCCAACACCCGTGTGGCCGGTGCCCAGGCGGCCTTGCGCCAAGCCCAGGCCCTGCGCGACGTGGCGGCCGCAGCGCTGTCGCCCACGCTGGGGGTGGCCGCATCGGCTCAGCGCAACGAGGCAGGCAACGGCAGCACCGGCACGGGCGGCAATACCTATGCCACCGGGCTGACCGCCGCGTGGCTGCCCGATTTGTCGGGCGGCCTGCGCCTGGGTCTGGCGGCCACCGATGCCACCGCCCTGGCCAGTGCCGCCACGCTGGGCGACGTTCAGGGGGCTGTGGCGGCAGAGGTGGCTCTGGCCTACATCACCCTGCGCAGCGGTCAGGTGCGCGTGGGCATTGCCCAGGCCAACCTGGCAAATCAACTGGAAACGCTGCAAATCACCCGCTGGCGGCAACAGGCTGGTCTGCTGACCGTTCTGGACACCGAGCAGGCCCGCGCCGCCGCCGAACAAACCCGTGCCCTGCTGCCCCCGCTTCAAACCGGCGTGGTGCAGGCCGGGCACGCGCTGGCTGTGTTGGTGGCGGGTTACGAAAATACAGAGCTTAAAACGCAATACAGTCAAGCGGTAGATGGCAATTTGGTTGGTGTTTTTGTGCCGCAAACCAGCACAGACGCCACGTTGGCCCTGCCCGCCCAAACATTGCTGCAGCGCCCCAGCGTGGTGGCCGCCCGCCATCAGGTGGACGCCGCCCACGCCCGACTGGAACAGGCCAGCGTGGCGGGCCTGCCCAGCGTGAAGCTGAGCGGCTCGCTGGGCTTGAGTGCCGCCACGCTGGGTGCGTTGGGCAACAGCGCTGCTGTGCTGCGCGCTGTGCTGGCCAGCATCAGCCTGCCGCTGCTCGACGGTGGGGCCACCAGCGCCCAGGCCCGCGCCCAACACGCTGCCTGGCAGCAGGCCCACCAAACCTACAAAGCCGCCGTGCTGACCACGCTGCAAGAGGTGGAAGACCAACTCGCCGCCCTGCAAGGCGACCGCGAACGCCTGCAACGGCTGGCCGCCGCAGCCGACGCGGCCACCCAGGCCGCAACCCTCGCCCGCCAGCGTTACGACAGCGGCCTGGCCGACTTCCAAACCGTGCTGGAAACCCAGCGTAACCGCCTGACCACACAAGACGGCGTGGCCACTGCGCAGGCCGCCATCAGCGCTGACCAGGTGCGCCTGTTCCGCGCTTTGGGCGGCGGCTGGGTGCACTCCACATTGGCCCCCACAACGACAGAATTTCCATGACGCCAACACCCTCACCCGCATTGCAGCCCGCACCCGGAGCCCCACCGGCAGACAAGCCCGCCGACAAGGCTGCCCTCCAAACCCTGCTGGCTGAGCCCGACGCTGTGGCCTGGTACCGCCGCCCGCTGTGGTGGGGCGTGGCCGTTGCCGTGCTGCTGGCGGTGGGTGGCGTTTGGTACTGGCAAAGTCAGAAGGCCGCCAACGCCGCACCCACCTACACCACTCAGCCCGTGGCGCTGGGCAACCTCACGCTCACGGTCACGGCCAACGGCACCTTGCAGCCCACGCGGGCCATCACCATCGGCAGCGAGCTGTCTGGCATCGTGCGGCAGGTGAATGTGGATGTGAACGACCGCATCAAAAAAGGCCAGGTGCTGGTGGTGTTGGACACCGCCAAGCTCAGCGACCAGATACTGCGTTCAGGCGCTGCGCTGACTGCCGCCACTGCCAAAGTGGCCCAGGCCGGGGCCACCCTGGCCGAAGCCACCGCCACCCTGTCACGGCTGGACGAGGTGGCGCAACTCTCGGGTGGCATGGTGCCGTCCAAAGCCGAGCTGGACGCTGGCCGCGCCGCAGTGGCCCGCGCCCAGGCTGATGCCACGAGCGCCCGTGCGGGCGTGAGCGACGCACAAGCCGCCTTGTCTACCGACCACATCACGCTGTCGCGTGCGTCCATCAAAGCCCCGGCAGACGGCGTGGTGCTGACCCGCACTGTGGAGCCCGGCAACGCCGTGGCCGCCAGCCTGCAGGCCGTGACCCTGCTGACCGTGGCCGAAGACCTGACCAAGCTGCGCCTGTGGGTGTTTGTGGACGAGGCCGACGTGAGCGTGGTCAAGGTGGGGCAGGTGGCCTCCTTCACCGTCAGCGCCTACCTGGCGCGGCCATTCCCGGCACGCATCACCCGCGTGGGGTTTGGCAGCACCATCACCGACAACGTGGTGACCTACCTGACCTACCTGGACGTGGACAACGCCGACCTCAGTCTGCGCCCCGGCATGACCGCCACCGCCACCATCACCGCCGTGGAGCGCAAAGACGTGATGCGCGTGCCCAACGCCGCGCTGCGCTTCAACCCCACTGTGGCCACCGAAGCTGCAAAGAAAAGCATCACTTCCGGCATGGTGATGGGCCCACCCAAAATCATCAAACGCAGCGCCGCCACCGGTGCCAGCACAGCGCTGGCCCGCCAGGTGTGGGTGCTGCCTGAAGACGGCAGCAACACGCCGGTGGCCGTGGCCGTGATGCCCGGCATCAGCGACGGGCGCATGACCGAAATCGTCAGTGGCGACCTGAAGGTGGGCATGGCCGTCATCACCGACCAGAAAACGGCGGTGGCCAAGTGACCGACTTCCCGGCTATTGAGCCCGTGAATCAGCCCCTGATCCAGCTGCGCGGCATTGCCAAACGCTATGGCTCAGGGGCCTCGGAACTGATGGCCCTGCAAGGTCTGAACCTGGACATTGCGGCGGGCGAGCTGGTGGCCATCATGGGGCCCAGTGGCTCGGGCAAATCCACCGCCATGAACATTCTGGGCTGCCTGGACACGCCCACCGCGGGCCAGTACATCTTCAAGGGCGTGCATGTGGAAGCCCTCAGCCGCGACCAGCGCGCCCGCCTGCGGCGGCGCTACCTGGGCTTTGTGTTTCAGGGCTTCAACCTGCTCGCCCGCACTTCGGCACTTGAGAACGTGGAGCTACCCTTGCTGTACCGGGGCGACGCTGCTGCCGTGCGCCGCGTGGCGGCCATGAAGGCATTGGCATCGGTGGGCCTGGCGGGGTGGGAGCGCCACAGCCCGTCCGAGCTGTCGGGCGGGCAGCAGCAGCGAGTGGCCATTGCGCGCGCCATCGTCACCGAGCCTGCCGTGGTGCTGGCCGACGAGCCCACCGGCAACCTCGACAGCCAGCGCAGCCACGAAATCATGGGGCTGCTGCTGGCACTGAACCGCGACCACGGCATCACCGTTCTGATGGTGACGCACGAGCCCGACATGGCCGCGTACGCCCGGCGCATGGTGCACTTTCGCGACGGGCGGCTGGTGCAAGACGAGCAGAACACGCACCCCACCACCGAAGCCCCGCCGGCCGAAGTGAGCGCCGCCACCCCGCCAACCGCCACCACCACCGCAGAGGCTGCCTGATGCTGTTCAGCGTGTTCATGCTGGCGCTGCGCTCCATCCGGCGCAACCTGCTGCGGTCTTTCCTCACGGTGCTGGGCATCGTGATTGGCGTGAGCGCGGTCATCACCATGGTGACGCTGGGCAACGGCGCCACCCAGGCCATCGAGGCGCAAATCTCCAGCCTGGGTACCAATTTGCTGATGGTCAGCCCCGGCCAGCGCATTGGCGGCGGCGGCGGGGGTGGCGGCGTGCCCCAGTTCACCGAGGCCGATGCCGAAGCCATCCGCAGCCAGATCGGCGGCGTGGCCGCCGTGGCCCCGCAAGGCCGCGCCAGCGTGACCGTAGTGGCCAACGGACGCAACTGGCTCACCAGCGCCATTGGCACCACCAACGACTGGTTTGAAACCGGCAACTGGGAGTTGGCCAGTGGCCGCCGCTTTGCCGACGACGAGCAATTGGCAGGCGCCGCCGTGTGCATCGTGGGTGAAACCGTGCGCCGCGAGCTGTTTGGCGGCACCGTGGGCCAAACCGGCCTGGGCGAGCAACTGCGCATGCGCCAGTTTTCGTGCGAGGTGATTGGCATCACCCTGCCCAAAGGCCAGGGCGGCATGGGCGACCAGGACGACAGCGTGGTGGTGCCCCTGCACACCCTGCAACGCCGCGTGACCGGCAGCCGCAAAGTGGGCGCACTGATGGTGTCGATGGAAGAGGGCAGCGACAGCGGCCCACTGAAGGCGGCCCTCACGCAACTGCTGCGTGAGCGCCGCAAGCTGGGCGACCTGAACAGCGGCGGGCTGGAAAACAACTTCAACATCTTCGACACCCAACAACTGGCCGACACCCTCTCCAGCACCATGGGCGTGCTCACCAGCTTGCTGGGCGCCGTGGCTGCCGTGAGCCTGCTGGTGGGCGGCATTGGCATCATGAACATCATGCTGGTCAGCGTGACCGAGCGCACCCGCGAAATTGGTCTGCGCCTGGCCGTGGGAGCGCTGGAAGGCGAGGTGCTGCTGCAGTTTTTGATAGAGGCCGTGGTGCTGTCAGCCCTGGGCGGGCTGATCGGTGTGGTGGTGGCCACCGTAGCGTCGGTGGTGGGCTCAAGGCTGATGGGCGTGACCTATACCTTTGACCCCGGCATCAACCTACTGGCGCTGCTGTTTTCAGCGTTCATCGGGGTGGTGTTTGGGTACTTCCCGGCACGGCGCGCGGCGCGGATGGACCCTATTGAGGCGCTGCGGCATGAGTAGCGCAGTTCGTTAGTGTGGATTAAGAATAAAAAGTGCCATCAACGCTTTATGCGTAAGTGATGGCAGCTATCTATTTTGGGATTTTCGTTGGCAGCGGTATAGGGCTAGGTGACTGGCAGTGTCTGTTAGAAATTACCGAGCCCCGCTGAAAAAACCAGCCTCTCGCAACGCTCAGTAAGCCTCGCCATCAAAACGGGGTGATGGCCCGACACCGTCCTATCGACAGTGTTCGTCATTAATTCCGTTCATTCACCTCCGCGGCACCGTTCAGGAGCAGCCAAGCAATCAGCAGTGGCCTGTCGTTATTTGCTGGTGTCTCGAACCACTGCGAGCACAAGTGAAATTGACGGCCACTGATCGCAACCGGTTCTGTGTAGTAGCGCCTTCGATCATGGGCGGTGTTTAGGGGAACGAGCAATGGGAAATTTATTCCAAAGACTTTCCTTGAGTATTCCTCTTGCTGGAAGTTTTCCAACTCGGCTTCGGCGACTCCACGCTTGAGAACCTCTCGAAGCACTGTCCTGGCCAACAACCCGATCTTTATCTCGGGCCAAGGTTCGGTCCGAGGTCGTATCGGCAACGGATCAGCGCGCGAAGGTCGGAGCAACGGAACAGGGCCAACCGTTGTAGGACGTTCGGGACCGAAAAGAGTTGAGAGTTGATGCCCGCGCATGAACAGTTCAGATGTGTCAGCGACTCCCTTGCTAACGACAAGAATAGGCTTCAACACTCTCTCGTTGAATTCGCCATTGGCAATTAGTCGAGCCACAAAACCGAGGTCTTGGTCACCAAGCACTGTGTTCAGTTTTTCCAGAGCTGGTTCAAGTTCAGCAAGGACACTTCGATTGATTTTCGGGGATGCGAATACGATCTCTCCGTCTGTGACACCGAAATAGGCCCGTAAACAAATGGCGGCTCGGGCGCACTTCTGAATAACCTTCGCGGTGGTTTTCTCGGCATCGCCGTAGTTGAGGCCACCCTCATGAAATGCGACATCCACCGCATAAACCGACGGCCCTTCTGGTCCAAACGCCAGGCCAAGAACATCTATTTCCGCTTGCCTGATTAACTGTGACAACGACTTGGTTTGCTTGAAAACACTGATGTTGGGCTTGAAACATTCGTCCACAGCGAACATGATTCGCTCAAGGCCCTCCTCGTGTTGCAGTTCCCATTCAGGTGAAGGCTTCCAGTTCGTTTGGACTATTTGGCATAGCTTGACGTGGCGCAGCCACGAGTAGAAGAGCGATTCGCCGATTTCGATTTTCATATGGGGCCAATTGCGCGAAATTTGTGGGTTGGTATCGCACCCCTATTCTGGATGCGAAGCAGGGCCGGGTGATGTGCCCCTGTCTCAAGCGACTCTCGCAGCGCGCAGGCTGTATTGAATGCACGGTGTGGGTTGTTGGGCACCACGTCACCGATCTGGGTCGACGGAGCGAGACGCATGTTGAGCGGTTTCATGGCTGAGAATTGCCAAGAGCCGATCGCCTCATTCAACGAAGATGTTTTCGGTTATTTCAGGCCGATAGCGCAAATCTGGCGTCATCCACTGCTACGACTTTTTTCAGCACAGCTTTGGATGTTTTGGCGACTTGGGCCAAGTCGTACGTCACTTGCATGCGAAGCCACACCTCGGCACGGCCACCGTGCTCAACACCCAGCCACGCTTCCAGACGCAGCGCCATTTCGGGCGAAATGCCCGCTTTGCCGTTCAGCACACGCGACAGCGCAGTGCGCGTCACACCCAGTGCCTGTGCAGCGTCGGTCACGGTCAAGCCCAGTGCGGGCAACACATCGTCGCGCAGCGTTTCGCCGGGGTGGGGTGGGTTCATCATTCGGGTCATGGGTGCTCCTTTTTGTCAGTGATAGTCGCGGTAGTCCACCAGCACGGCATCGCCATCTTCAAAGCGAAACGTCAGCCGCCAGTTGCCGTTGACCGATATCGCCCAATGCCCAGCCAAGTCACCGGTCAGAGCGTGCAGCCGCCAGCCCGGAATGTTCATGTCTTGCGCCGCCATGGACGCATCCAGTTGGGCCAGCTGCCGCCTGAGCTTTGGCGCATGCGCCGGGTTGATGCCACCCTTGGATGCGGTCAGAAAGAAAGCCTCAAGGCCTTTGTGGATGAACGATTTGATCACGCGGGCAGTGTAGCGCAACGCTACACGATTTTAAGGTGCTTGATCTGCACTGCTTCCATAAGTCTGGTGGTGGCGGCGACCTACACGTTTGACCAGGCCATCAACCTGCTGGCGATGTTGTTTTCAGCGTTCATTGGGGTGTTGTTTGGGTACTTCCCGGCACGACGCGCGGCGAGGATGGACCCGATTGAGGTGTTGCGGCATGAGTAGCGTGGCCTGGTTGTGTAAATTGTGAATAAAAAGTGCCACTGTCGCTTGATAGGTAAGTGATAACAGCTACTGATTTTTTGGGGCCGCCCACCGTTTGCAGCGGCCACCCCACTGCGCATCCATTTCCGGCAGCAGTGGTTTAACCTGTCCGACCCCGCCATGGAAGAAGCGCTGTACTACACCCCGATGTTTCGCGAGTTCGCAGGATTGGAGATGGGCGAAGATCACCTGCCCGATGAAAGCACCATCCTGCGCTTTCGCCACCTGCTCGAAGCCCGGCCACCGTCAACGCCACATTGACGGCCAGGGGTTTACTGCTCAAACAGGGCACCGTGGTCGATGCCACCCTGATTGCGGCACCCAGCTCCACCAAGAACAGCACGGGTGATCGTGACTCTGAAATGCACCAGACAAAGAAGGGCAACCAGTGGCACTTCGGCATGAAAGCCCATGCCGGGGTCGATGCGGACTCTGGGCTTGTCCATACGGCCACTGCCACGGCGGCCAACGCTCACGACATCACGCTGGCCAGCGAGTTGCTGCACGGACAAGAAACCGATCAAGCTGGACCAAACCAAGGCGCGCATCCGCGCCAAGGTGAAACACCCGTTTCGGGTCATCAAACGGAGGTTTGGGTTCACAAAGGTGAAGTACCGCGGGCTCGCCAAGAACACGGCGAACCTGCCGACACTGTTCGCGTTGTCCAACCTGTGGAGGGGGCGCAAACGACTCTTGAACATGGGGAGCAGGGATGAGTGCGCCCGAAATGGGCCAAAGGGTCGCAAACGGGGCACAAATCGGCCCGAAAGCGCCCATTGGCCGCACTTTGGGGTTTTGCCTTTTCGCAACGAGCCGCGCTCAACGGAGCTTATTGATCTACGGTAACCTTGGCCGTCTTGATGTAACTGCCCCATCGATCAAATTCGCTGTTGTAGAACTGCTGGTAGGCGCTTGGTGACATCTGCTGGATGACCATGGTCATTTTTTTCATCACCTCGGCCACCTGCGGCTCCTGCAGCGTTGCCGTGATGGCACCGTTGAGCTTGTTGACCACGTCGGTCGGCGTGCCTGCAGGTGCCAGAAAGCCCAGCCACGGCCCCATGTCGAGTTCAACCCCAAACTCCTTGAGGATGGGGGTATCAGGGAAACCAGGCAAACGCTCGCGAGCCGTCACCGCCAGGATTCGCACCGTGCCCGCCTTAACGTGTTGGTCGGCAACCAGCACCGGCACGATGGCGCAATCGATCTGGCTGGCCAATTGCGCTTGCATCAGCGGCGCGGTACCGTTGTAGGGCACGTGCAGTAAATCTAGTTTGGTTTTCTGCTTGAGGGCTTCCATGACAATTTGCCCCGAACTGCCCTGGCCCCACGAGCCAAAAGTCATCGGCGTCTTGACATCCTTGGCCATTTGCATGAACTGCGCGAAGTTGCGCGCCGGATGTGACGCATGAACCATCAGCGCCAGAGGCGTGAAGCCGATGGGCGCCACCGCCACAAAGGCCTTCTTCGAATCGTAGGGCGGCACCTTCAGTATGTGTGGCGCAATGGAGTGCGAATCTGCGGTGCCATAGACGAGGGTGTAGCCATCGGCCGCACTGTTGGCCGCTGCAAGACTCCCAATGGTGCCAATGGCGCCCGGCCGGTTCTCCACGATCACCGGTTGCCCCAGGCGCTGCGCCATTGACGCGGTCATGGCTCGCACCAGAACGTCGCCACCCCCCCCGGCTGTCCAGGGCATGATGATTTTGACGGGCCGCGAGGGGTAGGTCGACGTTTGCGTCCAGGCGGCCAAGGGCGAGGCTGCGCAGGCCGAAGCGCCCAAAACGAACAGTGCTGAGCGGCGATTGAGGCGGTGTGTCATGGGGTGTGTCTCCTGTGGGATTGGTACCGGCGGAGCCGGCGGGTGGGCTGATTCAAAAGCCTTGGCGGTGCAGCCAGTCGAACAGGACCTGGGCTATCTCCTGGCTGTTGTCTTCGATCATGAGCATGTGGCCGTTTTCGCGGATGTCGAGATCGGGCAGCCAGATGAAATCGGCATTCAGGTAGGTGGCCAGGGCTTGGTCAACCTGGCGCGGATGGCGCGCGTCGTGTTCGCCCGTGATCACGAGGATGGGGCGTGCAGCCACCCGGGCGGGGTCATGCAACGCCAAGCCCTTGCCGCCGATGTTGAAGCGCTCGTTCAGCACAATGGGGCTCTCGGGCACTAACGTCATAGCGTATTTGTCGAAAGTGTGTGCAGGAAACCGTGGCGCGTTGGCCCAGAATTTACGCACAAAAGCGGGAGACGCCACCGCGGCTTGATCCAGCTGCGAGAACACCGGGCAACCCGCTGCCTGATCAAAAGCGAGGGCCGCCACATGCTCGGCGTCCTCGGGCAGAGCGGGCACCAGGTTGGCTGGCGCACCCGGTGCAACGCCAATGACAGCCTGCACCATGTCCGGCAGCTGTTCGGCCAGCCACCAGGCGATGGGGCCACCCGCTGAATGTGCAACCACGAGGGCCGGGCCCACCGCGGTCACCACGGTGGCCAGTGCGGCAGCGATATCTTGCGTGCCCAGGGCCGCAATGTTTTCAAGACCGGGCGAGCGCCCGTGACATGGCCAATCTGGCACATACACATCATGGCCCCGCCGCGCAAACAGCTGCGCCCAACCGTCCCTGCCATCGGGTGTGGCTAGGTAGGCCTGCCCAGTGTGAAAGCCACCGTGAACCATGACGATAGGCAAACGCGCGACTTGGCCAGGCACGGCCTGCACATGCGCCACACACACTGGGTGGCTCAAGGTTCCTAGCATCAAGGTTGCGTGTGGCAAGGTGCCACAAGGCAAGCTGCCAATAACTTCACAAGCGGACATGACGGATGGGCTCACAACACCGGGCGGGCAACCAACGGCCACCGGATGGAGGCGGAGTGTAGTTCAACTAATTCCATATGGAACCTATTCAAGCTTGGTGT
>JFJP01011389.1_pt1 | contig 17237 bp, 16 predicted proteins | sample 431651 | NCBI WGS metagenome assembly JFJP01 (sample SAMN02602958, study PRJNA72255) | Microbial mat metagenome, whole genome shotgun sequencing project. | biome: fresh water; feature: sink hole; material: water; isolation source: purple microbial (photo- and chemosynthetic) mats found in... | reverse complement strand
TCTTACTTCTTACTTCTTACTTCTTACTTCTCACTTCTCACCTCCTGTCAGGTCGCCCCACGAACCATTAAAATGGGCCTGGTCGCGCCCTTTGAAGGCATAGACCGCGAGTTGGGTTATGAAGCCCTGTTTGCGGTCAGATTGGCGGTGCAGGCGCGCAATGCCCAGGGCGGCCTTCATGGGTATCAAATTGAGCTAATCGCCCTGAATGATTTTAATGACCCCATTGAAGCGGCTAGCCAAGCCCGCGCCCTCCTCGCTGACCCCGAGGTGATGGGCGTGGTGGGTCATTTTTCCTCCGCCAGCACCCTGGCTGCCCTACCTATCTACCAACAAGGTCATTTAGCCGTCAGCATTCCCTGGTCAATTGATGCGCCTGCCAATATGACAGGTGTGGCCTCCGTTGCGGCCACACAAGCGGAAACCCAGGCCAAATTAGAAACCATCAAAGCACAGTTGGGCGCAACTCACACCCTCACCGTGACTCATTTAGCCGATGCAACATTAATTAATATAGCAAATCAGCCCTTGCAATTGGTTACCTCAGCGGTAGAAGCCGGAGAGATTTTAGCCACTTTAGCCCAGCCACCCAGCCATGTTTTTGGCACGGTAGATACAGGCAGCCAACAACTCATTCAAGTGGCTGGGGCCGCCGCGAATGGCTTTATTTTTCCTTCTCCTGGCCCGTCAGCGGCAGAGCTACCCCAAGTAAGCACATTTGTAACAAATTATCAAGCCATCACTGGCGCGCCGCCCTCGCCCCGCGCCATTTTAGCTCATGATGCTACAAACATCTTGCTAGATTCATTAGAACAAGCTATAAATAAAGAAACCAAGTTTACTCGCGCTACGGTTCAAGCGACCATTCAACAAATAACGCTAATGGGGTTAAGCGGTCAGATTACTTTTGATAAGTATGGACATCGCCAGGCTGCCCCCGTATGGGTTTATAAAATTTCTGAATTAAGGTATCCAGGCGTAAACATCGCGCCCTGACAAAGAGGTTATGCAAATTTTTATACTTTCTTGGGAATATCCACCTTATATTGCAGGTGGATTAGGGCAACATGTGGCGGAGTTAAGCCCAGCATTGGTCGCCCAGGGCATTGAAGTACATATTCTTACGCCTGTACCGACTCATCACGAAACATCTTGTACCAATGAAGCAGGGGTGAATGTTCATCGAGTGGCAACTATGCTTGAAGCCAGCAGCGATATTCATCATCAAGCGGTCATGGCTAATCAAATTTTAGTTAACTATGCCAACACCTTACCTCGTCAGGACAATTCCATCATCCACGCCCATGATTGGCTGATGAGTTTCGCCGCGACTACTTTACAACGTGAATGGCAATGTCCCTTAATTGCCACTGTTCATGCCACGGAGCGTGGGCGGGTGCGTGGCTATGTTAGCAGTCATTTGCAACTTGCCATTGAAAAAGCGGAATATGAATTAATTATTGCCGCCACCCAAATCATTGTTTGTAGTCACTCCATGTTTCGTGAAGTGCAAGCCTTTTTTCGAACGCCCGTCGAAAAATTAAATATTATTCCTAATGGAGTTAATGTGGCGAGCTTAAGCAATGGCTTCCCCCCCAATATGAGTGATTTTCGGGCTAACTATGTCACGAGAGACGAGCTACTTGTTTTCAGCATTGCCCGTTTAGTCTATGAAAAAGGTATCCATCTCATTATTCAAGCAGCCCCGCGCATTTTAGCTGAATTGCCAAATACCCGCTTTGTGATTGCTGGACGTGGTCCAGAAGGTGAAAACCTACACCAACAAGCGCAAATTTTGGGCGTGGCTGATTATATTCACTTTGTGGGTTTTATTTCAGATAGGGAACGTAACGGTTTATTTAAGGTCGCTGATTGTGCTATTTTTCCGAGTTTATATGAACCTTTTGGTATTGTAGCCCTAGAAGCCATGGCGTTAGGTTGTCCCGTAATAGTCAGCGATATTGGTGGCCTGGCCGAAACGGTTGAACATGGCAAAACGGGCCTTACCATTTATGCCAATGATGACCACTCAGCAGGTTGGGGCATTCTGAATATGTTAAAAAACCCCACCGAAGCAAAACAATATACGTTACATGCCCATAAAGCCATTGAAACCGTCTTTAATTGGTCACGCATCGCCCGTTTAACTCACGAGGTATATGATAAGGTAATCGGTTCGGGTTAATTTGACAGTCTCCCCTAACTGTGCTAAACTCGCTCAAATTGGCATGAACTATGATAACAACTATGTTAACCTTAACGTATATTTCCCGCCGCCCCCGTCCTCAGCCAGATACTTTGTCTGGATAAGGCTGTTTTGGGCAGCTTTAGACACGGCTTACTAGCCGACTCCAGACTATGGGAGTCGGCTTTTTTGTTACTGCAGGAGTGCAAACCTTTAGGTTTGCGTGATGATTCCATCTGGGGATTTAAGCCTTTATAAGGTTTGAAACCTTATAAAGGCTAGTTACAAACCTAAAGGTTTGCACTCCATTTATTAAGCGAATATTTCCCATGATAAATGTCGGCATTTTTGGCGCAAGTGGTTATACGGGTCTTGAAACTATCAAAATCTTACGTAAGCACCCGCAAGTGAAGTTAATTTTTGCCACCTCTGAAAGTGGCGCGGGGCAAAACTTACGAGATATTTACCCCATCAGTTGGGACATGCCGTTGGTGGCGGCGGCGGACGCGCCCTTAAATAAAGTGCAGGCGGTCTTCTGTTGCCTGCCGCATGGCGCGAGTATGTCTACGGTGGCGGCGGCGCGGCAAGAAAGTGCCTGCGTCATAGACCTCTCAGCGGATTTTCGGTTGACCGATGCGGCGGTCTATGAAAAGTGGTATCAAGTGCCTCACGCTGAACCCGACCTGTTGGCGGAAGCGGTTTATGGCCTGAGCGAAGTCAATCGCGCTGATATTGGCGCGGCCAATTTAGTGGCAAATCCAGGTTGTTATCCCACCAGCATTTTGTTAGCGTTATATCCCTTACTACAGCGAAAATTACTAGACCTTACCATGCCCATCATCGCTGATAGCAAAAGTGGCGTTAGCGGCGCGGGACGTAAAGCCACCCTCAAAAGCCATTTTGTGGAGGCCAATGAAAACCTCTCGCCCTACAGCATTGGGCAAAGTCATCGCCATGTGGCGGAAATGGCGGAAACAATCAACCGTCTCGGTGGCGTGGGTGAAAAACTCATCTTCTCGCCTCATCTCGTGCCGATTAGTCGGGGCATGCTCTCCACGATTTATGTAACCTTAAATAAAGATATGACCGCCGAACAAATCCAGAAATTATTTCAACAAACTTACGCCGATAAGCCCATGGTTAAAATTTTACCGTTAGGGCAATTAGCGACTATAGCGCATACGCAAAATAGTCATCTCGCCGTTATCTCTATCACTGCCGTTACGCCGCGTCAACTCATTCTCTGCTCTTCCATTGATAATCTCGGCAAGGGCGCGGCGGGGCAAGCGGTGCAAAATTTTAACCTCATGTTTGGGGTAAATGAAAGTGAGGGGTTAATTTAGAATCCGCGAAGGCACGCGAAGAAAATGCAAGAAAAATAAAACATATTTTTAAGTCTTTCTTCGTTTTTCTTAGCGTCCTTCGCGGATTCTGCCTGAATATTTATGCTGATATTAAAAATTAGTGGACATGAATTAGACGACGCGGCTTTTATGGCGCGACTCGGCGAGGCGATTGCGGCGGTGCAAGAGCCGCTGATTTTAGTGCATGGTGGTGGCAAGGAAATTCGCGACCTGCAACAACGGCTGGGCATTGAGCCGCAATATGTCGATGGCTTACGAGTGACCGATGCCGAGTCGCTGTCGGTAGTCAAAATGGTCTTGGCGGGGCGGGTCAATAAACGGCTGGTGGCCTCGCTGTCGCTGGCGGGGGTGGATGCCTTTGGCATGTCGGGCGTTGACCGTGCCTGCCTTAAGGCGGAAAAATTACATCATCATAAAGGCGATTTGGGGCAAGTTGGGCGCGTGGTACAGGTGCGGACAGAGGTCTTCAAACATCTATTAGATGAAAGCGTAACGCCTGTCTTATCGCCGATATGTTACGGCGCGGATGGTAGCATTTTTAATGTGAATGCTGACCATGTGGCAATGGCGGTGGCGATTGCGATGAAAGCTAAAGTGTTGGTTTTCATCTCCAATGTGGTGGGGGTATTACAACATAAAATGCTATTGCCTAAACTTACAATTGAACAAGTAGAAGAACTTATTACTGAAGGCGTGATTATTGATGGCATGATTCCCAAAGTGCGCTCGGCAATTGAGGCGGTGCAAGGGGGCGTGGCCGCCGTAAGGATTACGAATTTAGATGGGCTAAAAAACGGCACAGGGACGATTATCGTGGCGCATGATTAGCTCACAAATAATTATTACAATCAATTTTGCTGTTATAAAATGGAGTGCAACGCTTTAGCTTTGCCTAACGAATTATAGCGCAAAGCTAAAGCGTTGCACTCCATAACCAAAAATTATCTTACGATTAACCTACTTATTAATCTCTAATTATTAAGCAGGTTAATCCATAAATCACCCAAATCATGGTCAAGTTTAGCCAAATTTACACCCAAAATAAACCCATTATCTCCGTTGAAATTTTCCCGCCCAAAACAGAGCAGGGCTTTCTTCATTTATCTGAACGCATGAGCCATTTGCAGGCTTATCCGTTGGATTTTGTGTCGGTAACTTACGGCGCGGGTGGCTCAACCCAAGACCGCACCCTTGATTTAGTGCAACAAGTGCATACCCAAGTGGGCGTGCCAGGCGTGCCACATTTCACCTCCATCGGCGCAACCCGTGAGAGTGTGCGCGCCTTTTTAGATGCGGCTGTGGCGCAAGGTATCTGTAATATCGTGGCCTTGCGGGGCGATATTCCCGCCCATGACCCTGATTTTGTCATGAAAGCGCGTGATTTTCGCTATGGCAATGAACTTGTAGCCTTCATTCATCAACACACCGACCAACTGGACATTGCCGTTGGCGGCTACCCCGAAGGCCATCCAGAGTCACCAGATTTAGCGCAAGGGATTGAACACCTTAAGCTGAAAGTGGACGCGGGCGCGGCCATTATTATTACGCAACTTTTCTATGATAATAGCCACTTTTTGCGCTTCCGTGATAGGGCGGTGCAAGCGGGCATTACCATTCCGATTGTGCCTGGCATTATGCCTATTTTGAAATTTTCCCAAATTCAGCGTATTACTTCGTTATGTGGCGCAACAGTGCCTAATGATTTACGGGCCGCCCTCATTGCCCAAACTGACGGTTCACCTGAACAACAGGCCATTGGCATAGATTACACTTTGCAACAATCACGTCACCTTTTGGCGGAGGGCGTGCCTGGCATTCATATCTATTCCCTTAATAATTGGCAAGCGGTCAATCAATTGGTGGGTGGCGTGCAGGATTTAGTGCAGGGTTAAGAATTTGGAAACCCTGACCCTCATTTTGCTGATTATTTCGCTCATATTACATCTCGGTATAGGTGGGGCGGTGGCCTATTTGTTATTCAAGCCGCAGCCTAACCCAACGGCGGAGATAGAGGCGGCCTTGTCCCAAAGTTGGATTAAGTTGGGCTTGGCGGAGAAAATGGGGCAATTGAGCAGCCATGCCCAAGACATTCGGCAGGATTATCGTGCCTTAGACCAAATGTTACGCGTACCTACGGCGCGCGGGGCGTTGGGCGAGTTGGCGTTGGAGTTGATTTTGCAAGACCAATTGCCGCCGAGCATGTTTGGCCTGCGCCAACGGCTGCCGAATGGCCTCATTCCCGATGCTTACATTCGCTCAACGGTGGGGCTGATTTGCATTGACTCCAAATTTGGGCTGGATAATTACCGTCAAATGGTCGCGGCGGATAATGCCCGCGCCCGTGAGAGTTTTAAGCGGCAATTCTTACAAAATATGCAGGGACATTTAGATAAAATTGCCCGCGATTATGTGCGCCCTGATGATGGCACGGCGGCCTTTGCCTTTGCCTACATTCCTGCGGAGGGGGTTTATTGGTTTCTGGCAACGGAGGCCATAGAGATGATGCGGGAATATACCAAACGGGGCGTACAAATTGTTTCGCCCTTGACTTTATCGCATAAAATTGAACTCATTCGGGCGGGGGTTTTTGACCGTAAATTGGCAGAGGAGGCCAAGCAAATCAAGGCCGAGTTGACCCGTTTGGGGCGCGAGTTTGATACATTAGATGAAGAGTGGCGCATTTTTCGGCAAACGCATTTGGGTAATTTAAGCCGCAAAGCACAAGCGATTGATGATGCTTATCAAAAATTACGGAATGATTTTGAGAAAATTGCAGATAATAAATAAGCAACGAATTACGCGAATTTAACGAATTAAAAACAATAAATTTGCTTAATTCGTTGCTTAAGCCTGAAAATTCACAAAATGTTACAACTTACTTTAGACCTAAACAGTTCTGCCGAAATTTTAGGTATAGAGCCTAAAAATTTCTTAACTTTCCTAGAGCAAGAAAAAATGGGCGGGATTATTCGCTTGAAAGATAATTGGCGGATTTCCATTTTTACCTTAGCTCAAATATTAAGCACAACGCCTCAAATATTACTTGAAATTATTGAAGATTATCATTTGGGGCAATTGATGGAAGAGGTAACTCATGATGAAACGTTTGATGAGCAAGCAGGCTGGCAAGTTTATCAAACTTATCTTGCGGAAGATAAAGCATGAATGAGTGGCGTGTTAATTACACCCGTACTTTTCTTAAGGAATTGGCTAAGTTGCCCACAACCACCCGAGAAAGGGTTGAAAAAATGGCTTTTGGCTCAGAAATTCGGACAGACCCATTATTAAATGGGCAAGTACAAAAGTTAACGGGCTATCAGAGTTACTATAAGTTGCGATTTGGCGATTACCGTGTGGGCTTATATTTGGATTTTGATAACCAAATTATTGAATTTCAACGGGTATTACACCGTCGAGAAATTTATCGTAAATTTCCATAAAGGATAAACAGATGAAAGCAGCAGATGTGATGGCGTTAGAAAAACAATATATTCTACAAACTTACAAACGACCGCCTTTTGTGTTGTCGCATGGGCGGGGCTGTTGGGTTTATGATAGTGAGGAACGGAAATATTTGGACGCGGGCAGCGGTATTGCCGTCAGCGCATTGGGGCATCAAAATTATTACATTGTGGAGGCCATTAAATATGCGGCTGACGGTTTATTGCACACCTCTAACTTATATTATACTCAGCCCCAAGCGGAGTTGGCGCGGGCGTTATGTGAAAGTTGCGACATGGCCGACAAGGTATTTTTCACCAACTCAGGCACAGAGGCCAATGAGGGCGCACTGAAATTTGCCCGTAAATGGGCGCGGGCGCAGGGACATGAGGCTAAAACGGGTTTGGTGGCCTTTACAGGTTCATTTCATGGGCGCACGATGGGCGCGCTGTCATTAACCGCAACGGCCAAATATCGCACCCCGTTTGAGCCGTTGGTGGCGGAAAGCTACTTTGCGGAGTATAACAATTTGGACAGTGCGGCGCAGGTTATCAATGACCACACTTGCGGGGTTATCGTTGAGCCTGTGCAAGGTGAGGGCGGCGTGACCCCTGCTACGGCTGAATTTTTGGCGGGATTGCGGGAATTATGTAATAAACACAATGCTTTATTAATTTTTGATGAGGTACAATGTGGCCTGGGGCGCACGGGGACATTGTGGGCGCATCAAGATTATGAGGTGAATCCTGATATGATGACCATTGCCAAACCTCTCGGCGGTGGGCTGCCCATTGGCGCAATTTTGGTTAATGAAAAGGTCGCTACTGTAATGCAACCTGGCGACCATGGGAGTACCTTTGCGGGTGGGCCGTTTGTCTGTAGCGTGGCGAATAGTGTCTTATATCATATCAATGATGACAAATTCTTGATTCACGTTAAACTTGTCGGCCACCATTTGCACCGTAAACTGGAAAAGTTGGTGGCGCAATCCCCCTTGTTAGAAAGCGTACGCGGCAGAGGCTTAATGTGGGGTGTGGTGACGAAAATCCCTGCGGTGGAAATTATGGCGGAAGCCTACAATCATGGCCTACTCGTTTTGGTGGCGGGGGAGAAGGTGCTACGGATTTTGCCTCCGTTGATTATTAAGGAACATGAAGTTGATGAGCTGATTGAACGGTTGCAAGCAACCTTAGAAGCAGTAGGGTAACTTTTTATACACAACTGGAGTCCAAAGCCGTAGGCTTTGAGCCGTCAAAGCCTACAGCCTTGGACTCCGTTTAATTTGACATTTATGATAACAATACGGGCCGCGCAATTAACTGATGTTGCGGAAATGATGCCTTTACTCCATGAATACGCTCGGCAAGCAGAGATTTTGCCCCGTACAGAAGATGACGTTTATCGTTCCATTCGAGAATGGGTGGTGGCGGAGGAAACGGGGCGCGTGGTCGGCATGGGCGCGCTGCTCATTTTGTGGCGCGATTTGGCCGAAATTCGCTCATTGGTGATTGACCCAACCACACATGGGCAAGGGGCGGGGCGGCAAATTGTTAATTATTTGATTGCTGAGGCTGAACGGCTCAATATCCCACGCCTGTTTGCCCTAACCCGCAAGCCAGGTTTCTTTTTGAAACTTGGCTTTCACGTCACGCGCATTGAAAATTTGCCGCGTAAGGTTAAGCGAGATTGCGTTTATTGCCCTAAATTTCATGCTTGTGATGAGGTGGCGGTTATCATGCCGTTGGCACAGGATATATTACATCATGATGACCATGAACCATTGTTAGCCGTCCCGCGCATGATACATTACGAAAATGGGCATGAGCTTATTCCCTTAATGGCGGCTTAAGATGACGAAACGGCGTGTCTTGGTGGTCAGTGCCGATATATTGCCCTACCCTAGTCTGCCGACTACGGGCGCGGGTTTGCGTGCCTGGTCATTGGGGCAGGGGCTAATTAGTCGCGGCCATGAGGTGATTTTCTCCATGCCTGCGGCGGCTTGCGCGGGGCGTAATGTATCGCCAGATATATTACGATTGGCGTGGCAACCACAACAATTACACAAAATTATCTCCACCGTTGCGCCAGAAGTGGTCGTGGTTTGCGGTTGGTCAACCATGAACCATTTGTTAGAGCCGATTCATGTGCCGATTGCCCTAGACCAACATGGGCCGTTATTATTAGAAAGGCAATTCCGTCAAGCGGGGACGGCGGAGGCCAATCAACGGGAAAAATGGCGCGGCCTGAGGGCCAATCAACGGGAAAAATGGCGCGGCCTGAGTCAGGCTGATTATTTTTGTTGCGCGGGGCATAAACAGCGCGCCTATTTTGAACCCTGGTTGAAACAGGCGGGGTTTGAAGCTAACAGTTCCTTAACAGGGGTGATTCCCGTCTCGTTATCGCCTGATTTGCCCGCACACACGTTTGCGGCAGAGTTAACCTTTGTTTATGGCGGAGTCTTTCTGCCCTGGCAAGACCCGACGGCGGGGCTGGAGGCGGTCATCGGTCAGATGGAGGCGCGGCAACGGGGGCAGCTTAAATTTTTTGGCGGCAAACATCCCTTCATTAAAATGGAGGAGGATATTTTCAAAACAGTTCTCCAACGGCTAGAGCAAAGCTTCCGCGTCGCTGTTCAGCCCATGACCGCCCATGCCGAGTTGATTGAAACTTATCGTCAGGCGCATGTAGCCTTAGACATTATGGCACATAACGCCGAGCGTGAGTTGGCTTTTACCACCCGTACCGTTGAATATTTGTGGTGTGGGCTACCCGTAATGTATCATGATTACGCGGAGTTAAGCGAGTTATTGCGCCGTTATGATGCGGGGTGGGTCGTATCGCCACAAGATAAGGCCGCAATTCAGGCCGCATTGACGGAGATTTTTGAGCAGCCAAATGTTATTATTCGTAAGAGTGCTAATGCCCAACGGCTAGTACGAGAGTGTCTCAATTGGGAGCTAACCATTGAGCCGCTTGACCAATTTATCCAACAGCCCACCATGCGCGCCAATAAACCCACCTTGCCTACCAAAAACCTGAGCCATTTGTTAGATAATGCCTATCAACATTATCAATATGGCGGATTATTACACCTCCTTAAAATGGGGCGGGAGTTTGTTCAAAAGCAATTAGGAATTAGGAATTAGGAATTATACCTTTTTCCTAATTCCTAATTCCTAATTGTTTGCATGAAGCGGCCTATTTTACTGGTTTGTAATCAAACCGTTAGCCCATACATGGCTGGCCCCGTTGCCATTCGTTATTGGGAATTTGCCCGCGTCCTCAGCCAATATTTTACCGTGACCCTCGCCATTCCGCCCCTCGCCCAAAATTCGTCATCAACCCCGCCGCCTGCCACGCCTGAATTTGAAGTGCGTTTTTGCCGCACCGCCACTGAGTTGCGAAATCTAACACAATCGGCAGAGGTGTTGGTGGTGGTGGGTGAGGTGTTGTCGCTGTATCCCTTTTTAGCGCAAAGCGATAAGCCGTTGGTGGTGGATTTATACATTCCCTTTTTGCTGGAGGGGTTGCAAAAACATGCCACCAAGCCTCTGGCCGAGCAACTCTGCTTGCAGCAAGGTTATCGGCGTGTCCATGCCTTACAATTGCGCGCCGCTGATTTGCTACTCTGCCCTAGTTATAAATTGCAAGATTTCTGGCTCGGCTATTTGGCTGCGTTAGGGCGAGTCAACCCCTACACCCATGCCGCTGACCCCGCCATGACGCAATTGATAAGTGTTGTCCCTTTTGGTTTACCCGCCACGCCGCCGCGCCATGACCGCGCCGTGATGAAGGGCGTTTATAAAACGATTGGCGCAGAGGACAAAGTGATTTTGTGGGGCGGTGGGCTATGGAATTGGCTGGATTGGCAAACCATGTTACAGGCAATGGCGATTATAGCTCCCATTCGTCCCGACATTAAGCTATTTTTCATGGGGACGAAAAACCCTAGTGTGGCGGGCGCGCCTGAGATGGCGGTGACGGAGGCGATTGCCTTAAGCCAACAGTTAGGGTTATATGATAAGCATGTTTTTTTTAACGATTGGGTGGCCTACGCTGACCGCCATAATTATTTGTTAGAGGCGGATATTGGCATTACTTTACATCGGCAACATTTGGAGTCCCGTTTCTCTTTTCGGACGCGGCTATTAGATTACCTATGGACAGGCTTGCCAATTATTGCAACTGCGGGTGATGTGATGAGTGCGGAGGTCGAACGGGGCAATTTGGGGCGGGTGGTGGCGAGTGGGGACTCGCAAGCCGTTAGCCAAGCCATGTTAGAGTTGCTTGCAATGCCCAATTTGCGGCAAGATTATCAGCCTCAGTTTGCACGGATGCGCCGTCAATATGAATGGGAAACGGTCATGCAGCCGCTCATTCAATTTTGTCACGCGCCCTATCGCGCCGCCGATAAACCCTATTTGGCTGACCTGATAGGGCTGGAAAATGGGCAACAATCGTTAATAAAAAAAGGGTGGCAAACCCTCAAACGGGCGGGGCCGCGAGGACTCTTGAGTGAAATATCCCGTTATCTTTATTGGAAACGGCACAGCTAAATATCCTAAATGTTGATGGAGTCCAAATCTTTAGATTTGAGTAGTACGGGCAAATCTAAAGATTTGGACTCCACCCAAACTGAAATATAGCTAATTTTCACATGTCCCAAAAGTGTGCTAAGATTCAACCCATGTCTATTCAAAGCAAAAACCGTCAACATATTATTATTCGCGGTGATGAAGAAACCAGTGGCTCATTCAGCCCGCTAGGTTTCATTCGTGACCAAACCGCGCAATTGTTACATTTGTGGCAATTTCGCGAGCTAATTTACAACCTCGTGGTGCGTGAACTCAAAGTGCGCTACAAAGACTCCGCCCTCGGCATTTTATGGTCGCTGATGAACCCCCTCATGATGATGATGGTCTTTACCATCGTCTTTACGGTGATGACTCCCGTCGCCGCCGTCCCCAAATTTCCCGTATTTTTGCTCTGCGGCCTGTTGCCCTGGAATTTCTTCACGGCTTCCATCATGGGGTCAACCTATAGCATTGTGAGTAATGCGGGATTGCTAAAAAAGGTCTATTTTCCGCGCCAAGTGCTGCCCATCGCCATGATTTTGGCAAATTTAGTTCATTTCTGCATCGCCTTGTCCGTGTTATTTGTCATGATTTTTATCTTTCGGATTCACTTGACCATCTGGCTCATCTACCTGCCCGTTATTGTCTTGATTCAGGTGATTTTCACTATGGGCATGGGCTTGTTTCTCGCCACCGCCAATGTATTTTATCGTGATACCCAACAAATTATGGATGTGTTGCTCTTGGCCTGGTTCTTTTTCACGCCCATTTTTTACCCCTTAGACATCATCCCAAAAAGTTACATTATTTTTGGCATCAATTTGGACGTGTGGCGGCTCGTTTACATTCTTAACCCTATGGCCTCGCTCACCGCCAATTATCGGGTGATTTTATATTATGGCTCTCCACCCGCCCTGGATTTTTTAGCCCGTACCGCGGCAACTTCGGTGATTGTCTTTATCATCGGTTGGCTGGTTTTTAACCGTTATAGTTGGCAATTTGCCGAAGAATTGTAATTCAGGGAAACAAAAAAGTCGAATGTTGTGATAACATTCGACTTTTTTGTAGGACTTACGCAAAAATCGCGGAGTTAGCACGCCCTCGTGCTAATAGTGACACACGAGGACGTCTGTCACTCCTCAAAATGAACGGTTTTGCGTAAGTCCTATTTTGTAATTTTATTGAGAGCGGGTGAGGAGACTCGAACTCCTGACATCAACCTTGGGAAGGTTGCGTTCTACCGCTGAACTACACCCGCAAATATAGGAAGTATTATACGCCAAAGGGTTGCGCTTGTCAAAATTTGTAGGCGTTAAAGGAGTCCAAATCTTCAGATTTGACGGTCAAATCTGAAGATTTGGACTCCTTTTTAACCATGCCGTTGGGCAAATGCCTGCGCCTGCGCCACGCGCTTATTAATGGAAGGGTGGCTGTGGAGCAGAAACTCAACCCAAGCAGGTGGCTCGGCTTCGGCCAGATTTTGATTGGCGAGGCGAGTCATGGCACTGATGAAGGCGTGGGGCATGTGGGTCATGGTCAGGGCGTAATCATCGGCCATGACCTCGCGCCAGCGTGACCACAGATTGTTAAGCGGCATGGTAACGAGGCTAAACATCAGCATGGCAATAATAAACAAGGGTAAGGTGGCGGGGTCAGCCAAGCCAAGATAGTTCCAATAAGTTACGCCCCATTGCATCAGGCCATTGGCCAACCAAAAGCCGAGCAAGGTTAGCCCCGTTTGAATCACCATGCCCCACATGATGTCATGATGAACTTGATGACCTAGCTCATGCGCCAAAACGGTTTCAATCTCATCGGTGGTAAATTGATTCACCAACGTATCCCCTAGCACGATACGCCGCGTATTGCCCAGCCCCATCAAGGCCGCGTTTGCGGCGGTGGTTTTGCTGCTTAAATCAAAGACAAAAACGCCTTGCACTCGCGTCCCCGCGCGGGTGGCGAGTTGGGTCAGGCGCGTCACTAATTCGTTATCTTCTAGCGGTTTGAAGGTGAAAAAGAGGGGAAAAATCAACACAGGGGCTAGATTACTTAATAATACGGTAAAAATCAACATCACGCCCGCCATCCATAGCCACCAAGTTTGGGGCGCAAAGGCCATCAAAAAGTAAATTATTTGTAAGACAAATAGTCCTAAAACGCCACTCAACAATAACCCTTTGAGTTGGTCTAACAGCCATGAACGCAAGGTTTGTTCACTTTGACCGTAACGATGTGGTAAGGTGAAGCCGCTATAAAAATCCAATGGCGCGCCCACTATCATCAAGGGCAGGCTAAAGCCAATAGCAAAAAGTGGCACGGTGAGCCACATGCTGGTCGTAAATTGATAGATTTGGTCACGCCAAACGCTGGCGAGGTCAAGGCCAAGCCAAGCTAAGACATAAACCAGTTGCATGACTAATTCAATGACAAAAATCTTACGGCCTATCGCCGCGTATTCCTGCGCTTTTTGTTGACGTTCTGGGTCGAGATTCATGAAGACTCCTTTATGGTGTAAGTATGTAAAATGAAATGGCATTTTAGACCAATTGTGGTACAATGCAAGTATAGTACCAGGGGTATATTAAGGTAAACTAAAATGGGGTGTTTATCATGGATACAGTTAGTCAAATTTCACAAGCGATAGACCGCGTGACGGTTGATTTTTTTACGGGCAGTTACCGTTTCTCCGCCAGCGTGATTGTAAATAAATATTCCTTAATCAATGTCTTGCGTGATAAAACAACGAACCATCTCAACTTAGCCGATGTTTATATTTCACCCATTGACAAACCGAGCGACATGATTGGCCCTTATCCGCGTGGGGCGATTGCCAAAGACGAGATAAGTTTCATTTTATTACCTCGTGTGCTAGAACGGGTGGGGCAGGAACGGCTGCAAAATCAGAAACAGTTGGAGGTGCCAGTTTTTATTACGTTGCCATTTTTTGAAATACAGGGCTTGTCCCAATGGCGCAAAGGCGACCAAGATGTTAAGAAATTGCTGTTAACGGATACCCAAAAGTTTATCCCTATTTTACAAGCGAAGGCGCAACACACCTATTTGCCCACCGTCAATTTCCAAAGTTCAATTATCTTAGTTAACCAACTTAAGGTGGAGTTGTTATGTATAGATGACGCTTAATGGCGAGTAATAACTACTATGCAAGGGAATAAATTGGAGTGCAAACCTTCAGGTTTGCTCGTTTATTGTGGGGCAAACCTAAAGGTTTGCACTCCAAAAAAGTTTAATTTATGGCGAAAGTATTAGTGGTTGATGATAACCAAAGCATGTTAATGGTATTACGATTATTTTTAGAAAAGGCAGGCCATGAACCGATTTTATGTTACGATGGTCTGGAGGGCTTAAAACAGGTTGAAGCCCGCAAACCTGATTTAATTATCAGCGATTTGATGATGCCCAAAATGAATGGCTATCAATTTTGTGAGCAGGTGCGCGCCAACCCTAACAGCCGCGACATTCCTATCATCATGTTATCCGCCCGTTACCAGGGCGTAGATAAAGAGGTAGCTTTGAAGGCGGGGGCGACGGATTATCTTTCCAAAGATACCTCCCAAACGGCGCTCATGAAGCGGATTGAAGAATTATTAACCCAATCCGCCTCTAGCAATGTTAGTAATATTGCCAACGCGCTCATTGGAGTGGTCAGTTTGCGAGGCGGTTCAGGGGTGACAAGTTTGGCGGTCAATATGACAGTGGCGTTATCTGCGGCCCTGAAAACGCAAGCCGCGCTGATTGATTTGATGCCTCTCGGCGGCCATGCCGCGTTGATGTTAGGGTTGCGTCCAACAAGTTATGTCGGACGAGCGTTGGTGGGGCTGAATAATAATAATAATTTAGAGGAATTAAGAACTCATTTCGTGGCTTATAGCACCACCATTCACCTGTTGGCCTCCGCTTCTTCAGGGGATGCGGTGGTTTTTTCCCTTGACCCATTGAAAAAATTAACCGCTTTATTACAAAGCAATTTTCCAATTTCGCTCTTTGATTTGCCCCGTGCCACCTTAGAGAGCGATTTAGCCCCACTCTTAAAATCATTCAGCAAAATTGTCCTGGTGTTATCGCCTGATATTCCCTCGATTCAATCTACATTTCTTGCCCTGCAAATTCTTAACAAGCAAGGCGTTCCCGATGACCGCATTATTTTGGTGGTGAACGAAACCATGCCGCAAGGTGGTCTGCCGATGGAAACGCTCGAAAAAGCCCTCAAACGCCCCCTCACCGTCAAAATCCCCTTTGAGCCAGAAATGATTGTGGCGATTAATAACCGCCGCCCCCTCCTCCTCCACAGCCCCAAATCAGGCGGGGCCGCCGCCATTGCCCGTCTCGCCAGCACGTTGGTTTAAAAATTTTTATATTTAGTCATCCGATGACTGCTAGTCATCGGATGACTAAGAACTTAATAAATCGCGCATCAAGTTGACATAACATTGACCGAGTGGCTGATTTATGGTAAGCTATTCTTTACCATCTTACAGCAACCGAGTCAAGGAGTGTCATCATGGAGCGTCCGCGCAAAAAGTCCAATCTGGATTTAACTTACAAAACATTATTTGTCTATGGTTTAATGGTGTTAATTCTACTCATCGCGACCATTCCCATTTTGGCTCATGGCCGCCTTAAGCCATTGTTATCTAGCGAAGCCACCACCAAACCCTCCCCGCAACCCACGCTCATGGTGACAGAAACCATAACCACATCGCCAAAGCCCGCCGTTACGGGCGCGATTCCCGCTAGTTATAAAGCGAAATCTAATCAAAGCGAAGCCGCGCCGTCATTGGATGCGCGCCAATTGAGTTGGAAATTGACCGCCCAAGCCATCGCGGGCATGCCTACCGAGCAATCGGCGCAATGGCTACAACAAGCCCAAGCCATTGGCTGGTTATCGCCACAGGGCGTGCCGACCCGCCCCGATTTATCCAAAACGGAGGCGCGCCTCATTTGGGGCTTAGTTGCTCAAGCCACCGCCAACCTTAAGCCCGAACAAGCCACCGAATGGCTTACGCAAGCTGACAATTTAGGTTGGTTAGCCGTGCCACCCGCCACCCTCAAAGATTTTAACCCGCCGCAACCGAACGCTAAAGTTGCTGCCTCCCCCGCTACCGTAGCCGAAACAACCTTGCCAATGGTTACGCCCCCTGATAATAGCCCCATTAGCATTTACCCCAACAACGCCCTAGAATTTAATTTCCAACAGGTCAACAGTGGACGGCTCGCCCCGTACGGTGTGCATTGGTATAGCCTGCGTTTGAGCGATTTGCATGGCCCCAAAATTAAGAATTTGGCCTTAACCATGTTCACCACCCCTAGCACAGGCTTCATTGATAGCCGCGTCAATTTTGAGCTATTCCCTGGCAATCAATATCACATTTGGGCGCGCGGCACCACCGATGACATGACCCATTTTGGGCTGGGCATGTGGCTTTCCCGTGACCGAGACGATAATACAGGCGAACATTTGTGGTCGGGTTCAGTGGTCAATGGCGATAGTTATTTCATTAAAGTCAGCAATAATTCGCCTGTGGTCGTAGATTACTATTTGTTCAATGGCGACATTAACAATGCCGAGTTGGGCAATCCGATATTGAGAAGTGAGAAATGAGAAGTAAGAAAACAACCTTCTCGGAGAATCAGTTTATCGCCGTAGTATTTAGT
>JFJP01038725.1_pt1 | contig 17239 bp, 14 predicted proteins | sample 431651 | NCBI WGS metagenome assembly JFJP01 (sample SAMN02602958, study PRJNA72255) | Microbial mat metagenome, whole genome shotgun sequencing project. | biome: fresh water; feature: sink hole; material: water; isolation source: purple microbial (photo- and chemosynthetic) mats found in... | reverse complement strand
GCACCCAGATGGCATGTGCAGATGAAATTGTCCAGATCCATGAGACATATTTTTCCCGGAGGTTCTGTAGCAAATACATCCAGGGCTGCGCCGCCAAGATGTCCGGATTTCAGGGCGTCATGAAGGTCGTCTTCATTGATGAGACCGCCTCTGGCGCAATTGATGAGCATGGCGCCCTTTTTCATTCTCGAAATGGTTTCCTTATTAAAAAGATTAGTGGTTTCCGGTGTTTTAGGCGTATGGATGGAGATATAGTCGGATTCCGCCAGGATTTCATCAAAGGTTGCCGGTCGGATGCCAAGATTCTTGATGGCATCATGGTTTTTATAAGGATCGCAGCCAATGACCTTCATTCGAAGTCCCATGGCCCTGTCTGCCACGATGCTGCCGATATTGCCGATGCCGACCAGCCCCAGGGTCTTGTTGAAGATTTCACGTCCCTTGAGGGTTTTTTTCTCCCATTTGCCGTCTTTCATGCCGGCCGTTGCCTTGGGGATATGGCGGGATAAGGCCATAATCATGGCGATGGCATGTTCCGCAGTTGTGATGGCATTGCCGTGGGGGGTGTTCATGACGGCGATATTGGCCCGCGTGGCGGCCGGGATATCCACATTATCAAGGCCGATTCCTGCCCTGCCGACCACTTTTAAATTTTTTGCCTTTGAAAGCAGGCTCTCGGTCACTTTGGTTTTACTGCGAATGGATAACCCGTGATAGACACCAATGATGTCTTCGAGTTCAGTCGGTGTCAGATCGGTTTTGACGTCGACTTCAATGCCGGGAGTGTTTTTAAAGATTTCAATGCCTACGCTTGAGAGGGGATCGCTGACGAGCACTTTCATGATGGTTCTCCTTTATTAATAAAAATTAATAAATAAATCCTGATCATTTCGTATATGAAACTTATAAACTATGGGTCAAGTCTGTAAAAACAGTGATAGAATGGTGACTAAAAATCACCATTACTCAAGGGACAAGAGGTAGGAGCGCAGGTTTGACTCTGTATTTTTTAATCCAAGTTTGGTTCGGATTTTATAACGATGGGAGGTGACGGTATTAAGGGAAGCGTTCAGGATTTCAGCGATTTCCTTGTTAGGGACACCGTCCCTGACAAGGCCTGCCACTTTAATTTCCATGGGTGTCAAATTCAGATACCTGGAGGAAAGTTTGCCGATCAAAGGGGATGTAATCCGGCTGACGTTTTTTATACGGCAGAACCGAATGTTTGATATTGGTCAGAAAATTTTCCTTATCTGCCTGTTCTTTCTGCTCCATCTGTTTTAACACCACTTTCATGGCGATATTGGCCTCTTCAAGTTCCTTATTGGCCTTGATCAGATTATCCGTTCTTTTCAGGACCAGCTCTTCAAGTTGATCTTTGCGGCTTCGCAAGGCATCTTCAAGGCGTTTTCGTTTGAAAAATTCAGGAATATCAATTTTGTTGTAATGTTCATATTTAATATAGGCTCTTTTACTGTACCTTGCGATGTGGTCCTTGATCTTTGAAGGCGGCGCCATGATGAACCGGCAGTGACGGTCTCCTTTGGCCCGGCATTCGACTTCGGCCGTGACCAGGGGAATGCCGAAGCTTTCTTCACACCATCCGGATGAATACCCGGCATTCATGACGCAGACCGGGAAATCCGTTTTCTCGCCTTTGTCCATCCAGGCCTGGGCTTCAAATGAATAAGGGTGGTCATAGATGAGATAATAATGATCATCCGGCCTGGGATTGGACAAGGGATGGATCTTGACTGACGCCCACCCGGCATAGGCGAAATGGACGGGCCCGGCTGAAAGCTTTTCAATGGGGTCGGTGACGTCCATTTTTAAAAAAAAGCTTTTGGCATCGGCTTTTCCAATGGAATGGGCAATATCAAACAGGGAATTAAAGGAAAGGTCCCTTGCCTCTTCTTTTCCCCAGTCATTGTACATCAGGGCCATCATATCAAACAGGTCCTTTGACATGGCCGAGGCCCGGACCAGGATATACCGTTCGCCTGAATATTTGATCACGCCTTTTTCAGGGTCGCTCTGGACATCTGAAAAATAATTTCTAACATAGTCCTGGGCTTTTAAAAACACGGGTTTAAGTTCATCCGGAACACTTACCGTATTTAAATCCGTATCTTTCGGGTCAGTCATTTTTGATAAATTTTTCAGGATGATTCATAAAATTCCTGTACAGATGATAATAGGAGGTCTCTTCATACCGGATGGGAGCCACCACAGGACCGTCAAAACTATAGATCAGAGCATTCGGGCAGGCCAGGAGCAGGGGCGAATGGGTAGCGATGATGAACTGGGCATGGCCGAGCTTTGCTGTTTTGATCAGAAGATTTAATAGCTCAATCAAAGAGGAAGGAGACAGCGCTGTTTCCGGTTCATCCAGGAAATATAACCCTTTAAGGGTATACCGGGAGGTAAAATAGGACATGAGCGACTGCCCGTGAGACTGGGTGACAAGGGATTTGCCACCGAAATAATTCAGCATGGCAGCGTCACCCACAGCCCACTCTTCAAGGTTTTTGGCAAAGTGTGAAAAGATCTGCGACCCGAAATAGGAACCCGGCACAGCCCCATTTTCCCATTCAACGGAAATGGCCTTGTAAAGGTCATCTTCATAGGGGTTGGGTTCAAACCGGAGCCTTTCTTCGCTCTGCCAGATATGGATGCCGCATCGATAGGCAAGGGCTTTGAGCAGGGTGGATTTGCCTGTTCCGTTTTCACCCATGAAAAAAGTGATGGGGGTTTTGAATGGAATGGTTTTTGTTTCCTGGAAGATCTTAAGGCAGAAGGGATAATAATCCAGGACAGGGAATTTTTCGGATATAATGTCTAACGTGTTTAAAAAGATCAATCCTTTCTCCCTTTCTCGTCTTTGGCCTTCTGAATCAGATCAAAGAGAGCATGAATTTTGGGTCTTGTGGTGTTTAAAAAGACCTTCTCAAACTCTTCTTCGCTCATGTTTTCCTTGAGATGGACATACACATCGAACTGGTTGTACCAGCAGTCAAGGGTTTTAAAACAGGGAAGGCCGTAATTTTCATGGCGACAATACTTAAAATAGATCTCATGCCCGAGTCTTGGGCATCGGATCAGAACATCATCCTTTGGAGGGTCGGAACTTAGAACATCATTGGTTTTTTCATTCATAATCACATCCGTTTCTATTGTTTTTAAAATGGGTTCCCGGCCGCCTTTATACCATGCCGTTATACCACGGATCGACGGCTGGACACCCTTATTCCATTATATTTAACGGCCCTGCCTGGGTTTGGGCAGGGCTGCAATATCCTTGAGTGCGGTATCGATCACGGACTGGGGCAGCTCGTGGTCGGACAATTGGCCTCGCATATAGGATTCATAGGCGCCAAGATCCACAAGGCCGTGGCCACTCCAGTTAAAGAGGATGACTTTTTCCTTTCCTTCAGCCTTTGCCTTTAAGGCTTCTTTAATGGTCATGGCAATGGCATGGTTACACTCCGGCGCACTGATAAAACCTTCCGACCGGGCAAAGGTGATGCCTGCCTTAAAGGTTTCCAACTGCTGGACCGCTTCCGCCCGGACAATTTTATCCAGGACAAGCTGGCTCACTATGGGTGACATGCCGTGATATCTTAATCCGCCGGCATGGATGGGTTCCGGAATGAAATTGTGTCCCAGGGTATGCATGGGCAAAAGGGGCGTCATCTGGACCGTGTCGCCGAAATCATAGGCAAAGGGCCCGCGGGTCAGGGTGGGGCAGGAGGCCGGTTCAACCGCAATGATATCGATTTGTTTGCCGTTGATCTTATCCCGTGCGAAGGGCATGGCAAGGCCTGCAAAATTGCTGCCGCCGCCTGCACTGCCGATGATCACATCCGGGTAATCTCCGGTCATCTGCATCTGTTTGATGGCCTCAAGGCCAATGATGCTCTGGTGGATCATGACATGGTTCAATACGCTTCCCAGCGCATATTTGGTGTCGTCGTCGGCCACGGCCTGCTCAACGGCTTCACTGATGGCAATGCCAAGGCTTCCGGGTGAATCCGGATTTTTTTCCAGGATACTTCGGCCAGCTCTTGTTTCATTGCTGGGGCTGGCCACGCAGTTGGCTCCCCAGGTTTCCATCATGAGTCTCCGGTAAGGTTTCTGATTGTAGGAGATTTTCACCATGAACACCTTGCACTCAATGCCGAAAAAAGCACAGCTCATGGCAAGACTGGACCCCCACTGGCCTGCGCCGGTTTCAGTGGTAATCCGTTTGGTGCCCGCCACCTTATTATAATAGGCCTGGGCAATGGCCGTGTTGGGTTTGTGAGAACCGGCCGGAGAAACACCTTCATTTTTATAATAGATTCTGGCCGGGGTCCCGAGGGCTTTTTCCAGTTCATAGGCCCGGTAAAGCGGAGAAGGACGCCAGATAGCATATTTGTCCAGGACTTCTTCAGGGATATCGATCCATCTCTTTGTGCTCACTTCCTGTTCGATCAGGTTCATGGGGAAAATCGGGGCAAGGTCTTCAGGTCCGCAGGGCTGTCCGGTTCCGGGGTGAAGCGGAGGTTCCATGGGAGTCGGCATATCCGCCATAATGTTATACCATTGCCGAGGCATTTCCTGCTCGGTTAATACATACTTCTTTGCTCTCATAGGCCCTCCTTGTTGACGGTTAGCTTGACTTACGGGTTAAACTCGTCGAATATTTTATACCGGATTCATCAAATCCGGTAATGCCAACACATTGAACAGGTCTGACTCACAATCAATTTCTTTATGAGAATCTAAAGGCCAAGTCAAGCACTAAATTATCCGGTATTTGATGACTACTGCCCGAAGGCTGATGGGTTTTATTACTACCATGAAGTTCATGAAGGCCATGAAGAAACCGGAGCCAACAACTTCATGTCCTTCAGGGGCTTCATGGTAAAAACAACAATTTTGATTCAGGCCCGGTTTTAATCCAAATCCAGGTTAGTCTTGCATTGATTGCATTTCATGACCCCGCGGAACACTTTATTGCCGCAGTGGGGGCAATAATAACGGGCTTCTTCGTCCTCAATCCATTTTTCTGTGCCGAACTCTCGCCGGTAGGGTACTGACCGCAATATGACTTTTTTGCCGACCGCCATGGGAAAATTTTCAATATGGTGGCAGGGAAATTCATCACATTCATGACAGCCGGAATAGCCTTTATCTTTTTTACATTCCCTGATTTCACATTGTTTGCAATGCATGAAAAGATGGTGTCATGAACTGCATGACAGCATGGAGCAGCCGGGTTTTTTCCGGGCCCAGTCCGGGCGCTTTTCTGCAAAGGCTTCTTTTCCCGGCTGATCCTCATAGGGATGCCGCAGGACTTCCTGCAGTTCATGAATCATGGAATAGTCCCCTTTTTCGGCTTTGTCGATGGCAAGCTGGGCCAGGTAATTTCTGAGCACATATTTCGGGTTGACAGGGTTCATCTGGTTTTGTTTTTCTTCAAAGGGCCGGTTGTCCTGTTTGAGTCGTCGGATATAAGTGTGAAGCCAAGTGTGCAGGCGTTCAAGATAGGTATCCGTGATTTGAGAGGGGATGTAGAAGGCATCCATCAGTGGTTGGGTCAGGGGCTTCATGTCTGTCGGCTCTGCGTATTCGCATTCTGTATTCAGTAAGGCAAGGTTCCTGAAAAAGATCGTCATGTCGGTTTCCACCAGGGGCAGAATTTCCAGGAGGCCTTTGACCAATGATTCATCGGTTTCAGGGGTGAATGCTGTGAGGCCGAGTTTTTGGGCCATCATGGTATTAAAGCCGGTCTCATAATACCGGCCAAAGGAATCAATGGCGTCCTGTAACGGTTCAACCTTTCCGATGAGGGGATAGATGGCGTTGGCGAGTTTCACAAGATTCCAATGGGCAATGGCAGGCTGGTTTCCAAAGCAGTAACGATGGGTTGCAGCATCCGTGGTGTTGGGGGTCCAGCCGGGGTTGTAATCTTCAAGCCAGCCATAGGGGCCGTAATCAATGGTGAGCCCTGTAATGGACATATTGTCTGTGTTCATGACGCCGTGGACAAAGCCCACCCGCATCCAGTGGAGGATCATGTCTGCCGTGAGTTTGCAGACTTCATCAAACCATTTTGCATAAATTTCCGGGGAGGGGTCACCAAGATGGGGAAAATCGGTGCGAATAGTGTAATCGGCGAGTTGTTTCAGGAGAGCAGTTGCTCCACGCGCTGTAAAGATTTCAAAATTGCCGAACCGGGTAAAGGTGGGGGCTACTCGGCAGACGATGGCGCCGGGTTCGAGCTTTGGCCGGCCATCATAAAACATGTCCCGCTCCACTTTTTCTCCTGTCAGGATAAGGCTTAAGGCCCGGGTGGTCGGGACCCGGAGATGAAACATGGCTTCGCTGCATAAAAATTCCCGGATGGAGGAGCGGAGGACCGCCAGACCATCGGCAGTCCTGGAATACGGGGTGGGGCCTGCGCCTTTGAGCTGCAATATCCAGCGGCCGGATTGTCTGTTTACAATCTCCCCCAGGTTGATGGCCCTTCCATCCCCGAGCTGACCGGCCCAGTTTCCGAACTGGTGGCCGCCATAGCAGGCGGCGTAAGGGTCCATGCCGGGCAAAAGACGGTTGCCGGAAAAGGCATTTAAAAAGGTGTCGGATTCACAAAAGGATTGGGAAAACCCGAGGATATCGACAACTTCCTTTGAATAGGCGATAAGCGTTGGTGAGGATACTTGTTTCGGGGTCACCCTTGAATACGCAGCCCCAAGGACCTGGCGGCGCTTATTTTCGGTTTCAGGATCTGCTGGCAGTTCCCGGACAAACCGGTTGTCAAATTTTATATCAGTCCTTATCTCGACATCTGATGCATCATTGGTTTTTGCTTTCATCAACGAATTTTCCCTGTTCTAGAAAAAAAGGCCTCTAATCCAGGCCATGATCCTGTTGATGGCGGACAAGGCCCCTGTTGCCCTGCCGGGGTGGTCAATCTGATCTTGCAGTCGCTGGGCCCGGAGAGCCGGTTCAGGATGGCTGGATAAAAAGGAATGGCCTTTTCCAAGAGTATCCAGTTTTTTCAAGGCAGATACGGCAGCCTTTGCTTCGACACCTTGTTTTTTTAAGAAAACCAGGCCGAAATCATCGGCTTCCTTTTCCTCAGTCTGGGAGAATTGAGCATTGACAAGCGTTTGGACAAAGTCGCCCAGAGCAGACCGGGCAAGGTTGCCGGCCAGGTTTTCCTGGGAGGCGATTCCTTTTCGCACGGCGCTGGCGGCGTAGGCCAGCATGATTTTTTTCCGGATATGCTTTTCCGTCACATGGCCCATTTCATGCCCCACCACAAAGAGCAGTTCCTCATCTTTCATCATGTCCATGAGCCCGCTGTAAATACGGATGGTGCCGTCGGCCATGGCAAAGGCATTGACCTCGGAAGACAGGTAAACCTTGAAATCAAATACATATCCGTCTGAATCGTAGCGGTCCCCCACAAGTTTTTTCAAACGGTTTCCATAGGCATCACCCGGACCTGCAAGTCGGTTTTTTGAATCCGATTGTTTTGAGGCTTCGGCTGCAAGAAGCTTGATTTCCCCATCACTCAGGGTGACTGCTTTCAGCGCATCAAACCCTGCATCCAAGGCTAGATAAGGATTGGTGTTTTCACATCCCCAGAAAATAAACAAGGGCAACAGGCATATCAATATTTTTTTAATCATGGTTTTTCATACAGGATTTTTAAAATCCGGGCAATCCAAAATTTTCTTAACAGTCTTTAAAAACACGGATGTCTAATTCTTGTTCCAGATGGTGCAATATCGGGTGAGATAATTTCAGGCGATTTTCCTTGTCATGGCAGCCTTTATTTCAGAAGACGCTTTGTATTCAATGTATTCGTCAAAGGTCGAGAGGCGGTCAATGATGCCTGTGGGGGTAATTTCAATAATGCGGTTTGCCAGGGTATTGACAAATTCATGGTCATGGGAAGTGAATAGAATGACTTCCGGAAATTTGATCAGGCCCTCATTCAGGGCGGTGATGGATTCAAGATCCAGATGATTGGTGGGTTCATCCATGATCAGGATATTGGATTCGGCCAGCATGAGTTTTGACAGCATACACCGGACTTTTTCCCCGCCGGACAGCACATTGATTTTTTTTGTGGCCTCGTCCCCGGAAAACAGCATGCGACCAAGAAAAGTCCTTGCAAAGCTTTCTCCTTCCTTGGGAGGTGCAAATTGCAGGAGCCAGTTGATAAGGTTCAAATCCCCGTTGAAAAAATTGCTGTGTTCTTTTGGAAAATAAGAGCGGGTGATGGTGACGCCAAAGGTAAAAGATCCGCTGTCCGGTTCTATTTCGCCCAAAAGGATCTGGAAAAGAGTGGTTTTCGCAACACTGCTTTTCCCCACAAAGGCGATTTTATCCTTGCTGTTGACCGTAAAGCTGATATTGTTCAACACCTTTTCCCCATCTATGGTCTTGGTCAGGTTTTTGACTTCCAGGATGACGTTGCCGCAGGGGCGTTCAGGCTTGAAGGCAATAAAGGGATATCTTCTGGAGGATACGGGGATGTCCTCAATGGTCATTTTTTCCAATAGTTTTTTCCGGGACGTGGCCTGCTTTGATTTGGATGCATTGGAGCTGAATCTCTGGATAAAGGCCTTGAGTTCATTGGCCCGTTCCGTTACTTTCTTGTTTTCCGACAGTTTCTGTTTCAGGTTCAACTGGCTTGCCTGATACCAGAAATCGTAATTCCCTACATAGACGGAGATCTTGCTGAAGTCAATGTCGGCAATATGGGTGCAGACCTCGTTCATGAAATGGCGGTCGTGGGATACCACAATGACGGTGTTCTGAAATCGCCCCAGAAAGTCCTGAAGCCAGGCAATGGACTTGATATCAAGATTGTTGGTGGGCTCGTCCAGGAGGAGAACATCCGGGTTTCCGAACAGGGCCTGGGCCAGGAGGACCCTCACTTTTTCTCCGCCGTCCAGTTCTTTCATCCGGCTTTGCAGTTTTTCTTCGGGAACCCCGAGGCTGTTCAGGAGAACGGCGGCTTCCGATTCTGCCTCATAGCCGTTCATTTCGGCAAATTCGATCTCAAGGGTGCCGGACCGGATGCCGTCTTCTTCTGAAAAATCAGGTTTGGCATAAAGTTCATCCCTTAGTTTCATCACCCTGTATAATTTTTCATGGCCCATGATAACCGTATTGATAACGGTCTGTTCATCAAAGGCAAAATGATCCTGCCGGAGTACGGCGATTCTTTCTTCCGGTCCTACAAATACTTCACCGGAATCAGCTTCCATATCTTTGGCAAGGATTTTCAGGAAAGTGGATTTTCCCGAGCCGTTTGCACCGATGAGGCCATAGCAGTTGCCCGGCGCAAATTTGATATTGACGTTTTTAAAGAGAATTCTCTTGCCGTAAGCCAGGGTGATGTCATTTGCCCAAATCATGTCGGTCACTTCCTTTATAGATCAATAAAAAACCACAGGATTATCTCCTGTGGCTGAAAAAAGAATGTATCTTATCATTTTCGATGATAAAAGGGAATTCTTTTTTTAATTATTTTAATGTCTTATCGGGTATCTTGGTAACGAGCCCGTTTGTAAGTGAAGAGTATTTTAAAAATGTCATTTTTTACTTTTGATATTGGCTTTATTCATTTTATATCGTAATACACGCTCGCTTATCCCCAGAGCCTCAGCTGCTTTAGTCTGAACCCAGTCATTTTTTTCCAACTCGTTTAAAAGCATCTCGGTCTCAACTTCAGACAAGCGATCAGTCAGAATACCTGTATTATTCTTTTTTTCTCTGATCAAGGGCGGCATATCCTTGAGCTGGATCAATTTGCCGCGTACCATGGTTCCCAGTCTTTGTACCAGATGTTCGAGTTCTCTGACATTTCCCGGGAAATCATATTTGACAAGCTGAGCCAATGCCTCTGGGTCAAAGGAAACATCGAATTTATACTTTTTAAGGAAGTGATCAGCCAGTTCAATAATATCTTCTCTTCGTTCTCTTAAGGGGGGAACAATTAATTCCAAGACATTCAGCCGAAAATATAAATCTTCACGAAAATAGCCTTCTTCAACCATTTTTTTTAAATCTCGATTTGTCGCTGCTAATACCCTCGTGTCTATTTCTATGTCGATTTCTCCTCCAACCCGTGTCACTTTTTTTTCCTGCAGGGTCCTTAAAAGCTTTGCCTGAAACTGAAGTGACAATTCTCCAATTTCATCAAGAAAAATCGATCCTTTATTCGCAAGTTCAAACCGCCCTTTCCTTTGAGCAGAGGCACCTGTGAAAGATCCTTTTTCATGTCCGAATAATTCCGATTCAAAAAGGTTTTCCGGTATTGCAGCACAGTTCACCTCAATCAGCCGTTCATTTTTTCTATGACTCATATAATGGATCAGTCTTGCGATCAGTTCCTTTCCAGTGCCTGTTTCGCCTCTGATGAGAACCGACCATTCAGTTGGGGATAGACGGCAGACCATAGACAAAAGTTCCTGCATCTTTTTGCTTGAACCGATGATGGCAAAAGGGAACTTTTGTTGTTGGATGGATTCAATCACCACCTCAGCTTCAGCCTGGACATCAAGTTCTTGTTCAAATTTTCTGATTTTTTTGAGCAGTTCTTCCAGATCTAAAGGTTTTTCAAGAAAATCATTAACGCCGAGTTTCATCACATGAACAGCAGTATTGATGCTCCCATAGGCCGTAATCATAATGGTTTTGACAAGGGGAGATAATGCTTTCATTTTTTCCAGAACCACATCTCCATTCATATCCTCCATCCGGTGATCGATAAGAACAAGCTGAACAGGGTGTCGTGTAAAAAGGTCAAGGGCCTCTTGCCCCCCTGAAGCCGTCAGGGTTTGAAACCCTTGTTTTTCAAGAAACCCCTGAAGCATATTCCGCTGCATTTCTTCATCGTCAACGATCAATATTTTCATCTTAATACCCCTGCTCTTTATCGGCATTTTGACTGAATGGAAGTCTCACACATATGGAAAAGAGGTCATTTTCTAAATCGATCTCGATTTTTCCGAAATGAGCCTCGATTATTTTTCGGCTGATGGCAAGCCCAAGGCCTGTGCCATAAGTTTTTGTTGTAAAATAGGGTTTCAGGATCATGTCTGATTGCTCCGGTTTAAGCGTGGCGCATGGATTTTTAAAATGAATGAGACAGGTTCTCTCCTCCCTGGAAATTGATATATGGATAACCCCTCCATCAGGCTGGGCCTCAACTGCATTTTTTATGATATTTTCAAAAGCCTGGCCAAGAAAATTGACATCCCCTTGTATCATGGCTGTTTTGTCCAGTTGAAGGTCGATTTTAATGCCGTTTTCCAGACATTGCGGCTGATACAGGACCGCCACCGATTCAACCAGCTCAGAGACTATTATCTCTTTATGGGTTAACTCAAAGGAATGCGCATATTGCTGAACATTGGTGATCACTGAATCGCTTCTTTTAACAGCCTCCCGCATGCTGATAACCAGGCCACGATGGTCATCATCCAGGTCTTTGCATTCCAGTTGAAGGCGCTGCAGCCCAATACTGATCGCATTTAAAGGATTCCGCATTTCATGGGTGATGGTTAAGGCAACCCTGCCAAGTGATGCCTGCTCCCGCTGTCTGGCCATTTCCCTTTCAAATGTGCGTGTTTGTTCCAATTGATGCTGTTGTATCCGGTAAAGCCACCAGGAAGAAAAAAGACCAAAAATACCCAGCAGAGAGACGAACACAGCCAGTTCTTTTTTAAGCATCTGCATCCGTGTTAAAAAATAATCCGCCTCCAGCCCGACGATAAGTTCCCTGTCACCGATATCAATCCGGGTTTCAGAAACTGGTCTGCCATTGATTTCTATCAGAGAAGTTCCTGCCTGCAGGGAGGTGTCCTGATCTTCTCCAGCTCTTTTAAAGCGGACAAACTCGATGCCTTTCATCTGATTCAGAACTGTGAGAAGTGATTCAACAGATATTTTTTCGTTTATTTCTTCAGTTTGTTCTGAAGACATTCCCACCAGTATGCATCCCCCCTGCGATGGAAACCCTTCTTCCGAATAAGGTAAGGCATAAACATAAAGATGATCTTTGGATAAAAAGGTCAGTCCGTTCTTTTCCAGGCAGGAAAAGGAAGGCAGCCATCCTTTCGGACCGGTAATGTGATCTCTCTGGCCATTGGGGAAAATCTTGATACCGGCAAGCCCTGATTTTCCTGCAAAAGCCGTCAGCTCTGGCTCTGAAAAAGAATCAATCTGATCAAGGTACGCAATAAACCGGGCGCTGTTTTTCAGATAGCTGCCGACAATGGTCTCAAATCCGGTGCGGCTCATGAGCGAATTTCTGATAATGAGCTCGACAACAGCCCCCAACACCTTGGAATGCTCCAGAGAATGCTCTCTGAAACTTTTGTTTGTTTTTTGAACCTGCCAGAAGAAATTGCCCAGTATCATGAGGATGAAGGTCCCAAAAACAAACAGATTCCCTTTCCAGCCCGGATATAATTTCATTTTTTGCCGCCGCCACCACCGCCACGGCCGCCACCGTGTCCGCCACCACCAGCACCGCCGCCGCCACCACCACCACCACCATTGCCTTCGTTTCCGCCACTGCCATGTTCTTGATTGCCTTTTCCGCTGAAAGAATTTTTGCTTTCCATTATCTTTCTTAAACGGGACATGATGCCGGTCGGATCTGAGCACCCCCCTTCAAGACACCCCTTGATATCGTAAGCAACAATAACATGATGCTGCTGTTCTTCCAGATGACCCCAGATTTTTATCCAGTTGCCGGGCTTGACACATTCAGGGAATACTGTTTTATCATTATGCTTTGGGAAGACATTGTCATGGGCGATTCGAATGGTATAGCGCTGTTCCTCTTTGATGCTGACTCCTTCAGTTTCCACACCCGCCAGCAGTATCTCAACTGTTTTTTCATTCACTTCCATGATTTTGCCTGAGAAAAAATCCTGTGCACAGGCCTGGGGCTGCGGTGACTGACTGAGCAGTAAAGTAAAAATTAAAAAAAGAATGGATCGAAGCATCAAGGATTTTCCTTTTGGAGCCATTAAAGAGGCGGTTTAATCCTCCTCAAAAGTCGATTGTTTTTTTCGGCATTTTTAATTCATTTTTATATATATACTTTGTTTTTCGAAAACGTGAATAAATTTTTTAAAAAAAAGGTGCCCAAAATAAAACAAGGGCGGGATTTTACCCGCCCTTGTTTTTATACTGTTATTGGGTTTTTATCATTATGAAGTGGTGCAGGTACCTGTTTTGTTGCCGTTGCCGGAACCATCTTTGGGGCCACTCCCCCCGTTACCGGTTCCATCACCAGGGCCTTTCCTGCCTGAACCATTACCAACATTTCCGCTGCGTGCCGCCTGCAGATGGTCGATATCATACTGAAAAGCACTCAGACAATCTCCGGTTCCAGGCCCATAGCCGTATTCTACTGCAAAGGCCTGGCCTCCCGTCAGACACACCCCGATAACACCTGCTGTCAGTACCATTTTCTTGATTGTGTTCATTTTGTAATCTCCTTTCTGTTGTTAAGTTTAAATCAGCTGTCATGTGCTGGTTGAAAACAGATATAGCAGGATACGTGCCAGTGGTTATTAAAAATTAATTATCTTTAATTTTCAAATAGTTAAAAATATTTTCAGATAGATAAAATAGATATTGGCTCGACAGTTTGGGTTGCTCTCGACAAAAATGTCGAGGTCCATCTGGCCAATCGAATGAATATTGAAGTGGTATTTTTCGATTAAACGGTAGTACCAGAATGCTGAAAGTATGACCGAAGATCAATCAGCATTAATCACCACCAACCTGATTTCCTCGTGAATCATCTCCCGGGCCTGGAGCCGTGTCTGAGCCATGTTCATTTTGATTCTTATCCCCTCCTGCATAAACTGGAGATATTGATGCACCAAATAGCAAAAATACTGAAATAAAAACTACGAATAATTTTTTCATTCTCAATCCCCTTTTAAAGTTGGTCATGACTTTTCGTAAAAAAAATACATATTAAAAATAATAATATAGGAGACTCTTGGTTGTCAATTTTTTTGGAGGAAATATTTTAACAAATTATATTGGGATGGTATAAGAGCAGGTAGTGACTGGATAACGTGCCTGTGATCAGTAAAACTTTTACCAAACGCCTTTCTTTTTTAGTTGAGGACTGGCATGATAAAAACCTTGAAAACTGATTGAAAAGCAGATAGTTTCAAGCGGATCGTATAAAATCTACTATTGCCAGTCAAAGGAGCAATGATGTTTCAGCGTTTCATCAAAGACTACATTTGGAATTTGCCTGATATGGATACCTTGCTTGGATTAAAAGAATGCAGGGTCTGGTTAATGAATGCGATGATGCTGTTTGTACTCATAGCTCTCCCGATTGCCATGATTTCCAATTTTTCGATTTTTTTCCAAAAGGGAATGTATCCATTAATTGTTATTGATCTCACGTTATACGCCATGGTTGCTTTTGGCTTTTTCTTTAAAAAAGGGGCATTGAAAATAGTCCCATATCTCTGGATTTTCTTAGCTTATACAATGCTCACTATTTTTTTCGTTTTTCTTGGACCTCACTATGCAAGGTCGGCATGGCTTGTGATGGTGGCGGTGATGGCAGCTCTTTTTTTTGGCATATGGGGCGCAGTGATTTCAACAGCAATGAATGCATGTGTTCTCATGCTGATTTATTTTCTGGTGGACGACAACAATGGAGCATGGGTTGAAGTTTTGAAGGGGCCAATTCAGGAATGGATCATGTTTATTGTCAATGTCTCACTGATCACGTTTATCAGTTCATTCCCGTTGGGCTTCCTTCTTAAAAGGCTCGATTTGTCTTTAAATCATGAAAGAGATGTCTCAAAAGGTTTTGTCACAAGAAATCAGGAATTAAAAAAACTTGAAAATGATACCAGACACTATGCAGAAAACTTAAAAACAATATTTGACAGTGCTCCCACTGTGCTTGCCCTGGTAGATGGTGAAATGAGGGTAGAGATGATGAATCGCAAAGGTGCCGACCTTTTGGGGAAAAATAGCGATGAACTTTTGGGTGCCTTTTGCGGAGAGGTGTTTAATTGCGTGAATTCATTTGATGGAGAAGGATGCGGTAACAATCCGGCATGTTCCCTGTGTCCATTGAGAACCCTGTCCCAAGATACTTTTAAGACAGGAGAGCCCCACATTGACAAAGAAGGCGGCATGACCTTTTTGCTCAATGGGAAAGAAAGATCAATGGATATTCTTATTTCTACTTCATTAATAGATATCAACGGCATCAAAAAAGTTCTTCTTTCATTAACGGATATCACCGATCGTAAGCGGGCAGAAAATGACCTGCGAGATGCAAAGCAGATTCTTGGTGCAACTTTGGATGGACTTTCAGCAAACATTGCATTGCTGGATTCTGATGGACAAATTTTACTTGTAAATAAATCATGGCGGGATTTTGCTGAAGCAAACAATCTTTCAGCCGATGCGGTTTCTGAAGGTAAAAATTATCTCCGGATTTGCGATAAGGCTCATGGCAAGCATGCTGAAGAGGCAACCTCTTTTTCCGCCGGCATTCGATCAGTAATATCCGGCAAAACAAAACATTTTGAATTGGAATACCCTTGTCATTCGCCAAATCAAAAGCGTTGGTTTATGGGTCGTGTCACAGTATTCCCAAGGGGTGATCAGAATCGAGTCATCATTGCGCATGAAAATATTACTGAACGTAAAATGTCAGAAGACAGCCTTGAAAAAAATCAACGGGAAATTCACAGCATTTTCCGCGCTGCACCTACAGGGATAGGTATGGTTCAGAATCGGGTTATTTGTAAAGCAAATGATCGCCTGATTGAAATGACGGAATATACTGAAGAAGAACTTATCGGACAGAGTGCCCGGATGATGTACCCTTCAGATGATGATTATGAATATGTCGGGGCAGAAAAATATAGACAGATAGCCCTTAAAGGCACTGGTACGGTTGAAACGAAGTGGAAACGAAAGGATGGAAGCATTATAGATGTTCTGTTAAGTTCCACTCCGATTGATTTTGACGATTTGTCAAAAGGGGTAACTTTTACAGCTCTGGATATTACGGAAATCAAGGAAAAAGAATTGCGACTTTCAGAAAGCGAAGAAAAATACCGCTCAATGATGGAGTCGCTTGAAGATCTGGTTTATATATGCTCACCAGGTTACCATATCGAATTTATGAATCCGGCAATGGTGAAATGGATGGGTCGGGATGCTACCGGTGAATTGTGTTACAATGCAATTCATGGTTTCAATAAGACATGTCCATGGTGTGCTCATGATAAGGTTATAGAAGGTAAACAGGTCGGTTTTGAAAAGAGCTTCTCTGATGGCAATATTTATCATATTTCAAATTCACCTATTTTCCATACAGATGGATCGATTTCACAATTATCTATTTTTCGTGACATTACGCCTCTCAAAAAAATGGAAACACGAATCCAGCAGGCCCAGAAAATGGAATCTATCGGCAACCTCGCCGGAGGTATTGCTCACGACTTTAACAACATACTTTCCCCCATCATCGGTTTATCGGAAATGCTTATCGAAGACCTGCCAAAAAACAGTCCTGAAAATGAAAATGTCAAAGAAATCCTGAAAGCAGGACAAAGGGGCAGTGAATTGGTGAAACAGATTCTTGCTTTCAGCAGGCAGGATGAACACACCATGACGCCGGTTCGGGTCCAGTTTGTTATGAAAGAAGTCCTCAAGCTGATTCGGGCATCCATCCCAGTGAATATTGAAATTAATCAGCACCTGCAATCAGATTGCGGTCTGGTCCTGGCCGACTCTACACAATTCCATCAGATCGGCATGAATCTGATTACAAATGCCTATCATGCCGTTGAGGGTGTTGGTGGAAAGATAGATGTTCAGGTCCGGGAAATAATATTGCCACCTGAATCAAAAGACAGTTCTCTGCCTCCAGGTAAATACGCTATGCTATCGGTTTCAGACAATGGTGTGGGTATCGACCCTGCTAATAAAGATAAGATTTTCGAGCCTTATTTTACGACAAAGGGACAGGGGAAGGGAACAGGTCTTGGTTTATCCGTAGTTTATGGAATTGTTAAGGAACATCAGGGAGAGATCAAGGTATACAGTGAGGTCGGCAAGGGGACAACCTTTAACATTTATCTGCCTTTGATGGCCAAGTCGGATATGGTTGAATCGAGTTCTGAAAAAGTAGCTGTTGAGGGCGGTAGTGAAC
>JFJP01038496.1_pt1 | contig 17242 bp, 19 predicted proteins | sample 431651 | NCBI WGS metagenome assembly JFJP01 (sample SAMN02602958, study PRJNA72255) | Microbial mat metagenome, whole genome shotgun sequencing project. | biome: fresh water; feature: sink hole; material: water; isolation source: purple microbial (photo- and chemosynthetic) mats found in... | reverse complement strand
TTATAGTGGCCACAAGAAGGACATACGTGATGTGGAAGAACTGAATCTCCACAGTTTGGGCATCCTTGAGGAAACTTTCTGTAAAGTTTATGATGTTGACCAGCACGTCTTAAGCCTTTACGCGAAACGCTGGTTCTTTTCTTAGGTACTGCCACAAATGCCTCCGATATTACTCAAATACTTATTTTCTAATTTTGTAAAAATGAGGTTCTATTTCTAATATAGATTCACCTTATTGCCAAGCTGAAAATTGACTAAGCTTTAGTTGGGCTTCTCCAATCCACTCCCAGTAACTTAGCATCCGCGTCAAGCACTGGATATTGATTGTAATTTAGGAAGATTTGCTCATGAATCATTTCCTGAAAATCCACTGTTCTCTTGGTGTAGAAGTAGATTTCGTAGGTATCATTATCAACCCAAGTCTCATCAATATCTTTAAAAAGCTCAGTTGTGGCGAGAGATTCGTCCACAAAACAGATCTTAAATGGAACGTTTAACTGAATTTTCATCGGTTTTAAGGTCCGAACACATTCAGTAACGTAATCGGCCTCGATATGACCTTTTACGAGCAGGATTTCATTCATGTCCTGTTTGTTTTTCTTTTCAACTTCGCCAAAAATAACCAGATTTGTTTCTTTGAGGTAGGCTTCCGGAGTTTTCTCCGTCGCATTTTCATTCATTTCTTTTAGAATTTCTAAAACCCAGTCAGTGTTCTGGTCAATTTCAAATTCAAAAGCGGTGTTTGCCGCTAATTTGATGAGATTGATCTTGGCGCCGACTTTATTTTCGTTTTTTTGCATAAAACTACCTTTCATTATAGATTCAGACTTAATAATAAACATTTCTCGATATGAGAAGGGCCCAAATGGCTTTGTGCGAAAAGATTTTGATTGCGGGCTTCACCGGTGCGGGGAAAACCTCCCTTGTTCGGGCTCTAAAGTCATCCTCACCCGAGGACTGGGACCATTTTGACGATCTGGACCAGATCATTTTTAAAAAACATGGAAAGGGTTGCGGTTCATTATCTGAGTTGATTGAGAATAGAGGCTGGGAGTCCTTTCGCTTGTGGGAGCGCCAGGAGCTGGAGAGTTGGCTCAAGGACGAGGGCAAAGGTGTGCTGGCCTTAGGCGGGGGCTCATTGTCTCCTTTGGTCTGGGAGCTCTTTGGGAAAAGTCGTAAAATTAAATTTTGTTTTTTGAGAGTTCCCTTTGAGACGGCCTGGGAGAGATTAATTGGTGATGCCTCTGAGCCTCGGCCATTAATTCAACTGGGGCAGGCCAGGCTGCGCGAATTATTTGGCGAAAGAAGCAGGGTTTTTGCTCAAATTCAGTGGCAACTAGATGGCACAAAAAATCTGCAACTTTTGACTCGAGAATTCTGGGAGTCATTGAGCAAATAACTCAAAGCGTCTACCTGTGGCCTTTTTCCTCCCAAAACCTTTACATGCGTCTGGCCCGTGCGATACCATTGACGGAAAGTATCATATGGTCGGGAGGACTGCATGCAAACCACACTTCAGGGAATGGAATTATCTGTGGCGATATTGATGGATGACCTGGCCTCGGCCAAGGAAATTGCATCGGCCTTAAGACAAAATAATATTCTAGCACATCACTTTCAGAGCTTAGATGAGTTCTGGGTTGCTTCCTCCATCCAAATGCCAGACATGGTTATTGTTGATGTGACGAAGATGAGTCAGGGAAGTGTTCAATTTAAGCAACACCCTAAAGTTATTGATCAATCCCTTTGTTATGTTTTCTACTCAAAAGAATCAACTAAGATTCTACTGCAGTCGACATATGGGTTAAAACCTTTTGGTTATATTCACAACGATGCTTCTTTGAATGTTCAGATTTTAAGTTTAGTCGATCGTAAAGTTGAAATGATCAAACACCAGAAGGAAATGAAAGAACTTGAGATGCGTATCCAGAGACTTCAGTCCCGCTCCCAAAGACTGATTTCTGATCGTAGCTCAGCTGAGGAGTTTAAAGCGCACTTTGAATTCATCAGAACTTTTTGTAGTGAAGTAGAGGAAGATTCATTAAAACAGGACTTTACTCAAGCCATTATTTCTAAACTCGAAAAATGGGATGCTATAGATGGTTACGGAATTTATGAATTAAATCAATCCGGCCAAAAACTCGTCTCACCTGATATAACTAAAAGAAAACATCATCCCTTTCCTTCATTATGGCTAGGTCAGGCAAATCACCACGGTATTGAAAAATTTGCCCAAGAAATGGCTTCGCAAGTGGCCAACGACCTATTTGAAGTAGAGCCCATTTTATTGAAAATTCATGCTGGTAACCAGATGCCGGAAATTGCTCTGTTCGTCTCTTTCAGAGAAGAGCGGATGATGAACTTTCCTTGGGATGTATTCGAATCTATTTTAAGTTCAAGTTTACGTCGCATTAAACTTCATCAGCAGATTCCTCAGTATACTTCACAGTTCACACCTATGTGGGAAGCTCTCGACAATATGGATAAAATGCAAAGGGCCGGATCTGATTCGGACACGCGGATCCTTTGTTTAAGTTTGATTCCAATTGTTGATGTTGCGAAAAAAAGAATTCAGAACAAGTTCTATTGGTCTGCTTTCTTTAATGACTTTTTTATCCAGCTTTCAGGAAGACTTAACAAGTCCACGAAACTTTCATTATTTGGACCATGGCATGTCATGTTCTTTGTTCCTAAGGAAGATCTCGAAACTGAATTTAAAATGCTTCAGTTATTTATTCGCCAGTTTAGTTTCTGGAAGTTTTTTGAAGATAATTCGCAAATCCTAAGTGAAGAGATGATGCCAACGATAAAACTCATTCCGGCGTCTTCTGCCCATTACTTGAAAATTTTTGAAAAAGAATTTGAAGAGAAGGCTTCTCAGGATGAAACAAAGCGCCTGATGACCCTGGCCCGCGGCGAGAGCAAAAGACTTTCTGTATAATGAGATATTCGACTTTCCTGGAAGTAAACTTAGGTTTACTTCAGGACAACATAACTAAGATTAAGCGCCTGACGAAGGCCAAGCTCCTTCCCATGGTTAAGGCCGATGCTTATGGCAACGGGCTTGTTCCTGTTTCCAAGTTTTTAGTTGAGGATTGTGAAATCAAAACTCTAGGGTGCGCCTCACTAGGTGAAGCAGTCCATCTTTTTAGCGAGTGCCCAGATCTTAGTGCTGAAGTCTTGGTTTTTTCAGACAATGAAATTTCAAATCCTGAAGTGAGCGAGGCTTATGCCAATTTTGCAATAACTCCGGTCCTGCATAGACCATCGGATCTTGAGACTGTTTTAACGAATCCTGCGTTTTCAAAGCTTCCGATCGTGCTGAAAGTAAACACAGGCATGAATCGACTTGGCCTGAATCTCGAGGAACTTTCCGCCTATGCTCCCCGTTTGAAAAATCGTGGGATTAAGCATCTTCTTACTCATTTTGCCCGTTCATCGGATCTGTTGAAAGATGGTGATAAAACTCACCGTCAAATGGAGGAGTTCGCGCAGGCAAAAAAAATACTCAAGGATGCTGGAGTTGAAGTGAAAGAAACTTCGGTTTCAAATTCAGGAGCGATAGAGCAAAAGTTTGGCCTGGAAGAAACTTACGTGCGCCCAGGACTTATGCTCTATGGGCCTTACAGTGTCGAATCAAGATTATGGGACGGCCACCAAATCTCTCGATTTGTGACAAAAGTTTTAAAAACGTTCACTGTAAAGAAGGGAACACCTGTTGGCTATGGTGTGAACGTGGCACCCGATGATGGATTTATTGCCGTGGTGCCAGTTGGTTATGCCGACTTGAGTCTCACTCATATAAGTGGTGCCGATATAACTGTTAATGGCCATAAGGGTAAGATATTTGCCCGAGTGAGTATGGATGTAATGTTTTTGATGTTTGAAACCTCTGTTGTTGGAAAAATTAAAGAGGGAGATACTGTTGAGATTTGGAATAACGATAATCGAGTGATCTGCGGTCTCGCTGAGTCGATGAAAACAATCCCATATCAGTTGATGTGTGGAGTAACAAAACGTATTCCAAGAATTTATAAGGTAAAATAACTTTAATGAAAGTATTAGTTCAAAGACGTATTGAAGATTTAGGGACGAATGTTACAAACCTCTTGTTAGGTCTGGGGGATTTTACCAACTTCACGATGAAGACCATCTTTTGGACTTTTAAGCCTCCCTACCGGTGGAAGCTGCTCTTTGAGCAGATCTATTTTATTGGGAACAAATCCATCTTTATTATTTTTCTCACCTCTTCCTTTACTGGAGCTGTTTTTGCTTTTCAGATTTACGTGGGGATGAAAGTTATTAATGCTGATTCATTTATTGGACCAATTGTTACGATTGCTCTGGCAAAAGAGTTGGCGCCTGTTCTTTCAGGTCTAGTTGTTGCCGGCCGATGTGGTGCTGCTATGGCAGCTCAGATTGGTTCAATGAAAGTTACTGAACAAATTGATGCCTTGGAAGTCATGGGCATCAATAGTTATCAATATCTTGCTGTTCCTAGAATCCTGGGAGCGACATTAAGTTTACCTCTACTTTCTGCTATTTTTCTCTTGATCGGTTACGGCGGCGCCTGGTTGATCGGAACTAAAGTTATTCTTATTGATGAAGTCATTTTCTCTTCACTGATCAGTGACTTCATGGATCTGGGTATGGTTGCCGAGGGAATCATTAAAGCAACTGTTTTTGGTTATCTGATAGGGATCATTGGAACCTATCAGGGATTTAATGTTACTGGTGGTGCAGAGGGCGTAGGCAAGGGCACGAACATGGCAGTTGTCTGGGGAATGATCACCGTACTCGTAGTGGATTTTTTCTTAACAAGTTTTTTAACAAAGATTCTATGAAAAACGAGCAATTTTCAATTCAGTTTAAGCATGTGGTGAAAAAATTCGGTGATACCACCGTCTTAAATGATGTCGATTTTGGTATTATTCAAAATAAAATAACCACTGTCCTGGGGTTTTCGGGTGCTGGTAAAACAACACTCATGAAGCATATCCTCGGTCTCACAATGCCGACATCGGGTGATGTTGAAGTTCTTGGAACGTGTATTAACAAAATCGGCGAACTCGAGCTAAGAGAATTCAGAAGAAATTTCGGAATGGTTTTTCAATATGCGGCCCTTTTTGATTTTCTCACATCATTTGAAAATGTAGCTTTTCCTTTAAGAGAGTTTACCAAACTGACTGAAGCTGAAATTACAGAGAAGGTAATGAACCTTTTGGAATCCGTGGGGATTTCTAAAGAAGCAGCGGCTCGATTACCATCAGAACTCTCTGGAGGTATGAGAAAGCGGGTAGGCCTTGCCCGCGGCTTGGCGCTCGATCCTCACATCATGCTCTATGATGAGCCAACTTCTGGTTTGGATCCCATTACCACCCACATGGTGTATGATCTGATGCGGGAAACCCACTATAGTAATGTTCACCATGGCTTCACCTCCGTCATTATCTCTCACGATATTCATGCCACATTAAAATACTCGGACTATGTCGTTTTCATGGAAAATGGTCAGGTAGTTGAGCATTTGGATGTGGAAAGTTTCAAAAAATCGGAAAATCCTGTCATACGAAGATTCCTTGAGTTATAGCCGAAATCGCTTATCATAAATTTAATAACAGATAGTTACTGTTTTGAATTTTGATGGAGTAAAATTCTTGAACCCTCTGAAAGTAGGATTATTAACCCTTGCAGCGCTTGCCAGTATTGTTGTGATGTCTTTAAAAATCACGACTAATAAATCTGGTTTTGGTAACTATGTTACCTATAAAGCTGTGCTTAAAGATGCTTCAGGTATTTTTGAAAAATCAAATATAAAAGTTGCCGGGATCAACGCCGGAAGAATCAAATCCATCAAACTACACGGATCTGAAGGCGCGCTTCTCACTTTTGAAATGCTGGAAGATATCAAGATCACAAATAACTCCCGAATGAAGATTAAGAGCGTGGGCTTTCTTGGTGATAAATACCTCGATATTGTATTGGGGGACCAGAATGCTGAAAAGCTTCCTGCAGAATCAATGATTCCTGCCGATGCTGGTGAAGGTTTTGAAGAGCTAACCAAGGGTGCAGGCGAAGTCCTTGCAGAAGTGAAAGAAATTGCCAAAAGTATTAAAGAATCGTTACGTGATGAGAAAGGGCGGAACATGCTCAAAGAGATCATCGCCAATGTTCATGACATCACTGGAAGTCTTAAGCGACTCAGCACTGGAAATGAAGATAAAATCAACCAAATTGTAGATGAAGTTAAGGCCATATCAGAGCAGTTGGCCTTTGAAACGGACCGCTATCAGAAAGGCTCCCTCATGGGTGATCTCTCTAAGATTGGGCCTATTCTTGATAAAGCAGATGTTGCTGTCAGTGATTTGCAGATTATTATTGCTGATTTAAAAGATGGTAAGGGAACTGTTGGTAAACTTCTTAGGGATGATGCTGTTGTAGACCAAGTTTCTCAAACTCTCTCCAGCGTAAACCGTCTGGTCAGCCGAATTAATAACATTGAAGCCGATATCGGTTTATCAACTGGTGCCAACACAAGAAAGGGTACTGATACAAGATTCGACCTTGATATTTATCCAGCTCCTGAAAGATTTTTCCGCCTAGGTATTGTTACCAATGAATTTGGGCCTGAGAGTGAATCAGAGACAGATACCTATACCAGAACAGACGGCGGACCTGTCGTAGTCAAAAATGTGCGTAAAGTAGATAAATCCGACTTTAAATTCAATTTTCAGATCGGGCGCCGCATCCAGCGTTTTGGTCTTAGAGCTGGTATCATCGAATCAACCGGTGGCGTTGGTCTGGACTACTACTTACCAGACTGGGGAATCAGAACTGGCGTAGAAATGTTTGATTATCAGAAAGAAGCTGGGCCAAATTTGCGCTTAATGACTGAATTTAAACTTTGGAACGTGCTCTTTGCTCGAGTTGCTGGCGAAGATCTAGTATCAAAAAGCAAGAGTCAGAGTGCAACATTCTCTCTTGGGTTAAGATTTAGTGATCAAGATCTTGCAGCAATTATTGGACTATTTGCCAGGTAAATTATGGGAAAAAATTGGCTAATCAGAACAAAGTCGAATCATATCTTAGGGCCTGTCTCAAAGGACAAGGTTCTTGAATTGTATAAGAACGGTTCGATCAAACAGGATGATGAGATATGTAGCGGCAATGGCTATTGGTTTTTTATCCGGGAATCAGATTTGGTGGACCGATATTTGCTCGGTGACGGCCAACAGTCCTTTAACCCAATCAGCGAGGCCAAGGACGTCCTAACTTCGTCCGGTGGCGGTATCCATGAGCCAACTCGTGACGATATAACGATGGTGGGTGGCATAGACTTAGGGAAAATCAAAGAGTCTGCAGCACCGAAGCCGGAACCAGTTACTGCCGTTCATAAAATCGACACAGAAGGATTGCAGAAAAAAAAAATAAGGTCTGAATCCCTACCAAAGCAGTCGGTTTCCCCTCAGAAACCAGCGAAACAACAAAGCTATTTTAAATATTTGGGAATATTCGTCTTTTTGATCCTGGTTCTAGTGATTTATTTTCGAAAATCAATCCTGAAGTCCTTTTTTAATAGTGAAGCTTACCTAAGGGAGATACCTTCCTTAATTATGACTCCCGCCTACGCTCAGAACGACAGTCCTGAGAAAAAAAAAACTTATTAAAATCTGAAGTATTAATTGAAGAAGCCATTTTTAAACCTTCGATCAGTCTCGAAGGCTTTAGAGTCGTAAGCTCCTTTGATACAGAGAAGATCGACTGCCAGAAGCTGGAGAGTCACGTCTTTCAGTTGGCGGTTATTCTCTATCCAGCTGATCTCTTTAATGAGAAATTTCTGATCAGCATTCGCAACTGCATGCTCAAACTTAATGAAAAACACCCAGTCAAAAGATGGCTCGCCTCTCAATCGTCCCCTCCTAAGCCGAGCAAGATTGATCAGCATAAGATGGATTTCCTCAGTGAAATGTTAAATTCACAATTCAATTTACTCACAGATCAGAAAGTGAAAAAAAAGGTCATTGAATTAATTGCAGATATTAAAGGTGACTCAAATCTTGAAACGCTATTAAAATCCTATCTCTACTTAATGATTGGTAATATCACGCGTTCGGACAACATTCTCAAATCGATTATTTTGCAGTCACCAAGAGAGTTTTATAAAGGTTTTAGTACAAACACTTCCATCTTTCACAAAATGACATCTGATAATCTGGAAAAAGTCCTAGGTAAGTTTTCACGTCATCCAGCGGATCGGCTTACTTTTTATCTTTTCACTCTTTATGTGAAGGGGTTCCTTAATAAAACTGAACTTCTCGAACTTGTTGAAGAAATCTCTCCAGACGAAATGAAAGAGAAAATTCATTTGTCCTATGCCCTTCACATCGCCCCTGGATTGGTTGGATTTGCCCGACTTACTACCATGAGCGAAAAAAGAAGAATGAAAAATCTCAGAATGAAAAAATACTCTCAAGAAATGCAAAGTTATTGGGTTTGGCCATTTTTAGAAATTGATCCCCTGATCTCCGAAACTATGGTTGATAGGGTCAAGGTATTGGATGAGTTTGATCCTCTGTGGTCAGTTTATCTGCTAGCAAATGAGAAGTTGTCCGACATGTATTTTAATAAGGGTGGGCAGCCCGTTTCGCGCCGTCGGCCGTTCTTAAGAAAGCATCTTCAGGTGAGAGATGATTTTATGCTCACCCTTTATAAATTGATTGAGATCGGGGATATTGATGAGGGGCTTGTTAATGAAGCCGCACAATTCATGATTAATGAGTGAAGACTATTCCCAGCCTGATTTTTACCGCTTCAATGAAGACTCTACTGCCCTTATAAAATGGGTTCAAGACTCAGGTCTTACTTCCCAAAGAATCCTCGATTTGGGAGCGGGGAGTGGAATCCTTGGAATTGAATTGGCGCGATACCTAAAACCTCAGACCCTAACCTTGGTTGAAGTGCAAGATGAGTTTCTGCCATTTTTAGAGATTAACGCTAATCGTTTTCTGCCATCATCTGTTACCCCTGTGATTGCCATGAAAAGGTTTTCAGATTATTCATCCCTTGAACAATTTGATCTTATTGTCTGTAATCCTCCCTATTATCTGCCAGGTAAGGGAGAAGTTTCTAAAAATCCCAATCGGGCCGTGGCCCGTTCCTTTATGATTGATTCCTGGTCAGTTTTACTTAAGAAAATTTCTGAATTATTGACCCGTGAGGGAAGGTCTTTCATTGTTTTAAAGAGTGATGAGTCTCTTTTTAAAATGATCACCCAGGAAATAAAAAAATTGAATTTGGGTGTTCAAAAGAACGAACTTAATACCGTTATGATCTTGGAGTTATTTAGACTGGATAAAAATAGAGATTAAGGTCTCTTTTAATTCTGGATCCGCCACCTCACTAAACAATCTTTCAGCTTCTTGTTTAAGGATTTTATACTTTGGACTTTGTGGATGAAGTTTTGGAATAAGAGCGAGTTCTTTTTCTTTGACCAGTTTTTGCTCAAAGAAGTTTTCCTGAGTTTGAAATGCGAGCTTCTTAATTATCGGTTTTAAATTCGGAAAATGTTTAAAAACTTCTTTTTTAATCATCTCAGATGAAAAGGAGAGTTCCTGTGAATAGCTAGAATGTTTAGTTATGACAAAAAGTGAATCTTGCTTAATCTTTAAAGGTGAGGTCACAGCGGCCAGTTTTACACCCACTATTTCAGGCCATTTTTTGATCAGATCCAAAAAATCAAAGGTCAGGAAGAAGGAGTGCATTTCATCGCGCTTGATGTCATGGGAATCAATCCTGTCTAAATCACCGAAATTAAGTCTTTTGAAGTCTAACTTTTTAAACATACCTAAACCACTAACCTAGCCCGCTTGAGATGTCTATGGTATAGCTTAATAATGCGATTGTTACTGATTCTTCTATTTCTTTCCGGTTGCTCCGGTTACCGGTACAGCCAACAGGATAATCCTTTATCTCAGTATGGGATTGAGAGTCTTTCTGTACCTATGTTTCATAATTATTCCAACCAGCCTGAAGTTTCTAATAATTTTACCAGAGAAACCTACCACCTGCTTTCTAGCTACCGTGGCCTTAAACTTAAGAGTGGTTATCACCCTGAGTCTGATGCTGTAATGATTGGTATAATTAAGTCACCAGAATCCGTTTATGAGACTTTAACTCCTGGAAACTTACGAGTTGCTCAAGATAAAGCGGGGAAGGCAATAGGTAGTGAGAGGGAAGACTTTTACATACCTGGTACGACTGACGTCCAGCTTTTGCTGCAAATTATTGTCATAAAAAAACCAACTGAAGAAGAGCTTTCTCTTTTAAAATCTGGTTTGGGCGATAAAGTCAAATTAACCTCAAGAGTAATTTTTAACGAAACTCTTCCCTTGAGATCTACTTTCACGCGAGAAATTTTTGATGAAGAAGCGGTGAATATTACGGCCACTCAGAATGCTGGTATTCAGAGGAAGGTCGTTAAGACCATGGCCGAACAGGCCGCAATCTCCATTCGGGATATGATTCTGTATGCATTCTAAATGGCAAATCTGGGATTTTTTCTCATCATTTCAACGTAACTATCTAGCGACTTTCAATGGAGTATTGGCGATCAATACCTTTGACCCACTTTGCCTCAAAATGATGAAGGACTTTCTCATCAAAGGTTCTGAGGGAAGAACCATTCACCATAAAATCGCTGGTGAAGTTTCCCGGAGTTGGATTGAAGAAGAATTTCAAACCTTAAGTTTGTTTGGTGGAGCCGATTGTTTTGTGATCCATCAAGCTCAGGACCTTAAAGCGGACATCATAGATCTTCTGGCCAAGCTTGAGCTAACTGATAGATTTCTCATCTTAAGCTATGAAGCCGATAGTGTAGGTTGGAAAAAACTCATCAAGGATGGTGCCATAGGCACCTTGGTGATTGAACCCCCTCGGTTTTGGGAAATTAATAAGTTGTTAGACTTTGTGGCAAACTATCTTCGTTTGCCCCTCGCTTACGATTCGAAGGCTTGGATCCTAGATGCCCTGGAAAATAATCTGGGCGTTTTTTATAATACCTGTACCGTTTTAAAATTAAATTTTCCGGAGGCAAAAGAGATTTCAGTTGCTGACGTGAAAAGTCTTTTCACCCTCGACAAACTCGATCAGTTTGCCATGGCGTCTTTATTCACTCGCAAAAAATTCACTAATTTTTACGACCGTCTAGTTCAGCTTGAAGGTGATTTTGACAAAATGCGCGGATTTTTTAATTTCATGCAAGGCCACCTGGTTAAGCTCGCTGATACAAGCTACCTTGCTCAAAAGCCCCGTCTCACTCAATACGATAAGGATCTTCAGGGTACTGCAAAACTTTGGAAATTCGATGAAATTACTAACGAGATCCAACGCTTCAATCAGTGGGAGATTCAGGCCAAAAAGAAAGATAACTTCCTATGGAATGAACTCCGACAGACGCATTTATTTCACTTTAGTGTCTAATTTTTAGACGGCCAACATTAACCTACTGACCATAAACTAAGCAGCAATTTCGGCTCATCTTCTTGTATTTAGGTCCAATTTCTGGCCTTCATATTGCAGTTTTAATCGGAAAACTTGCATTTGGAGTGATTTATGAAGGCATTGGTTATAGTCCTTTTGGCGTTCTCTTCTTTAGCCTATTCCCAGGAACAGCTGGCAGTTAGGCTCAATGAGAATGGTCTGATGAAGATTATGCAATTGGCCCTGAAATACAATACCGGAACTGCGGGAAGCAGAACGGTGGTTGTTCCACAAAACATTTATAAATTTACCATCAAACAAAAAGACCTCGCTGCAAATCCTGTGGTTGGTGTTGTTAATGAAATTAGTAACCTCAACTTAGCTAAAGATCTTAATTTTTACCTCCATACATCTGACATTAAAGTAACAGGTGTCGTTGATCAAAAAAGTCTCGCGACAAGCATCTCAAATTCAGGGCCTGAAGGATTCGATTTAAAACTGTCCATCAACCTAACCAAAGTAACGGTAAACGGCCCTAGCATGAGCATTTGTGAAGATCGTCAGAAAAAAGTAAAAAAATGTGGAAATGGTCTTAAGACTACTATCACTGGGCTAAAGATTTCAACACTCAATCGTCCGGTGATATTGACTGCAAATTTAAGAGTCTCAGTGAAGAAAGGTTTGGCATCAGTTAAAGTCCTTTCAGTAAATTCAAACCTTGAATCAAAAACGCCTCCAACATTAAATATTAATTTTACCACTGTTGAGATTCCTAAAATTGTCATCGTGATCAACGATCAAGAAACAGAGTTAGATACTTCAAGAATGCGCGAACAGATACTGGAAAGAAAAGCCTTTCTTGGAAAGAAATTAATGGCTTTTGCCGGTGAGTTTATCGCTGAAGATTTGGCCGAAATGATCAATATTTATCTGAAGAATACTCAAGTCGCTACAACTCTTCAGGTTTACCACCGTGACCAACCAAAAACGTACAAAGAGCTTGATTACAAGCCTGAGTATAATGTTGCTGCAATAGACAACACTTATGTAAGACCTCCCGTTATCTTTATACCGGTAAAAACAACGCCACTTCCTTTGCCAAAGGCGAAGCCGGCCAATGATGTAATGAAAATCCTCATGGATCAATTCTCTGAGGTCGTACGCCACGCCCAGGTTGACTTGTCACTCAAGTCACTTAAAACACCTTTAAATAAAGATGTTGAACTTGCTGGGCTTTTAAACTTTGTTCTTAATCACACAACTTTTAAAGTCAAAAACACTTTAGGGAATTCAACACGAAAACTTCCGATTCTTGACTTGAGTGCTCATCGAGGTCATGACCTAAATCTGGCGATTTCTGAGCCGGTGATTAACGGAGCCCTTGATTTAGTGAGCTCCACTGGACTATTCAACGAATTGCTAGAAGAAGTGAGTGATGTTGGCGGTCTGTCGATCAATAGCTTAAAACTTCATTTCACACATTCTAATAGCATCAAAGCAATTGCGAACGTCTCAGTTGATCTTAAACAAATTCGCACAGACTTTTGGAGTGATCCAATGGGGTGGGCAGAAACGGGAATTGGTACATGGCTTGAGCGGAATAATAACAACAGTGTTATCTATTTCCCTCTCGAAATTGAAGTCATACCAGTTGTTGTGAAAAATGCCACTACAGGTGGAGTGAGCCTTAGTCTCAAAATCAAGTCTGCCTTCAACGGTAATAATCTTTTGAACACCTATGGTTATCCGTCAAACGTAGGGGAAATGTTTAAAATCGTGCGAAAAGGCGTACTGACGAAACTTCATGGTCAGCTTGATCAGTATGCGGACAAAACATTTGCGATTGATCTTAAGAAGTTTCTTAACCAGTCAGGTGTGGAGTTTTTGCCAAAATCGATTAGCTTTAATCAGGCCGCCTATATGTTAGTAAACCTAGATATCGCAGATATTAAATTTAACAGTAAAAACCCAACGAAAAAGTAATATATGAAAAAAATTATTTCACTGGCTTTAACTTTTTTAATATTTTCTCTTCAGGTTCAAGCCCAGAACTTTTCATCGCCGGATATCCTGATAAATACCCAGCTCGACGCTGACTGGTCTGGTGTTTTAGTCATGAAAATCAGAAAAGCGATGAAGAAATTTGGTCTAAGTGACCCTTTTAGCCAAAAATTTGATAAGCCCATTGTTGTATCTGAAGCGAAGGTGCAGGATTATTTAAATCCATCCGCTAAACGCCTCCTTAATGATCTTGGGCACATGCTTAAGATGGATTTTTTGAATGGAAAGACTCAAGTCACAATTCACGGACTTAACTATGCAGTGAGAGGCTTCAAAACTGAGCTAAGAGCGACAGAAGATAATGTAGAGGGTCTATCAGTGTCTTCAGGCTTTTCAGCATCAAAGGTGCGTGTTTCTGCCGATAAAGTAACACTTTCCTTGATCATTCCGGGCAAGGAATCACTGCCAGTTATTAATATTGAAATCATTAAACCTGTCATTTCTGCCTCTGAAGATAAGTTGATCAATTTTTTTGCTAAAATCAAAATTGAAGATAAAAAGGATTCTTTTAAATTACTTTTAGAAGATGCTGACTTTTCAAATATGGCCGCCTGTATGGTGGAAGGCATGGATGGAATATCTCTAGATTTTGATCGTATATTAGTTCCTACGGTTAAAGTGCTTGTTGGCGTTAGAGAAATCGTATTTGATCCAGGAAAAATCGAAGAACTCATCCGTTCACACAGAGACGGCATCAAAGGCCTGCTTGTGGCTCAAGTTTCTTCACTTTTAAATAAGGGAACTGGAGAAGATTTGTTAAAAGCGATCAATAACGTAGAATTTGCCAAAAAACATTGGATCGACTCGTCTACTATTCAAAGTATGCTGCGAATTGATTCTTTTACAAGCCCTCACGGAAATCTGGTTGAAGTCAAAATGTCTGGAGATTTTTGTCCTCCTTCATTTTATAAAGACCAAGGCGAGAAGTGTATCCAGAATAAAGTGACTTTACCCGCGAAGTCTCGAATCACAGAAGAGGATCATTCAGAGTCTCGTGATGAGATTAGGCAGATGATTGATAAGGGGAATGCCAACATTGTTGTCAGTATCTCTGAAGACTACGTCAATAAGGTTTTAGTTTCTACCTACGATGGTGGCCTGTGGAATGATATGTTGAAAGAGGCAGGCCTTGCCATGGGACCAAATAAAGTCTTTATTCGTATGGACGAAAAGAACAGCCCTACTGGTACACTCTATATGGACTTGCTTTATACTCCTAAAAAACTTGAACGAATGGCGATTGGTGCTAAGCAAGTTCGCTTTCCACTGGTTGTCAAAGTCGGACTTAAGATCAAACTAGTTGATCGTGTCCCGACTTTTGTCATTCATATGGCAGAAGTTGATACATCTGATGAAACGCTGCTAAATGGTAAGCCAGAGATGGGTGTCGTGAGTAATATCCATACGCTTCGTCTTAAGAAGAAAGTTCTCGCATCTCTTCGCAAAGAGACGGCCAGTTTGGCCAATAAAGATGTGTTGGAACTAAATTACCCTGAGCTGCGTGGTCTAGGGCTTGAGAAAGTAGAATTCGTCTCAGATGGTAGAGGACGGATGAACGCAATTATCCTTCTTGAGGATAACCTCGAATTTCCAATTTCCGGTCGCTTGATACAGAAATAGATTAAGTCGCTTCCGGATAATCAAGGGGAGACCTGGCAAATGTTTTTGCTGCGGTTATCATCTCCCTGAGGCTTATCCCTGCGACGTAGTTGCCAAAGATCGCGAGATCATTTTCCTGTTGGGCAAGTTGGTGCAATTTTTTGACGGCTAGATAAAGCTGTAGATCATACACTGGCAGGGCTTTTTCCCACTTCGTAGTTTCAATATGCTCAATATCTTCACCCTTAACATCAGAGTTCAGTAATAAAACGTCTTGTAGGACTTCTTCATCAGTCAGATTTTTTAAGCTAATGAAAGTATAGGACCCCATATTCCGATTATTAGTCGGGAATACTGCTTTATTGTTAAGGATACCGATTGAGTTATATCCATTTCCGGGGGGGATCAGAACCCCAAATGCTTTTTGAAGGCTTTTGATTTCTCGTTTAATAAACAGAGTGGAGGTACTCATTGAACGATATTGAATTCGGCTTAGTTCATTACTTAGCTGCGGACGCAGATCTTTTAGCAACATGGAAGCATTGTAAGAGTCTGTGCAGATAATTGTATTTGGCTTTAACTTGAAGTGATCTTTGTGATTCAGTTTTATGTCATGCTTGAGGATTTCCGCCAAACGATTGATAAGTGTTTGCATTCCACCCTCAAACGTGACAGATCCAGTAAGTTCAAGCTTGGCCTGACTCTTTTGAAGCTTCATGATCATTCTGATAAATGACCAATAGGAATCAAATTGTGCTTTTTTTCCAACTTGAGGGAAAATAGATTTGAAATGGAGCTGATCTGCAGGTGTTGCATAGAGGCCACCCAAAACTGGGGATAGATAGTGTTGAACATTTTCCTGACCCAATAAGGGAAGAAAAAAGTCGGCCACAGTCAATCCATCCGATACGAGAGGCGGCTTTTTATAGACGTTGCTTATAATCTTTGAAAATAAACTTAACTGAAAAGGATTCCTAGGCTTGCCCTTAAGCATAAGCAGACGGCGTAACTTCTTGGCCGCTGGAATTGGCTCAAGTTTTAATTCTTTTAATAGGTCCAGGACATCTTGGTTGAGATAAAGTGCATTGGCTCCAGTTTCAACCAATCCCGCACCAGTTCTTTTGGTATGGATTTTACCACCAACCTTATTTGATTTCTCGTAGATCGTTACGGCATAGCCCTGATCTTTTAAAAAATACCCCAGTATTAAACCAGAAAATCCGGCGCCCCAAATTGTTACGTGTCTTACTTCCGGATTAATTTTACCTATAATTCTTTTCATATAATTAATTATTCTTTAAATATTCCTGAAGCTCACCATTTTTGTACATTTCAGTGATCACGTCGTTTCCGCCAATCAATTGACCCTTAACATAGAGCTGAGGGTAGGTTGGCCAGTTTGAATATTCTTTGAGGCCTTGACGTATTTCTGGATCGTTTAGAATGTTGAAGGTATTAAATGAAACGCCTAAGTGTTTAAGAATAGCTACTGAGTTGGCCGAGAAACCACACTGAGGCATGTCTGCATTACCTTTCATGAATAATACGACTTTAGTGCTATTCAATAATTTTTCGATTTGAATTTTTAGATCGACGTTTTTATCGGTAGCCGAAATCTCTTTAATTTCACTGTTTATAACATTGAATGAGTTAGACATAATTTTATCCTTTGTTGGCAAGTTCGTACTTGGCCTTAGTGAAGGTTTCTAATTTTACTGCATGGATACGTGTTTTTAATTCGTCTTTCAAAAGATTCATGAGCATCTGGTGTTGTTGAAAAAGCATTTTGCCTTCAAAAGCATCAGATATAACTGTTATGGCGAGATGATCCTTGGTTCCAGTCATATCTTCAACTGAAACGATAGCATCCGGTATTCCCGATTTAATAATATCTTCGACGAACCCAAATTCATTTTTCATATTATTCCTTAGGCACGACTGCCCAAAAGCTCGTAATAAAAGTTAGGATCCGCATAGTCATTGTGGTCCATCCCAGCATCTTATGGCGGGGCCGGATTTGATTTTGACCTGCTAATAATTTTCTTCCAGTGTAAACCATGAAGGCATAAAGGACGACTGTAGAAACAGCGAATGAGACATGAAT
>JFJP01038495.1_pt1 | contig 17244 bp, 16 predicted proteins | sample 431651 | NCBI WGS metagenome assembly JFJP01 (sample SAMN02602958, study PRJNA72255) | Microbial mat metagenome, whole genome shotgun sequencing project. | biome: fresh water; feature: sink hole; material: water; isolation source: purple microbial (photo- and chemosynthetic) mats found in... | reverse complement strand
GCAAATTCAGAGAAATCTTTTGACCTGCTTGTTAACAATTTTAAATACATTTCAAAGAAAAAATAATTGAGCACCAAATATTATTTTGAATCAAAGTTTCATTATTTTTAAATTGCCTAACAATAAAATTCAGAAAATGGATACCCAAGATAAAGAGAAAATTGAGAAAATTATTGCCGATAGAAAAGAGGCCCATCAATTTTATACCGATAATTCGGAAGTATACCGTAGTTTCATAGAAATGGAAATTAATGCTTTCACTGATGGGCATTTGACCAAAAAGCACAAAGAAATGATTGCCATTGGTATTTCAATTCGTATAAATTGTGAATCATGCATGGAATGGCATATCAAGCAAGCAGTTTACGATGGTGCTACCAGAGAGGAAATTATTGAAGCTATTGAAGTTGGGATGGAAATGGGTGGTGGCCCTGCTACTGTAGCAAGCAGATTTGCACTTAAAGTACTCGATTATTATTCTTTAAAAACTTAAGATTTCCAGTATTATGATGGATATTAAACTTGTACAAGAACAGAATTAATATGGATTAAAAAATATTTATAAAATTAGATTTTTGCCTAATAAAATTTATTTTTGTCAATTAGATTATAAAAAAATCAACATTGAATAAATTAAAGTAAGTCATTGTCAATTCATTTGATATTTTTTGGAATATTATCGGAAAGTATTTCACCAAATAATTGATAACAATTAAATTCAAATCCAATTAAAGTTTATATTTGACAAAAGATATTATTGCAAATGCAAAATACCTTTGCTAAGTTTGTATAAAATACAATAATCCTAAATTTAGATATTAAGAATGAAAATTCTAATTGTCGACGATGAACCCATTAACGTACTGTTGCTCGAAAGTTTGCTGAAAAGCAAATATGATACGTCATCGGCAGAAAATGGACTGGAGGCTTACAACAAGATTGTTGATTCTCCACCAGACATTGTTCTTTTAGATATTCTTATGCCATATATGGATGGTTTTGAAACCCTCGAAAAAATCAAAACTAATAAAAATCTTGCAAACATCATAGTTATCATGATTACAGCAAAAGTTGAAAAAGACGATGTAAAGAAAGCGATGCTATTAGGTGCCGACGATTATATTAAAAAACCAATCGACGCTACAGAACTTTACACTAAAATTGATATTCACTCCCGCTTAAAAAATTCACAGGAACAAATTCTTGAATACCAAGTTTACGCCAATATTCATGAAAGTATGATTTCAGCTCAACGGATTCAACAAGCTTTACTTCCTGATAAACAGCATTTTTCACGGCTATTCCCTAATTCATTCATACTTTTTAAGCCAAGGGATATGATTGGGGGAGATTCATATTTTGTTTCCCAAAAACTTAATAAAAAATTCATCGGCGTTTGCGATTCAACTGGTCATGGCGTGCCAGCTGCTATGATTTCGATATTGGTATATATGGAATTAAGCTGGATAGTGAATAAATCAAATATAACCGATCCACTGCAGGTTGCCAATAATTTAAAAGCAGAATTGCTAAATCATTTAGGCCAATCGTCAGATACATATGCATCAAGCAATGGCTTGGATGCGATATTTTGTGAGTATGATGAACAAACCCAGATTTTAAAATTTGTAGGTGCCGGACGCCCAATAATCATTGTCAGAAAAGGCATAAATTATCTGGATATCAACGGACAAAGGGTAAATTCAATCATGAACAAAAATGATTATTTCTTGTTTTATATCCGAGGCGATTTTATTACTTTAGATTTAGAATCAGTTTTAGTATCACTAAGTAACCACGAAATTCAGCTTGGTAATGAAGATATCGTCTACTTTTTCTCTGATGGTATTACTGACCAATTTGGGGGAGCTGAAGAAAAGAAATTTTCGAAAAGAAAATTAATGGAATTGCTTCTTGATAGTCAGGGGAAATCACTTAAATCGCAAAAGTTAATCTTCTACAAGGAATTGGACAAATGGACACAAAATCATGAACAAACCGATGATATTGTGCTAATTGGAATCCAATTCGTTTAAAGTAATTATTTAATTCTTGCCAACTTTTTAAGTGCCTCAATATTAAGTATCTTAACTTTTCGGCCATTAAGTTCAATATACTTATCAGATTTGAATTCAGATAACAACCTTATTACAGATTCAGTTGCAGTACCAACCATGTTGGCCAGTTCTTCGCGGGTTAAGCTCACTTTCAAAAAATTCTGCTCGTCAAGTTCAAAAGTGTCTTTCAATATAACAAGCACTTCTGCCAATCTCTCCCTAACTGTCTTTTGAGCAATATCAATAATATATTTGTTTGCATCACCAAGTTCTTTTAACGACAGTTTCAGAACCTCCATCGAAAAATCATTGTTCCCTTTTATTAAATCTAAAAACAGATTTGCTGGAATAAAACATAAAACAGCATCCTCAATAACCTTGGCAGTGGTACAGGCCAGTTCCTGGCTGATTATGGATCTATAGCCCATAATATCACCTGTTTGAGTAAAACGTATTATTTGTTCACGTCCATCAATACCAGTCTTATAAAGCTTAACAATTCCCTTGTTTACACAGTAAATTCCACTTATCCTGTTCCGCTCGTGGTATATAATATTCCCTCTTTTATAGTAATTACATCCTTTTTCAAAAGTGAGGAGATTCATTTCTTCTTTTGACAAGTGCTTGAAAATGGAGTTAAAACCTAAACAACTGCTACATGCAGGAATATTTTCCAGATTTCTCATTGCCATATTTTCACAGCTCTTTAATGATTAGACAATTCGTAATTTTGTGCAATATACAATATTAAAGTATATTTGTGAAAGAATTATCTAATTAATTCAAATTAATACCAAATTGACTAATGCTATTTGCCTTTATTTTAAAGAATTAATTAATCTCGAACAGTATAATTTATAAATATATATTGATGAAAAGTACAATAAATGCTAAATGGAAGGGTAACATGTCTTTTGAGGCACAAGTTGGAAATCACAAAATTATATTAGATGCCGATGAAAGCGTTGGAGGACAAGACCTTGGTCCCAGACCAAAGCCATTGATGATGGTTGCCCTTGCTGGCTGCACCGGAATGGATGTAGTTTCAATTTTAAAAAAAATGAAGGTTGATTTTGAAGATTTGAATATAAAAGTTGAAGGGGATATAACCGAAGAAAATCCAAAACACTTTATTAAAATGAAAGTGATTTACGAATTCACGGGCAAAGATTTGCCGCTTGAGAAACTACAAAAAGCAGTTAACTTATCCGAAGAAAAATACTGCGGGGTAAGGGCCAGTTATATCCAGGCAATGGAAGTCAATTCAGAAATAATAATTATTGAGAAATAGAATTGTATATATCTACTTTTGTTTTGAATGATTTCGAAATAAAAGCATCACAGATGAAGCAATCATTATTATCATTTCATTAATTAATCCAAACATTATCAAGAATTGAATTAAGATGATAAATTTCAAAAATATATTAAAATTCTTATCAGAACTTGAACAAAACAATACCCGTGAATGGTTTAACTCAAACAAGGACAACTACTTACAGGTAAAGGAGGAATTTGATCAGATAATCACTAAATTAATTCCCAGAACCTACGAAATTGACCATGAAATTGGTTCGTTAGAAGCCAAAGATTGTGTTTTTAGAATTTACCGCGATGTTAGATTCTCCAAAAATAAAGATCCATACAAAATACATTTTGGTGCTTACATATCAAAAGGAGGTAGGAGCGGTAAAAAAGCCGGGTATTATTTACATATCCAGCCAAGAGCTTCATTTATAGCTGCGGGAGTTTATATGCCTGAGCCAGAGATTTTAAAAGAAATTCGATATGAAATATTTGAAAATGCAGAAGATTTTAAGAAAATAATTGAGGCTGAAAATTTTAAAAAGTATTTTTCAGCACTCGAAGGTGAAAAACTAAAAACTTCACCAAAAGGATTTCCAAAAGATTTTAAGGATATAGAACTCTTAAAATTTAAAAGTTATGAAATATCACACAGAATTCCTGAAGAAATTCTTCTTTCTGGTGAAATTGGTGATTACATTATTAAAATGATTGAAATTGCTTACCCCCTAAATCGCTTTATGAACAAAATAATTGTAAGTAATACTGAAAATCCAAACTAATTAATTATGGACAATTAGTGTATTGGTTCCTTGGTTGTAATCCACAGTATATATTTTTAAAGGAATGGAAGCAGGGCCTTGTGCAACACTGCCATCAAAGAGCAAATTAAATTTTGAATTGCAATTTTTATCAAATGCAAAAATACCAGTTGCATCAATTTCAACCCTTCCCCATGCATCCTCAGGATCATAAGTGCAAGTGGCATCATAGGCTATAAATTTTCCAAAATCAGTTTGGATGATGATAACACCTCTTTGTTTGTAGCCTTCATTTGGAATAATAATTGCAGTTCCAACCGTGTTTAAACTGATGTACAATGGACTGTTTAGTTCAATTCTAAAATTGACATAAACATCAGGCACAGGATTGTCGGTTTCACAAGCAAAAAAAACCGAAGGTAAAAGTATAATTAGAAAAAATAATCGTAACTTTGACATTGTATGATAATTAATTTTTATTATAACGCAAATATAATAAAATTATTGGCTGTATTTTTTTGCATAATAATTTATAGCCAACAATCAAATGCCCAAGAGGATCCAATTTCAGAAGAGCTGAAAAATGAGAAACAGGACTACATGGGTGCAAATTTAAAGAAGAATGAAGCGGAAGAACTCAAGGGAATTAATACCAAATATGCCTTAACTGAAAAAGAAATTGAACTTAGGTCAAAACAAAGAAGTGGTGAAAAATTAAGCTTAATTGATAAATTTAGAATAGGCAGATCCAATAGAAAAGATTATAAACGAAATAAGAGATTTGAGGAATTTAAAAAGAATAAAGTTCTGAATAGCCAATCCGAAAAGACCAGAAAGCGGATGCTGGCCAACAAAAAAAAATCGGACACAAAATATAAACGAGAAAAACAACGAAAAAAAAGAAAAGCTTTTTTCAGTATATTTAAATAACAATAAATGAAACAGTTAAAATGATTATATGTTTATTATATTTGCTTTAATAAATTGATAATGCACATATGGAATTAGATACCATCATATATATTATTATCACAATATCGATATTTGTTATAAGCTTGCTTGGTCATAGCAAAAGACAAAAAAAAATAAAACCTGAAATAGAGGATAATGTTGAGTATTCATTGAATGATTTTGAAAAAATTTTACTTCGGAAAGAAGAATTTAAAAAATCTGAAACAAGTGCGGAACAAAATGATATAATCCAAACCAGAACCGATGAAACAACTTTAGCCGCAAAAGATGAAAACCATTCTAAAACACCTTTTAAAGCGATAGATAAAGAAACAGATGATGGATTTGATATTAAATCAGCAATTATATACTCTTCAATTTTGGAACGAAAAAAGTTTCGGAGATAACTTCTTATAGCCTAACTATTAGCCTTTTAAGCAGATTATTTAAAGCAGAAAATTTGAAATTGATAAAATAATATTTATCTTTGTCGGGTAAAGAGTCCAAATTCCGACTGGAGAGTGGATTCTTTTTTATTTACATAAATTTAATTTGAAAGATATGGCGAAAGTCTCCTATATGACTGAAGTAGGTTTGAAGAAACTAAAGGATGAATTGGATTTTTTAACCAAAATAGAAAGACCTAAGATTTCAGCTCAAATTGCCGAAGCCAGAGATAAGGGCGATCTGTCTGAAAATGCAGAATATGATGCAGCCAAAGAAGCACAAGGTTTACTTGAAATGAAAATTTCCAAACTTCAAGAGTTGGTAATCAACTCAAGAATTATTGATGAAAGTAAAATAGATTCTTCAATTGTTCAGATTTTAACAAAAGTTAAATTGAAAAATATGAAGACCAAAGCTTTAATGGAATATACATTGGTTGCTGAATCAGAAGCAGATCTCAAGGCAGGTAAAATTTCCGTTGAAACTCCTATTGCTAAAGGACTTCTTGGAAAAAAAGTTGGCGATAAAGTTTCAATCCAGGTTCCAAATGGCATTCTGGAACTAGAGATATTAAATATTTCAATTTAAAAATATATTTGTTGAACTTAAAAAAGGCTTTCTGCTATATTAGTAGAAAGCCTTATCTTATTATGGGGAAATCATTACCGCCCATTCATATTTCAAATAATCAAAATATTTTTATTATGCGTTTTGTCTTTCTATTGTTTAACATTTTATGTTTTTCATCGTCTTACAGTCAGGATACTATTCTAAGTTTCAAAAACCATGTTGTAAATCAAGTACTTTACAAAATAAAATCTGATAAAGATTTAAAAAATGCCAGCATTGGGTTTATTGCAAAAGATATCAAAACAGGAGAAATAATTTCAGAACTAAATCCTGATTTAAGCTTGATGCCAGCTTCAACACAAAAAATTATTACAACTGCTACCGCACTTGAAGTTTTAGGTAATAATTATCGTTTTAGCACAACATTGCAATATTCAGGAAAGATAGATACAATAAATCGCTTGTTAAAAGGAAATATTTACGTTAAAGGTGGTGCAGATCCTACATTAGGTTCGATCCATTTTGACAAAACTAAGAAATACGAGTTTTTGAAGATTTGGGCTCAATCCATACAAAATTTAAAAATTAATTCAATTGAAGGTTCAATTATTGGCGATGCATCAAAATATAGCAATGAAATAGCCTGTCCAAAATGGTTATGGGAAGATGTTGGTAATTATTTCGGAGCTGGGCCCAATGGACTTACAGTTTTTGACAATTTATATGAATTACACCTGAACTCACCCAGCAAAACAGATTCTCTTACTACGCTTAAATTTATTGATCCTGAAATTCCAGGATTGATCATCCATAATGAAGTTTTATCATCAAATATCAATGCCGACGAAGCATTTATTTTTGGATCACCTTATCAATATTTGCATGAGATCAGAGGAACAATTCCAAAAAACAAAGAAGATTTTGTAATTAAAGGTGCAATTCCCGATCCGGCTTATTTTATAGCATGGAAATTAAATAAAGACCTGAGATCTTTTAATATTAAAACAAGCAATCAGATAAATACAGTCAGAAATCTTAAATTAAAAGGAGATTCAATAAACGAAAAGCGTAGCGACCTACAAACTTATTATTCACCCTATTTGTTTGAAATTGTTAATATTACCAATAAAAAAAGTATCAATTTATATGCAGAACACCTTTTAATAGAAATTGGATTTGCCCAAGAAAAATCAGGAACCTATAATTCAGGTTTAAAGGCTATTAAAGATTTTTGGCAAGCCAGGGGCATGGATACTGATGGATTTTATATGTATGATGGAAGTGGGCTTTCAAGGTCCAACGCTATTACTCCAAACCAAATGGTATTCATATTGAATTATATGAAAACAAGAGGAAGGAATTTTGATGCGTTTTACAATTCACTGCCAGTGGCAGGCAAATCAGGTACATTAACTTCTCTCGGTAAAAATACGAGTGCTGAAGGTGCTGTGCATGCCAAAAGTGGATCAATTGATAGGGTTAGGGCTTATACGGGCTATGTCACTACAAAATCAGGCAGGGAATTGACATTTTGCATAAATATTTCAAATTACAATTGTTCTGATTCTGAATGTAGGAATAAATTAGAACAGTTAATCATATCACTAGCTGAGTTTAACTTATAAAAAAAATAGGATGCGGTTTGAAGACATCCTATTTTTCATTCAAAAGCAGATTAGTTTACCCACATTTTGAAGTGCCACAGCTTTGGCAAATTAAGCAACCTTCCTGATAAATTAGTGAGCTGGATCTGCAATTTTCACATACAAGTCCTTCTTTTGCTTTCGTTCCATCAGGAATATATTGTTTAAGCGCTCTTTCAACGCCATTTTTCCATGTATTAATTGTTTCGCTATCAAGGTGCAATGAAGATACCAGGTTTACAGCATTTTGTATTGGCATTCCATGCCTTAAAACACCAGAAATCAGTTTTGCATAATTCCAGAATTCCTGGTTAAACTTATACGAAAGACCTTCAATAGTGATATGAAAACCATATTTATTGGTGTATTTGAAATCATACCTTTTATTGCCATTTTCATCCCTACTCTTAATAATAAATCCTTTAACAATTGATTTAGGAATTGGCAATGCATCGTCTTCAGCTATACCAGTAAAGATTTCATAAGGCCTGCCATTTAGAATACCAACAAAGGCAATCCACTTTTCATTATTATTCTGAAATCGAACAATATCAGCTTCAAGCTCACTTGGTCGTTTTGGAGAGTGGGTCTGGATAAAGTTTTCGTCCTTGTTCTCTTTTTTATTGGTAAGTAGAACACCGTCCCTCGATCCATCGCGATAAACAGTAACTCCTTTACAACCACTTTTCCATGCTTCAATATAAAGATCCCAAACCAGCTCAACTTTTGCTGTTTCAGGCAAATTAACAGTTACACTAATTGAATGGTCTACCCATTTTTGCACTGCTCCTTGCATCTTAACCTTGGCTAACCAATCCACGTCATTTGAAGTTGCCTTGTAATAAGGTGATTTTTCAACAATTTCATTTACTTGCTCATCACTATATCGCTTAACAGCTTCTACATCATAATTATTGGTTTTAAGCCAAGTTACAAAATGATGGTGAAATACATTGTACTCCTCCCATGAATCCCCAACTTCATCGGTATGCGCAATTACAACGTTATTATCGTTTGGATTAACCTTTCTCCTTCTTCTGTAAAAGGGCATAAATACAGGCTCAATACCTGAAGTAGTTTGTGTCATTAAACTTGTTGTACCGGTTGGAGCAATAGTGAGCAAGGCAATATTCCTTCTTCCAGATTTTATCATCTCTTCATACAGCTGATTATCAGCATCTTTCATTCTAAGAATAAAAGGATTGTTCTTTTCCTTATTAGAATCATATATAGAAAACGCTCCTCGTTCCGAAGCCATTGTTACAGACGATCTATACGCAGCCAGCGCCAGCGATTTATGTACTTCAATAGAAAAATCAGTGGCATTATCACTTCCATACCTTAAACCAAGTGCGGCAATCATATCTCCTTCAGCGGTAATTCCCACTCCAGTCCTGCGGCCTTCTTTTGCCTTTTTTTGAATACTAACCCAAAGATTTCTTTCAGTTCTTTTAACCTCTTCTGATTCAGGATCTTTATCTATTTTTTCAATAATTGCATCAATTTTCTCAAGCTCCAAGTCAATGATGTCATCCATTATCCTTTGAGCATATCCTACATGTTCTTTAAAAAGATTGAAATTAAATTTAGCTTTTTTAGAAAAAGGATTTTCAACATAACTATACAGGTTAATTGCCAATAATCGGCAACTATCATGGGGACACAGAGGAATTTCTCCACACGGATTTGTAGAAACTGTTCTAAAACCAACATCGGCATAGCTATCAGGTACAGACTCATTTATAATGGTGTCCCAAAATAAGATTCCTGGTTCAGCAGATTTCCAAGCATTTTCAACTATTTTCGACCATAGTTTTCGCGCATCAATCTCCTTTGTAAAAGCAGGGTTTTTCGAATCAATAGGAAATTGCTGTGTATAAGGTGTTCCCTCAACAACTGCCTTCATAAAATCGTCATCAATTTTAACTGATACATTTGCACCAGTAACTTTTCCTTTTTCAAGTTTAGCATCTATAAAATCTTCAGCATCAGGATGTTTTATTGATATACTTAACATTAAAGCACCTCGCCTGCCATCCTGTGCAACTTCTCGTGTTGAATTTGAAAACCTTTCCATAAAAGGAACCACACCCGTTGAAGTTAAAGCACTGTTTAATACATGACTTCCCTTCGGACGAATATGTGATAAATCGTGACCAACCCCACCACGTCTTTTCATTAATTGAACCTGCTCCTGGTCAGTTTTCATAATTCCACCATATGAATCGGCAGGATTTTCCTCACCAATAACAAAACAATTGGACAACGAAGCTACCTGGAAACGATTTCCAATTCCGGTCATTGGCCCACCTTGAGGGATAATATATTTGAAATTTTTAAGCAGCTCATATATAGTTTCTTCACTGAGTGGATTTGCATATTTCTTTTCTATACGATAGATTTCCGTGGCCAATCTTTTATGCATATCATCTGGACTGGATTCAAATATATTTCCATCTGAATCTTTTAAAGCGTACTTATTGACCCAAACTTTTGCAGCTAGCTCATCGCCTTTGAAGTATTCCAAGGCACTTTTAAACGAATCATTAAAAGTATATGATTTTTCTTTCTTCGAATTTTTTAGGGTCATCGGTTCAATATACATTATTGTAGATAGTTTTACTGATTATTAATTACTTATAATTTAAATGTTGTATGCAATTTATTCATTATTTATTAAACTAAAAAACAGCATCTTATAAATATAAATAGACAAAAATAAATTGATGTTGATATCCTCTATTATGATATTGATTACCAATTGTAAAATTTAAAAATAAGGTGTTGAAAAAAAGAATAATTTGTGATGAATAATAAAAAGACAAAATGAAATTTAGCTCAAAATACAATTATAACATGCTTAAAGCTTAGAAAGAGCAAAAGATAAATAATTATTAATCTGATAATTAGCACTAAGTATAAATAATACTTTTCTTACAAAAGCTTTTAAAAAAGAGGATTATTATTCTTTTGGAATATTCAAATGCAAGTATTTTGGGCATCTATAAAAACCCAACGATTTTTGGTTAACAAGTTTTTATATCTCTCCTTAAATGAAAAAAGCCATCCTAGGATGGCTTTATAAATAATTAAGAGATAAAATATTAATATTCCCAAAGGTCTTGCTCATAATTGAAAATACTCTCTTTAATTCTATCCGCTTCAATAAGAGATTCTAATCCTACAGTATATTCATTTATCAACCTGTTATTGTATACATTCGATTCCATGCTGATGTAACTCGAAAACATGCGTTTAAAAAAGATATCATCGAATGATTTTCTTTCAGCATCGTTTAAAGCATTGAATACTTCGTGGTTAGCAAGTATTTTACGGGCTTCAGGAAAATATACCCAAAACAATCTCTTTCTTTGTACATCTTCTTCATCATCTACAGCATTAGGATCTCCAGAATTTTCTCTAGTGAATACCCTGATAGGAGCAATTCCTATAATCCTAACTTCAAGTACCGAACGTTGCTTATCGAAGAACCATAATTCCTTAACCAAATACTGCTTAACCTGGCTAGTGGTAACTTTTCCTTCAATTGTTTTTTCGATCATTGGCCCATCAGGATTTTCAACGTTTTCGACCATTATCGTTTCGTCCTTGGCATCGAACCTATCCTCAATATCTTTAACAGTCATAACAGTAGCAAACTCATCAGATTCATTTTGCTGATAAGCTGTTAAACCTTGGTTTTGAATGGCCCACATCAATAGATCAATAAGGCTCATTCTTTCCCCAATTGGCTGTTCAGGATAATAAAGTGGAAAATTGATTTTTTCTTTCAACTCAATAGTCCTCCAAATGGTTTTCGACCACATGACATCTGCTTCTCTCAAATATTGGTATGGAACAGGTTTTCTATCAGCAACATGTTGCTTTACATACACTCCATCCAATACATCCTGTCCTTTTAATCCGGTTAAATTAAAAACTAGCAACAGCAGAATGATTGATAACAATCCTTTTTTCTTCATTATATTCAATTTTTATTAATAATTGTGCCAAATCAATCAGGCCAATTTAGTTAACTTTAAAAGTTATACCTCCCAATGTTCTGGTTGAACCATCGTCACCTCTTACCTGAATATCATCTAAATACACTTTTTTTCCTGGAGACACTTGCTGAATTAATTGTTTTTGCTGTCCAGAAAACGCAGCTCCGCTAGATTTTGCATCTTCAGAGAAACCGCCTCTCAACACAGCTGACATATTAAAACTAGTAACTGTATAACGGAATTGAAAATCAAAATTCTCAAGTACAGCTGACACCCCTGTTTGGGCAGCTAGCCAATTTTTTGCAACTGCACCACCAGATTTTCCGCCAACCATAGCTTTGGGATCCGGTACTTTTTTAACACGGAATTCCTTAGAACCCATATTTTTAACAGCTCCTTCCAATTTTGCATTGGCACCAACTGATACTTTACCGACCTCTTTAACACGGACAACCCAACTATTTCCAGAACGAGTAATGCTACCTCCACCAGTAATAAAAGGTGTTACATTACCAGGTGGTACACCAGGAACAGATACATCCACTGGATTATCAACACCGATATAAAACACATTCATAGCGGTTGGAGATACAACAAGACTTGCTGCACCAACAGTGTACTCGCTTTTAAATGGGAAAGTTAGGATCTTTCCTGTTTTAGGCTGTTTTAATTCAATAACTCCTCCAAATGATTTTGGTCCAGCAGAACCTGTATTACCAGTATAAACGCCCTTTCCATTTGTTACTTTTAATTCTGCACCACCATCCATTTTTATAATTGGATTTGTAGTAGAATCGGAAGCCGCAATAAAAACATCCGCAGTAAAAGGTTGTCCAATTAAAACATAATTTGAGGGTGCCGTAACAATAGCTTCAATTTTATTGAATTTAAAGTCTGTTCCTCCAATATTCTGGTACAAGTAACTTAACATCATTGATTCTGCATTCCTAACGTCAGCCTGCATTTTAGACATTAATGCCATTACCCCAGCACTAGGCATGCTCTCAAAATTAGCAACCATCCAAGGTTTTTTTCCACCATCAACCGAAACAATATCATCAGTACTTAAGGTAGTTGACAATCCATCGATAATACTCGCATCAGCTTTTTTATCTTCAATTAAATCTATAAGAAGATTCCTAAATGCATTGATTTTTTCTTGTAATACCAATCCTCTAGCCTTCCCATTTTCTTTCTCAAGAATCATAATTTGTCCAGGAACATTGATGTCATCCTTCTTTGTCAAATTGTTAGGATCTCCTTTCGGACCTTCAATAGTTCTAACAATTTTGAATTTCAAAGTGTCGATATAAATGTAAAGCTCTTTAGCTTGAACTTTAATTTTATCGGCTTTATCTTTCCATTTTTTTGTTGCGATTGGATTTTCTTGCATAGCAGCTTCAAACTTCGAATAAATTTCTCCGCTTTTACTGTATGTATTCTCTGTCGTTTTTCGCAAACTATTATCAATGAGGCTAAAAGCATTAAGTACCTCGACTGCAACATTCAGCGCCAATAGGGCAGTTAAAACCAGGTACATCATACCAATCATCTTCTGCCTCGGCGTTTCTTTTCCATGTGCCATAATTGTTCAGAATTTAGTGATTATTAGTATGATTATTCGTTAACTTTTACGTTCATGGCAGCCAACATATTACCATATACATTATTTAGAGATTCAAGACGTTTTCCTAATTTTTTAATTTCAGTGTGATATTTCCTTGATTCAGTAACAGAACCATTTAAATCTTCCATCATTTTATCAAGATCAGCTTCGTTGAGCTGCAATTCAAAAATTGCATTCAAAGCAGACAAGTTTTTATTTAATGCACCAACTCTATCGCTATATTCAGAGTTACCAGTTTTAAGTGCTGAAAAATCAACTTCCATATTGTCAGTTAATCTTTCATAAGCTGCGATGAAATTTCCACCTTTTTCAGTTACTTGCTGAGCAGACTTAGAATAAGCATCAGATAAGTTTTCAACTGAATAGGTCAATGATTCTGCAGATTGTTTATAAGCATCTGTCAAAACAGTAACAGAAGAAGTCACTTCACCTGCAGATTTCTTATATGCCCCTGAAAGTTCAACAACAGAACCAGATGCCTTTTTAACATTTTCTGTAAATTCATTTGTAGCAACTGCTGCATTAGCCATACTTGACATTTCGCCAACGCGTAAAGTCAAGTTCTCAATTCCGGTTCCAAGTTTATCAAACAAATTGGCACCGCCTGCTTTATCTAATAATTGATCGAATTTAACTAGTGCATCTCCCGAAGAAACAGGTCCTGAGTGAGAAGCTGTAATTTCTAATTCATCGCCTTCATCAAGGCCAGATAATTGTGGATAAACTAATGTCCAATCTAATTCCTCGTGCAAAGGCTCGAAAGCAGAAAAGAAGAAAATAACTGCTTCTGTTCCCAAACCGGCAACAAGCATTGCTCCAGCATAAGGCCAGTGCATAATTTTAAAAAGTGCACCAACGATAACTACTGCAGCTCCTATACCATATAGCTTAGCCATAAAGTTTTTCCATGTGTGCGATTGTGTAATTTGAGCAAGTCCCATAATTATTAATTTGTTTAGTTAGTAAATATGAATTGATTATGAAGCTAAATATAATTAAAATGTACGAATTACAAAAATATAAATAAATTCTTAGTTAAATTTACTAAAATCCCAATCGGCTGCATCACGTCCTAAAAATGAACGTACGCAACGAAAACCAACATAAGATTTAGCAGTATCCTGATATTCATAAGTTCTGGTTCCAACCTGAAGGTAAAATCCAATATCTTTCCAAGAACCACCTCTGATAACTTTACGCTTAAGTGCAGGAGGATCGGAAGAAAGTGCATTGTAAACATAATCAGGGTTCAAATCGTGAGTGAAACTATATGCGGATTCATCGAATGCATTTGATGTCCATTCAGCTACGTTACCTGACATATCATACAAGCCCCATTCATTTGGAGAATAACTTGCAACTGCAACTGTTTCGTTGGCCCCATCATCACCATAATTTCCACGTAAAGGCTTGAAATTAGCAATAAAACAACCGGTATTGTTTCTTGTGTAAGGCCCACCCCATGGATACATTGATAACATTAACCCACCACGTGCTGCATATTCCCATTCAGATTCAGTTGGAAGTCTGTAATCCTGAAATGGTACCTGTCCTTTTGATGATAAATAACTTCTCATCAATTGGGTTCTCCAGATACAGAAAGCATTTGCTTGTTTCCAGTTAACACCAACCACAGGATAAGCATCAAAAGCAGGGTGCCAGAAATAACTTTTAGCATAAGGTTCATTGTAAGAATAGGTATAATCGGACATCCAAACCAAAGTATCGGGATAAACGTTTATTTTAGCGGACATGATGAAAGAAGAACGATCTTTAATTGCTTCTTTCTCTCCTTTACTGTTTATCACTTCACCTTTGTATTCACCACCTTTAAAATCTTCATTGAAATTGTATCTATTTGATTTTTTAGCGGCCTGTTTTAGATCTACCCAATAGTATTCATAAATTAACTGCCTTGAATCTACTTCCCTAGCGCGGTAAAACCTTTCTTCAACTTTGAGGAAGATATCTTTCATAGCATCCTGATATTCTTCATCTTCGCTATTCCATTCAATTTCTTTCTCCCAATTTAAATAACAGGTTTCTGCATTATCATGATCATAACCTTCATAGGTTTTTTGATCATCAATTTCTGCCTTATAACCTTCAACATCTGCTTTAACTAACATCCTTCTAACAATAGAATCGCGAACCCAGAAAACAAATTGTCTGTATTCGTTGTTAGTAATTTCAGTGATGTCCATCCAAAAAGGATCAACAGAAACAGTTTTTGCCTGCCCTGTAATTGCAAATGCGACATCCTCGTCATTTGGTCCCATGGTATAGGATCCTAAGGGTATATATGTCATACCATATGGATCTGTTTCATAAAATTCTTTTCTATCTGGAACTCCCACCAACTCACCATTTGGACCTTTGCTTTTGCAACTTGCAAAGAGCGAAACCAAAACTGCAAAAAAGATTAATTTCTTCATAATGTCAAACCTTAAATTCATTGCCAATGCTGTTTAATTATATTTACAAAAACCTAACACTTCTATATTTTTGGGGTGCTTTATCAAAACCCAAATTAAAACTATAACCTAACATCACTTCGTGACTTCCGCTATTCGTATTAATTAATTTTGAAAAATTTAACCCATAAGCATATCCAATTTTTATACCATTAAATAACTCTATGCCTATATTTAAATCAATTGCATCAAGAGTTCTATAAGTAACGCCTCCCCAGAACTTTTTATTGTATACCATATTCATATTTATTGTTAATTGTGGAGAACCTCCATCATAAGCCACTAAAATATTGGGATAGAACTCTATTGGACTATTTGATATTCCTAACCTATAACCTGAAATTAAATAATAATGTCTTTTTAAGTAAGCAATTTCACTTGTAGAAAATTTAAATTTGGGTTGAGCCAAATGAGATGTTGATAATCCAATATAAAAATCGTTAAGTGAATACACTGCTCCAAAACCCAAATCAAAAATTAGGCTCTGTTCTTTCCCTTTTGGGATAATAAGATCTCCAGAAGGATCGCCATCAGGTACTGTAAAAGTACCATCAAATGCTTTATTGAAAATTCCGGCTTTAATTCCTATACTTAAATTACCTGTTCCTAGAGAATGGATATATGCATAATCGAGGCTTCCAGTGAAATTTTTTTCAAAGCCTAATTGATCGTTAGCTAATGTTAACCCAACCCCGCTGTTAATTCCAAATAGATTTACTGGAGCGTTTATAGTAAAAACTGTTGATTGAGGCGCTCCATCATAACCTACCCATTGCTGTCTGCTTATAATATTTGTATAGATTTCACCTTGATTTCCGGCAAAAGCAGGATTTTGATAAACCTTATTAAAGAATATATGGCTTAACAAAGGATCTTGCTGGGCATTAACTATAAGTATACCAAACAGGAATAACTGGACCAATAAAATCCGTTTCATTTCAAAGTTTAATATTTTAGTAAATCCTAGCAAAGTAAACAATTATTTTCGTGAATTCAAATATTTCAAAAGAATAGCTTTGTGTGTAAATATATCAAGTAATGTGCCATAAATTTGGATAATTTTTTTTAGCAAACAATGAAGCAATGCAGTTTATACGTAAAAAAAAAATAAATGTTTCAAAAAATCGCTTTGTCTCCAAATCTTTGTTTTCTAATTTAACTTTTGTATGGTTTTTAGCCATCTTTCAGGTAATTCCTGATTGCATGCTGATAAATAATCATTATATGTACAAGCAATTATTAGATTTTTATCCGGTTTTGATGGATGAGGGACTTCCATCCACCACCTTTTATTATAATTGTTCTGATAAAAAACAATATTTTCTTCTGTTTTGTCAAAACCAACAATAAATTTAGTATAATTTGGTGAACTTGGAGTAGGGAAATCTTTTTGACGGGCATCTAC
>JFJP01041562.1_pt1 | contig 17246 bp, 20 predicted proteins | sample 431651 | NCBI WGS metagenome assembly JFJP01 (sample SAMN02602958, study PRJNA72255) | Microbial mat metagenome, whole genome shotgun sequencing project. | biome: fresh water; feature: sink hole; material: water; isolation source: purple microbial (photo- and chemosynthetic) mats found in... | reverse complement strand
AATGCTGAGTGAAGAGGAACGTAATCAATCGTCGCATATTCAGCAGCTAGCTTCATATCCAAGATCTCGTTGGCACCAAAAACGTCGCTTTCGAAAAGGACATCTGATCTTTCAGTGTCGGTGTCTGTCGTCAGCATCTTTTTGAAGACGTCAGTATATAGGATGGTCTCTTCACTGAGGTACGGATAGCGAAGTCGATTATGAGCTGCTATCAGCAGAGTGTTGTGCTCCGCACCGAAGCAGTCTCTAAACAACGTCTGCCAGTATTCCGTTTGAAGGATTGAAGGGACGTCCAACTGGCCAGGATCTCGTGTCTGCTGCAGCACCGATCCCGAGGAATGATAAACAGGCACTGCAGCGATGACTGCTGAGATCGCTGTCGGGGTAGGGGACGTTTCAATTACATCGCTGGAAAATAGAGGAGAGGTCGTTCTCGTATAGAACTCTTCTTGAATAGCGATCGGCTTGAAGTCTTCTACGAAGAAAGGAATCTCTCCTAAAAGCGTTTTTGCTTCAGCTAGCGTAACGGTTCGGGTATTGCTCATACAAGATCACACTCCACGGATAATAGTCTTTCTCGTTTATCTGCCGTTAAGTTAGTCATAGCTGCTGTACCGCTGCTTGCATCTGCGGAATCTGCGTAAAGCACAATGCTGTTCTGGTCTGAGTCATTCAAGTCTGGAACCAAGTCTAGGTCTACGGGACGGAAGCTAACTAAGATCTCCACATATGTGCTAAGAACGTCATTGACGAATCCTCTGAAAATTGTATCAGCGCTATCGCACTTTATGTGGGGTAGCGGATATTGATTGAGCTTCGCCCGAAGAACGACGTCTTGCTCCGCATACTTTTGGAGAGTACCGTACAAAGGAGTAATGTCAAACTCAAAGAAACCTTCTCCGATGGTTCCGTCATCTGCAGCGTAATCTCCGGTGAAGCTAAAGAGGTAGGAGTCAATCGCACCTGGAGTCTTGGTGTATGTAGACAATGTTGTTTCCGACCTCAAAGATTCCGTCGATATCAATCTCGAAAAACTGTCGTCGTCGTATAGCTTCTTCTTGTAATAGAACTGATAGGTATTCGGGAGGTGAGCATAAGTCGATGTGTTGTCCATCGGATAATCTGCCGCGACAAAATCCGTTCCCCATATCGGAGCGACATCCATGTCCTTAATTGCGTAAAAGGCGGACAGGGTTCTGTTGGGATCTTCCTCCACGAAAAGGCTAACATGATATGACGGCAGAGAAGAGCCTACTGCCTTCCTATAGATGACGTCAACTCGAGCAGCGTATGCAGCACCTGTCTTGTAGTCTCGAAAACCCTTGACAAAGTTTGCTCCTTGAAATACAGGATTGAAGCTAAATGGTAATCTAATAGTGTGAAGAGGCGACGCACCAGTCGTGCGCGGCGTCATTCGAATCGCCTGCTTCCAGCTTAGGTTGGCAATTGCCTCCATTTCCGTCTTTACCGAGAGGATTGCAGGATTTGCAGCTTTGATAGATGAGATTATATCTGCTTCGTAAATGCTTCTACCGAAGTCTAGATTTGCAGATGCGGAACCGTAATTTGTATCCAGCAGAGTCGAGATACCGTTGCGGAGCGTTGTTAGGTTCTCAACCTCGCTTCGAGTCGCTGTGCATGTGACGCCGATACCGATTCCAACATACGCAGGCGGCAGGAATTTAAGAGTATCTGTCGGTGCTTTCAGCTTGCTAAGGTAAAGGTTGATGGTTCTGTCGATCGCTGCGTACGGAGATGCTTCGGTAGAGGAAGCGAGATCATCAAGGTTAGGCAGCAAACAAGATACGTGCGTCACGCTTCTGACGAGCTTCGATGTCTGATCTTCAATGAAGCCAGGGAATACCCGAACGCGGCTTGGGTAGTTGTCATTACCGAAATTGATCTTGCGAATAAGATTCTCGTACGCTTCCTTCGTCGCAGTGGTGTACGAACGCATATAGAAGGTGGGTGCGTTCTGTTTAATCTGATACGCTGTTTCCTCGGAGGATCCTCCGCTTATTGCATCAAAGTTGATTCCGTATAGTTTGAGATTTTCATAGGCGGGAATGTCTGTAATCGTAAACGGCTCGAAAACTGTCGATAGATTACCTGCCGAGCCAGTAGTCTCTATGTATTGAATCTCTATGGAGACAACACCCGAGCCTGCGCTAATGTTGAGGGGCTTGCCGCGAATCGAGGAGGTGTTAAACTTCAGGTATAGTAGAGATGGATTATAAAGGTCAGCATACACCTCAACATCCATATCGGAGCTCGAAGACAGATGCACGGTATCTACTACACGGTACTCTTCGGTTGTAGTCTCTTCGGTTGTAGTCCCGTGATTAACGAACACCTTAAAGAACGGTTGAGTGCCTGTGCTTCCTGCATCTTCACAATTTTCGATGGTTACAGGTATGTATAGATACGGGTCCAGCTTAGATCTTGTTGCGACCGCTCGTGCTACCTCTACCGGAATTATGACGCTCTTTTTGATACCCTGCATCAGCGTATTCTTGACGTAGCGACTTCCTGCAACAAGCGATTGCGTGGAGGTAAGAATATAGGGGGTTCCTTTCGAGTCGACAACCTTCACATCTGAATTAAAATTCATCGTAGATGCGAGCACACCCCATTTTGAGAAGAGGTTGTTGATAAAATCGTCTTTGAAGAGCTTCCGTCCTACAAGATGAATAGCAGGGTCCGCGCTGATATAAATCTCCCCAGTTGCAGATTTTTTACGAGCAGGCTTGTATCCGAATTGTCCTGCAGCTGCAGAGACGGAACTCAGATTGCGAGCAGTATCCCATTTGCTTTCGTTAAACAGATACTCCATGTATCTCGCGGTCTCTGCATTCGCCTCTGCAACGGCTTTTAGCTGAGCAGAAACCACAGAATCGCTGACAATAGCTTTCCAGTCTGGATTTTGAGAAAGGGTATCTAACATGCGATTGAAGATACTTGCTGAGTCTAATTGTTTCACGCTTTTACTCCTAACGCGAGCTTGAACAGATCCCTTCGTAGAGGATCGCTAACATACATTGTAATATCCCATCTGCGTTCTGCTGCGTTGGGTTCGACTTGCAGCAGCGCGAGGTTAAGTTCATTTGCAAAGACGGTTTGAAACGAGGTACGGAGCGATAGGTCGATCTCTGCTGCATATTCGGGATTCAAGGGCTTCCCAAGCAAGCGTGTGAGCGGTCCGCCTTTGAGAGGCTCTCGCACATAATCTCCTGTATCGGAATATAACCAGAGCATCACCTTATTTTTGACAGCTTCAACTCCGTCGAGCACACAACTCCGTCGAGCACAAACGTGTCAGGAATCGCTGCGTTGATGTCATTACCTCGAAAATTAAAATCCGTTCCGTTAACCAGAGCGCTTGCGGAAACGGCGAACTCTATATTCTGTGCTTCAGAGAGAAGCGGTGTTGTAGATTGACTTTTCATTGGCTGAGCGCCCAATCGACACTGTTTTCCAAAGCTATGGCCTCTTTTGAGCTCCGCCACCCCGTGCTCGCTTCAGTTTCAGCTAGGCGCCTAGCTGCATGTGGGGTGACGCCTTGGCTTCTCAACTCGGCTTCTCGGTTAGCCTTTTTCTCCTGCGCTTCTCGAGAATTAGTTCCCTGCACTATGGTTGTACTCACAGCTTCTCCTTCACTTGTCGTCGCACTTATAGTCTTCACTGATATGCCGCCTGCCCTCATCTCAGTAACCTTCATATCCTTAAACTTTATGGCAGGCGCTGTTGCAACAACAGGTGCTTGCTCAACAATCTTCGTAGCTGGCTTTATGGCAGGGCTTTATGGCAGGCGCTGTTGCAACAACAGGTGCTTGCTCAGCAATCTTCGTAGCTGGCTTTATGGTCGAGGTAGCGACTGCGGTTTCCCAGGGTCTCGGTCCAGCTGGAGGAGCTGCGCCGCTTAATGCTACGACAGGCTTTTCTTTCGCAGCCACTTTCGTCCCGCCAGACTGGTGCTGAGAGAGTGTCTGGTAATCCCTAGCAACCGTTGTTGGATTCAATCTCGCATCGGCCATTGCCTGCTGCGATGCGGTTGGAGTTGCAAGCGGAGAAATATTATTACTCTCAGCACTCTTCAAAGCCGTCGCGTCGCTTCCTCTTGGAGCAACATAGCTTTCAGCTTCGGCAATCTTGTTTTCCTTTATTACGGTGTTTCGTGTTTGCTGAGCTTCCGCAGCGGATACCTTTTCAGTCTTGCTCATATTTTCGCTGGTAGGACCTGGGTCTGATCTCTTTTGAGAGCTAATTGCTCTATCCGAATTCTTAGAGTAATCAATCTTCCAGCTGCTCACTTTATAGGTGAGCGAATACTCCACTGCGCTGCCTTGAGACCAGTCAAATTCAAGCGACGGCAAGCGAGCAGGTAAAACATCTATTAGAGTGAGGGTTGCATCTGGGACAGGGTCGAAAGATCCGGCGATGTCTCGAATCTCTGATGGGTTTAAGAAGCTTTGGATAGATATGACAAACTTTCGATAGCGAGAAGCTGGGTCTTTCGTCGATAGGTATTTATCCGTCTCGCGGTCATAGAACTGGGCTTGCCAAGCTTCATGCATGTGGAATACCCTAAGATCCGCAGACTCTCTCCACTTGATGGTTACCTCATCAGCAGGCTGGTAGCTCTCTGCAAAAAACATCCTGGTGGTTTTGTGCCTGCTAAACTCGACGCCGGATCCGTTGAAGGATACAGAGGAGCAATGAAACGTAGGATACTGATCAGCAATCTTTGAAACGCCGCCCGGGTAAGAGACCGCGACCTCAAAGAGATTGTTGGTGAGAGGTTTGAATTTTGAGACTATCTCAGAAGTAAAGAAGCTAGATACATCATCCATGCTTAATTAGTAGCGAACATAGAAAAACCGGCCAGTCTGGCCGGTTTTGATAATTTTTAATTAGAAGCAGGGTCTTTATAGTTTCCGTATGCGAACTTTGCTGTCACAGTAAGGGCAGATGCATCGTCGGTGTTATACGTTGGAGGTGTGATTCCTGTTATCCATACGTCTTCAAAATACCATGTGGAGAAGTTCTGCTGGAAAGACCAGTTAAAGTCCTCTGTACCTCCTTGGTAGCTTGCATCCTGAATAGGAGTACTAAGAGCCCTAACAATTATCTTGCCTCGCTTGTAGCCGTCATTTGCTGCGTAGCCTGCAGCTGCATCCATCGTCATGGCTTGCCATGAAAGCAGGTCTTTGTATACTCCGTAGTTAGCGTCAAGCCGGAATTCAAAGCTAAGCGACCTGTCGAGGGTGATCTTGGTCGCTCCCTGCTTTATAGAAACCGATTTCCAATTAACATCGTAAGTGAGCTGCTCCGGAGCAGGTGGAGAAAATCCCTTGACGCGTACTTTCATCTGAGTTTCACTCGAATACGCAAAGCCTGCTGGCGGATAGAACTCCACTTCATACATATTTGACATCGCATCGGCACCTGCTCCGATAAGCGAATTGATACTAGCTTCCATCTTTTATACTCCTACCGTTGTGCTCTGATTTTCGTTAGCAAAAGTAAGCGTAACTCCCTCAGAGAAAATATCAACTTTAACGACGACTTCTATAAAGAACTGCCGGGCAGCTTTAACTGCATCGGTGTTTACATTTACAGTGTCGACGGTTCCTGTTGCCCATATCCGAGAAGGACCATCTGTCCGAGTGCGAAGGAACGTCTTGATTTGTTCACCTCGCAAGCTCTGATAGAATGGGTTGTTCGGCTTACCGATCTGCGGAAACATAACCTGATCTCTAACCATTCGCTGGAAGCGAAGGAACGCCGAGGAGTGACCGATATACGACCAGTCGCTAAGCTCTCCGCCTCTGGCTGTCTTCTGTCCGGTTACCATAACGCCGTATGCGGGATCTCTTATGATCGGGTTGTAGTTCGAGCTGTCCAGGTAGGTAAGCTGCTCCGCGGTGTACTTGTAAACGGCTTTCTTTACTGCTGCGTTCAGCTGACCGCCGACTCCACCAGAGTTCAGGAACATCGGTGCGCATCCGCCAAGCTTGACGTCGATGCAGCGAGCAATCATCATTGCGTAGGCACCAGTAAGCGCAGACGTATAATCTTCCTTCGTAAACCCGCTCTTCCTCACGAAAAGATTCGTGCTGATGTAATAGTTGGGTCCGTAGGTAAGCTGAGGCAGGTCTTCGGTTGCCGATGCAGGAGCTACCGTTCTCGAAGCAACGAAGCGGCTAAGCTTCTGGGTGCTTGCAAGCGAAGTAAATATCGTAGTAGCCGAGGTTAGCAGCTTCGGATTGAAAAAGACTTCAACTCTGTCCATCTCAGGATCCATTGCTTCAGTCCATCCAAGCTCGAGCGACGCATCGCTTACTGTGCGAGATCCACGAGAGAGGACAATCGGCGCAGGAGTGAAGGCTGCGCTAACCGACGTTCCAGTAGCTGTGAAAATCACACCACCCTCAAACGTCTTAAGGACAGCTACGTCCACGAGAGCCTGTGAGGCAAGCTTGTCTTTGAAGCCGAGCGGAGCACCGAAACCGTCGACATCTTCTTCGAAAATCGATCCGGCGATGGTCTGCGAGGAGTAACTGGAAGGCGTCGATTTCTCGACTGCTGTGAACGAGATTTTGTTTCCTACTGTCTGCTTCGGGAAAGAAAGCGTTGTGACTCTCTCGCTCAGATACTTCTGGTAGATTGTTGCGTAGACAGCGGTTTGGTCGAGAGTTGCTTTCCAATATACCTTCACGGATTCACGGAAAGTTGCGCTGGACCACACCAAGTTGATTGCAGCAGCTGAGAAGTACGCTTGGTATGTCTGATCCAGAAGACCGCTGCGAACAGCTGCGCTGTCGATTGTTATCTTGGTGAAGAAGCCGGATCCATCTGCGTCGAGCGACGGCACAATATCGTGCCCTGCATTGTCTCTAATCGCAAGCTTATTGTCTGCGAGAGAGATGATATGCAGCTCAATCGGAGCAGCAAGACCTGGAATGTCCATCATCAATACGGCCGAGGATCCAGACGCGTTACGAAGCACGCGAGAGGTTTCTGATACCGAGAAGACGCTTGGATTCAGGAAGTGAAGCTTGGACGTAGCTGGCGTGCCTAGCTCTCCATGCAGGGAACTGAGATCGAATCCAAAGTTGATTTCGAGCTTGTTGATGGTATCTGCAGTATAGGTAAGAACGTTAGCGAGATCGGTTGCCGTTCCGTTAAACATCGAGCCTTCTTTTCCAACCGGAACCATAACGGTCTGGTCAGCGTCGATGCTATTGATGCCTGTGATGCTTACATCCGAGAGAGCAACATCCTCAATGCGAGAGCCCGTGATGCTTACCGGAAGCGATCTCTGCAGAATGCCTGCTGGAGTGACGTATGCAACAGGAACTTTATTCGCTGCTGCGGTGTCATAGGGAGCGGAGACATACAGTCCATATTCGGAGTTGAAGTCTATAACGTCTTGGAGGTCTGGGTAGGCTTTGCTTGTGTATCCGAGAGTTTCGTACACCATGCCGAGATTGTTAGCGGAGATGAATACCGGCTCTACCGGACCCTTCTCAGCTTTCACGACGGTGTATCCAATTATCTCAGAGGCTTGCGGAACGCTGGATTGACTGCGATCCTGATTTATGATTTTGATTCTGTCAGTATTCATGGAAGCTCCTCTTCTACTTTAATTAGTTGCTGGTTCTTACCAGGTTACGCCTACGAGTGTATTGGGATCAGCTTTCGCTGCGAGAGTCGATGCTTCAGACAGCGGCGTCGTAAATTGCGTTGCAAGCACTTTGCTCTTACCGTCCACGGTCGTAATCCTGATGGTTGCAATATACGTGCTATTTTCCGAGAGTCGCCGGTATACGTGAAAGCCAGTGTTCTCTGCTATTTCCACATTCTCTCTGCCTTGCATTTCCAGAGTGATAGATTGAATAGTGCTTACCGTAGAAATATCCCAGGCGATTCGAGCCGTAGTTGGCGTAGATGCAACCACTCCGAATTGGTTTATGGTGATCTCCGGATTTTGATTGAACAGAGTATCTATGCTGAGGGTTGCCATTAGCTTCTTTGCGGAAAGCATCTGCAGGACGACTTCTTCTGTGAGCATAAACTTCTCATTATCCTCAACGGAAACGTTTGAAGTGTAAACAGGCTGCTCTGGCGGCTGAAGAATAAAAGATCGTAGCTCGATGCGAGCCTTAACGACGAAGAGCCTGTTTTGCTCCAGCCATTCCTTTTCCTTGAAGTCGGGGCTGTAGCTGAGATCCTGAATCTTGATGTTCATCGGAATCTGCAGAGTCTCACCTTTCCAGGTTACTACCGTGTACAGCAGCTGCTCTCGAAACGCATGCCATAGCAATGTCTCGTGAGCTAATCTCGCATCATCATCTCTGTCGAAATAAAATGTGACGGGTATGTCTGTGGTAACGGCGATAGCTCGCAGCATGCGAGTGTTTTCAGACAGGCCAATAAATCGCAGCGATGCGCTGCCTGCTGCGACGCGTTCATCAGGCTTCCAGGCGGTGTTGCCAGGCCAGTAGTTTGCGAAAGGAAATTGAAGGCTACTTGCTGCTACCTGATCGTATGCGACAGAAGGATCTGTAAGCTCAAATCGTCTGCGGAAAGCATAGTCGTCAGAAGAGAGTTGCACGCGAGATAGATCCTCTCGCAAGAATCTATTCGCAAGGAATTTTTCTAATGCAATATATATTGCGTAGTATGAGGCTACATAGGCATCGTGCTTATAGAATTGTTTGGACAGGGTTTCGGTTGCCATATTCTAAATTAGTAGCATTCTTCAAAGAGGCTCCGCAGATGCTCGCTACGCGGCGATCTATAGGCACTGGAGAAGACTTGAGAAAATCGGCAAAAAGCTGATGTACGTCAAGATCTTTCGGCGCATCGCTTCGAGTTGTATTCACTTCTTTACCCGCGAGACTTTGTACGTGCTTGCGGATGTGGATGCTCCCGTAGGTAGCCTTCGCAAGCGTTTCCGACGTGCATCCGTATAGCGTGTAGACCTTTACCAGTGCATCGCTAGGAGGAAGTTTATTCGGATAAAAAACATCCAGGAATTCACAAAACACAGGGAGTTTCTCTTCTCTGCGAATCCCGTTTTCGAATATAATCGCGGCGCGACGACTGTCGTTCTCGTTGCTTTTGTTTGCATACACCGATCCTATATAGATTTCCGGGTTTGCTCGGATATGCAAGTGCCCTAAGATGATATGCTTTGCATTCAGCTTGTCAAGATTCACTATCGCGTCGCCTGCTCCGAAAGCCTGGGACTCTTCCATAAAATGTCCGACTGCGAGAAGGTACGCGTCCGGAAAAGTTCTGTAAGCATTAGAATACGCATCTCGCATTAGCGGTTCAGCGGGACCTGGCAAGTAGTGAGGAAGCATCAAAACCTTCTCACCTTGGATATCCACAACTGTCGCTCGGTCGTAAATGCTGACGAAAGGCTTCTGCCTTAAAAACTCATACGCCAGCTGATTTGCTCCGTCTCGGAATTTGACGTCGTGATTACCAACCACAATATGGATCCTATCGAAGCGAGACTGCTTGCACATACGCTCCACAAAATCAATGACCAAGCCACCGTTGACAGAGGAGTGCACAACATCGCCAGCTAATATCAGCTCGTTGCCTGCTTTGTTTTCCTTCCAGTCAGCGAACCATCTAAGAAACGCTTCTGCAACCTCTACATAATAAGGCTTCGAAGACGCGAAGTGAATATCACCTAAGACTGCTATTGCCATTACATAATCCTCGGTCTGCGAACGTTGCCGAATGTGAAAGTGTTTTTAGATGAAATCAACCCAACCGCTTCCTGAACCGCTCGAAGCGCAACGGCGCTATCTCTTCCTTTGGTGGTTACAGCTAGCGCATGCGAGTCTGCAACGTCTATAGCTTTTACTAGCTGGACGTTGATTCGATATTGACGTTCGTTTTTCGCAACCTCTCTAAGCACCGCGTAGCTTTCAAGCATCGCATCTTTGGTTGCGAGGTAGGATAGATCCTCAGCATCTTTAATTATCTTGCTAAGCTCGTAGAAGCTTTCCTTCATAGCCATCGGCGCAATGGAAGGAATATTATCTGCAGGATCTCCGAAAATGCCTTTGTAGGCGGTTATTGTTTGCTCGGTTACCTCGAAGCCCATTCTTGCAGACAGCTGCTCGTTGCTTTCCGGTTCGCCTTTGGGCATCCAGTGCACCGTATCGCTGATGTAGCGTACCCAATCCAAATCGTTGGTTATCATCAGCGCGGTCTTGCCTTTGCAAAATAACCGCAGCGTCGGAGCTACGAGATCATCGGCTTCAAGCTTGGAAATCTGCATGGTGCGATAGCAAGCAGGCCCTGTGAGGTAGTAATACTTTAAGAGGTTGATGCTGTTATAAAATTCTTTTGGTTCTCTCTCGCGGTCGACTTTGTATTTTGCATACTGCTGTTTGCGATCGGCAAAGTAAAAAGATGCTTGCAAGTCGACTCGGCTAGTTGGATTGTCGAACAGAAGAAAGACTTCGCCATCTGCTTCAAGATGCTCAGCTTTAAGCTCCTCTACTTTTCGGATGAAATTGCAGACAGCATTCTTGTATACACTTTTCTTGGAAACAGCTGCAGGTCGTTCGTCACGGTGTTGAAAGACTCTGTATGCAAGATTTGCAACGTCAATAATCAACCTGTCATATCTCATTTATGGAGCTCCTAAGTAATAATATAAGCAGCGAAAGCTATTCCTTGAACCTGGTGAGCACTTTATATTGACCAGGCGTTACTTCCACAAGCTTTTTGCCTTCTTTCTTTGCTTCGAGCTCTTCACGAATCTTCTGAAGCTCTTCATCGGTTACTGCTTTTCCTTCGAGAAACTTTTCCATTTTAATCTCCTTCTAATAGCTTCTGCAAGCGAGACCATTGCTTCGGTCCCGTAATCTTTTTCCACCACTCGTACATCTCGTCGCTGGAGATTTTCTCTCCGGTGATAGGATGCTTACAATCGTCCAGGCACGAATGCGAGTATCGATTCAAACTAACAAGGTTGTCTAGCTCGTAGCAAAGCTTGGGCTTGATGGACACAGCATAGACGTGAGCTGGATCCAGGGTCTCTAATAAAGAGCCTGCTCGCTTGCGCATTATTGCTGCATCCAAAGCGCTGATGACTCGCATTATGCGATCCTTGTTATCGTCTCGCTCGCGCATTCGAGACTTGACGTCTTTCCATTCCTGGTCGTTGCCGTCTCTTCGACCCATCTATTATTCTCTCGGGAGGAGCTCGTTAAGCATGAGCGCTCTCGCAAAGAAGAAATCTCCAGCAGACTCGATCGTCTCGTATTTTTTTGAACGGTAGTTTTTCAGGAAGAAAATTGAGCTGTAGTTTAGCTTATACAGATACGTCTTAAACGTACGTTCATCTTGAAGCACGAAGCGGTCTTTTAATGCGATGACCTTATCTATGCGATACACAATCGTCTCTTTCGTCTCGCGAGTGGTAGGAAGGGCATCGACGCTGGTACCTGTTGCAAGGAGCGTTGCCTGTTCGTCTGCGGTGAGAGGAACGTGGCTCGTAATTACCTTTGCAAGCCGAGGATAGTGATTGTCGCTAAGCACCTGCTTAATCTCGTGGATGAAACCTTTTACCGGTGTTCCGAAATCCCACTCAAAGGAATAGCTGGTACCGGAGTTTTCGTGGATGACTTTTACCTCTCTATCCGAGACAATAAAGGAAAGTAAAATTGGAGCCTTCTGAGCAAAGTTCGCAAAGCGATCCTTGAACTCAGAGATGTATTTAGCAGAGTCTGTTTTTGTCAGCAACATTCGGAAGCTCCTCTACTATGCGGAAACAGTATCTGCTGCGTTCGGGTCTTTTTCTGCAGCGAAATGCTCTTCGAGAATCTCGAGCATGGTGAAGTAGTCTTCATCATCTGTCGAAACCTTACCCGTCTTAAAATTCTTGAATGCGGTATAGGCATTCTTCATTGTCTTTTTCGCAATCTCGTTAGACGTAGCGAATCCATCCAGCAACGACGCAGCTGCTTTTTTAATTGCATCCGCTTGCTTTGTGAGATCCGACGCTGCGGATTCCTGTACGAAAGCCTCTTCAAATAAATCCAAAAGCTCACTCTTCGAAAGAATCATTTTAACCACCTTTTCTTGTTCTTAAGTTAGTGGCGTTATTCGCTGGAGCCATTTTCTGCGAATAATCTCATCCAGACTGAGGTGAGCTTTATTGACCATATCGCCAACATCCTTCAACGGGATACCCCGATACTCTGCAGGCACTTTTAATATAGATGCGGATACTTGAGGATTCTTCCTCAGCGTCTCTACCGTTTTCTTTCCGGCGTCGTCATTATCTGGGATGTAAACCACTTCCTTGAACTTGCTTAGCAAATAAATCTGACGAGAGGTAAGAGCAGCACCAAACACAGACGTGCTATTTTTGAAAGCAGGATGCATTCTCAATAACGCTAGATCCATCAAGCCTTCAACTACATACAGCCTTTCGTCAAGCTTGAGAGAGTCTAATTCGAAGAGCGTATTTACGGATGAATCCTTTGGATACAGCACTTTTGGCTTCGCCAAACCGGTAACGTCTCTACCTTCTAAGCTGATCATCTTTCCTTTTTCATAAACAGGAATCAGCAGGCGATTTACAAAGTGAACGTGATTCGCATATGCGTCTTCTGCGTACCGGAATTTGAATGCATCGGCTATCTCAAAGCTGATGCCTCTTTGTCGGAGGTAAGATATCACATCTCTCGAGGCTCGATATGGAAGCACGTTGCCAGAAAGCGATATCTGAATCTCTCTGTCCAGTGTCTCAAAGCTCTGCTCAGAGACCGGTGCACGTTGCGTTTGCGAGAATGCGGAGAATTCGTCATATCGAATATTGAGAGTCTTATAAACGCTTTCTCCAACCACTTCTTTGAAGAGCTTCTCGATGCTACCGCCTCGCTGACAGCTGAAGCAGCGAAATACGCCGGCATCGACGTTAATGCTGAGCGATGGAGTCTTATCGACGTGAAACGGACAATGCGTGGGTATGTTTCCTCCGGATTCCAGAGAACGAGTTACCTTCAAACCCATGTATGTTATTGCTGCTTTCGTCAAATCAGCTCGAGAAGTTACCATACAATTATTATAAACGACTTTTGAAACTAATTGAACATAGAGCAGAGCTCGAATCTACGCTTGTTTCTAACTCTGTTAGTTTCTTACTCAGTTAGACTGTATATAATAAAAAGACATATATATATAAGAAATAATATTAGGCTTGCAGCCAGCTCGCTAAAAGAGGATGAATATGAACGACTCGCTTGGGTTCCATTTTGCATTGTTGTTTCAGTCCGACACGGCACGGAATAGAGTCAAAGTGTGGCTAGATGGAGAAGCAAACTACAGCTTTTTTAAGCCTGAAGAGCTCATCAATTTGATGCACGAGGAAGGTAAACCTACGCTTCGACGAGCGCTGATGGATTCGTCATTCTTCCTTTGGGATGTTGACGGCAATAAACTATCTCGCGTAAGCTTCAAGGAGGATCCTGAAAGCCTTAGGAAGGTGATTACTGAGCATCTACCTCCGCCAGATGAAGCAGCCACCGCTGCAAGCATCCCCGAACGCTATTTCCGTAGCACCGTAGGCTTGGGAGAATCTAACGTTCAAATCTCAGTGTAGGTAGTTTATATTAGCAAGTATGGCAAGCAACAACTTCAGTTTCGGTAATATTAACGTCGCTTCTAAAAAGCAGGTTCTGAATTTACAGACGGTCTCGGACATCGTTTTGCTAGATAAAAGCAATGCACAGCCGTCTACTCCGTTTCCGGTAATAATTCTCTCTGATGAGATTTACAACAGGGTGCAGCTCGCAAGCATTCGGTTGTTTCTGGAATCATCCGGTCTCACGTCTTACAAGATAGTTGCGGCTCTAAATTGCGTGATGACAAAAGAGCTAATCAAGGAAGATCAGAAATCTGGCTTGATTGATTTCTATCGATGCAACTCGTCAATTTTCTGGAAAGAGGTTCCTGCGAACGCGGTCATCATAACCGTAGGATCGGCGCTGTATGCTGTGACGAAAGCAGACGACATTTATCCTAACGACACTCAGCAATTCATCTGGGGAAAATCTCATTTCTGGTATTCTCGCAATCAAAGCGAAGACGGAAACTGGATCTATCCGATCGAAAGCTTTCAGGCGATATTCCAATATGGATTTACTGCTGGTGCAATGGATTCTTATAAGACGAGTCTCGCACGTTTCCAGATCAAAGCGATTCGCAGCTTGAAGAATACATGTGCACCAATCTCACCAGCTATCGAGAAGGTGTTTGTAGACAGCACAGAAGGCTTCGACGCATTCTATGAAGAGAACAAGCACCGCCGGAATGAAATTCTGTGCTACGACTTAGAAACCAGCGGATTCGATTTCTGGCAGGATCGCATCGGATGCATCCAGCTAAGCTTTGACGGTAAGAAAGGATATTACATTCCCTGGAAATTCGTCAACAAGCGTAAGCTCGGAGCGTTGCTTCAAAATAATAAACAGCTCGGTGCGAATCTACGATTCGACGTTCGGTTCCTTTGGTGGAACGGTATCTCGCAAGCTCGCGTAGACGAAGACGTTGTGGTGCTCGGTCACACGATGGACGAAACACGCTCTAACTCTCTAAAATCGCTTGCGTATTATTACACGACGTACGGTGGATATGATGAAGAGCTTGAAGAATACAAACGCAAAGTTCATATCGACAATTATTTGGATATTCCGGAACCGATTCTCAGAGAATACGCTGTCCTCGATGCGATAGTCACCTGGCAGGTTTTTGACAATATGCTTCGTCATCTGCGAGAAGTAGATGCGAAGCATCCTAATGAGAAGGGAACCAAATACACGGTAGAAGATTATTACCGTCAGAAGCGAATCCCTTCCGTAAATCTCTTTTTGAAGCTTGAGTATCGAGGTGTCGTTGTCGACACAGATAAGCTCGCAGCAGCAAGAACCAATATTCAGAATCGCATCAACGATCAGCAATTCGCACTTGCGAATCTTTTTGGAGTGCCGAAGGATTTTGATTTTGCATCACCTGCTGAGCTCGGAAAACTTCTCGCAAAGAAAGGCTGGGAAAACCTCGACGAGGTAAAACGACATCCTGCACCTGGTGAAGAGATGAAATTTGGTACTGCAGACTACGCTCTGGAAAAATGGGCACAGACTCATCCTGAGGCAAAGATCCTTCAGGATTTCCGAAGCAGTCGAGTTATGCTGAATACTTTCATCGGCGACAAAAAAGAAACGAAAGGATGGAGCCAGTATCTCGTTCGGCATGAGAATGGGGAAGCTCTCATGCATCCAAGCTGGGGCGCGATGGGAACGGAATCGGGACGAACTCGCTGCTCAGCTCCTAATATGATGAATGTGCCAACACACGGGCAATTCGCAGCAGAGATTAAAGCTTGTCTTGGGGTTCCGAGCGATGACGAGTATTACATGGTGACGATTGACTACTCAGGTTTGCAGCTTCGACTCGCAGCAGCTGATAGTCAGGATCCTACGATGTGCAAGGTCTTTAACAGCAAGAATGCTGACATTCACTCTCAAACAGCGTATGGTATTTTCATCAAAGGCAAGAGGTGGAAGACGGAAACGATTAAGGTAAAGCAGAATGGAAAGGAATATGTCTTCCTCGGCGGACAGATGGTTAACACCGTCAACCGAGGAGAAATATTTGCAACCGAGCTTGTCGAATCTGACGAGCTCGTTATTTAGCCATGCTTCCTGCAGCGTACGGGCTATTTACAGTCTGAATCAAATCTGTCGTGTAGGTGATCACAGCTGTGGTCGCCTTCGCGATGTCATCGACGTCTCTATAAACGTGCTGAGCAGCATTCTTCACCTGGCTCTCTACCGTGTCTAGTTGTTTTTCAAGCTCTTGAACAATCCCTGAAAGCCTGAGCATGTCTGCTGTATCGCCCTGCATCTCTTCCGGAGAGTAGGTAGAAATCTTGCTTACGATGCCAGGAAAGCCAGCTAATGGAAGATGACCCTCTCCAGCTGTTTCATATTTTTCAATCAACTCTATATACTGAATCCGAGCTTCGATAAAATCATCTGTAACTTCAGCATACGCATCTGCAGACTGCTTAAGAATGTCCATGTCCTTTGCTAAACGAGCCTTCGTTGCATCTCTCGCAGTTTTTGCAGATGCAAGGAATTTCCTAGCTCTGTCGTTTGCGTCAATGGTGATCATTATATGTTTCCTCCGGGAATGTGAATCGGGAAGCTCCCGACGAAGTCTTCAGCAGCAGGTCCATCGCTTTTGGACACCTTCGCTCGCGGGTCCTCCCGCTGATATTTGACGTTTTTGTTAGGTATTGCAGGCGCGTTTCCCACTAATTCTATACATAAATCAGTATCGTTTCCCAGCGCGACAAGCGCTATATCGACATCTGTTTCAAAAGTTTCTGGAAGATCAGCATCTAATTCTTTAAGAAAGAGGCTTATATTGTTGTCAGCAGGCATTGTCTTTCCGTCCTTTTATGGCGAGAGATTTCATACGTAGTTAGTGGAGGTTAGAATGGAAGTAACGGTTTACAGCACAACAGGCTGCAATATGTGTAAGATGTTCAAGGATCGGCTCACAAGAGCAGGTATTCCTTTCGACGTTGTAGACGACAATGACGTCGCGATTGCTCTCGGTAACAGAGCTGGCATTCTATCTGCCCCCGTGGTCGAAGTGGACGGGGAACTTCTTAATGCGCAAAGTGCTGCTAAGAAACTAGGATTGGTGTGATAAGATATTTCCCCGCTGAAGTCGTTATAGGATTGTCGGAAATGATTGTCGGAAATTCCCGGACAAATCAGCCTCTGCGTTCCGCTTGCTGGATGCGGAGGACATTGCCCCGGATGTCACAGTCCTTGGTATCAAGACCCAACAGGAGGAGAGCATCTGACGTTCTTAAAATATCAAGAGATGCTTGATGCTTACAGGGGCAAAGCAACCTGCATCTGCTTCATGGGAGCCGGCGGACTTCCTCTAGAACTGGTCACAGCCCTTCGACTCGCCAAGGACGCTGGATATAAAACAGCTCTCTATCACGGCGGCGACAAGCTTAGCGCAGTAGATCCTGCGACCATTGAACAGCTTGATTATATCAAAGTTGGGTCTTACAAAGCAGAGTTCGGCGGACTGGAAAGCAAGACAACGAATCAGGTATTATACAAAAAAGATGGCAACAAGTACGAAGACATAACGCATGAATTTTGGAGGAACAGGATTTG
>JFJP01038439.1_pt1 | contig 17251 bp, 17 predicted proteins | sample 431651 | NCBI WGS metagenome assembly JFJP01 (sample SAMN02602958, study PRJNA72255) | Microbial mat metagenome, whole genome shotgun sequencing project. | biome: fresh water; feature: sink hole; material: water; isolation source: purple microbial (photo- and chemosynthetic) mats found in... | reverse complement strand
GTAAACGGTAAAAAAGCCATCGTTTTCTTCACATCATTAGCATACGAAAAATAGTTCTCAGCAGCTTCATTTTTGTGCATGCTTTTATCTTTCTTGGCTTGTAGTTTAATCAATTCAGGAACTATCAATCGCAACGGCAAACGTTTGTCAATATTGAAAATCCAATTGGTTGATACTATCGAATTTTTTCTATTTACATCGGCAATGGTATCTTTTCCTACCACTTTAAAGAATATATAAATTGGAGAATGTTCTTGCACATCAGCAACAATAGTTCTGTCGGCTTTTGAAAGTTCAATTTCTTTTTTCCCTTCACAAGAAAATAAGGTTAAAGCGATTACAAGTGCTATATATTTTTTCATTTTAATGATTTATTTGATTGTATAATTTGACACATTCTACAGCTTCTTTCACATCGTGAACACGCAAAATTTTGGCTCCTTTTAATAACGCTATTGTGTTCAATGAAGTAGTTCCGTTTAAAGCAAATTCTGCTGTTGTATCCAACGTTTTGTATATCATTGATTTTCTTGAAATTCCCGCAAGTAATGGTATTTCTAACATTTGAAACAATTCTAATTTACTTAAAACTTCAAAATTTTGTTCCAATGTTTTTGCAAATCCAAATCCTGGGTCAATGATTAAATCGCTTATTCCTAAACTTCTTGCTTTTGCTACTCTTTCAGAAAAATAAAATATCATTTCTTTGATAATATTTTCATAATTAGTCATTTTTTGCATGGTTTGTGGTGTTCCTTTCATGTGCATCATGATGTAGGGAACGCGAAGGTTTGCGATAGTCTGAAGCATTTCTTCATCCAAATTTCCTGCCGAAATATCATTAATTAAAGCAGCACCATTTTCGACAGTTTCTTTAGCTACTTTGCTTCTGAAAGTATCAATTGAAATAATAACTTCTGGAAACTCTTTAACAACCATTTGAACAACAGGAAGTACTCGTTGCAATTCCACTTCCTCAGAAACAAACTCAGCACTTGGCTTGCTAGAATAGCCTCCAATATCGATAAAAGTTGCGCCTTCTAAAAGCATTTTTTCTACTTGCAGCAAAATTGATTTTTCATCTATATGCTTTCCGCCATCATAAAAAGAATTGGGCGTAACATTAAGAATCCCCATCACTTTGGGAGTAGCTAAATCGATAAGTGTTCCTTTACAGTTAATCGTCATTGTACTTTGTACTTCAATTTGAATTCTTTACTTTTGACCCGAGACCGCTTTGATACGAATCGTAAGTAATAAAAAATATTTATACAAAGATACCATTAATGAATAATACTTCACAAGAATACGACAAAGTAATTGGCATTTGCCGAGATTTATTTAGCAAAAAAATGACTGATTACGGAAGTGCATGGCGCATTTTACGTTTGCCCTCATTAACCGATCAAATCTTTATAAAAGCACAACGCATAAGAAGTCTTCAAGAAAACGAAGTTAGAAAAGTAGACGAAGATGAAACCGGAGAGTTTATTGGTATCATCAATTATTGCATTATGGCTCTGATTCAACTGGAATTAGGAGTTGTAGATCAACCCGATTTGAATACCGAACAAGCTGTAACATTATACGACGAAAAAATTGCTTTAACCAAACAATTGATGGAAGACAAAAACCATGATTATGGCGAAGCGTGGCGAGAAATGCGCGTAAGTTCATTGACCGATTTGATTCTACAAAAATTACTTCGTGTCAAACAAATTGAAGATAACAAAGGAAGAACATTGGTTTCTGAAGGTATTGATGCCAATTATCAAGACATGATTAATTACTCGGTTTTTGCATTGATTTTAATGAAATACGGACAATAACATATCGTTAACAACTTACAATTAAAAGCCTTTTTACCTTTGTAAAAACATATTTTATGAAATCGCCATTAACACGAGTTTGCGTAAGCAAACACCAATGAAAATAGCGATACATATGCACCAAAAAACAAATAATATTTACATATGAAAACAAAAAAATTATACATAGCTTGGACTATAAGAATTTTAGTTTCACTATTATTCATTGTTTCTGCGGTTGCCAAAATGTATCCTTCACCTTATTTTGCTATATCAACTTTTGAAGTAAAACAGCTTTATACATTAGGTTTTTCTGAGCATGTTGCGCCTTATTTTTCAAGAACTCTTATTGGAATCGAATTGGCAATGGGTTTTTTATTGTTGCAAAACCATTGGTTAAAACGTTTTATTGTACCCATAACTATGTTACTTTTAGCCGTTTTTGTTGGACATTTAACCTATGTTACTTTTTTAAGCGGTGGAGATTCTGGTAATTGTGGTTGCTTTGGTGAATTGATTCCGATGACACCTATTGAAGCCATTATCAAAAATATAGTAGCTATCGGATTACTTGGATACTTATATTATATTCTTCCAAAAGAAACTTCAAAACACAATTTTTGGATTTTAACCACAGTGCTTTTTGCTACTATTTTAGGAATTTACATGGTAGCACCTATTCAACCTGTTGCCACTGCACTTCCTTTTTCTGAAACTGAAGAACTTGCTGATGGTTTTGGTAATTCTATTCCAACAATAGATTCAGTAACCCTAAATCTTGAAAATTCTTTAGAAAAAGAAAAATTAACTACTGAAGTTAAAAAAGATACCGCTAAAAAAGTAGAAGTTCAAAACTTGAACGAACCTAAAAAAGTAAAATCAGGAAATGCTTCACTTTTTCCGAGTATAGATAAAGGTAAAAAATTACTTTGTTATTTTGTTCCGGGTTGTGATCATTGTAGAGATGCTGCAAAAGAACTAACAGAAATGAGAAAAAAAGATGCTAGCTTACCGCCACTTTCTATCATTTTCATGAATGAAGAAGCCGATTTAATTCCTGCTTTTTTCAAAGAAGCTGGGGCTACTTATCCCTACAAAATCATCGAAATCATTCCGTTTTGGAATACTCTTGGAAGTGGTAAAGATACTCCTGGTGTAAAATATCTTTGGAATGGAAACGAAATAAAATACTATTGGGGTATAACTGATGATAAATTTGTTGGTGAAGATTTAAAAAAATATTTGAACTTATCTTATGAAGAGTTAAAGAAAACACATCCTAAATTATAAACTTATAATTAATTGAAAATGAAACAAATAATCGTAATAGCAGTACTAATAATGACTTCAATATCTTGTGGCAATGCTCAAAAAAAAGAATTTACTAAAGAAGCGCTTAAAGGTAAACTAACGAATACTGAGTCTAAAGAAATTACTTTCAAGGAAATATTAAAAAAACATAAAGGTAAAACAATTGTCATTGAATTTTGGGCTTCATGGTGCAGCGATTGTGTAAAAGCGATGCCAAAAGTAAAAGAGATGCAAGCCAATAATCCGAACGTAGTTTACATTTTCATTTCATTGGATAAAACTTTTGATAAATGGAAAGTTGGAATAGAAAAACACGAATTAGCAGGAAATCACTACTGGGTGAATGACGAAAAAGGTATGAAAGGTACTTTTGGAAAATCAGTTGATTTAGATTGGATTCCGAGATACATGATTATAAATAAAAAAGGACAGATTGAATTATATCGTGCTATTGAAACTGACTTTGAAAAAATTAACGCTACTTTAAAAACATTAGAATAATGAGAAAAAAAATCGTTGCTGGCAATTGGAAAATGAACAAAAATGCCGAAGAAACTGAAGATTTATTAAATGAACTTATTGATAAACTACCACACGATATAGATGCACAAATTATTGTTGCTCCAACATTTGTAAATCTAGCATCAGCTTCTGATCATTTAGAATTTACAAATATTGTAGTAGCTGCTCAAAATATGCATCAAGCAGAAAATGGTGCATATACTGGAGAAATTTCGGCAGATATGCTGCAAAGTATTGGAGTGAATACTGTCATTTTAGGTCACTCTGAAAGAAGAGCCTATTTTAATGAAACCGATTCTCAATTGGCTTACAAAGTTGATACGGCATTAAAACACAACATGACAGTAATTTTTTGCTTTGGTGAAGAGTTAAAAGACCGTCAAGACAATCAGCATTTTAATATTGTTGAAAATCAATTACGTGATGGTTTATTTCATATTAGTAATGAATCTTGGGAAAATATCATCTTAGCTTACGAACCTGTTTGGGCTATTGGAACTGGTGAAACAGCTTCGCCTGAACAAGCTCAAGAAATGCACGAATTCATTAGAGAGACTATTCGCAAGCGTTTTGGAAGCGATATCGCTGAAGAAGTTTCTATTCTTTATGGTGGAAGTGTAAAACCAGATAATGCAAAAGAAATTTTTGGTAAACCAGATGTTGATGGTGGATTAATTGGTGGTGCTGCTCTAAAAGCAGCCGATTTTGTTGGAATTGTAAACGGATTAAGATAATTAAAAGCTAAAATTGTATAAATCCTCAATTGTAAATTATGCAATTGAGGATTTTTTTTATCACTTAGTAACAAATTCTGACATTCATCGTCTTACTAAAAAACCAAACAACAATTATTGTGGAAACGATTCTAAGTATAAAAAACCTTCATAAACGTTATGGCAAATTACAAGCTGTTAAAAACGTTTCATTAGAAATTCAAAAAGGAAATGTCTATGGCATTCTAGGACCAAACGGAAGCGGAAAATCTACCACTCTAGGAATTGTATTGAATGTGGTCAATAAAACCTCAGGGGATTATTCTTGGTTTGGAGGGACGATGCAAACACATGAAGCTTTGAAAAAAGTTGGTGCCATCATTGAACGTCCAAATTTCTATCCTTATATGACGGCAAAAGAAAACTTAGAATTGGTTTGCAAAATAAAAGGCATCAATTACAACAAGGTACAAGAAAAACTTGAAGTTGTTGGTTTATATGACAGAAAAGACAGCAAGTTCAACACTTTTTCCCTTGGAATGAAACAGCGTTTGGCTATAGCATCAGCTTTACTTAACGATCCTGAAATTCTTATATTAGACGAGCCAACCAATGGTTTAGATCCGCAAGGAATTCATCAAATTAGAGATATTATAAGATTAATTGCTTCACAAGGAACTACAATTTTATTGGCTTCTCATCTATTGGACGAAGTAGAAAAAGTATGTTCGCATGTATTGGTTTTAAGAAAAGGAGAAATTCTTTACTCTGGAACTGTAGAAGGAATGTCTACCAATAATGGTTTTATCGAACTTCAAGCCAATGACAATAAAGCATTGATTGATGCACTTCAAAATCATCCAAATATTACTAAAATTGAGGAAGAAGAAGGTAAAGTATTGGTTTATTCAAATGCCACTATTGATTCATCAGAACTGAATAAATTTTTGGTTGAAAAATCAATTTACCTAAACCATTTAGCTAAACGCAAAAACAGTTTAGAAGCACAATTCCTTCAATTAACCGGCAAATAACCTACTAAAATGAAACGATTACTCTCAATAGAATTACAAAAAATCTGGAAAAATAAAGCAAGTAGAGTGTTGACTATTGCTTATTTTGCATTACTTTCTTCAATAGCACTTATTGCATCAATCAATTTTGATATTGGTCCTCTGCATTTTGACATTTCTGAAATGGGAATCTTTAATTTCCCATATATATGGCACTTTAATACCTATTTTGCAAGTTGGTTCAAGTTATTCCTTGCTGTGATTATTGTATCTATGATGGCAAATGAATATAGTTATGGCACTTTAAAACAAAACTTAATTGACGGAATGAGTAAAAAGGAGTTTGTACTTTCAAAATTTTTTACAGTAATTTTATTTGCATTAGTTTCTACTTTTTTCGTTTTTGTAATGAGTTTAATTCTAGGATATTCTTTTTCATCCTACAAAGAAATTGGTATTGTTTTTTCTGAACTAGATTATCTATTGGCATTTTTCGTAGAATTAATTGGTTTTTTTACAATCTGCTTGTTCTTAGGTGTTTTGATAAAAAAATCTGCATTTGCACTAGGCTTTCTTTTAGTATGGAAAATATTTGAAGGAATTTGTTATTTACTAATGAAATGGTTGTTTTTTGATACTTGGGATAAAGCTTACAATGCTTTAGGCTATTTTCCAATGCAGTCCATTTCAAATTTACTAGCAGATCCTTCGAGAAGATTATCAATAATTAAAAATGCAGGTAACCAAGCTGGTTTTGATATGAATTATGATTATTCTGTTCATTACACATCAATAGTGATAGTTCTTGTTTGGACAGCCATTTTTATTTCATCCTCCTATTACCTTTTAAAAAGAAGAGATTTATAGCACATCGACGAATGTTAAAAAATATAAGTTCATTAGAATAACTCTAATTTATTTGCTATTTTTATCAAATGAAAAAGAGCGTTTTATTCTATATACTAACTGTTTTATTATCAGCTAATTGCTTTTCGCAGTTCAGTAAAACGCATTACATTCCGCCATTATCTCACACAGATTCTGTGGAGCCACTGAATCAATATTTGTACATTTCTAGTCCAAGTTTGGTTCCAATCAATTTTCAAATTCAAGAAATTGGTGGTACAACAATTAACGGTACTGTAAGTAGAGACACTCCCTTTGTATATTCAATTGGTTCAGGAACAGACACGCAACTACTTACAAATGAAGTTGATGTAAGTGCTGTGAAAAACAACAAAGGTTTCATTGTTCAAGCACAAGATTTAATTTATGTAACTGTAAGGTTAACTGCACAAAGTAATCTTCACGCCGGTGGATTGGTTGCCAAAGGAAGTGCAGCATTGGGAACCAACTTTAGAATTGGAGCCTTCATAAATACTGGAGCACCAACTTCAACAGAAAACTACTTCACTTTTGCTTCTATATTAGCAACAGAAAATAATACTACTATTGCATTTGATGATATTAAAATTGGCGTTACATTACTTAATAATACTGCTGCCGGAAATACACCTGCAAACATTACTCTTAATGCAGGTGATAGTTATGTAATTGCTGTAAAAGGACCCTCAGATCCGAATAGAGATGGTTTAATTGGAATGCTCATAAATTCTAATAAACCCATTGCAGTAAATTGTGGTTCTTTTGCAGGAAGTAATGGTTCTACAAGTAATCTCGATTTAGGTTTCGACCAAATTGTTTCTGCTGAAAGAACAGGCCAAGAATACATTTTTATCAAAGGTTCTGGAGTTGATGTAACCGAAAGACCTTTAATAGTTGCTCACGAAGACAATACCGAAGTATTCACCAACGGAATCAATTTACCCATTGCTACCTTAAATGCTGGAGAATATTTAGCCCTAGACGGATCTCAATTTTCTGCCAATGGTAATTTGTATGTCAATACTTCTAAGAATGTTTTTGCCTATCAAGGCATTGGTGGAACTGCAAGTCAAGCCAATCAAAACATGCACTTTTTACCTCCGCTAAGTTGTCAAACTCCAAAAACCATTAATAATATTCCTTTTATTAATGAAGTTGGAAATCAATCAAATTTCACTGGAACGGTTTGTTTAGTAACAAAAGCTGGTGCCACTTTAAATTTTATAATTAATGGAACTAGTTACACCTTAACAAGTTTACCAGGAGGTATAAATGTAAATGGACCATTTGCAGTAACAGGTAATGTTGATTATGTAACCTATACTTTTGACGGACTAAACGGTAATGTATCTGTATTCTCTTCTGAACAAGTATATTTGTCATATTATGGTTCGAGTGGTGCTGCAACCTATGGCGGATTTTACTCTGGGTTTACTTTTAGACCCGAAGTAGTTTTTCAACCTGTGGCCGGAAGTAATTCTAATTGTATTCCAAACGTAAATTTGGATATTAGCTCTCTAAGTGGTTTTGACGTATTTCAATGGTATTTTAATGGCAATCCAATTGCTGGAGCAACAACAAGTTCTTATACTCCTCTTCAACCAGGCTATTATAAAGTAAAAGCAACATTAACCGAATGTAGTATTGATTTGTTTTCTGATGAAATTCCAGTAAGTACTTGCGCAACAAACTCAGACAATGATAATTCCAATGATGACATCGACCAAGATTATGATGGCGATGGAATTACAAATTGTAACGAATCGTTTGGAAATCAAAATGTTACCTTAGCAAATCCTCTTGCAGGAACAGTAACCGTAGGAACTTATTCAAATACTTTTACAGGTGCAATTACAACTTCTGCAACCGCAAGTGCAACACCTTTTATTGGCAATGCTGATGGTAGTTTTGTAACAGAAATTCCACCCGGAAAAACCAACACCGTTAAATACCAACTAACTTTTCCTCAACCTATATCACTCGCAATTGAATATGTTGCAACGGCAAATGCAACTGATTTATTAGATGCTAATGCTGAATTTATTATCAATTCGCCAATAAATAAAACAATAACCGTTTTAAATCCAACAAATCAATTATTAATTGATACCAACTACGATGGAATTTTTGAAACCGGTGTTACTGAATATTCTTCTTTCGAAATTCGATTTAGAGTAAACAGTACAACACCATTAGCTGCAGGCACTGGAACATTCCGATTCATGACCAGTCAATCAACTTCTATTAGTATTTCTCATAGAAATTTATCGGATGCTCTACCTAACAAATCAACATTCAAAATCATAGCTACTTGTGTCCCAAAAGACTATGATGGTGATGGCGTTTTCGATCAATTTGATTATGATAGTGATAACGATGGTATTCCTGATTATATTGAAGTACAAGGTGCTTCTTTTGTTGCAACCTCCAACATTGATGCCAATAATGACGGAATAGATGATGCTTATAACACTGGATTAACACCTGTTGATTTTGATAATGATGGCATAGTAGATTATCTTGATTTAGATACTGACAATGATGGAATTTATGATTTAAACGAATCGGGATATGCTTTAACCGATGCCAATTCTAATGGTGTAATTGATGGTGCCAATTTTGGCATCAATGGCTGGTTAGATACTTTAGAAACCACTCCTGATAGCGGAATTATTGCAAATAGCATTGCAAATACTGATAGTGATTCTCTAAATAATTACCTAGATTTAGATAGTGATAGTGATGGTTGTGATGATGTAATTGAAGCAGGCTATACCGATGGAAACAATGATGGAATTTTAGGAGCTACAACTCCTCCAACAGTAAATCCAAACAATGGTGTTGTAACTAGTGGAAGCGGTTATGTTAACCCAAATTCTAATTTTTTCACACCAGCACCAATTGTAATTACAACACAACCAGTCAATCAATTTTCATGTGAATTACAAGGTACAACATTTACATTAACAACATCAACACAAATAACTACATATCAATGGCAAGTATCATCAGATAATGGTTTGACTTGGACAAATATTGTAAATAACGTCAATTATGCCGGAGCAACAACTGATGTTTTAGCCGTAAATAACATTATAATGGCAATGGCTGGCTATAAATATAGAGTAATATTAAATAGAATAGGAAACTCATGCGGACTGATTTCTGGCGATGCTTCTTTATCAATTTATGCTTTACCAGTAGTGGTTTCGCCATTATCATTAATTCAATGTGATGATAATACCGATGGTATTTCTACTTTTAATTTAAATGAAAAAAATCCATTTTTCTCCACCAATTTCGCTAGCGAAACGTTTACTTTTTTCACCAATCAAACTGCTGCTCAAACCAATGATACCGCATTTTTAATTTCAAATCCTATTGCATTTACAACTGCAAATACCTCTGTTTGGGTGAGAGTTCAGAATGCAAATAACTGTTTCAATATTGCGCGATTAGACTTGATTGTTGCAACACCACAGTTACCTGCTAGTTTTATCATTCCAAATCAAGTAAAATGTGATGATTATATTGATGCAACTAACAATGAATATGATGGAATTGCAACATTTCCGCTAACACAAATTTACAATAACACCATTGCCCAATTACCAATTCCAACTTCAGACTACACGGTTAAATTTTATAAAAATCAAGCCGATTTTAATGCTGAAAATGATAGTAATGGTAATTCATTAGCCATAACAAATATTTCAAATTATAGAAATATTGGCTATCCCAACCAACAAACTATTTGGGTGCGTGTTGATAGTAATATCAATAACGGATGTTATGGCTTTAAAACATTTAACTTAATTGTCGAACCAACTCCAGTATTTAATACTGTAGGCGTAAACAATGTAATACGCCATTGTGATGACAACCATGATGGGATTTACGGATTTGATACTTCTACTCTTGAAAATGATATTCTTCAAGGGCAAACAAATATTGATGTAACTTACTATGACAATTTAGGAGTTCCATTGGCTATGACAAATCCTTTTTTAGTAAATACAACGCAAACTATTACTGTAAGATTAACAAACAATCCTTCTTTGGCAACAGATGGTCCGTGTTATTTCGAAAAAACTATTCAGTTTATAGTTGACGATTTACCACAAATTTTTCCATTGTCACCAAATCAATTGACATTTTGTGATGATGAAACCGATCCTGCTGACCAAGATGGTTTATTCGATTTTGATACAACAAGCATACTTCCAACAATTTTGCAGGGGCAAACAGGTTTTGACATTACTTTTACACTACAAGACGGAACCGTTTTAACAAGTTTACCACCAACATTCACCACAGGAACTCAAAATATAACTTTAACGTTAACAAATCCGACAAACCCAAGTTGCCCGGTTTCTACAATTTTAAATTTTATAGTAAACCCAACTCCTAGTATTGATTTAAATCAAAATGGTTGGGCTAATCAACTTGTTTGCACAAATCTACCAACTTTTACTGTAACACTAGATGCTGGAATTACTGATGGAACTCCAATTAGCGCTTATACTTATCAATGGTATTTAGAAGGAAACCTTTTGAGTGGAGAAACAAATTACACTATAACTGTTAATACCGGCGGAACCTACACGGTAGTAGTAACAAACTCTTTTGGCTGCCCAAAAACCAGAACAATTGAAGTGACCACTTCAGTAATTGCTACAATTGATGATATCAATATTATTGATTTATCCGAAAATAATTCTGTGGAGGTAATTGTTACTGGAAATGGCGATTATGTTTACAGTATTCAAGAACCTTATGGTCCTTATCAAGATTCGAATATTTTTACCAATGTACCCATGGGATTCCATACGGTTTATGTAAAAGATTTGAATGGATGCGGAATTACTGAACAATTAATTTCTGTACTTGGAGTTCCTCAATATTTCACTCCAAATGGTGATGGATACAACGACACCTGGAATGTTAAAGGAGCAAATGAACAATTTTATGCTAACTCAATTATTCACATTTATGATCGATATGGAAAATTAGTAAAACAAATAGCAGCTATTGGTCAAGGTTGGGATGGAACTTTTAATGGTAATTTAGCACCATCTGATGATTACTGGTATAACATTACTTTTGATGATGGGAGAAATGTAAAAGGGCATTTTAGTTTAAAAAGATAGCTTTATATCAGTGGTTTTACAAATAAATTTATTGTTGTACAATAAAATTCACCTATTTTGAACACATAATTGTACTCAATAGATTTACCATCGGCATTAACCATTTTAAAATCACAATTGGTATAATTTTTAGATAGATTTTTTAGTAAAAGATCTTTGCTTAGCTGGGCGACAAAACTATTTTAGGGAAAAATATAGCAAAAAAGAACAAGTTTATTGGACTACTTTATACTAAATGGCTTTATATAACCATTTGGTATAAAACAAAAAAAAACACCAACTATTTACAAATAATAGTTGATGTATTATACTAAATTTTGTAAAAATTTACTCGTTATGTAAAAACGATTGTCTGTTCAAAAGTGTTTCTTCGCTTTCCACATGATTGTCATCAGGAATACAACAATCCACAGGGCAAACTGCAGCACATTGTGGCTCCTCATGAAAACCTTTACATTCAGTGCATTTACCTGGAACAATGTAATAAACATCATCAGAAATTGGTGTCTGTGCAGCATCGGCATCTACTTCAGTACCGTCTGGAAGTATTACTTTTCCTCTTAACTTCGTTCCGTCTTTGTATCTCCAATCATCTGCACCTTCATAGATTGCAGTATTTGGACATTCTGGTTCGCATGCTCCACAATTGATACATTCGTCTGTTATTATAATTGCCATCTTTAAATTTTAGATATTAAATATTTAGATATTAGATTTAAAAATCTTCAATCCTAAATGATTTGTTTAATTTTGCACAAAATTACAATCAAAACCATTCAAAAACAAGTTACAAATGTTACAAAAAGAAAAAATTAACGCTTTTGTAGAATTAGGAAAGTTTTTAAGCCAATTTTCGTTCAATAATAACAGCAAAAATGAAGCTGTTCTAAATAATGAATTGTTCTATAATGATTTTATAAATTTAATTGAATTATCACAATCACATAATGGTTGGTTTACACCTGAACAAGTTTATTTTGCTATAAGCTCTTGGGCAAAAACTTTAACAGAAGAAAATTTAGATAAATGGTTATCAAATTACGATTTGTCACACGTTGAAACAAAAACAGTTGGGTTAATCCTTGCCGGAAACATCCCTCTAGTTGGGTTTCATGACTTTTTATCAGTAGTAATTTCTGGACATAATGTTTTGGTTAAAACATCTTCTAACGATCAAAAATTATTGCCCTTCCTTGCTAAGTATATGATTTCTATAAATTCTGAATTAGAAAATTACATTAAATTTACAGATTCAAAATTAGAAAATTTTGATGCTGTAATTGCAACTGGCAGTAATAATACCGCAAGATATTTTGAATTTTATTTCAAAGACAAGCCAAGTATTATTCGAAAAAACAGAAATTCGGTTGCTATTTTAACAGGAAATGAATCGCATGAAGATTTAGTAAATTTAGGCGAAGATATTTTTAGATATTTTGGTTTAGGTTGTCGCAATGTTTCAAAACTTTTTGTTCCAAAAGAGTACAATTTTGAAAACTTCTTCAAAGCCATTTATGAATACAGGGAGGTGATTTTTTACGAAAAATATTCTAATAATTACGATTATAACAAAGCTGTTTTCTTAATGAGTAATTTCAAACTATTGGATAATGAATTTCTAACTATCAAAGAAGATACAAGTTACTCCTCACCTATTTCGTCTGTTTTTTATGAATATTATGATGACTTGAATGAAATAAAATCACGTTTAAAAAACGATGCTGACCAAATTCAATGCATTGTTTCTAAAGATGCAATAAAAAATTCAATCCTTTTTGGGCAAACACAAAAACCAAATCTTTGGGATTATGCAGATAACATAGATACTTTAGCATTTCTTCAACAAATTTGATTGCATTTTTATCAAAATTTGTTATAAACTATAACGATTTCGTTAATAACAAGAACTGATTATTGTCAAATTCTAACCGCTTTTTCGTAAGCTATTTACGAAATTTGCACCTTAAAATTTTACCCATTTTCAGAAGATAGAAATTCTGAAATAAATTCAGAATAAAATGAAAAAACACAATTACAGCGCCGGGCCATGTATTCTTCCTCAAGAAGTTTTTAAAAAATCGGCGCAAGCCATTTTAGATTTCAACAACTCAGGATTGTCAATTTTAGAAATTTCGCACCGAAGCAAAGATTTTGTTGCTGTAATGGACGAAGCTAGAGCTTTAGCATTAGAACTACTAGGACTAGAGGGAAAAGGCTATCAAGCTTTATTTTTAGCTGGTGGAGCTAGCTTAGAATTCTTGATGGTTCCTTATAATTTAATGAAAACGGATGGAAAAGCAGCCTATTTAGATACCGGAACGTGGGCAAGTAATGCCATTAAAGAAGCTAAACATTTTGGAGAAACTTTAATCGTAGGTTCCTCTAAAGAGCAAAATTATAATCACATTCCAAAAAGTTATGCCATTCCAGAAGATGCATCCTATTTTCATTGTACTAGCAACAACACTATTTTTGGAACACAAATGAAATCGTTTCCAACAACAAATGTTCCTGTGGTTTGTGATATGAGTTCAGATATTTTTTCAAGAACTTTAGATTTTTCAACATTTGATTTGATTTATGCTGGAGCTCAAAAAAATATGGGTCCAGCTGGAGCAACATTAGTAGTTGTAAAAGAAGAAATATTGGGGAAATCTGGCAGAACTATTCCAAGTATGTTGGATTATGAAAAACATATTAAAGCAGAAAGTATGTACAATACGCCACCAGTTTTTCCTGTTTATGCGTCATTATTAACGTTACAATGGTTGAAAAATTTAGGCGGAATTGCGGCAATTGAAAAAATCAACGAAGCTAAAGCCAATTTATTATATACTGAAATCGACAGAAACCCTCTATTTAAAGGAACTGCTGCCGTTGAAGACAGAAGTATCATGAACGCTACTTTTTTATTAAATGATGAAAACCACGCTCCTATTTTTGACAAAATGTGGAAAGAAGCAGGAATTTCTGGATTGCCTGGACATCGCTCTGTGGGTGGTTATCGTGCATCAATGTACAATGCTTTGCCATTAGAAAGTGTACAAGTTTTGGTAGATGTAATGAGGGATTTATCCGAAAAAGTGTAAATCAAAAATGAATGATTTGAATATTATTTCATTGATATTTTTATCAATTGCAATTGGAAGTCAACATGAACCAATTAAGTTCAATGAAATTTCTATGATTGCCGACGGAATTAATCATTCTGTTCCAAATGAAAAAGAAATCAATCAATCAATCAATATCTTATTTATTAAAAATTGACTTAATAAATAAAAATGCGAAAAGATATCTATTATCAGAAAAAGGAAAATTATTATATACAAAAAGTCAAAATGATAATAATAATTTACTTTCTATTTGGAAAAATTTAGAAAGTCAAATTTAAAAATCAAATAAATGGATTTCAATTTCAAAGAAGATTATATTTTAGAAAATGATGTAGTCCGTTTGCAACCATTACAAGCTTCTGATTATGAAAAATTAGTTGCATTTTCTATAAACGAACCCGATCTTTGGAGTTTCAATGCAAATCCACCAGATTCGACAGAAAATTTGAAGATTTACATTGAAAAAGCATTATTGCAAAAGGAAAAATTAATTGAATATCCATTCATTGTTTTTGACAAGGTAAACCAAAAATATGCTGGATGTACAAGATTTTATGCAATAAACATTGAATTTAAATTTTTAGAAATAGGTTACACTTGGTACGGAAAAGAGTTTCAAGGAACCAAATTAAATAAAAACTGTAAGTACTTACTTTTAGAGTTCGCATTTGAAAAAATAAAAATGGAGCGAGTTGCATTTGCTGCAAATAGTAAAAACGAAAGAAGTATAAATGCAATGAAAAGCATAGGTTGTGTTGTTGAAGGCATCTCGAGAAATATAAGTACTGATGCGTTTGGAAACAGAATTGATGCTATTAGATTAAGCATAATAAAAAATGAATGGTTTGATTCAGTCAAACAGAATTTAAAAAATAAATTATAAATGAGTTTTAAATTTTAAACTCATAAACCTTTAAACTCATAAACTCAAATTATGAAAGTATTAGCTAACGACGGAATTTCAAAAAGCGGAATCAAAGCTTTAGAAAAAGGTGGATTTGAAGTAATTACTACCAAAGTAGCTCAGGAACAAGTTGCCAATTTTATCAATTCAAATAATGTTGATGTCATTTTAGTAAGAAGCGCAACTAAAGTTCGCAAAGACATTATTGATGCTTGTCCAAACCTAAAAATCATAGGTCGTGGTGGCGTTGGAATGGATAATATTGATGTAGAATATGCACGAAGTAAAGGATTACATGTAATCAACACACCAGCATCTTCATCAGAAAGTGTGGCTGAATTGGTTTTTGCGCACTTATTTACTGGTGTTCGTTTCTTGCACGATTCAAACAGAAATATGCCTCTAGAAGGTGATACAAATTTTGAAGGTTTGAAAAAAGCTTACGCAAATGGTATTGAACTTCGTGGAAAAACTTTAGGAATTATAGGTTTTGGTAGAATTGGTCAAGCGGTTGCAAAAATGGCTCTCGGACTTGGAATGAAAGTAATTGCGGCAGATAAGTTTTTAAGCAATGCTGAAATCAGAGTTGATTTTTACACCGGTCAATTCATTAATGTAGATATTATTACAGAACCGCTTGAAGATTTATTCAAACATTCTGATTTTATTACACTTCACGTTCCTGCGCAAGAAGGTTATGTTATTGATGCTGATGAAATTGCACAAATGAAAGACAATGTTGGAATTGTAAATTGCGCTCGTGGTGGTGTAATTAATGAAGTCGCTTTAATAGAAGCTTTAGAAAGCGATAAAGTTCTTTTTGCAGGATTAGACGTTTTTGAAAAAGAACCAACACCAGAAATTCAAATTTTGATGCATCCTAGAATTTCATTAACACCACATATTGGTGCTGCAACTTTAGAGGCACAAGATAGAATTGGAACAGAATTAGCTGAACAAATTATTGGTTTATTAAAGAAATAAACTACAGTTAAAAAAGTATCCTAATTTGAAGTAAAATTTAGATTTGGTTTTTTTTATAGAATAATTTTGACGTTTTAAATATTTGATTTTAAACTTTTATACCTTTGTTAAAACAAAAAACTATGTTTGAACAACTTACAGAATTAGTAAAACAATATGGTGGTGATGCAGTAATAAACAATCCTGCAGTGCCAAATGAACATAATGAAGCCGTAATGGAAGAAGCTGGAGGTTCAATCCTTACCGGTTTAAAAGATATGGTTACCACTGGAAATGTTGGCGATTTAGCAGGATTACTTTCTAGGAAAACTCCAGTAGATAGTAACAATCCAGTAGTTCAAGAATTAATTGGAAAAGTAACAGGGAATCTTGGAGAAAAATTCGGTTTGTCTTCAGAAGCTGCTGGAAGTGTAGCTGGTGGTTTAATCCCTCAAATACTAGGTGGATTGATCAATAAGGCAAAAGATCCAAACCAACCAGTATTTAATATTTCAGATTTAATCAGCTCCATTTCAGGTGGAAATGATGGTGGATTAATGGAGGCTGTTTCTAAATATGGTGGACAATTTGGTTTAGACCAAGATGGTGACGGACAAGTTGGAATGAGTGACGCAATTGCTGCTGTTACAAAAAAATCCGGTGGACTTGGAGGTTTGTTAGGAAAACTTTTTGGAAGAAAATAATTTTCAATACCTATAATTATAGAAACACTTTAACTGAGTTAAGGTGTTTTTTTTGTTAAAACAATTTTAAATTAAATCATAATAGATTGAATTTTAGTAACTTTATAAAAAATAATTCAGTGAAAAATCTAATTTACATTTTTACTTTACTTCTTTTTATAATTG
>JFJP01014033.1_pt1 | contig 17253 bp, 12 predicted proteins | sample 431651 | NCBI WGS metagenome assembly JFJP01 (sample SAMN02602958, study PRJNA72255) | Microbial mat metagenome, whole genome shotgun sequencing project. | biome: fresh water; feature: sink hole; material: water; isolation source: purple microbial (photo- and chemosynthetic) mats found in... | reverse complement strand
GCTTTTAATAATATTGATGATATTGTCGCCTTACCCGAAGTTCAAGGGGTTGCCATTTCCACACCTCCTTTTTTACATTTTGAAATGGCTAAAAAAGCCCTGAATGCCGGAAAACATCTGTTATTAGAAAAACCCACAACCTTAACAGTTCAAGAAGCAAAATATCTCTATCAACTTGCCAAATCTAAAGACTGTATTACTAGCATCAATTTTGAATTTCGTTTTATTCCCGCGTGGCAACATTTTGCCCAACTGTTAGCTGAAAATTATGTAGGTGAAAAAAGATTAATTAAAATTGATTGGTTAGTTTCCAGCCGTGCTGATCAGAATCGACCTTGGAATTGGTATGCACAAAAAGACCAAGGAGGCGGGATATTAGGCGCAATTGGTTCCCATAGTTTTGATTATATTTCCTGGTTATTTGGTTCAATTAAACGCCTCTGTGGACAACTGAATACTTCTATTTCCTGGCGTCCAGATCCCTGATATTTGCACCCTAATTTTAGAACTAAATGATGGCACTCCCTGTCAAGTTTGTTTGAGTTCTGTCACCTACCAAGGACGGGGACATTGGGTAGAAGTTTATGGTAGTGAAGGGACGTTAATTTTAGGTAGTGATAATCAACAGGATTATGTGCATGGATTTCGATTATGGGGAAGTCAAAAGGGGCAACCTTTAACCGAAATTTCTATTCCTAAAGAATTAGAATTTCCCCGCATTTATCCCGATGGTCGGATTGCACCTTTGCTGCGAGTTATTGATGAATGGATTAGCGGAATTGCACAGGGAAAAAGTTTAACACCTTCCCTACAAGAAGGGGTTTATTCTCAACTATTAATGGACTTAACCCAGGAATCCAATGCCACCGGAACTTGGGTGAATATACCAGATTTTGAACCCTTTCTAATTACTGAGTAAAATTAACATAAAAACCCGCTTTTTTGAAGCCATACCCTCGCGATTTTTTATAACATTAGGATTGGTGACAGCAGAAAGAAAACTCTCTCAACATAAATTCTGATCTTGTCACCCATCCTACCGGATTGTTCCCCAAAACCTGAGACTATTTTAATTAATCCAGTTTAAATACTTCGCAGTGTACTGTTCACAAAACATCATTTGTGGTATTATGGGCTTGTGACTGATATGACAGCGTTTACTCAGTGTAGATAGCTATAAAAGACCAGCAGAACAAGCCTATTTGCAGTTCTTACCACTTCTAAGCAAGCTAGTTTCATCTTAATCAGTTCGCATTAGAAGCAACACTTTCCAACAGATTCATCCATTCAAACAATGCTAAAACACCGGATTTAGTGAACAGGGTGCTGGATTTATTGCGGGTTTAATCTCACCAATTCTTGAGTTCAATACTATTGAGGTAACAATCATGAAAACCTTACAAATCAATGTCTTAGTTGTCAAAAACTTGCTCAACAGTGTCGGTAATTCTTACGCCTTCATCGGATTAAGTTATGTGGTCAGTTTATTTTTAATTTTATTTGGATTTTTTGGTGTTGCGGCTTCCCAATCCCATCAAGTTTCTGTAAAATCCATGCAATCTTATCATTCATCCTCACAGAACTTTTAACAATAAGATTGCGCGAGTTTAATTCTTAACCTCAAATCAAATTGTTGTTGCGATGCGGCACTCTAGGTAGGGGTTAATAATTATTACCATCTACTTAATTTATGACATCCTAACTCGGGGTTGGGTTTCCCGACTCAACCCCAGCTATGGGATGGTAAAATAAAAAACTGTGTTGATTTTAATTAGGAAAAACATTCAATGAATATTCGCATTGGCAATGGTTATGATATTCATAAATTAGTCACCGGACGGGCGTTAATTTTAGGAGGAATTAAAATTGACCATGAATTAGGTCTATTAGGACATAGTGATGCCGATGTTTTAACCCATGCCATTATGGATGCAATGTTAGGAGCTTTAAGCTTAGGAGATATTGGGCATTACTTCCCGCCAACGGATCAAAAATGGGCCGGGGCTGATAGTTTAATCCTGTTAAAACAGGTGAATCAACTAATATTAGATCGAGGTTGGAAAATCGGAAATATTGACTCTGTAATTGTCGCAGAACGTCCTAAATTAAAACCCCATATTAGCGCAATCTGCGATCGCCTTGCCACCACCTTAAACCTAAATTCCGATCAAATTGGAGTCAAAGCCACCACCAATGAAAAATTAGGCCCCGTGGGTCGAGAAGAAGGAATTGCCGCTTATGCCGTGACTTTATTAGAAAAGATCAATTAAAATTTCTGGGAATATTTATTAGGGGGATAGAATAATATTAAATAATTTCCTTAATTTTATAACCCCCCCTGTAGAGACTAGCCATGCTTAGTTTCTACAGGGGAAAATTGATCACCTAAAAATTAGATTTGTGTTGGATTAAACTCATAAATTCCTGGCGAGTTTTAGGATCTTCTGAGAATACACCGCGCATCGCACTTGTCGCTGTCCAAGATCCAGGTTTTTGTACACCACGCATCACCATACACATATGAGTTGCTTCAATTACAACGGCAACTCCTTGGGGTTTTAATAGTCCTTGAAGTGCATCAGCAATTTGTGCTGTCAACCGTTCCTGAACTTGTAAACGTCGTCCATACATTTCGCAAATTCTGGCAATTTTAGACAAACCAATTACTTTGCCATTAGGAATATAAGCAACATGGGCACGACCGATGATTGGCAAGATATGATGTTCGCAAGAACTGAAAATATCAATATCCCGAACTAATACCATTTCGTCAGTATTTTCGGTGAATACTGCCCCATTTAGAAGTTCATCTAAAGATTGATTATAGCCTTGAGTTAAGAACTTCAACGCTTTGACAACTCGCTTCGGCGTATCCAGTAATCCTTCGCGATCTGGGTTTTCTCCTAAACCTAGTAATAACGTTCTTACAGCTTGGATCATTTCAGCTTCAGAAACTACTGGTTCTCCTTGAGTTTTGACAGAAATGCTAGAGTCTATCAGTGGAAATTTAAGTTCTGAAGTCATGGTTATTTTCGTGAAAACAGACGATCACATCTGATTGAATACGATAATCATTCTCATTATGCCCCAAAAGCTTCCTGAAGCGCAAGTCCTAGCCCACAAAAATTTTTACTTACAGGTACTTACAGGACTTATGCGCGATCGCCGATCAACAAATCCTCGTGGAACTAATAGCGATCGCAAATAAAATCCCATCAAATAATTTCAATTAAAAGGCTAATCAAATTCCCCTAAATCGTCACTTTTTCCTCAACAGCTAACTGTAGCCGACTTTGCAAATCTGGCATAGTTAACATACCGATATCTCCCTGTTTCCTTGTCCGCACACTCAAAGATTGTTCTGCTACTTCTTTTTTTCCTACCACAATCACAACCGGAATTTTCTCTAATTCTGCATTGCGAATTTGCTTACCCAAACGTTCGGAACTGCAATCGATCTCAACTCTAAATCCGGCTTTCTTTAAGGAATCAGCAACAGACTTAGCATATTCTGTTTGGTCATTACTAACAGGCAAAATTCGCACCTGTATAGGTGCTAACCACAGAGGAAAATCCCCGGCATAGTTTTCGATCAAAATTCCAAAGAAACGCTCTAGGGAACCAAATATCGCCCGGTGAATCATAATTGGTCGCTGTCTGGTTCCGTCAGCGGCGACATATTGCATATCAAACCTTTCAGGTAAATTAAAATCTACCTGAATAGTAGAACATTGCCACAATCTGCTGATCGCATCTTCAATCTTAATATCAATCTTCGGCCCATAAAAAGCGCCCCCACCCTCATCTGTAACATAATCCCAACCTTTAGCATCCAAAGCTTCAATTAAAGCTGCTGTCGCCAAATCCCAAACCTGATCAGTTCCCACAGACTTAGGGGGACGAGTGGACAAATTCACCTCATAATTCTTAAAGCCAAAGTCCGATAAAATTTGCTCTGTTAGATTCAAAACTCCCAGAATTTCATCAGCAATTTGGTCTGGCAAACAGAAAATATGAGCATCATCTTGAGTAAATCCGCGAACCCGCATCAAACCGTGCAAAACTCCCGATCGCTCGTAACGGTAAACAGTCCCTAATTCCGCCCATCTCAGGGGCAATTCTCGATAAGAATGGAGTTCATGCTTATAAGTCAAAACGTGAAACGGGCAGTTCATCGGCTTAATTTGATAAGCCTGTTGTTCAACATCCATCGAGTCGAACATATTCTCTTTATAGAAGTCAAAGTGACCTGATGTTTTCCAGAGATCGAGATTTGCTAAATGCGGTGTATAAAGCAGTTCATAGCCAGAATTTAAGTGAGCTTTTCTCCAATAATCCTCAATCACATAGCGAATTGCTGCTCCACGAGGATGCCAGAATACTAAACCGCCGCCAGCATCTTCTTGAATACTAAATAGTTTTAACTCTTGACCTATTTGACGGTGATCGCGCAATTTGGCTGCTGCTTTTTGCTCCAAATAAGCTTGCAATTGTTCCGGTGTTTCCCAAGCAGTACCGTAGATGCGTTGCAACATTGGTTTCTTTTCATCGCCGCGCCAATAAGCTCCAGCTACACTTTCTAAAGCCAAAGCATCGGGATTGATTTCCCCTGTAAAGTTAAGGTGCGGCCCCGCACATAAATCCCACCAATATTTGCTCGGAGGCAGGGTAATTGGCTCAATTAAAGAAGGTTCTGAATTTATCGGATCATCTGACAATTTTCCCGCATCGGGACTGCCAATAAAGTAACGAGTAATTGTCTCCCCTTCTGGGATGCTGTTGAGAATTTCTAGTTTGTAAGGTTCCCCTAATTGTGCTATTTCATCCCTAATTTGTTCGCGCTCTACAACTTCGCAAATTACGGGCAGATTAGCTTGAATAATCCGCCGCATTTCTGCCTCAATTTTGCTCAAATCTTCGGGAGTAAATGGTTGTTTTCTATCAAAGTCGTAGTAAAATCCGTTATCTGTAGTTGGCCCGATCGTCACTTTTGTCTCTGGAAACAGAGTTTGCACTGCCATTGCCAAAATGTGAGCAGTGGTGTGGCGAAGGCGCTGCAAGGCTTGGGGGTTTTTGGGGATCTGGCTGAGAGCGGGTTGTGACTGGGCTGGCGATGTGACCATAAATTTTAGCATTGATAATCATTATCATTTTAACACGATCGGGAAATACTTACAGGACTGATAATTGAAAGCCCTTTTTTGCTCCATAATGCACTGTCTTAAATTGAACGCGATCGCACTCAGGATTATATAAAGTGTAGGTTGCAACTCCGGGTTTGCGACCAACATTCTAGTACCCACGAATCTTTTACCCCCCCCAGCCCCCCTTTCAAGGGGGGTTGGGGGGGCTGGGGGAAACTAGAACTGTGCAGTAGAACCCGATAGATTCAGTTGTCAAGGTGAGCGCGTTTTGCCTAAAGGCGACTAGGTTTTTAGACAGGTTATTTACCTTTCCTGTTATCGGAAATAGTAGCACGATCAAATGTCAATAGACAACCCACCAATATAAAGCCGTCCTAGAGGGACGGGGTTTTAAACCCATTTTCTTGATAAAAAGAAATAAGAAATACATAATACAAATAGTCGTTAAAATTAAAGTAGAGACTTTGCATGGAACGCCTGTACAGGAAGAAAACTTAGCCTCGCCCTTACATTTTTTTTCAAAAATGATTTAAGATTGCTATAGCAATCAGCTAGTTTTTGTCAGATGATTCTATTCAAAACACATTGGTTCCAAAAGACTTTATTAATCCTATTAGCAGTGGTTCTGAGCGCCTGTAGTGCCGTTCAATCGCAAATTCCGTCTCGGTTGGTGGTTCCGACTCCTAGCGGCCCAGCCACCTTTAATCCGCCCTTGAGTCAATCTGCTTATACCGTATTTGGTTATCTTTATGACCCGTTAATTCAAGAAGACCCCGTGACTGGGGAATTAATTCCTAAATCGGGGTTAGCTGAATCTTGGGAAATTTCTGAGGATAAACAAAAAATAATCATTACTTTAAAAGATGGTTTGAAGTGGTCAGATGGAAAACCATTCACCGTTGATGATATTATTTTTACCTATAATGATATTTATTTAAACGATAAAATTCCCACCAGTTTGAAAGATATTTTAAGGGTAGGAAAAAGTCGCAGCTTTCCCACCGTCAAAAAATTAGATCATCGTCGGGTTGAGTTTGCAGTTTCTGAACCATTTGCTCCCTTTTTACAATATGTAGCCGGATTAACTATTTTACCCGCCCATATTTTAAAAGATTCAATTACCCAAACCGATAGTGAGGGAAACCCCAAATTTTTAACTACTTGGGGAACTGATACCAACCCCCAGGATATTGTCGGAAATGGTCAATATCGGATCAAAAGTTATACTCCTTATCAACGAGTAATTTTAGAAAGAAATCCCTATTATTGGCGCAAAGATGACCAAGGAAATCCCCAACCCTATATTGAACAAATTGTTTGGCAAATTATTGAAAGTACCGATACTCAATTATTAGATTTTCGTTCCGGTTCTTTAGACACTTTACCAATTCAACCGGAGGCATTTCCGTTATTAAAACCAGAAGAAAAACGAGGCAAATATACGGTTTATAATTCCGGGCCAGATATGGGAACTGTGTTTATGGCTTTTAATCTGAATCGAGGAAAAAATGCCCAGGGAAAACCATTTGTTGATCCGATTAAGTCTAAATGGTTTAATAATAAAGCCTTTCGACAGGCGATTTATTATGCCATTAATCGGGAGGCGATGAAAAATAATTTTTATTTGGGATTAGGAAAACTTCAACATTCTCCGATTCCGGTACAAAGCCCATTTTATTTGTCGCCAGAAGCAGGATTAAAAACCTATCTGCACAATCCCGAAAAAGCCAGAAAAATGCTAATTGATGCCGGATTTAAGTATAATAATCAAGGACAATTACTCGATAGTGACGGTAATATTGTTCGCTTTACCCTATTAACCAGTGCGGGAAAAAAAATTCGTGAACAAATGGCAACCCAAATTAACCAAGATCTGGGTAAAATTGGGATTCAAGTTGATTTATTATTTCTCAGTTTTAATACCCTAGTAGAACGCCTTTCTAGTTCCCGGAATTGGGATGCTTATTTAGGGGGATTCAGTGGAGGAGGAATTGAACCCCATGGCGGTTATAATATTTGGTCAGTACAGGGAAGGTTACACACCTTTAATCAAGGGCCACAACCAGGAGAGACTGGAATTAAAGATTGGCAAGTTTCTGATTGGGAAAAACAAGTGGATGATTTATTTGTCAAAGCCTCCCAGGAATTTGATCCCAAAAAACGCAAAGAAATTTATGGAAAAGCACAAGAAATTATTGCCGAAGAACTGCCCCTATTATATATGGTAAATCCTCTTGCCTTTGAAGCCATCAGAGATCGGGTTGAAGGCATTAAATATACACCATTAGGGGGAGGATTTTGGAATCTGTATGAACTCAAAATTGCTGAATAATCTGTTTAAATTTAGATGAATCCTGAAGCCTTACAACAGTTACTCGAATCCGTTGCATCCGGTCAAATTACCCCGACTGATGCTTTAGATAAAATCAAATATTTTGATTTTGAAACCGTAGGAGATTTTGCCCGAATTGACCATCATCGCAAATTGAGAACCGGATTTCCAGAAGTAATTTGGGGATTGAATAAAACCCCGGAACAAATTATTAAGATTATCGAGGTAATGCGTCAGCAGAATTCGGTAGTTATGGCGACTCGAATTGAACCCAATATTTATCAACAATTGCAAGCCCAAATCCCCGATTTAAAGTATTATGAAACAGCTAAAATTTGTGCGATTCAACCTGATCCAATTCCCGAAGCTAATTCTAAGGGAATAATCACGATTTTAACCGCCGGAACTGCCGATTTACCCGTTGCCGAAGAAGCTGCCATCACCGCTATCTTATCTGGTTTTGAGGTAAAACGGTTATGGGATGTAGGAGTTGCCGGAATTCATCGTTTACTTAGTAGTTGGCAGTTAATTGCCGATGCAGATGTGTTAATTGTAGTTGCTGGAATGGAAGGAGCCTTACCCAGTGTGGTCGCAGGTTTAGCCGATTGTCCGGTAATTGCTGTGCCTACCAGTGTCGGTTATGGAGCTAGTTTTAACGGGTTAGCACCCCTATTAACGATGTTGAATTCCTGCGCCACCGGGGTAGGAGTGGTAAATATTGATAATGGGTTTGGGGCGGCAATTTTAGCTTGCCAAATTTTAAGATTAGGAGAACGCTTAAAACGCAGAATTGATCCTTAAGCAAGGGTTCCCAAAACCCAAAACCCATTACCCATTCCCTATTCCCTATTCCCCATTCCCCATTCCCTATTCCCTATTCCCTATCGGTTTTTGTAAAAACAAACGTCGAGGCTGTCCTAAAAATCCCGAATCCCAACCGGAATCAATCTCGATTAATCTATAACCCATTTTATAATATAGACCTCGGGCTTGGTGATTATTTTCTAAGACATGAAGATAAATATTAGAAAATCCCCACTGATGGGCTGTTTGTTCACAAGTTGCGAGTAATTTTTGGGCAATTCCTCGCTTTCGATATTGGGAATGAACGGCTAAATTAGAAATATACAAATAGCGAGAGGTTAAGGATAATTGCCAAGGATAACGCGATCGCAAACCGATTTCTATTGTTCCTAAAATATATTCTTGAGAACACCCAACTTCTGAAACTACAGCCGATAAACACAAATATTGATCAGAATTTACCAACAAACGATAGCGTAAATCGTCATAAATTCCCCAGCGTAAAATCGGATAAATCCAGCCTAAAATCCCTTCGCGGGAATGAAAACTATCGGCTAAAACATCCGTTAATCCGGTTACGTCCTCAAAGGTAGCTGGCCGAATTTGTAAACCAGAAAAATCTACAGAATTCTCCTTTGGTGGAAGATTTTTCTGTCCATTCAGGTTTTCCCATCCAGTCCCCTTGAAGCAACCTAAGAAGAATGTGTTAGAACTCGAAGTAGAAAACAATTGATTCACAGTTTCTTGATAGAGCAATATTAATCCAGATCAGCTTTTTTTGGGTAATCGTTGCAGATCTGTAATTTCTGAGGGAATAATGGAATTCCGCGCCTAGAAGTATAAAGGTACAATGATATTGTGCATCAATACCCTGATTGTGGTTTAACCCTGATCAGATAGGGGCTCCGAGTTAACACCAAATTTGTAGATAATACAGATAATCGTCCCCTACAGCCCTTGCAGCAGGAGTCCGGTGCATGAATTCCCAGAAAAAATCTAAGCCGACGATCTTGGTTGTCGATGATGAACCCGATAACCTAGATCTGCTGTATCGCACCTTTCATCGGGAATACCAGGTGTTGCGAGCAGAAGGCGGGCCAGAGGCGCTAGACATTTTAGCGTCACAGTCTGACGTGGCTGTGATTATTTCTGATCAAAGAATGCCCCAAATGAGCGGGACAGAATTCTTGAGTTTAACGGCGGCCCAATATCCCGATATTATTAGAATTATCCTCACAGGTTATACCGACGTCGAAGATTTAGTCGAAGCGATTAACTCAGGTAAAGTTTTTAAATATGTTACTAAACCTTGGGACGCCGACGAACTCAAAGCCATCGTTAAACAGGCTTTAGAAACCCATATCGTTCTCAAATCGCGTACCGAAGAACTACGGCGCGCCCTACAACAAGAATCCCTCCTCTACGCCGTTACTAATACTATTCGCTCCGCCCCTAACTACAGGGAAATGCTCCAACGCATCGTAGAAACGGTGGGTCAAATGTTTGAAGTCCGTTATTGCCTGCTCCGGCCGTTTCAAGACGGGCAAATGGTGGATGAATGGTTTATGTATCAGTCAGGACGAGAGGTTCTGGAAACCCCCGATAGTCAAAAGCCTTCCACAAATCTGCAATTATTAGTCTGGGAAACCAGCGATGTCGAAGTGATCCAAGATGTCGATACCGATGAACGGGTATTATCGGTAACTGAACGTCAACAAGCATACAGTCAAACTCAAATTCGGTCGAGTTTAGTTGTACCCCTATTCTACAAACTGGATTTAATGGCGGTTTTAGCCCTACATCACGCCACCGAACCCCATATTTGGCTCGACCATGAAGTCCAGTTAGTGATTACGGTTTCCGACCAAGCTGCTCTGGCCCTATCCCAAGCCCGGGCCTATGAACAGGTGCGAGAACTGGCTAAACGGGAAGCCCTAGTGAATACGATTACCTCGGCCATTCGTTCTAGTCTTGATCCGCGCACAATTTTTGGCGCCATTACCCAACAACTGGGAGAAGCCCTACAAGTGGATGGTTGCGCCTTATCCCTCTGGACAAGAGATGATGAATATGTCCAGTGCGTGGGATTATATGATGCGGCTCGCCAGGCTTCGATGGTTAGTGATGAATGGTCATCAGAGGTAACAGCCCCTAAGCCCTCCCTTGAAAAGTTACCTCAGTCAGCCGTTCCCATTCGTGAAAATCCCGTATTACAAAAACTTTTACGCACCCGCCAACCCGTTGTCATTGACGACTTAGACCTGCAACCGGAATGTAAGATTGCCGAATTACCCCTACGTTCTACTTCTAAAGCCTTAATTTTGGTTCCTTTACAGTCCGATGGCCAGATTATTGGTAGTATTTCCCTCCGACAAAATAATCGGACTCGCAAATGGCAAGAGTCGGAAATTAATTTAGTCCAGGTAGTGGCTATACAAGCCGCTTTAGCGGTACAACAGGCACGTTTATATCAAAAAACTCGACAACAGGCGGAAAGACTGTTAGAAGCCGACCGGGTGAAAACGGAATTTTTCCAGAATATTTCCCATGAGTTTCGTACACCTTTAACTTTAATGATTGGGCCCTTAGAATCGGCAGTTAATCAACAGCAAGATTTACCCCAAGAACAAACAAAAATTGCTTTAAGAAATTCTAGGCGACTATTGCGGTTAGTCAATCAATTATTGGATTTACAACGATTTGATGCCGGACGAATGCAGCCGAGTTTTCGTCCCTGTGATTTGATTGCTTTTTGTCATAGTACCGTTGAGTCATTTCAACTCTATTGTCAGAAGAAAGAAATTCACCTAGAAACAGATTTAAACCATTCTCCGTTGTTGTATTTAGATTTAGAACGGTTTGATAAAGTTCTCTATAATTTACTTTCTAATGCCATGAAGTTTACCCCGGCTGGAGGAACTATTACCCTGAGAGTTGAACCCCTGGGAAATCATTGTCGTTTGCAGGTTACGGATACTGGAATTGGGATTAAACCAGAACAAATTCCCTATTTATTTGAACGGTTTCGGCAAGCGGAAGGGTCAGCAAATCGTTCCTATGAAGGATCGGGTTTAGGGTTAGCTTTAGTTAAGGAATTAGTGGAACTACACAAAGGACAAATTTCTGTGGAATCGGTTTATGGTAGAGGTACAACTTTTAGCGTTTGGTTACAGCAGGGAACTTCCCATTTACCCGGGGAGCAAGTATTAGAAATTCAGGCTGAGTTAAATTCTAGTCGGGCTTCGGTGGAATTTTCAGATATTGATGTGGATGTGACCAATGAGAATAATTCTGATGGAGTTGAAGCTGGTCAAGAGAATATAATTTTAAATGAGAATATCTCCTCTACTAATTTAGTTTTAGTGGTAGATGATAACCCGGATTTAAGGCGCTATGTCTCAAAAATTCTGCGTCAGTCTGGATATAATGTTGTTGTCGGTTGTAACGGCGTAGAAGGGTTTGAAATTGCCCAAAAATATCGCCCAGAAGTGATTATTACGGATTTAATGATGCCTTTAGTATCGGGGTTAGATTTAATTCGCCTAATTCGCAATCACCCCGAATTGAAGGGAACCCCGATGATTTTATTAACTGCTAAAGCCGATGAAGATACCCGTTTAGAAGGGGTGGAACGGGGGGCTGATGCCTATTTATCTAAACCATTTAATGATCGGGAATTGTTGGCAGAAGTGAAAAACTTACAGTCTTTAAAAGAGAATGAGAGACGAGTAGCTGAATTGAATAGATATTTAACTGAGTCAGTATTAAAACGTTTTTTACCTGAAACAATGGTGAAAAAAGCCGCAGCCGGGGAATTATCCTTAGATTTGAGTCCCGAACCCCGGTTAATTACGATTTTATTTAGTGATATTGTCGGATTTACTCAAATGTCGAATCAGTTACAATCCCAGGGCATTGCAGTGGTGTTAAATGAGTATTTAGCCGAGATGACCCGGGTAATCTTTGCCAATCGTGGCACAGTAGATAAGTTTGTCGGGGATGCGGTAATGGCATTATATGGCGCACCAGAGGAGTTATCAGCCGAAAAACAGGTAAAACAAGCGGTGAATTCGGCGCGGCAAATGTTGCGATCGCTTGATAAATTAAATCAACACTGGCGAGAACAGGGAATTATCGGAGAAAATGGGGTTCAACCCGTGCGTTTCCGGTGCGGAATTCATATCGGGACGGCCGTTGTCGGGATGTTCGGATCTCAGGAACGCTCCGATTATACCGCCATTGGCCCGGCGGTAAATATGGCAGCCAGGTTACAAGAAGTTGCCCATCCCAATAGTATTTTAGTCTCTACAGAAGTAGCTAACTATCTCCCTTCAGAGGAAATTTTAAACCAAGAATTCCATAAATTAAAAGGCATTGGGGACGAAGTATTAACCTTTATGGTCAATCCCGAACTCCCCCTTAATTAATCGTAGTGAGTCCTTTAGGACTGGTGATATTGTAGTGAGTCCTTTAGGACTCTGAGGCGTGAACGCCTCACTACAAGCAACCTGAAAAATCCTTCTGAGTTAGAGGACTGTTGCAAATGTTGGGGAGAAGGATTATTAGGTATTGGAATAATAATTCGATCACACAGGGAAGTTTTCAAGCGGAAGTCTACCTTTTCAGTTATCCCTTCGAGTAAAGTTTTACTCCCCTGTAACGGTGTTTTCCGAAATGAGTTTGATTTGCATAAATTTGATCCTCCAATCTACACGCTCACGTCTGATTATTTTAACCACAAATACACAAAAAAGTCCCGTAGGGTGCTCCATCGCAGCGCACGCACCATCCGTAGGGGCGGGTTCGACAAAATCTTTCAAATCTCACAAACAATCTTTCTAAACCCGCCCCACCCCACCAACAAAATCTTTCAAATCTCACAAACAATCTTTCTAAACCCGCCCCACTCACCGATATTTTAGGTTAATAAAAAAATGGGATTTGTGCAGTTTACGTTTATTAATACAAGACGGGGCGGGTTTATCAAGATTAATGATCATCATAAAAATTGACTCGAACCCGCCCCTACGTTCAACTTGATTTTTCTAATAATTTATGGTATGACTTCAATAAATTTAAAGATCAATTTGAGTGCAGTTTACGTTTATTCATCTCAACAAGACGGGGTGGGTTTATCAAGATTAATGACCATCATAAAAATTGACTCGAACCCGCCCCTACGTTCAACTTGATTTTTCTAATAATTTATGGTATGACTTCAATAAATTTAAAGATCAATTCGAGCTTATTTAATAATTTGGTAATTTTGATCTGTCATCTAGGGTGAGCAATGCCCACCCTAATCCTACATTAACCTAGAGATTAATGTCCAATACCAACATATTGGAAACCGGCGGCTTCTAATTGTTTTCGGTCTAAGAAATTGCGTCCATCAATCATAAATGCCGAGTGCATTCGTTTCGCCATTTTCGCATAATCAAGGTTTTGGAATTGCGCCCAGTCGGTAATTAAAACTAACGCATCACAACCATCTGCTAACAATTCAGGATCAGTTTCAACGATGACACCTGTTAACCCATGACGCATTCCACTTTGGGAAATAATCGGATCATAAGCTTTAACTTTTGCCCCTAAACGGTTCAATTCTTGGATAATATCTAAAGCCGGAGCATCGCGTAAATCGTCCGTATCGGCTTTAAAAGTTAACCCCAATAATCCCACAGTTTTGCCTTTGAGAATTTTCAGAACTTGTTGTAATTTGTCAATGGCAATAGTGCGCTGACGGTTATTAACTTCCACCGCCGATTTTAATAATTGGGCATCATAATTATAGTCATCGGCGGTATGAATTAAAGCCGAAACATCTTTAGGGAAACAGGAACCCCCCCAACCAATTCCAGCTTGTAAAAACTTATTCCCAATCCGAGAATCTAAGCCAATTCCTAGAGCTACTTGTGTCACATCAGCACCGACGCGATCGCAAATATTAGCAATTTCGTTAATAAAGCTAATTTTAGTTGCTAAGAACGAGTTAGCAGCATATTTAATCATTTCCGCCGAACTCAGATCCGTTAACACAATTGGAACTGGGGGTAAAGATGGATGATCAGAATATTTCCTCGATACTAAAGGTTCATACAATTCCTGCATCACTGAGAGTGCTTTTTTGTTGTTGCTTCCTAACACAATCCGATCGGGATTAAAGGTGTCATAAACCGCCGAACCTTCGCGTAAAAATTCGGGGTTACTAACAACATCAAATTCGACTGCAATGGGTGTTCCTGCTAACCCTTTTTCTTTTTGCTGTTCTGAAACACCCTCCAAAACAATCATCCGCACCCAGTCACCGGAACCGATGGGTACAGTGGATTTATTCACAATCACTTTATAACCTTGAGTCAGGTTGGAGCCAATACCTCGCGCCACAGCTTCAACATAACGAGTATCACTTTCTCCGCTTGGCAAAGGAGGAGTTCCTACGGCGATAAATAACACTTCACCATGTTCGACACCCGCACCTAAATCAGAAGAAAAATCCAGACGCCCAGACTCCATACAGGACTTCATTAATTCTGGTAATCCGGGTTCATAAATCGGAGATTGTCCCGACTTCATTAATTTAACTTTTTCTTCATTATTATCAATACAAATAACCTCATGTCCGATTTGCGCTAAACAAACCCCTGTTACTAAACCCACATATCCCGTTCCAATTACACAAACACGCATAAATCTATCCTCAATTTTTTGACTACATACTAACAATTTGTTAAGTTGTCGCAGCACTTAAACCAGACAACCTAGCGAGCGAGGACGCTCGCACTACAAGGGTTTCACGATTTCTGAATAGCAAATTTAGATGCTAAACAGCTTAACAGTTAACGTTTAACTGTTAACTTCCATTCCACTGTCTGTTAACTTTTGTAGATGCGTTCCCGAAAATCGTCTATTGTCAATTTTAATCCTTGATCTAGTGGGATTGTCGGTTCCCAATTCAGATAAGTTTTCGCACGAGTAATATCGGGTTGTCGTTGTTTAGGATCATCCTCCGGTAGAGATTCAAATTGAATTTCCACATCGGGATTAACCATATTCTGAATTTTTTGGGCTAATTCCAAAATGGTATATTCCCCTGGATTCCCGATATTAATAGGGCCAGTTTGATCGCTATTCATCAAACGGATGAATCCCTCTACCAAGTCTGACACATAACAGAAACTTCGAGTTTGGGAACCATCGCCATAAATGGTTAAGGGAATACCTCGCAGGGCTTGAACAATAAAGTTACTGACCACACGACCATCATTTTCCAACATTCGTGGGCCATAAGTATTAAAAATCCGTACCACCCGAATGTCTACCCCGTTTTGACGATGATAGTCAAAGGCTAGGGTTTCTGCAACCCGCTTTCCCTCGTCGTAACAGGATCGAACCCCAATACAATTGACGTTTCCTCGATATTCTTCCGTTTGGGGGTGAACATCGGGATCTCCGTAGACTTCAGAAGTGGAGGCTAGGAAAAACCGGGCTTTGATCCGTTTGGCTAACCCCAACATATTCATGGTTCCTAATACATTGGTTTTGATGGTTTTGACCGGGTTGTATTGGTAATGAATCGGAGAGGCGGGACAGGCTAAATGATAGATTTGATCGGCTTCTAACCGAATCGGTTCGGTAATATCATGACGGATCAATTCAAAATAGGGATTACCAATCCATTTCAGGATATTTCGTTTTCTCCCAGTAAAAAAGTTATCCAAACAAATCACTTCATGGCCTTGTTCCATTAAGCGATCAATTAGATGTGAACCTAGAAAACCCGCCCCACCTGTAACTAAAATTCTCATGCTTACACTCCATGCGCGAAATTGTAGAGAGTTGAAATGGTGTGGACAATAATCAATTGTAGGTAAGCTGAATCCACTATCGGTTGATTAAAGTTAAGACTTGGCTTTGAATACACCCCAGCTATACCCGACAACATTGATATGTTGCTGTCCGTTCCAACATCTATCCTACTCGATTTTGGATTGTTAGCGACTATTTAATATTTCCTTTACAGTTAAATTAATATCACTAACTTTATATGACATAGAGTTTTGAGTATTTTTATAATTGATCTTTGTAGTAGAGACGTTAAATTTAACGTCTCTACTACAATAAATTTAACGTTTCTACTACAATAATTTAGGATTCTTGATTTAACCGTAACACCGCCATAAATGCCTCTTGGGGAACATCTACAGACCCCAAAGATTTCATCCGTTTTTTACCTTTGGCTTGCTTCTGTAACAGTTTTTTCTTCCGACTAATATCTCCCCCATAACATTTGGCTAAAACATCTTTTCTTAACGCCGGAATACTTTCACTGGCAATAACTTTAGATCCAATTGTGGCTTGAATTGGAACTTTAAATTGATGACGGGGAATCAATTCTTTGAGTTTTTCTACCATTGCCCGTCCAACATGATAGGCTTTATCTCGGTGAACAATCATTGCTAAAGAATCAATCGCATCTTTATTAATCATAATATCGAGTTTAACTAAGGCATTTTCTCGATATCCAATAATATGATATTCCATACTCGCATAACCACGAGAACGGGATTTCATCTGATCAAAAAAGTCCGTTACCACTTCCGCTAAGGGTATTTCATAAACTAAGGTTGTCCGTCCCTGGGCTAAATAGCGCATATCCTTAAATTCACCCCGACGACCCTGAGCTAACTCCATTAAACTGCCCACATAAGCTTCAGGAGTAATCATTTCTACCCGTACATAGGGTTCTTCTATTTTTTCCCTGTGGTTAGGTTCAGGTAAACGACTGGGGTTATCGATCATCATCACTTCTCCCTTTTGGGTTGTAACTTGATAAACCACCGAAGGAGAGGTCACAATTAAGTCTAAATCATATTCCCGTTCTAAACGTTCTTGCACAATTTCCATGTGCAGTAACCCTAAAAATCCACATCGGAAACCGAACCCCATAGCACTAGAAGTTTCCGGTTCATA
>JFJP01027190.1_pt1 | contig 17255 bp, 19 predicted proteins | sample 431651 | NCBI WGS metagenome assembly JFJP01 (sample SAMN02602958, study PRJNA72255) | Microbial mat metagenome, whole genome shotgun sequencing project. | biome: fresh water; feature: sink hole; material: water; isolation source: purple microbial (photo- and chemosynthetic) mats found in... | reverse complement strand
TAGTGAACGTTGTGAATAAAGAAGATATGAATTGCCTTTGTCATTAGGAGCCAATGGTGCTGAGGCTGATGCGAAATGCAACTTATCTACGCTGTTTATTTTAATATTTGGGATTGTTATGTTGCGATATTGAGATGGAGTTAATTTAGTGCTTACATCTTTATCATAGCGCAAAACCACGAAAATATCTTCACAAAAGGATTTGATAAAACCAGCAAAAATGGTTACATTGATGCAAAGTACATTTTTTCCAAGAATGGTTGAAGTAAAACTTACAGATTTTTCGTAAAAAGTTTTATTTCCAATCAGCCATTTATAGCTTAATCCATTAGTTGTTGCCAATTTGAAAGAATAACTTGAGCCCAAAAACAAATCAAAACTTGGTAAACCAACTATTTCAAAAGGCGTATTAAAGTCATTCATTACACATCGAACTGCGCAAACACTTTCGATATTTATTATAGCTACGTCAATCATATTCACAGCATTTCCGTCAAATCTTATTCCTTTAAATACCCAAGTTCTAATTTTGGTTGGAGTCATGTAATAGAAGCTTGGATTAAACCCCAATTGTTTCAAAAATGTTTGAGAGGCATTAATACCAAGAACCCCGACTAAATTTATATATTCTTCCATAAATGGAGCCCTAAGAATTTATTCATTGATAAATATATCAAAAAGTTTTAATTAAATTAAAATAGAAATTTATAGATACCTGAATCCCAAAGGACACTGAAATGTAAGTGTTTGGAAAGACTTTGCAATAGGAACATCATTTGAAAGCCATAAATTTGTCCCGATTTTGATCAGTTTTCCATAATTTATTCCATTAATAATTTCATCCTCATTAGAAATCAAAACTTCATTTGAAAAAGTTACAATTTGAGAAACATTGAGTGATGGTGCAAATTTTTTTTTAATATTGAGATCAAAACATTTAGATTTGATAAACCATCCATTTACATTCACATTTACACAGACCTTTCGCTTTTCTTCTTTGGTTGCATGAAAGATAATGATTTTATTTGTACTGACAGTTTTGTTTCCGAGATCCCAACTATAAGAAACAGCATTGTTTTCAATAATTTCCCATTGATATCTCAACCCAACCTCAAGATCATCAAAAACCATACCTTTAATGAATACATTTAAAGCCGAAGGGTTTCTTAAAAAGCATTTGACTCTACAACAAGCAGATGCCGCTAAAAAATAAGGTTTAATAGAAACAGGAGAAACTTTATTAGGATTTTCAGATAAGTGGATCCCCTTGAATGTAAATTCCGTTGCAGAAACATCTATTTTTTTAAGAATAAAAGAATAAATAATTAATTTTATAAAATTGATTTACTATTTTCATTTTCATATATATAATCGTATGAAAGACTATAATTTGCCTGTCTTGTTAATGTATAATAGGCATCTGCTCCCAAAGATGAAATCATGGCATCATATACATTTTGAGTTGGAAGTTCAAAACCTGCAGGACAATTTGAAATTAATGCTGTCGACGATCTGTGTACTTCAACATCATTCTGAAGCCATAATAAGTTTCCGAATTTCATCAATTTTCCATAGCTTTTGCCAGCAAAAATCTCTTCTTCCTTAGAAGATTGTATTGCTCCCCCTGTGTTTGGATTTCCATCTGAAGGTTGCACATAGAATTCAATACATCTCGACTTTATAGCACCACCGAAAACAGTGACATTAACGCAAATAACTTTGCGACCCATTGTCTTTGGTGTGTAGGTAACAACTTTTGTCGTTTTGATGCCTCCTTCATTCATAAGATCCCATCGATATGATAAAACATTTGTCTGTATTATCTCAAAAGTGTAATTCTGCCCTACTCTTAAATCAGAAATTGGTTGATTTTTTATCATGAAATTATTATCCATTATTGCTGTTCGCAGACATTTAATTCTTGTATTTGCTTTTTGCCAATAGGTGTGAGTGTCGAGTATGTTTGTTGCTAAAGTAACAGAATTGAAAGTTAAACCTTTAAACATAAAGGCACTGTCATTAGTGTTGTTTGGGAAACTAAAGAATTATATTTTTTTTAAATAAAATTAATAATAGATACGATTTGGTATTTGTCATATAGGTAAATGATGAACTATATTTGGCAACTCTGGTCAAAGTATAATAACTATAAGCACCCAAAAAAACTAATGATCTTTGAATCTCTTCAAGTGTTGGAGGTCTTTCAATTAAAAAAGAATGAGTTTATTTTATTTATAATTTAAATACCTGAAATTTAATGGACACATACTAGGTATTATGTCTCCTTTGGTGGCTCCTGTTGTCACATCTTGGGTTAACCATATGCTTCCATTCAATGAGAGCAATCTTCCATAATTTGCTCCATTTATATTCTCCTCTTCATTAGAGAATTCATAGAATTGAGTTTTGTTGGGAGCCAATGGGAAAGGACTTGTGACAAAGTATTGAAGGCAGTTTGCCAATTGAATTCCTCCAAAAAGCTTGATTTTTATAATGAAAGCCTTACATCCATCGGATTTAGGGCTGAAAATTATTGATTTGTTGTTCGATGAGAATCTTTCATTGAAGAAATTCCATTCATATAAAAAAGCATTTGTGTTATTTATTTGAAGAGAATAATTCTTGCCAGTAATGAAATCTTGAGGAGGCATTCCTACAATGCTTATTGTTTTATTTACATTCAAATCTAGAATACATTTGACTTTTTGAATGGATTTGCTCAAATAGGAGGTGCAATTATCAAGCTTGCTCTGGTTATTCACTTTATCAAAGATCACGCATCCATAAACCCAAGCCTTGTTGTCACCTCCATTTGTGATATTGGGATATGTTTTACTGGAAGTCATATATTGAAAAGAAGTGTTATAGAATGCTTTGACAGTCAAAATTTCATAAATTTTTGTGTTGTAGATGGAAATAATTGTGGAGTATTCTTCATAAGTTGGAGGTCGAAACCTAAATCAAAGCTTATTTATTTATAAATAAAAAATTAAAAGAGACTCTTTCGGACATTGATGATTTAAATTTCCTTTGGAAGAAGATATATTGACATCATTGGTCAAAAAAATCAGCTTATTCAGATAGATGAGGCGACCATAATTCAGACCATTAATGATTTCATCTTCTGAAGAGATGGTTAAATCTGCAAAGTAGGTGGGTTGTAGGAATGTTTTGTAATCGGATGGGCAAACACAACAATAATTTCTTGGCAGAAATTGGAAAAGAGAAAAAATACAGAAAATAAATGTGAGGATAATCATGAGTTTTTTTATTTTTTTTTAGATGAGGATTTTAATGAAATTTTGAAATAGCTCTCATTTATATAATTTTATTTAAAAATTTAAATGAAATAAAATTTAAAAAATTAAAATATGAAACAAAATAAAAAAAATTAAAAAATTTTGATTAAGGCGCAGTGCTGTTTTTTTTTTAAATATTGAAAACCTTTTTTTTAATCAGATTGTTAATTTATTGAAAAAAAAATTTCTTTAAACAAAAAAAAAAATTAGTTAATTTTTTTGCAAATTTATTAAAACAATTAAAAACATATTTGTTTTTAATAAAATTTATTGATAATCGTTGAGGAAAAAAGTATTAATTTTTCCACCTAAATTTAAGAATTTATTAATAACAAATAAATTTTTAAAAAAATTCTTTTAAAAAATTTATTGATCATCGTTTAAATCATTTGAGGTTATATCTACTATATTATTTTGTACATTTAAAATAATTAATTTTTCTCCCTAAATTTCAAACTTAAAATCATCGATTTTAAAAATTTTACTGTTTTTTTCCAATAAATGACATTTGAATAAGACAGAACTGTGATAAAACCATTGATTGCCGTTGAGAAAAACACATTTTTATAAGTATTTATCTTATTATTTAAGTTTGCCTGCTTTAAATAATATGAAGACTATTTAATTTGAAACCATTCATAAGTTCTCGCCTTTAAAGTATCCAACACCTTTATTTTTTATTTATTATAAAATAAAATAAAATTTAAATACTTTTAATGATAATATTGGTTTATTGGTGATAGGTTTCATGGATTGTTTTAAATCAAGAAATTTTAAATCTCTACCTTTTGTTTGCACCTCAAAACTTTGGAAAATTTGATCATTAAAAAAATAATCAGCTTCATCCTTATTTTCTTTCAATTTCCATGCTAACTTGGCCATTTTTTCTTCATTTGATTTTTTCGGAAGTTGCAAATCATAGTTTGTGTTGAAATTATTAATAGCTGCCACAACATCTTTTTTGAAAAATCGAACACTTAAATTAAAGTCAAAGCTGATCAAGAAAAACCCACAATCATCGAAAACGAAAGAAGGTTGGTTTCCTAAATTGAGAAAAAAAGTTTTGGTAAATATTCCATTTGCTATATTTAATTCATGGATATCTCCATTCTCCAATCCTATGAAAAGCAGATCCTCTTTTCCGGGATGAAATTTCATTGAATAAACACACTCATCTCTGCTTTCTGAACTTGTTTGTGTTGGAATCATTAAAGATTTAGACAAAGTGAAATATGACAAATCCCATATCAAAAGCAAGTTACTTTGATCAGCTGTTGCTAAGTATTTATGGTTGCATTCGGATATTATAATAGGCTTTCTAGAATAGAATTCAAAAAATTAAAGTATTTTGTTAAAAAAAAATAAAAATAATGACTGATGGCCTAGTATTAATTTGTTTCTTCTGTAGGTCCCTTTATTTTTTTGAACTATCTTATATAAAATTATGCTTCCTTCATTGTTTTCCGTGATCAATGCACAAGAATATTGTTCCCTCACTAATTAAATGAAAAAAATTGAATGAAATAAAATTTAAATGCATTGTAACCTTTTTCATTAAAAAAAAATATAATTTTATTTGGCATCAAAGGAAAAATATTAATTTCTTGAAATATCTCATCAGAATAAATATTAATCAAAAATATATTTCCTTCTTCACATATGAAGGCAATTATGTTTGGCCAAAATGTAAAGCTTGCACCTTTGATTTTGCTTTGATCGATAAAATCATAATTGTTTAAAAAATCTTTACTTGGAAAGAGTAAAAACATAACTAAACTTCCATTTTTTCTCAGTAATGGAGAATATTTTTAAACACTTCTTGTCATCCAAAATCAACAATTTATCTCCTTTCTCATTTAATTGAGAAAATTTACATTGTAAAAGATTATTGTTGATTTTGAATTTAGATTGATCTAAAAAAAAAAAAAAAATTTTAATTATTTTGCCAAAATTTTACCTTTCTTGCTTATAGACCACTGTAAAGCATGTTTTAATTTTTCTTTTTCATAAGATAAATCTTCATTAGTTTGCATCCCCCAAAACTTCATTTTTTTCTTAAATTTCAAAAATTAAAATAAAAAATACTGAGAAATTTTGTGCAACAAGCATAAGCAACTCTTTTTCTCTATTATAAAAACAAGATTTAACTTTATTCATGGTGTTCTTTTGTGTTTTATCATTATTCAAAATCTCTATTCTTTTAAGATTTCGATAATCCCAAATAGAGATCGAATTATTGACACAAACAACTATCATTTGGTATTGTTTTTCATAAAAAAAGAGATTCACAATCTCATTTTTATGAGCTTCCACAATTTGAAGGCATTCTTCTTTTGCATATACATTGTAAATTGCGATTTTTCCATCGAGACTTGCAAATCCTAATCTGCATTTTATGTTTAATAATGAAAAACCAGTTTTTTACATAGAATCTTTGTAACAATAGTCAAATTCATTAATTGAAAATAACTCTTTTTTCAAAGTTTTGATACGAAAATTGTTTTTGAAACAAAAGTAAGGTTCTGAATGTTTTTCTTGGTAAATTGAAACGTTCCCTTCGAAATTAGTGAAAACCAATCCAAAATTATTGAAAAATCTTTGTGATATAAGTTCGAAAAGATAATGAAAAAGTTACCTCATAAAATTATGTTGCTTTATTCCTATTGATTTGGCTAATAGCTCACTCTTTGCAAAGGCATTAGAGTGTTCTTTATAATTTTCTAATTTATAAACTCTAAAATCATCATCTTTGTTCAAATAATTATTATATTATTAAAATTTTTCAAAAACTTTCGAAAGCAATAAAAAGACAAAAAAAGTTCAATGATTTATGCATTCCCAAAGCAATATTTATTATTAATTTATTGAAAATATGTGAATGAATTAATGATTCTTTTAGTTCTTTTCCAGACATTTGTAGACGAAATATCTAACAATAATTAAAAAAAATCGAAGACATTTTTACTCTAATTTCGCAATTGATCAATGATAAAACAAGGAGGTTTTCTTGCTGATCATAAATAATGGATATTACATGGAGATTTTTTTTGGTTCTATTAAATTTTTTTTCTTTGTTTTCTAAAAATTTCTGCATAATCACATGCATTTCAGAATTCTCTTTTTTTTCACAAATATTATTTATTTTAGATTTGATTCCATGAACAGGATTATCATTTAGTTTTCGATTTTTTTCATATTTTTTATCAATATTGACTTCATTTATTAATAAACTCAAATCTTTTTGCAGCACTTCAATTTTTTCTTGAATTTTTTTACGAAAATTTTGTGGTGGTGAATTGATTAAGTTTGCTGAAATTGTTTTTTCTGCTTCAAAGTTTATTTTTTCTGAGTTTTTTTTTTTTTTATTCTGCTCTTCTTCCATTAATAAATAAGGTCTTATCAATGTTGGCCTTTTTGATAATGGGGCTTTACTTATTTTTTCGGATAATGGAAAGAATTCATTATTTTTAATTTTTTCAGAAATTGATTTGGCGAATTCCGAGGATATCGCATCTGGCATTTCTTTAAAAATCTGAAATGCATTCTTAATAAATATTTTTTGATTTTCATTAAAAGAGTTCTTCTGATCTGATTTCGGTGAAAAAATTGAGTGAAAACTGTATTGATGAGAGCAAGAAAACCTGCTTTGAGATTTCAAAATAGATTTTCTCTTCATATTCGATTTATCATATGGAAAATCGGAACTTTTATTCTTATGGTTTGCAGAAAAATTCTTTATTTTTTGACCAAAAGACTGTGTCTTTTCAAAAAAATGTGAAAGATTTTTGCTAAAATTTTCTTAATAATTTTAATCAATTTATTTTTTTACTTCGCCTTACTTTTAGAGTGCGATTTTGGAGAAGAGATTCCAGAAGTGTTTGATAAAAAACTTTTATTCTTTGGGCTTTAAATGAAATTTGAATAAATAAAAGATCGAATGTTTTAAAAACCGTAAATTTGATTGAATAGTGGTGAAATATTGCTTATTTTTCCTATTATTTATTAACAATGAGAAAATAAATATTAAAAATTCAACGGATTCATTTGTTTTGAAGGGAAATTAGAAAGAATTGAATCTTCGACAAGGCTGTTGGATTTTTTTTTCAAAACATTGTGTTTTTGTTCAGATTTTTCGATGAATTCAATTGAGTCATCAATTCTCTAAAAAAAATAATTCCTTTTTTTATTTCCAATTTACTGATATCGAATGACATTTTTTTTTAATATTTTTATTGCATTCGGGAGCATATGCAGCCTTTAACTTCAAGACCAAAAGTTTATCGAAATTATTAAAATCATAAAAAATAAGCTAAACAAAAAAAATTTCAATTGAGACATTGTTTTTTTTTACCTCAGAATTTTCATAAAGAATAATAATGATGAATTTTTGTTCCAAACTAATATCCCATATTTTTTCAATGTGATCGAAGTTTTCGGATAATTTTTTTATGAATTGATATGAATTTAACTGATGCTTCGCTATTTTTTTGATACCAACTCCAAATAAAATTAAATCATCAATTTTTTCATTTAATTCATTTTCTTTTTGAATTATATTAAGAAATTTGTTCCAAGTGATCTTTCAAAAATATTCATTGAAATTGAAGATTATTTAGTTGTACTTTTTCAAAGGGATTGTTTTGATAAGATTCCAGCAGTTCTGTTATTTTAGCATATTCTTCCTTCACAAAATCTTTGAGAATATTTGCAAAAATCTAGAATAAATGTAAGATGATCAAAAACAAAAAGTCAACTTCCAGCTTCAATCCTTCACCAAATGTAGAATCATTTACCTGATCGTTTAATTCCAAATTGTATTTATGTTTTATGAGTTCCAAAGTTTGAACTTTTAATTCAAATATACTTGATAAAACAAATCGATTATTTTTCATTTTGTTTTTGGATTTTTTCCCTCAAATGGTAAATTATTATTATGAAACCTTTTAAAATGGGACCTATTTTTGTAGTTTTTTGTTTTGATTCGAGAGAAAAAAAAATTCAAATTTAAATGCACACAATATATGTCTTAAAAAATACATAGATTTAAGATAAATCAATGGGAATTTGAATTTTGATTTATGGAAATCTGAAAATTATAATGAAGAACGAAACAAGATGAGGAAAAGCTGATGCAAAGAGTGTAATATTGAGGGGAATTTTTCAAATATGAAGTAAAAGAAGTGAAATAATTAATTTCTTCTAGCATTTTGAAAATTTTTTTTTAAAAAAAGATTTATTTTTTATCGAATTTCTTCATTGAAATTACTAAATTAATGATTATGATCATGATTATTACCACAATCGCAATCTTTCGTCTCATTTAATTCTTCCTTCGATTCTTCTCCTTTTTTCTTATTTCCTTTCTCTTTCGATTCTTCCTCTTCCTCAAGCTCATCATCTGAATCCTGTCCTTTATTATTCAGCCCTTGCAATAATTGTTGCATTAATGGAAGCTCTTTATCTAGAGCAGCATCTTCAGGATGCACATAATGTTCCTTAATTTCAATCAATTTAACTTAATTTAAGAAAAAAAAATCATACTCTTTTCACTGCATTAGTTGGTAAGACCACGAATTTAATAGGTTTTTCTTGATCTAAACCTCTATAACTATCAGATTTCACATATAAAGTCCAATTCAGAGTTCCGCTTATTGGGGTTCTTATCTGAATATCTTCTTCAAAAGTTCTTTTTGTTGTGTTGACCTTGTTACCAATGAGAAAATTTCAAAAAAAATGAATATTTTTTTTAATTTTTACAATTTTTAAGTAAATGATCAGATTTCTCTCTTCATCTGCGAGAATAATTATCCATTTTTCTTCTTTTACATGAGGGAATCTCAAAGAATGAACTGCTCTTGCTTCTTGTCGATCAGGTAAATTTTCTCTTGTCATTTTGACTTTAATTGAAACAATATCTCCTTCTACGATTTCTTTCTCCTCTGTGACTTCTATTACTGTTTCGACCTTCAAATTAGGAAATAAGGCTAATTGCTTATTAAATTCCTCTTTATCTTCCTCTGGAATGTTTAATTTCCTTTGATCAGGAGGAGTTTGTATAATTTCTAACAAATTCTGTGTTTTTTTGCTTTTTTTTGAGAATTTGGCATATTTTTCTTCATCGAAATAAGCCATTTGCAAAAGCGGGGAATCATTTACCCATAAACCCTTTTATATTAGAGAAAATGAAGGGATTCTTTTATGATAATTTATTTTACTTGTATTAGCATTTGTTTGAATTCTATCAAAAATCTCACGCATCTCAATCCCATAAATTTGATCTCTTTTAAATTCGGTGGAAACTTATAAGCAAATTCAATGATCCCCTTTCAAAACACTCATAAAAATCCGATAAAACTTATAAAATAAAATTTACATCCATCAATCTAGGAGCTTCTTTCAAAATAAACAACAAATCCTTCTTCAAAATATCATCGACCTTTATCCCTAAAACATGGGCTCCGATCAAATAAATCGGTTTCCAATAGATTCTTTCAGCTTTTGGTTTGGTCATATGTGGAGAAACTTCTTTTTCAAGCTTAGTTAAGGCAAAATCCTCTTCTTTTGATCTTACAGGAATCGATCGAAACTCCTGTGAAACTGCCAAAATTTCTGGACAACCTTTTATCACAACATTTTCGTTCAAAAACCGATAATAAAGCTTCTTATTATCAAATAAAGTGCCATCTAAATCGTATTTTTTGGAGTTTTCATACCACCAAATCACAAAGGATGGAATAATAATCAGCAAAATTACAAAGAAAATGCATAAAACTGAAATGTGATTCTCTTTTTTTAACAAAAAACTGGGCAAAGCGATTGCGACATGAAAACTGCCTGGACCATCAGGATTACCATATTTCTCACAATTTACCTTAGCTTTTTCATCTGTTAAACAATCATGTGCTTTTGTTATTAATATGAATTTAGCTGTTGCTGAAGGATCATCAGGATTTTTATCAGGATGGTATTTAACTGTTAATTTTCTATAAGCTTTTTTGATTTCCTGCTCAGTTGCCGAATGAGAAATTTCAAGGATCTCATAAGGGTCGAATCCTTTGATAGTGTTCTCTGTTTGAGAAATGTTCACATAGATGTCCTTCAGAAATATTCCTAAAACTATCAAGAATATCATCTTATTTTTATAAAAAAATCAATTTATATCATTTTTTTTGGGATTTACCTTGACAAATAGTCCTTTATTTAACCAATTATATGCTAAATCTTTTTTAATGATTAGGACTTTTGCTGCACACGTCGGGCAAGGACAGTTTTTAGCGAGTTTGGAGATTTCTGAATTGAAGAAAATCTGACGGAAAATAGAGATTATAAGCGGGATGACTGCTAAAACGAGGAGAGTCAAAAAAAAGTAATAGAAAGCTGTGTCATCATACTGTAGGTTGTTATCATCACCTTGGTCTCGCGTAAATGTATCTTTAAAGCTTGACATTTTGTTAATAAATGTTCTTTTATTTTGGATTGATTTTAGATTTGTTTTTTTTTTTTTCGAAATATTTTTTGATTTTTAAAAAAACAAAAACGAAAAACGAAAAAAGAAAGAAAAAAAATCATTTTTTATTTAGAGTTTTTCCCATTTTTTGTAATATTTCATTTCTTCTTTTTGTTGGCTGCAGTCAATAGTTTGAGAGTGAAATCAAATAGATTTTTGAAATACTGTCTGAGCAATTTAAAAAAAATTATTACTGCCATTTTTAATTTGCAAATTTGCTTGGTTTTTTTTATTTAAATTAAAAATATTTTTTTTTCTTTCAAAAAGAATAAATTTTTTTTTAATTACAGTATGTATGTTAAATTTTTAATGAATGAAAAATTTTTTAAAGAAGTTATTATTCTTTCTTTCAAAGAATTCGATTCGTATAAGTTATAAAATTCTTTTAGAGTTTCGAAAAAAATAGATAAACTGTAAAATTAAATTTCAATCAAAAAAAATTTAAATTGGATAGATAATATATATATTTCTTTTGGAAATTATTCAGATTTCATTCAAAATGTGAAAAAATGATGAGGCAATAAATAAGCAAAAGATTTTTATTCGCAATATAAATAAACTCAAGTTTTTTTCGACTAATTTTTTCATAAATTAAAAACATTTTTTTATCGATTTAATCTCTTGTCATGTTCAAATATTTAATCAAATTCCTATCATCATAATTATAAGTAAGTCCAAACTGTCCCAAATAATAATCCATGTGATCCTCTTGAAACTCCTTCAAATAGAAAGCAGTCCCCATTGCGCTCAACAAAACAAATTTATATTCTTCAAACCCATATCTAATTATAATATCAAATAGTCTTTTGGCTCTATCCAACTTCAGATCTTTTGAGCCAAATACCAAATTATTAATCAATTTATAGTTTTTTTCACCTAAGTTTTCTGCAATATTTGGTGAAACTATCTTTCTTTTATAGACTGCAGGGTTTGAAAATTGTGTTTTATCGAAATTATAACCTTCATAAAACTTGATGATTTCAAGAAAGTCTTCTGAATGAATGTTGTTTACGGTTAGGTCTATCACTTCCTCGATATCGGGGTCGATGAGAGTGAACTCGAAGATGCTGGGATTGACTTGGACTGTTTTGTCGACACATTTAAAGGTTGCTAGAGCCATTAGTTTTTTTTTAATTAGGTCGCAAAATTTTGGAATTTTTTTTTTTCTTTTTAAATTTTTAAAAATTTGATTTTTTAAAAAATTTCATTTTTTATTCCTTTAAAGATTCAAAGTCATTTCATCAATAATTATTTAAAATTCATATTTTTTCAAAGATTTAAAGTTCAAATAATTTTTCAAATTTTTTAATCCCAAATAAAATTTTCTTAATTTTCTGTTATTTGAAAATTCGTAGATGAGCAAAAATAAATACGAACCGTTTAACGAAGAAAAAGAGCCGGATCATCCTCATCGAGAAAATCGAGAAGCAGGTACTTCAATTTTTTTCTTTTGGTTTTTTTAAAAAATAATTTAAAAATAGTTGATGATGATGCTATCCCTCCCATTTTTGATCTTTGCGAGAAACATCTAGTAATTTTTCATATTTTCATTTATTACAACGTAAATAGGCTGCTAACTCAGTGGGAATAGACGATCCTACCTCAGAGGATATTTGTCCATGCTGCACCAACAAGATTGTAAAACTTTTTTTTCTTTATTATTTGTATTTCTCTTGATGTTTTCCTATTTTTTTACCTTCTTTTTTTTTGATTTTGTTCAGAATTTTTTTTAATTATTTTATTTATCACAAATTCATTTCGCGACTTCATAATGTCTCATTTTGATTCCCAACCTTCTCTCATTTTAACTTTTTTTTTTCTCTCTATTAGTTTCTTTTCCTTTCCTTTCATTTCACTTCATATATATTTATGTTTAAATTTCATTTGATTTAGAAAAAACATCCAATCGCTATGTGTGACAACAACGAGAAGCTCGCCTATTTAGGTCCTGGCTATCCTTTATTTTTTCTCTTCGTCAAATATTCAATTGCTATTCTAACCACATTTCTGATTATTTCAGGTTGTTACGAGCTATACAGCAATTATTATGGCACAAACTGTAGCACAGATCCTGCTTGTTATGACAATTATGCAGTTTTATTATCTCTTGCCAATAAAAAGAACGATGAAGATTCTATGGCTATGCAATTATGGCTCAATTTAATCTTAGTTGCAGTTTTGATCATACTAATTCAAATAATGAGGAGACATGTCAGAATGACATCCATTCGATGTGATGAAAGAGACATTTCCGCTGCTGATTATTCAATTATGGTTGAGCATATTCCAAAAACACTTGAAGGCGTTGATTTAAAGAAGGAGTTGAAGGAGTTTTTTGAGAATCTAGATCCCTTTTCAGATACGAAAGACCCATCGAAAAAAATTAGATTTGTAGTCACACAAGTCAATTTGACCTATAATTTGGAAGAACTTTATCAGTAATTTTTTTTTTAAGGTTTTATATAAAAATTCAATTGTTTTATTAACAATTTAAATAAAGTTTTTCAATTAATGTCTATTTTTTTTTATTAGATTAAAAGCCATTGAAGAAGTTGCAGTCAAAAAAAAAACTGATGCCTATATTCACAAATTTAAAACTGGCAATTTCCAAGCAGGAGTGACCGAGGCAACTCTTGATGCAGAAATCAACAAAAGAGAGCAGGATATTCTGGATTATCAAAAAGATCTTTCAACTGGAAAAAAGGGCGCCTTTTCAGGTGTTGCCTTCATTAGTCTTAATACCGAAAAAATGAAAGAAGAGTTGCTCAGTCGTTACAAAACCAGAGGTTTTGAAAGATTCAGATTAGCTTTTTGTGGAGGAGCACAGAGTGCTGGTCTTAATTTTCATAATCAAAAGCTTTATATTTCACAAGCGGCTGAACCCGGTGATGTCTATTGGGAAAATCTTCATTTGAATGATAAACAAGTTTATATGAGGAAATTCGTTGGGTTGCTTTTCACCCTTGGTTTGTTGATTTTGTGCGGTTGTTTGATCTTTTATTTAACTGGCCAACAGTCTAGTACAACTACAACCACAACAACCACTACGACAGAAGTTGCTACTGTAGCAGATAATTCAACTACGACCACATCAAATGACACCACTGCTGCAACCACAACTGACACTTCAACAACAACATCAACTGACACTACAACAACCGACACAGCAGCCACAACAACCGACACCACCACAGCGACAACAACCGACACAGCATCAGCCACAACAACCGACACAACAGCAGCCACAACAACTGACACAACAGCAGCCACAACGACTGATACTTCGACAGATGCCACCAGATTGCTAGCAGTTAAAACCCACAAAAGCAATTCGAAGAAGAATCAAAAGCATTATGAAGAAACTACTGCTTCCACAGACACCACAAGCACTGATAGTACTACAAGCACTGATAGTACTGCAAGCACTGATAGTACTACAAGCACTGATACTGCTACAAGCACTGATACCGCTACAACAGTTACTGAAAGTTCAACTGATAATTCAACAGCTGCTACCACTGAAACTTCAGCTGATAATTCCACAGCTGCCACCGCTGAAACTTCAGCTGATAATTCAACTACAGACACAACAAGCACAGACAGCACTGACACATCAAGCAGTGATACCTCGTCTTCGACTACAACCAAATTGTTAACTTATTTCCTTGCGTTTATGATCGTTGTTATCAATAAGGGATTGTGTTTCGCTATACCTTATGTGGCAGCGTAATATTTATTTCTGATTTTATTATAATTTTTTTTGTGATAAAGATTTGAAAAGAACAAAACATTGACTGAGGATTATTCCAGCACAGCTCAAAAACTTTCATTTGTAAGAGAAAACTTAAAAAAATTTGATTTTTTTTCATTTATCTAGGCTTTGTTCATCAACTCTGGTTTTATAAGTTATTTGGTTACATGCACTTGGATTCAAAATTGGTCAGGATCAGGTTCTTATTTTATTATTTTTTTTCTTTATAAATCCCAAAAATTCAAATCAGGTGGTCTTGTGACGAATGAAAATAGTGTTTTTATATCAAACGCTTTTTTGAACCCTTTACTCTATACATTGAACATTGCCTATTTGATGAAAGAATACAAGAGAAAAAATTGTAAGAAATTGGGAGAGAAATGTCCTTTGACTCAAAGTCAAGCGAACAAACTTTGGGAAAACCCATCCTTCCCTATTCAATCAGCATCAGCGATTTTAATCAATACCATCTGGTTTACTGCCTTTTATGCTTCTTTGATTCCTTTAGGAATGGTTTTCTCATTGATTTGCTTGATTTATGAATATTGGATCTTCAAAGTTTTTTATTTAAAAAATATACTTTTAATTTTATTTTTTCCTTTAGTATAATTTCTTGAGAAAAACGACTGTTATTGATGAATTAGGCAATGATTTGACTGAAGATATGACTGATTTTCTAGAGTTTTCTTTAGTCCTCTTTTCTGTAAAAAATTCTTTTTTTGTTTAATTTTTTTTAAAATGAATAATTTTTAGATTGGTAATTTCATTTTCAATTATGTGTATAATTCCTATGATCCTTGGGCAATCCCTGCGATTTTGACCTGCATTGTCGCAATTGCATATTTCTGTTTGCCAACAGAAAAAGTCAACAAATGGATCTTTAGAATGCAAGCTCAAGAAGAAACAACTGAATATTTGGAAGCCTGCAAGAACTTTGACAATGATTATGATAAAGATAATCCAGCTACAAGAGATGAGGCTTTGAAAGAAGGTTTTTTATTGATTATTTATTGATTTCTTTAATAAAAATGTTAAATTTTTGTTAGATTTGGAGAAAAAGAAGGCCCTGCTTCACAAAAAGAAAAAAACTGGGAGAAAATTGGATTAATTCTTTAAAAAAAAAAATTTTGAAAAATTTTCTAAAAAAAACAGGTTAAAATTTACAAACAAATTAATATCATTAGACAAAAAAGCTTTTCTTTATTTAAAAAAAAATTCGTAAAAATTAAATCAAAATAAAAAAAATTAGAATTTTCTACTTAATTATCAAATAATCTGAAACTAAACCATCAATGAAATTGATATTTTTATGCATGAAAATAAGGATGTGAGGCCAATATTTCGTTATTCTTGGAGCATTTGGGTTTGGATTATTCTATTTTGGATGAGTTTGAAGATCAAGGATAAAAGATATGAATTGGGAAATGGGGTTATGACATGGTTTATCTTCATGGTTTATGGGAAAAAAAGCAACAAACTCATCTTTTATACGAAATGCGAGGAAGAAAGCAAGAAATTAAGTAATAAACGGAATATTGTTAGAATCCCATTTGGAGTTTTGTAATGCAGGACCTTAGAACAGTATCTAAAAATGCAAAAAAAAAAAGCCTTTATTCGAAAATCCTCACAATTTCGTTCAGATCCTAAAAGGAATGATACGCTCGAAATTTCTTTATAAATCAAGGCAAAAGTGAGTTTCTAATGCAGCCTCACTGGTACACGGTGTATCAAAGCCAAAATAAACTGTCTGAATCTATAGAGAAATTCATGAGTCTTCAGGAATCAAAAAAGGATGAAATAATTGATGCTGAAAATAACTCATTGGAGGCTTTAATTGTTAAATTTTAATTAATATAAGAAATAATAATAAATATTATTGTTTTGTTTTAAAAGCAATTTTTTTAATAAAAAAATTTTAAAGAACTATTGTTGTTTTAATCTGCAAAAACAATTTGAGAAAATTCTGTTCTCTTTAATTGCTTTTAAATGGCATCGAGATTTGAAATCATAATTTCTTTAAATTTTTCAAAAAAATTGCCTTCATTTGATCTTTAAAAATAAATTAAATTTTCTTTAAAAAAAAAATAATTGAATTTTTGAGTGCAATAGCAATTTATTCATTCTTTTATAAAAAATTTATTAATGCTTTGAAGAAAAATTCCAAACTTAAAAAAAATAATGATAAATCATAAAATAAAAAACCACACCCTCTTTCTCTTTTTTCATCCCATCCCACCCATTTTTCTATCAATACAAACACACAACCTAAATTTCTCCTTTTCTCAATCCCAACCCTGCCCACTCCAAAACTTTTGATTAATATGCCTTTATTTTTTCTTCACCTCGACATTCTAGAAAATTCTATTACCTATTTAAAAAACATTTCTCTAAAAAATAATAATTGTAAGAAAATTTCAAATAAAAAAACATCTCAAAGAACAATTATTTTTTCATCTTTAAATGCTTTCCAATTATAACTCTAATCAACGTGCCTATTCTAATGCACCAGTTGGTCGTTCCTCTTTACAAAGCCATGCTGTGAGCAATTTTTTCAACGATGATTTCTTTTCTGATTTCCACAGAGAATTCGATAATTTTTCAAATAGAATGATGAGTCGATTTGATCAGAATTTCTCTGATTTTGGCAGTCCTTTTACAATGATGAGAAATTTTGATGATAATGTTGCTTCAATGAGCA
>JFJP01042636.1_pt1 | contig 17259 bp, 5 predicted proteins | sample 431651 | NCBI WGS metagenome assembly JFJP01 (sample SAMN02602958, study PRJNA72255) | Microbial mat metagenome, whole genome shotgun sequencing project. | biome: fresh water; feature: sink hole; material: water; isolation source: purple microbial (photo- and chemosynthetic) mats found in... | reverse complement strand
GGGAGCTATAACCGGCTCAGGATCAAGTAAAATAATTTCAGATTTAATTGCCGGAACATATTCCTTTTCAGTTACTAATGCTACAGGATGTACTTCTGTTACATCTGCTGATATTGTAATTAACGAGCAACCGTTAACACCTTCGGCACCAACAAATGGTACAGTAACTCAACCAAACTGTTTAACATCAACAGGAAGCATAGTTTTAAACGGCTTACCTGCAGGAAACTGGACTATTTATCCCGGATCTATAGCAGGCAATGGTGAATCCTCTACCATAAACAACTTAACTGCCGGCACTTACAGCTATTCAGTAAAGAATTCAGCAGGATGCACTTCAGTTGTATCAGCTGATATTGTTATAAATCTGCAACCCATAACACCAGCAGCCCCTGTGGTTAATACAATTATACAACCGGACTGCATACTTGAAACAGGTAGTGTGGAATTAATCGATTTACCTGCAGGAAACTGGACAATTAACCCGGGAGCCATTGCCGGAACAGGATCAAGTATTACCTTGACAAATCTGGCCACAGGCACATACAATTATACTGTTACGAATGCAGCAGGATGCACATCGGAAGTTTCGGTAAATATTGTAATTAACACACAACCTTCAGTTCCTTCAGCACCGATTGTAGGCACAATTACGCAACCTACTTGCGGGATCGCAACAGGAAGCGTTGTATTAAATGGTTTACCACCAAGAAACTGGACCATTAATCCCGGAGGAATAAGCGGAAACACAAGTAGTGTTACTATTTCAGATTTAACGGCAGGCACTTACAATTTCACAGTAACGAAAGTTGGTGGTTGTTCTTCTTTACCTTCATTTTCAGTGGTAATCAATGCTCAACCAACCACTCCTCTTGCACCGATAGCAGGTTCCATTATTCAACCTACCTGTTCAGGCTCATTGGGAACAATCTCCATATCATCACCTATCGGGATTGGTATAACCTACAGCATCAATAATTTAACATATACTAACAATACAGGAATATTTACAGCGGTAGCGGCAGGAAGTTATAATGTAACTACAAAAAATTCAGATGGGTGTATTTCGTCTGGTACAAGTGTGACTATTAATACAGCGCCAGCTGAACTTATCTTTGCTATTCCACAGGTAACTGATGTTAGTTGCAGCGGAGGGAGCAATGGTAATTTAAAAATCAGTGCTTCAGGCGGAACTGGAACAATTATTTATTCTATCAGCCCAAATACGGGAACACAATCTCCGGTCGGAACATTCAATAACCTTATCGCTCAATTGTATACCATTACAGCGACTGATGCAAACGGATGTACAAAATCGACTTCTCTTACAGTTGGAACCACAACTGATATTACCTTACCAACCATTACTTGTCCTGCGAATGTTGCGGCAACAACCAATACCGGATGCACGGCTACTGGTGTGGCTCTCGGAACTCCGGTAACTTCAGATAATTGCGGGGTAGCTTCGGTTACCAGCAATGCGCCTTTGGCATTCCCGTTGGGTGCAACCACCGTTACATGGACAGTGACCGACAACAGCGGAAACAAAGCAACCTGCGAACAAACAGTAACAGTTTCAGATAATATTCTTCCAACTATTACTTGTCCTGTGAATGTTGCGGCAACAACCAATACAGGATGTACGGCTACCGGTGTGGCTCTCGGAACTCCGGTAACTTCAGATAATTGCGGGGTGGCTTCGGTTACCAGCAATGCGCCTTCGGCATTCCCGTTAGGAGCAACCACCGTTATATGGACAGTAACAGACAACAGCGGAAATAAAGCAACCTGCGAACAGACAGTTACGGTTTCAGATATCCTACCTCCAACTATTATTTGCCCAGCTTCGATAACAGTAAATGCAAATATTGGTTTTCCTTATGCCACAGGTGTAAATCTTGGAACACCAATCACTTCTGACAATTGTGGAGTAGCATCTGTGTCAAATAATGCCCCAGCTCAATTCCCGGTTGGATCAACTACTGTTATATGGACAGTAACCGATGTAAACGGGCTTTCAGCAACATGCAACCAAACGGTAAACGTTTCTGATACGCAATCGCCTGCAATGAATTGCCCTGCCACTATAACAATCAATTGCATTAATGAGGTACCTTCCGCTTATGCCTCGCTGGTGGAATTTAATTCAGCAGGTGGCAATGTTTCAGATAATGATGGAATTGATGCCATAAGTTTTACCTTACTAAGTCAAGCTTCAAATGGACTTTCTTGTCCGGAAGTAATTACGAGAATTTACACAGTTGCGGATATTAACAACAACTTTGGAACATGTTCTCAATTGATAGTGGTTGACGACGAAATTGCACCAACTTATATTAAATTCCCTATTGATATCACCGTTCAATGTACGAATGTGCCTGCAATTGCTGTAATTGGAGATGACATAACCGCTTCTGACAATTGTGATGCTTCAGTTACAATAACTTTTGAAAATGAAGTAAGAACAAACGGCTTATGCAATGGCACATATAGCTTAACCCGTTCATGGAAAGCCACAGATGATTGTGGAAACAGTACAATAAAATCCCAAGAAATTATCGTTCAGGATCTTACTGCTCCAGTAATTGCAGCATTACCTCCAGTCACAATAATCAACTGTCCGGCAATACCTGTATTTGCAGTTGCAACAGCTATTGATGCCTGCGGAAGTAATTTCACTCTTACCTTTAATGATGTGACTACTCCGGGTGTTTGCCCAGGCTCATATAATGTAACACGCACATGGACAGCTAAAGATGCTTGTGGTAATCTTTCAAATGCTTCACAGACCATCACTGTTCAGGATAATACCATTCCTGTTTTATCAGGCCAGGGAGCTGATGCAACAATCAATTGTCCGGCAACACCTGTATTCACCGCACCAACAGCAACTGATGCATGCGATGCGGCACCAGCTATTACTTTTACAGATGTAACTGTTGCCGGAGCTTGTGCAGGAACGTATAAAACAACCAGAACGTGGACTGCTAAAGACGTTTGCGGAAACATTTCGCTTCCGGTTAGCCAGTCTATTACTGTACAGGATAATACCATTCCGGTTTTATCAGGCCAGGGAGCCGATGCAACTATCAATTGTCCGGTATCACCTGTATTCACCGCACCAACAGCAACTGATGCATGCGATGCGGCACCGGCTATTACTTTTACAGATGTAACTGTTGCCGGAGCTTGTGCAGGAACGTATAAAACAACCAGAACGTGGACTGCGAAAGACGTTTGTGGAAACATTTCGCTTCCAGTCAGCCAGTCCATTACTGTACAGGATAATACCATTCCGGTTTTATCAGGACAGGGAGCCGATGCAACAATCAATTGTCCGGCAACACCTGTATTCACAGCACCAACAGCAACTGATGCATGCGACACGGCACCGGCTATTACTTTTACAGATGTAACTGTTGCCGGAGCTTGTGCAGGAACGTATAAAACAACCAGAACGTGGTCTGCGAAAGACGTTTGCGGAAACATTTCGCTTCCAGTCAGCCAGTCCATTACTGTTCAGGATATAACTGCACCTTCTATAATTTGCCCGGGTCCTGTAATGGTTCAAACTGATCCAGGATTCAATACTGCAACATTAATAATTAATCTGCCAGTTGTCAGCGATAATTGTGGTAACCCAACCATCAAAAACAATTTCAATAATACAAGTAATGCCAGTGGCACCTATCCTTTAGGAGTTACTGTTGTAACCTGGACTGCAATTGATGATTGTGGCAATTCAACTTCATGCCAAATGAATGTTACCGTAAGTGATAATGAAGGACCTGCTATGAATTGTCCTTCAACTTTAAATGTTCAGTGTGTTGAAGATGTACCTGCTGTATTTAATACACTAGAGCAATTTATTGCTGCAGGTGGATCTGCGAATGATAATAACGGAATTAATGCCACAAGTTTCAATTTGATAAGTCAGACTAGCAATAACCAATCGTGTCCTGAAACAATTTCACGCATCTATAGTATTGCTGATAATGACGGAAATATTAGTTCTTGTGCGCAATCCATCATTATTAATGATGTATTGATTCCAATCTTCACACTTATTCCGCAGGACATTACTGTCGAATGTGATGGGAATGGAAATTCGACTCAATTAACATCATGGTTATCAATTGTTGGAGCCACGGATAATTGCGGAATACCAACACTAAGTAATAACTTCACAACCCTCAGCGACCTATGCGGCACAACCGGTTCAGCATTGGTGACTTTTACAGCTACCGATGCATGTGGAAATACAGCTGAAACTTCTGCCACTTTCACTATCACGGATGGTACTGCTCCTGCAATTTCAGCATCAGCTTTAGACTTAACAGTTGAATGCGACGGAACCGGAAATACAACCGAACTGAACACTTGGCTGACTTCCAATGGAGGTGCAGTTGCTTCAGATATCTGCTCAGGTTCTGTTTCGTGGACAAATAACTTCACAACCCTCAACGACCTCTGCGGCACAACCGGTTCAGCATTGGTTACCTTTACGGCTACCGATGCGTGTGGAAATACGTCTGAGACTTCTGCCACTTTCATAATTATGGATGCTACTGCTCCTGCAATTTCAGCATCAGCTTCAGACTTAACTATTGAATGCGATGGAACCGGAAATACAACCGAACTGAATACATGGCTGGCTTCCAATGGAGGCGCAGTTGCTTCAGATATCTGCTCAGGTTCTGTTTTGTGGACAAATAACTTCACAACCCTCAACGACCTCTGCGGCGCAACCGGTTCAGCATTGGTTACTTTTACTGCTACCGATGCGTGTGGAAATAAGGCTGAGACTTCTGCCACTTTCACAATTATGGATGTTACTGCTCCTGCAATTTCAGCATCAGCTTCAGACTTAACAGTTGAATGCGACGGAACCGGAAATACAACCGAACTGAACACTTGGCTGGCTTCCAATGGAGGCGCGGTTACTTCGGATATCTGTTCAGGTTCTGTTTCGTGGACAAATAACTTCACAACCCTCAACGACCTTTGCGGTACAAGCGGATCAGCATTGGTGACTTTTACAGCTACCGATGCATGTGGAAATACGGCTGAAACTTCTGCCACTTTCACTATTAAAGATGTTACTGCTCCTTTGGTTACCTGCCAGGATACTATAAAAGTAAAAACTGATCCTGGTGCTTGTGGCGCAACTGTGGTTATATCTCCCCTATCAGTTCTTGAAAACTGCAGCACGGTTACTATCACAAATAGCATAAATCAAACGGCAGATGCATCAGGCTTTTATCCAGTCGGAACAACATTAATTGAATGGACGATTAAAGACGAATGTGGATTAATTTCGGTCTGTTCCACTAATGTAATTGTAACAGATAACGAATCTCCTGTTATCACATGCCCGGCATCTGTATTGGTATGCTCAAACGATCTGGTAGTTACCGGAACTGCAACTGCAAAAGATAATTGCGATATTGAAAGCATCAGCAATAATGCTCCTTTATCCTATGAGCCAGGTACTACTTTGGTCGTCTGGACAGCAACGGATATTCATGGAAATACATCAAGCTGTACCCAAACTATTACTGTTTCGCCTCAGGCAACTGTATTTGCAGGGAGTGATATTGAATCGTGTATGTCGACTCCGGTAATTTTGAATGCAGCTCAAAGCACCAATTACACTTCGCTGGAATGGTCAACAACCGGTACCGGAACATTTGAAAATTCAGCTTCTCTCAACACCGTTTATACTCCAACTGAGTCTGATTTAACAAATGAATTTATTGAAATTACACTGAAAGCAAACGGGATTGTCCCTTGCGGAAATGCTACAGATAAGATGCGTATCGATTTCAACAAGTCGCCAATTGTTGATGCAGGCTCCGATACTTCAATATGCAAAATTGATTTGTTCCATTTTGCGGCAGCGACTGCTTCAAACTATTCTACATTATCGTGGACACACAATGGCCAGGGTACTTTGTCAGATGCGTCAATACTGAATCCAAGATATACTCCAGCTGATAATGAAAAGGGATCTGTTGAATTCAGGCTAATTGCTTACGGGACTTCAGTTTGTGGTAACAAGGTTATGGAGGATACATTTGTACTGACACTTAATCCGGCCATAACTGTTGATGCCGGCGAAAACTTGGTTATTGTTACCGGCACATCAACATTCCTAGATGCAAGCGTATCAGGAGGGTCAGGAGTATTTTCCTACAACTGGACACCGGAAGAGTATGTCGTCAATAATACGATACTTAATACGGCTACCACAGCACTAAATACGGAAAAAGTATTTACACTAACAGCAATTGATGCCATTTCTGGATGTTCAGCAAGCGACAACGTACTAATCAGCATGGGCGGTATCAAACCACCGATTGCAAACAATGATTACGATACCATAAGCTTAAATGCTTCAACTTTGGTTAATATACTGGAGAATGACTCAATCGGTCAAGGCGTGTATGTCAGCATTATCAACAATCCCGATAATGGCATAGCTCTTCTGAACGAAGATGAATTTATATCGTATACACCAAGGCCGGATTTTGTCGGAAATGATACCATTACCTATAAGATTTGCGACAAAATTGATGTTTCGAAATGCGACACGGCGATGGTTATTGTAACTATTTTCCCTATACGTGCATCCATCGAAATCTATAATCTTGTTACTCCTGATCATGATGACAAAAATGATTACTGGCATATCGGAGGAATTGAAAATTTCCCGGATAATGAAATATTACTTTTCAACCGCTGGGGAACTAAAATTAAAGAGTTTGTTGGTTACAACAACACAGATAACCGATGGGATGGAACTAATGATAAGAACGAATCACTTCCTGATGGTGTATACTTTTATATCATCAAAGCTAATGAAACCTATAAAGGATGGATTTATATCCGCGGGGGAGGCATTAATTAAAAGTTAGCTAAAAACGATTTAGTCAATCCAATAAGCATATGTACCTATAAAAAGAATATGATGATAAGAAACATTATTTTTTTAACAACCGGCATCCTGCTTTTGGCGCTTATGAGTTGCCAATCCATACACAAAGCCCAGAAGCAGATGGACAAATACAACTATGCCGGAGCTATCACCACATTAAAGAAAGTTGCTGATAAAGAAAAGACGCATAATGCAGCAATTTCTATGTTGGCCGAATGTTATCGTTTGCAACATGACAACCTTAACGCCAAAGCTGCATATGCACAGGCTGTATCCATGCCTGATGCTAAACCTGAGTCATTTTACTATTATGCTCTGGCTTTACAATCGACCGGCGATTATGCAAAAGCAAAGGAAATGTTTCAAAAATATGCTGGAATGAATCCATCTGATCCAAGGGGAAAGTTATATGCTTCGCACTGCGACAGTGTGTTGGGCCCATGGAAAGGATTAACACCAAAATATGAACTTAAACTGGCAAATGGCATTAACACAACTCAAAGTGATTTCGGCCCTGCTTTTTATGAAGGAGACCTTGTTTTTGCGTCTGATTTTACAACCAGTACCAGCGAAGGAAAAGCCTACGGCTGGACTGGCCGTGGATACCTCAACATTATGAAATCACGCCCTGAAGTGGCATCAGATTTCTGGGGAAATATGTCGTCACCTGCATCTGAATTTGGTGGAAAATTTAACCAGCCTTACCATGATGGACCTGCAGCTTTCAGTACCGATGGAAACACAATTTATTTTACACGTTCATTTTTCGGAAAAGCAAAACGTGAAGGCATATACAAAACCAATTTGCTTAAGATATACTATTCCACAAAAAAGGATGGAGAATGGGGGGAGATATTGCCTTTCTTTCTGAACAGTAAAGAGTATTCCGTTGGACATCCTACACTTTCTGCTGATGGACAAATCCTTTATTTTGTCAGCGATATGCCTGGCGGACAAGGGAAAACTGATATCTGGATGTGCAAACGCGAAGGAGATGCATGGGGACCTGCTGCTAACCTGGGCAAAACTGTAAATACCAGCGAAAGAGAAATGTTCCCGACCATGCGCAATGACGGAGAACTGTATTTCTCTAGCGAAGGTCATCCGGGTTACGGATCACTGGATATTTTTAAAACAAAAAATGAAAGCGAAACATGGACTACACCTCAGAATCTTCATTCGCCGGCAAATAAATCATACGATGACTTTGCCATTGCTTTTGCTCCGGGGGAAAAGAACGGTTTCTTATCATCAAACCGTCCCGAAGGCATGGGCAGTGATGATATTTATGCCTTCCGGATTGCTGAGCCTGCACCTGTTTTGCCGGCATATATAACCGGGTTGGTTAAAGATAAATCCACCATGCAGCCTATAGCTGGTGCAACTGTTTTCCTTTTTGATCCTTCAACCGGAAATGTTAAAGTTCTCAAAACAGATTCTGATGGTATGTACAAAGCCCTTGTCGACAAACCGGCTGATTATATTGTAAAAGCTATGATGCCCAATTATATTGCCGATTGTATCCCTATTTCCATACCAGAAATTAAACCTGGAACTACAAATCCTGCTCCCCGAGACCTGTTACTCGATAAACTGATAATTACCAAAACATTCCAGATCGAAAATATTTATTATAACTTCGATAAATCCGATATCCGTGAAGATGCCAAAGCAGAACTTGATAAACTGGTTCGCATTCTGAATGAGAACCCGGTAAATGTTGAACTGGGCTCGCATACTGACAGTCGCGGACCTGCTATTTACAATGAGAAGCTATCACAAAACCGTGCTGAAGCAGCAGTGAAATATATAATAAGTTCGGGTATAGATAAAAGCCGGATCACGGCCAAAGGCTATGGAGAGCAACAACTTACCAACCAGCATAGCTTTACCTGCCAGCGTTTCTGATCAGTTCGATCCAACTGTATACTCCGAAGGGCAGGAATTCCAATCTAAAATGCTTCCGGCGGATTTCTTCACGAAATGCAAATAACTTTCTGAACATCAATATTATTATGTGTATAAACAAGAAGCCATGTCTGCATGGCTTTTTGCTTTTATGCTAATCCCTTTTGATTTCGGTTTAAGTATTAGTTATATTTGTGTTTTCATTGAATATCTATTGAAGGCGCGTAACAATCTGATAAACTAAAAATCACTACTAATGGAAGACCTTAAAGATTTATCATCAACTGATTCACCAGTTGGATTACCACAGCTAACTGCTGAGTCAATAAGTTATCTGTTAAAAGCAGCCAAGTGGGGTAAATTTCTCGCTATACTTGGCTTTATTGTTTGCGGTCTTCTGATAGCAGGTGGAATAATGATGAGTTTCGTATTAAATATAGTATCTGACGAGATGGTTCCTCTGAACATGCCATTTCCGCCGGTAATTCTATCTGTTATATATATACTGATCGCCGGAATCTATTTAATTCCTGTCATTTTCCTGAACAGTTTTTCAAATAATGCTATTAAAGCAGCAAATCTTCCGAGCACGGAAAATATGACAACTTCAATTAAAAACCTTAAAAACCTGTTTGTTTTTGTTGGTGTATCAACAGTTGTAATACTTGCATTGTATACTATAATCCTGATCGTGGTTGGAACAGCCGCAATTTTCAGTTTTTAGTTTGATCACACGCATCAAATTTTATTTTTATTTGTTTATATAAGCTGATCACAAGCTTACAACTTCTTTATTGGGAATATTTTTTTTGATTTCCGGAAGTGATACTTTTCGGGTAACTTGTTGTTCATATTGATTAACAGAGTAATTTTGCACGCTTTTGATCCAGAGCATCAACCTGGTAATTTCATGCTGAACCAAATCAACACTTAATGCTGAAAAACAAACACTTAAGGCTACTTTCTTTCTCACTTTTTACGATCATTATTGCTTCAGTTACTACTAAAAGCATGTTTGCTCAGTCATTAAATGATACTTCAATCAGTAAACAGCTAACCCTTGAGCAATTAGTAATAACTGCCGACCGAACACCAGTAATGTTTGAGCAGTTAAAACGTAGCATCCAGGTACTTAGTAAAAAGGAAATTGAACGTATGCCGGTCCGGAATATTTCGGAACTGATTAGTTATGCGATGAATACAGATGTCCGTAACCGCGGAGCATACGGAATGCAAGCCGATATCAATATCAGGGGCGGATCTTTTGATCAGACCTTGGTTTTACTTAATGGCATGAACATCAGTGATCCTCAAACCGGTCACCACAACATGGATATACCCGTTGATCTGTCGGGTATAAATCGCGTTGAAATACTGAAAGGCCCGGGAGCCAGAGTATTCGGGCCTAATGCATTTAATGGAGTGATCAATATTATTACCAATGAGAAAGTTGCTGATCAGCTTTCGGTTTCAGCCATGGGCGGACAATACAGTCTTTACAGTTTTTCCGCTTCAGTGATTAAGAGTTTTGGAAATACTACCCACAATCTGCAACTCAGCAAATCAGGTTCCGATGGTTTTACTGATAACACTGATTTTAAGGCTTTTAATTTATTTTACAGCGGAACCGCAGGTAAAACACAGAAACTTGAATATCAGGCATCTTATATGCAAAAAGCATTTGGAGCAAATAGTTTCTACACTCCAAAATATCCGGATCAATTCGAAACAACCAAAACCATTTTTGCATCAGCCCGGTATAAAACCAGTTTTAAAGGATTTGCTCCGGCAATTTATTTTCGGAGGCATTATGATGAATTTCGTTTATTCCGTGATGAAGCGCCAGCGTGGTACACAACTCATAATTACCATTATACGGATGTTTTTGGTTCTAATGCCAACATCTGGACAAACACCGGAAAGCGGAGCAAATTTTCTATTGGCTATGATTTAAGGCATGAACTGATCAGAAGCAATAAACTCGGGGATTCACTCTCCGATGAAATTCCTGTAAATGGTGTAGAAGGAACATTTTATACCCTTGGTAAAGCACGTACTTCGGCAGGATTATTTGCAGAAGAATCTGTAACGCTTGATAAATTTTCAGTTTCGGCAGGTCTGCTGGCCAGTTACCTGAGTGCACTGCCTGGCAAAATTGCCTTGTATCCCGGAATTGATGCGGCCTATCAACTCAGTGATAATTTCAGAATCTATGCCACTGCAAACAGGACACTACGGTTGCCTACATTCACCGATTTATATTACAATGACGCAACAAGTAAGGGCGATCCAAATCTCAAGCCTGAAGAAGCCATTACAATTGAAGCAGGTTTAAAATTTAATAAGCCGGGAATTATTGCACATGCTGCATTTTTCAAACGCTATGGTAAAAACATGATCGACTGGGTTAAACTTGAAAACCAGGATCCATGGCAGGCAATGAATATTACTGATATTAACGTAGCCGGTTTTGAAACCAGTTTTGCTTTAAATATTGAAGAATTATCAGGAAACAAGTCCTTTCTGAAGACTATTACTTTGAACTATGCTTATCTGAAAGCAGACAAATCAAGTGATGAATTTATGTCGCGTTATGTACTCGATATTTTAAAGCATAAGGCTGATCTGCTGGTTTATCACCAGGTATGGCGGAATTTTTCAGCTTCCTGGGCTTTCAGTTACCAGGATCGCGAAGGAGGTTATATTAAATATGTAAACACCGTTCCGGAAACAACAGAAACTCCATACACGCCATTTATTCAGATGGACCTTCAACTCAATTATTCCAATAAAAAATGGATGTTATTTGCCGAAGCAACCAACCTGCTTGATAATGAATATGTTGATTATGGAAATGTGCCCCAGGCCGGGAGATGGATACGGATGGGAGTCAGGTTTAATACGCTTTTAAAAACCAGCAACAGCAATTAGAATCGATTTTTAGTAAAAGTTTCTGGCAGCAAATTATTTGGATAGTGTCCTCTGATAATCTGTTCACAACTACGATCAGATACCATTATATTTTACATTAGGACTGTCAACCATCACGAAAATTTCCTTAGGTTTGTATGAGTAAAATACCCTTGTGCAATCAAATACATAAAACATTCATATTATGGCAAATACAACTATTGACCCTGCAATTTTAAAAAGAGCTCAAGCCTGGCTTGATGACACGAATATTGATAGCGAAACCAAGTCACGCATCACCCACATGATTGAAAATGATCCTGCAGAACTGGCTGAAAGCTTCTATTGCGATCTGGAATTTGGTACAGGCGGTCTGCGCGGAATTATGGGCGATGGTACCAACCGTATGAATAAATACACAGTTGGAATGGCTACACAAGGCCTGGCTAATTACCTTAAAAAAGTATTTGCAAATGATCATGAAATCAGCCTTGCCATTGCATACGACTGCCGCAACAACAGCAGTTACTTTTCAAATATTGTTGCTGACGTTTTATCGGCTAATGGAATTATTGTTTACCTATTCAAGGAACTCCGTCCAACACCGGAGCTCTCATTTGCAGTTCGTTACCTGCATTGTCAGAGTGGTATAATGGTAACAGCATCACATAATCCGAAGGAATACAACGGATACAAAGTGTATTGGAATGACGGTGCACAACTGGTTCCTCCTCACGATAAAAATGTGATTTCAGAAGTGCAGAAAATCGCATCAATCAGCGAAGTAAACTTTGCCGGTGATCCAATGAAGATCAATATTCTAGATGAATCCATCGACAATGAATTCCTGAGAATATCAAAAAGTTATTCTTTAGCTCCTGAAGTAATTGCACCGGCAAAAAACATGAAAATTGTTTTTACACCTCTTCACGGCACAGGGATAACACTTGTTCCTAAGGCACTTAAAAATTATGGTTTCGAAAACATCCATATTGTTGAAGAACAAGCCGTTTCGGATGGCAATTTCCCTACAGTAAAATCGCCAAATCCTGAAGAAAAAGCAGCTATGCAAATGGCATTGGATCAGGCACGTGAAATAAATGCCGATCTGGTTTTAGCCACCGATCCGGATGCTGACAGGATTGGAGTTGGGGTTAAAGATATTGACGGAAACTACATTCTACTTAATGGGAATCAAACTGCCGCACTCCTCACTTATTACCTGATAAAACAATGGGAAGCTAAAGGCAAACTAAAAGGCAATGAATATATTGTTAAAACAATTGTAACATCTGAACTTATCAGTGACATAGCTAAAGGTGCCGGTGTTGAATATTTCGATGTACTCACCGGGTTTAAATGGATTGCCGAAGTAATCCGGAACCTCGACGGAAAGAAGACTTTCATTGGCGGTGGCGAGGAAAGCTATGGCTTTATGATCGGCGATTTTGTGCGTGACAAAGATGCCGTTACAGCTTGCTGCATTTTTGCAGAATGCGCTGCATGGGCCGCCAGCAAAGGAAAAAGCCTTTACGAATTGCTTCTGGATATTTACCTTGAGTATGGTTTGTATAAAGAAAACCTGGTTAATGTTGTTAAAAAAGGCATGAGCGGACAAGCTGAAATCAAAGCCATGATGGAAGGTTTCCGTGCCAATCCGCCTAAGGAAATTGCCGGTTCGAAAGTAAAACTGATGAATGATTTCGCTTTAAGCCAGGCAACGGATATTCATACCGGAAAAATCTCTCCTATTGATCTGCCAAAGAGCGATGTACTTCAGTTCTTCCTTGAAGATGGAAGTAAAATTTCCATGCGTCCATCAGGTACTGAGCCAAAAATCAAATTCTATTTCAGTGTAAGAAGTCATTTGAATGATGCCAGCAGTTTCAAAGCTACCGAAGCCAAACTTGATGGCCGTATTGAAGAGATTATTGTTTCGATGGGGTTGAGATAGAGGGCCGGAAGTCGGGAGTCGGAAGACTGTAAACGAAAATCCTGGAGTCCGAAGTCGGAAGTTCAATTTGCTTCCGACTCCGGACTTCGGTCTTCCAGCCACTTTTTTCAGAAGTTCATCTGCTTCCGACTCCGGACTTCGGTCTTCCAGCCTCTTTTTTCAGAAGTTCAATCTGCTCCCGACTCCGGACTTCCGTCTTCCAGCCACTTTTAAAATTAGCCAATATTAATTTGCACACATTCCAACCAACACTATGATAATTACCGAACAAATTGAAATCCAATCTATTGTTGTACACAATGTTGGCAATAAACTGAATGATGAAGGCATACGTTTTTCAAAATCCGAATTACGCACAGATGATAGCATCAACGAACTGTTACTGACTTATTTCTTTTCCCCTTTTAAATCGAGTGAATATTACAACCTGTACCATGAATCGGATTTAAAACTGAATGAGGTTTATTCCTATGTTTCGGATATTTTTGATAATCCTGAATCTCTTTTCGACCAATCAGAAAACCTTGCAAAACACCTTTATGAACAATCTGTTCATCCAAAAGTAAAAGGTGGCGAATTATATGTTGCTTATTTCCGCGATTGCATCGTGGATGGCGAAACGATGGATGCCATTGGGTTGTTCAAGTCGGAAACCAAGGAAACTTTCCTGAAAGTGTATCCTAAAAACGATGGATATTCTATCGAAAGCGAAGCCGGTATCAACATTCATAAACTTGATAAAGGCTGCCTGATTTTTAATACTGAACGCGAAAAAGGGTACAAGGTTTCAGTTGTCGATAACCTGAACAAAGGAGGAGAAGCGCAATACTGGATTGATCATTTTCTGCATGTGCTGGTGCGTAACGACGAGTATTACCAGACTAAAAATGTACTCAGTATGTGTAAAAGTTTTGTGATCGAAAAATTTCCCGAGCAATTTGAGGTTTCCAAAGCCGACCAGGCAGAAATGCTCAATAAATCGGTCAAATTCTTCAAGGAAAATGACACTTTCGGTATGGATGATTTTGCTAATGAAGTGATGCAGGCACCTGAAATGATCAGCAGTTTTAAATCCTACAAAACTGAATTTGAAGTTGAACACAGTGTTCAACTGACTGATAATTTCGATATTTCATCGGCAGCTGTTAAAAAGCAATCAAAGTTTTTTAAAAGTATAATCAAGCTGGATAAGAACTTTCATATATATGTTCACGGCGACAGTCAGCAAATTGAGAAAGGCTTCGACCAGGCTTCGGGAATGAACTTTTACAAATTGTTTTATAAGGAGGAGAGTTAAAAAACTCCATTATTTCGTTTAAAAATGGAACGCGGATGACGCGGAAAGAACAAATACAAAAAGAGCCACCTCTCCTATCCCGGAAAAGTGGCTCTTTATCGTTACAAATATTCTCTACAAACTCATCCTTAGCAGATTAAGCGCTCCACCGGCTTTAAACCAGTCGATCTGCATTTGGTTATAGGTGTGATTTACAGGAAACTGATCTGTGGTTCCGTCGGAATGATGTAAAACCAGGATCAACGGCTTGCCAGGAGCAAAAGATGTAAGGCCGGTAATATCAATGCGATCATCTTCCTTTATCAGCTCATAATCAGCCTTATTGGCGAAAGTAAGAGCCAGCATTCCTTGCTTTTTAAGGTTGGTTTCGTGGATACGGGCAAATGATTTTACCAGTATTGCTCTAACGCCCAAATGACGTGGTTCCATAGCGGCATGTTCCCGCGATGATCCTTCGCCGTAATTTTCGTCGCCGACAACTATCGAACCCAAACCAGCAGCTTTGTAAGCCCGCGCTGTTGCAGGAACTGTATCATATTTGCCATCCAACTGGTTTTTAATCAGGTTCGTTTTCTCGTTAAAGAAATTCAACGCCCCGATGAGCATATTATTTGAAATATTATCCAGGTGACCACGGAAACGCAACCATGGACCAGCCATCGAAATATGATCGGTAGTACATTTTCCTTTGGCTTTGATCAATACTGGAAGTGCCAACAAATCTGCCCCTTGCCATGCTCCGAATGGTTCAAGCAATTGAAGCCTTTCGGAATCTGGTTTCACAGAAATAGCTATGGCTGATCCATCGGCAGGAGGCGCCAGGTAACCGGCATCTTTCACATCAAAACCATTAACCGGTAATTCAATTCCAATTGGTTCGTCAAGTTTTACTTTTTCTCCGGCTTCGTTTACCAGGTAATCTGTCAGCGGATTAAAGCAAAGATCACCTGCGATGGCGTAAGCTGTTACAATTTCAGGTGAAGCAACAAAACCGTGGGTATTCGGATTACCATCGTTACGTTTCGCAAAATTCCTGTTAAAGGAAGTTATAATTGAATTCCGGCGTTCCGGATCATCCGTATGCCGTTTCCATTGACCGATACATGGTCCGCAGGCATTAGCCATAACAACGCCGCCAATCTTTTCAAAATCAGCAAGTAAGCCATCGCGTTCTGTTGTAAAACGGATTAATTCCGAACCCGGTGTAATTACAAATTCAGCCTGAACTTTCAGGTTCTTCGTTGTAGCTTGCCTTGCAACAGAAGCAGCACGTGTAATATCTTCATACGACGAATTGGTACAAGAACCAATTAATCCGACTTCAAGTTTCTGAGGATATCCTTTTTCTTTGACAACTTTCACAAATTCCGAAACAGGATAAGCCGCATCGGGTGTAAAAGGTCCGTTTACATAAGGTTCGAGTGTATTCAGATCAATTTCAATAACCTGGTCAAAATAAGCTGAAGGGGAACTGTAAACATCAGCATCTGCACGAAGATCATCTATGATTCCATCGGCCAGGGTTGCAATTTCTTCACGACCGGTGGCTTTCAAATAATCACTCATTTTGGCATCGTAACCAAAAATGGATGTGGTTGCTCCGATTTCGGCACCCATATTGCAAATGGTTCCTTTTCCTGTTGCCGAAATTGAGTCAGCGCCATCACCAAAATATTCAACAATACAACCGGTTCCGCCTTTAACGGTGAGTATTCCGGCAACTTTAAGTATAACATCTTTAGCCGAAGTCCAGCCACTCATCTTACCGGTAAGTTTAACACCGATAAGCTTAGGCATCTTTAATTCCCAGGCCATTCCGGCCATCACATCCATGGCATCAGCACCACCAACTCCAATGGCAATCATTCCAAGTCCGCCTGCATTAACGGTGTGCGAATCGGTGCCTATCATCATTCCGCCTGGGAATGCATAATTTTCAAGAATTACCTGGTGAATTATTCCGGCTCCTGGTTTCCAGAAACCAATTCCATATTTCGCCGAAACGGATTCAAGAAAATCGTACACTTCTTTATTCTGCGAAAGCGCAACATCTAAATCGGCACTTGCACCCACCGAAGCTTGTATCAGGTGATCGCAATGCACCGTACTCGGAACAGCAGTGCGGCTGCGACCTGCAGTCATAAACTGAAGCAGAGCCATTTGCGCTGTTGCATCCTGCATGGCTACGCGGTCGGGACCGAAATTCACATAGTCTTCTCCCCTGCCGAAAGGCTTTGCAGGAAGTTCATCCCA
>JFJP01038492.1_pt1 | contig 17262 bp, 16 predicted proteins | sample 431651 | NCBI WGS metagenome assembly JFJP01 (sample SAMN02602958, study PRJNA72255) | Microbial mat metagenome, whole genome shotgun sequencing project. | biome: fresh water; feature: sink hole; material: water; isolation source: purple microbial (photo- and chemosynthetic) mats found in... | reverse complement strand
CATTTCTCTTTATATTCACTGGTTTTACTGCCAAACTCGGACTTTTCCCCATGTTTACAGCTGGTGTTGATGCCAAGGACAAAGCGCCTGGCCCTGCAGCTGCCTTACTTTCGAGCATAGTAATGTGCATGGGTTTTGTGGGTATTTTCCGCATTTATGTCATCGTGGCCAACACACCTTTACTTCATTGGGCAAGTTTAGTGGTGGGAATAGCCGCTTTTCTATCCATATTTATTGCAGCAGTTTATATGATAAAAGTGAAGAATATCAAGCGATTAATGGCTTATTCGAGCGTGGAACACATGGGATTGGTAATGCTGGGTATTGCGGCTGGCGGTATTGGTTATTATGCTGCCATACTGCATATTGTACTCCATTCTTTTGTAAAATCAAGTCTGTTTTTTCAGTACAATCAAATATATAAAGTATATAAAAACAAGAGTATTTATCAATTGGGTAATTATTTTAAATACAATACCACGGGAGCCATCGTTTTACTGCTGGCCTTCATAAGTGCAACCGCTATGCCACCTTCGGGAATGTTTGTGAGCGAATTTCTCATTTTCCGTTCCATGTTCGAAGCCAATCAGTTGATTTTAATGTTGGTAGTACTTTTGCTATTAACACTCATTATGTGGGCATTTGCCAAAAATATATTTAAAATATTATTTATCCCTGTTGTCAATTTCGACGAAAGTACAGTTCCGCATGTTAACCCTTGGCGGTCAGCTTCGCAGTTTATTTTATTAGGTGGTGCAGCCTATTTGGGTCTGAATCCGCCTATGATTTTTGTTGATTTAATAAATGAAAGCATTAAGTTGCTGGCGCATTGAAAAATGGGATAATGGGTTAATGGGAGGGATAATGGGATAATAGGATAATGTAAGAATGAAAAAAATGTAAGACTGTAAGAAATGAAAAACCACAACGTGGTTAAATGTGATTAGCCATGTATGAAATGCATGGTAATGGGATAATGAGGTAATTGGATAATGAAAGAATTTCAAACAATTTTTTAATTTTTAATTTTTAATTATTAATTGATTTATTATGAACTACATCAGCATAAAAAACAATCAAAGCATTTTACTTTCCTCCATTCCAGAAAGTAATTATGAAGCTTTTTACGACATGAACATCGATTTGGTGATGGGAAAAGTTGAAAGACATTGCGTGAATTATTTCGGTTATAAAGTGGGCAATAACGTGAAACTTATTTGTTGCATTGCCGATGATGCCACTCACGAAATTTATGTATCTACATGCTTGGTTCACAAAGCGCATGAGCTTGAATCACTCACAGCAAAGTTGTTGTGCTTTGAAAAGTTTGAGCGCGAAATTCATGAAAATTTCGGTATCAACTACATTGATCATCCTTGGTTGAAGCCAGTGCGTTATGCCATCAATCGCGACGACCAATCACAAATCGTTGCCAATTATCCGTTCTATACTATTGACAGTGAGGAGCTGCATGAAGTTGGCGTTGGCCCTATTCACGCTGGCATTATCGAACCTGGGCATTTCCGATTTATTTGCAATGGTGAACAGGTTCTACACCTCGAAATTCAGTTGGGCTACCAGCATCGGGGCATTGAACAGCTATTTGTCGAAAAAAAGAACCTGCTCCAACTAGCCACTTTGTCCGAAAGTATTGCGGGCGATACAGTGGTTGGTCACAGTGTGGCGTTTGCAAATGGATACGAAAGTTTGTGCAATTATAAGCCGTCTGTCGATATAGAATTTTCGCGAACATTGGCATTAGAGCTGGAAAGAGTAGCCATTCACGTGGGCGATTTGAGCGGACTATGTACCGATATTGCCTATCAATTGGGGAGTGCGGTGTTTGGAAGATTACGCACACCAATTGTGAATTTTCTTCAGGAGTGGGGCGGAAATCGTCTATCAAAAGGGCTCATTAGGCCTGGAAGAAACCAGTTTCCATTTACCCCGCTTTTGGCCGAACGATTAAGTCATGTATTGGATGTTTTCGAACCAGATTTCAACGAGATGGCAGAAAAACTTTTTTCATTACCCAGCGCATTATCGCGTTTTGAACGAACCGGTTTGGTCTCCAATGCTGATGCAATATCCATTGGCGTTGTAGGTATGGCAGCTCGTATGACCAATCTCAATAGAGATATTCGCTCGTCGCATCCATTTTGTTTATATACCAAATTAAATCACGAGCCGATTATCAAGCGCCACGGAGATGTTTATTCTCGGGTGCAAATTCGCCGCCAAGAAGTGGCACAATCCATCCATTATATTAGGCAGTTAATTGCAGAAGTGCCTGTTGAAACTCCATTTAAGGAATTGCAAAACCCTCAACCAAATTCTTTCTGCCTATCCTTGGTTGAAGGCTGGCGGGGAGAAATTTGCCACTGTGCTTTAACCGACGAAAAAGGAGAATTGATGCTTTACAAAATCAAAGATCCTTCGTTTCACAATTGGTTGGCGTTGGCTCTGTGTGTCAGAAATAACGAAATATCAGATTTTCCTATTATCAATAAAAGCTTTAATCTTTCGTATTCAGGGCATGATTTATAGTCCCGCAAGGGCGGGATGTAGAGTACTCCATGGGTAGATAGTTAGTAACTCTAAAGAAAATTAGGACGTAGAAATGGAATGAAACAAAATTGACGTTGGTTATTTCATTCCCCTCAATTCATTCCGTTTTTGGGGCTAAAGGCTTTTTTTTTATTATAATGATTGCACTGCATTCGTTTTCATCATACACTAAATATTATGAATAAAATTCAGCAAATTTGGATATAACCAAAAAGATGACGAACTTTGCAACTTCGAAATCAAAAAAAAATTGTAAAAAAAAATAATCATGCAAACAGCAAAAATTAGTACTGAAAAAGGAGATATGAAAGTTGAGTTTTTCGGTCAAGATGCTCCATTGGCAGTAGCAAATTTCATCAAATTGGCTTCTAGTGGCTTTTACGATGGTCTAACTTTTCATCGCGTTCTTCCAGATTTCGTGATTCAGGGCGGATGCCCAAAAGGTAATGGTGCAGGTGGCCCTGGCTATACCATTCCTTGCGAACTCGATGGTGCCAATCAATATCACGACAGAGGTGTACTTTCTATGGCACATGCTGGTCGCAATACGGGTGGATCTCAGTTTTTTATCTGCCATTCACGCAAAAACACGTCTCATTTGGACCGTCAACACACTTGTTTTGGCAAAGTGGTAGAAGGATTAGATGTTATTGATGCAATTCGTCAGGGTGATAAAATTTTGAAAATTGAAGTATCTGAATAGTCATAAAGAATTGGTTTAGAAATAAAAAGGTCGTAAAGAATTGTTCTTTCCGACCTTTTTGCATTTTCTTTTTTTTGTTGGATGAATTGGATTGTGAATAAGTTTTACATTCAATTTTGGGGATTTTGATTAATAGAAAATAAATTACATTATTGTTTAAAACTGGGTTAATATATAACTTTTGTATAGCATTTATAATTTTTTAAGCACAATGCCCAATTTATTCAAACCATCCTCGAGGCTTTGCGCTTGTATAGTTTCAAAAGCTTTTAATGCAATAATAGCGCATGCTTTTGCATCATCGCCTGCACGGTGATGGTTAAAACGTATGTTATGAAAATCGCAAACAGATTCAAGTGAGTGACTTGTAAGATGTTTCCACGTTTTTCGGGAAACATTAATGCTACAAAAATAATCGGCCGTTGGTATCGCTAAATCATAATACTCAAGAGCTGCACGCAATACTCGCATATCAAAAGCAGCATTATGAGCCACCAAAGTAGTATCTTCAAACCACATTTTCAATTCTGACCAATGCTCCTCAAACGTTAATGAGTTGGCTACATTGGCAGCAGAAATGCCATGCACCTTCTGGCACCAAGGATTCATATAAGGAAAACAAGCCGGCTTAATTAACCATGATTTGGAGTTTGTTATTTGTCCATTCTCAATTTTTGTCAATCCAATTTCACAGGGATAATTGGCATGAGCCGTTTCAAAATCTATGGATGTAAAGTTCATTTTAGTATTGGATATTTAAGCATTTGTATGTGAATTTTAGTTCTATTTCCTTCAAAATTTTGAACCAGCTTCATGAAAAATAATTGTTCCAATTACTCGTTTCAAAGGGTCTCAAAGATACATTTAATTTATAACAAAACGACCTCGACATTGTTAATTTAGTGCTCAGTTGATTTAAACATAATTGGAGTGATTATTTATTGCAACAAATTTAAAAATAGAAATAAAAAAGTTCATAAATGAGAATTTCTTTTATTAAAATACAAAAACTAAAAATAAAGACACAGAATTTCGTTAAATATAATACTATACTCAATCTACTGCAATTTGTTAGCCCAATAATGCGTATATTTGCACACTAATTACTAAAATGTGTAATATGAACAATTTGAAAATCGGAAATTTGACTGCTCGCCTACCAATAATACAAGGTGGAATGGGTGTTGGAATTTCTTTGTCTGGATTAGCGTCAGCCGTTGCAAACGAGGGAGGAGTAGGCGTTATTTCCGTTGCAGGTCTTGGGCTAATATATCGCCATACGTCAACCGACTATATGGAAGCTTGCATAATTGGATTAAGGGAAGAAATTAAAAAAGCCAAGGAAAAAACATCTGGAATTATTGGTGTAAATATCATGATGGCTTTAACTAATTTCAGCGATATGGTAAAAACTGCCATTGCCGAAAAGGTAGATGTGATTTTTGCAGGTGCTGGACTTCCAATGGATTTACCAAAGTATCGTACACCAGATTGTACTACTAAATTGGTACCAATCGTTTCGTCGGCTAGAGCTGCACGAATTATTTGTGAAAAATGGAAAACTCTTTACGACTATTTGCCCGATTTAGTGGTGGTGGAAGGTCCTAAAGCAGGTGGTCACTTAGGTTTTAAAACCAATCAAATTGAAGACCCAAATTTTTCGTTAGAAAAATTAGTTCCTGAAGTGGTTAAAGAAGTGGCTATTTTTGAAGAAAAATACAACCAGGACATTCCAGTAGTAGCAGCCGGCGGAATTTATACAGGCGAAGATGTGTATAAAATTATGCAGCTAGGTGCTAAAGGAGTTCAAATTGCTAGCCGTTTTGTTACTACTCACGAATGTGATGCCGATATTAAGTTTAAAGAAACTTACCTGAATGCAACCGAAAATGATGTGGAAATTATTCAAAGCCCAGTTGGCATGCCTGGTCGTGCTCTTAAAGGAGAGTTTTTGGATAAAGTTAGACAAGGACTTACCGCGCCAAAATCATGTCCATTCGACTGTTTGCATACTTGCGACTACAAAAAAGTACCTTATTGTATCATTGTTACTTTATACAATGCCTACCTAGGTAAAATGGATAAAGGATATGCATTTGCAGGTAGCAATGCTTATCGTGCAACTAAAATTACTTCTGTAAAAGAAATTATTGATGAATTAGTAGAAGGTTTTTCGACATCTGAAAAATTGGCTTTAGCTTAATTTTAATCAATATAATTCTTGCTTAAAGGGCAATTCAACCAATTTGGATGTTTTGCCCTTTTTCTTTTTCTTATAATGAGAATAATTTCTGAATTTATTTAGAGCTAAAATAATGACCAAATTCTGGAACATTGAATTGATTCATTTTTCAGATTTACATCAAAAGGATGGTTTTGAAATATCAAATTTAAAATACAATGGATTTGAAAAAAAAAGGACTAAATAATTTCAGTTTGTCAGAATTATTGGCTAATATTGCAGAAATTTACAAATTATGAAAAATAAAAAAAGAATTGATATTCCATACATTGAATTGCTCAACAATACTACCCTAGAATTGGCTGGAGATATATTGGATGACTTTGGAAAGCGAGATACTGTAGAAATACTAAATTGGGTTCGTGAATATCCATACCGACCAATAACTTATTTCTCAATTGCCCGTTCGGAAGATAGTATTTTCATTAAATACAATGTGCATGGAAGCATGCTTCGAGCTATTTATTCCAACGATCAGGATCCAGTACATGAAGACAGCTGTGTGGAGTTTTTCTGTAAATTACCTGAAAATGAAGAGTATATGAATTTTGAATTTAATTGTATTGGTACTTGCAAAGCCGGGAAGCGAAAAGGAAGAAGTATCGATGTTATGCACTATTCATTACCCGATTTGAAAAAAATAGAACGTTATCCTTCCATTGGGCGGCGTGCTTTTAAAGAATTGGAAGGAATGTTTGAATGGGAATTGACCGTGAAAATTCCATTTTCGTTAATGGGAATTGATCCAGCTAATTTACCTGAAAAACTATTGGGAAACTTTTATAAATGTGCCGATGGTACCGATTCCCCACATTTTGTAAGTTGGAGTCCCATTAAAGCAGAGAAACCCGATTTTCACCGACCCGAGTTTTTTGGTGAATTATATTTTGTTTAGAATCAGTTAATCAGTTAATTTCTTTGCTGCTTACTGAATTTGCACCTTTGCGTTTAACTCTTTAATTTGGGTTCTTGATGGAGTGGACTCATCAAATAAAAAAAAATGATTTATGAATGATAATTTTGCTCACCGTGCAGCCGAATGGGATACGCCCCAAAAAACAAAGATGACAGAAATCTTTGTTACGGAAATGTTACGAAAAATAAATCCAATATCTAGTTGGAAAGCTTTGGAAATAGGAGCAGGAACAGGACTTGTAGGATTGCAAATAGCCAATATGGTTGACACAGTGGTTTTTGAAGATACTTCGGCTGCCATGTTGGATGTTCTAAAACAAAAACTGACTGAAAATAGCAGAGTAAAAATAGTACATGGCGAGGTTTACGATTACAAAGAAAAAGACATTGATTTGATATTTTCGTGTATGGCTTTGCATCATGTGCCTGATATTGATAGAACATTGCAACATTTGGCTACCATTACCAATAAAGGCGCTATAGTGGTAATAGGCGATTTGAGAACCGAAAATGGTTCGTTCCACCGTTTTGAACCCATCCCGCATCGTGGTTTCGATACCGATATACTTTCCGAACAGTTTAAAAGTGCTGGATTTGAGGTCATCACTGCCGAAACCTATAATATACTAAGTAGAGAAAGAACCGAAGGTGTAATTACTGATTATGAGCAATTTATTCTTGTAGCAATAAAAATATAATTAAACACTTATAATTTTAACTTAGCGATTTTATGATAATAGTAATATTTGGAGCAAGTGGAAAAACAGGATCATTGTTGGTTGATTATGCATTATCTAAAGGTTATCATGTTATTGCTTATATTCGCAAAGCAAGTGCTATAAGGCAGTCACACCCTAACTTAACAATAGTAGTAGGGAATCTCGACGATAAAGAGAAGCTGAAAGAGGCCATTACAGGTTCAGATGCTTGTATTTCAACACTTGGCGGCAAATCGTTAACCAAGCATGCTACCAAAATAATTAGTGGTATTGATAACATTATTTCAACTATGGAACAGGAAGGAGTATCTCGAATGATTTATCTTTCCAGCCTGGGTGCAGGGGAAAGTAGAACATACATGCCTTTGCTAATTCGGATTTTTATTGCCGATATAATAATGCGCATTCCACTATCCGACCACAATACCAATGAAATACGAATAGCCAAAAGCAAGCTTCAATGGACAGTTGTTCGGCCAGGTGAACTGAATGATAATTTAATTTCCGAAATTTTAAATCATGGTAGCGAAAAAACAAAAATAAAAGGTTCTCCCACCACCTCAAGAGCTACTGTAGTATCGTTTATGCTACAGCAACTTACTGAAAAACAGTATATTAATAAAAGTGTTTGGCTTCATGAATGAAAGAGTTGAACTTAGCTCATTTGTATAAGTCCGTTTTTTTATTTTCAATAATTGTACTTTCCCACATTAAAGAGCTAGCCACAATCGGATTCTTCGTTCGGTTTTTTAATATTTTTATACACAAGAGTTTATATCGATTAAAAGAATATAGTATTCAATCCACGATAGCCCCCGATAGCTATCGCGGGCGGGACACAGAATTAAGATTTACCACTAATGGAACATCCCGAAAATCGGGGGATACTAAAGGGACTGAGCACCAATAGCTATCATGGCACTAAAAATATAAGTTAAACATAGATTACTAAGAAAAAACATCAATGTTTTTTATCTGCAATTGATTCTCTTTAAAAACGTTTATGTTTTATACTTAGTGCGCTGTATTTTGTTTAAAAATTATACTTAGTGTATTTCTGTGGACTCCCGATTCTCGGGATATTAAGCTTCTTATTTTAAATTGCGTAGCAATTTAATCAATATAAAGACAACAATAATGGTGCAGAAAGTATTATTTCTATTTTTAAACTATTAATTCTGGTTTAGTTATTTTCAAGCTTGATTTTAATAAAGTAGAAATAAAACATTTTGAAGTATAAATGGTTAATTTAAAGTGCTTCAAGGGATTATCTATTCGTATAAATAGGTTTTAGCATTTCCAACCTACTCAAATACACTTTGTACCGTTCAATTTCGGCCAATCGGTCTTCGTTCGTTATTCTTACAGGATTATAACTAATAAAAGGTGGTAAAACGGTCATTCCTGCAAAGTAAAACATGCCATGATGCAACGGGAAAAGTATTGAATTAATGTCGCCATTCGAGCTATTTTCGGTATAAGTTTGTGCAGGGCCGCCTGTAGTGAGGGTTGCAAAAGCAGTTTTGTTTTTAAAGCTGCCGTTTTCATACACACCTTTTCCATTTCCATACACAAATCCCATCGCAAAAACGCGATCCACCCAGCCTTTCAAAATGGCAGGCATGCCAAACCACCACAGCGGAAAATTAAAAACCAGCATGTCGCACCATTCCAGTTTTTCCATTTCTGCTTTCAGTTCATCTACAAACCCATCGTTTTGATATGCATTGAGCTGTTCGGTTTGATATTTGAAAAACTCGCTATTGGTCAATGCCTTAAAATCATTTTTCCCTCCCACAGGGTCAAAATTCATAGCATATAAATCACTTTCCTTTACTTTGTAACCTTTCGAAATAAAATATTCTTTGGCAGTATCTCTTAAACTGGAGCAAAATGATGCTCCCTCAGGATGCGCGTTTACTATTAGTATTTTTTTCATGATGATAGAAATATTTCCCAAAGCCCCTACATGAGCGTTGAAGTTTGTTTATTTTTCGTGTTTAAATCTATTTTATTTGAGTTCACTTGTAAATCTACAACTTTTTGACAATATATTATTCCCAACACCGTGGATGTTTGATCCATTTATTAAAAACCGAGTATTATCCATTGCAAGCGTTATTGGGTCTCTTTTTAGTTCTTTTTTCAATTCATTTTACAGGTTGGTTTTGAATCAAATTCATTGCACCCTGGCCCTTTATTTCCCCTTCTGAGGGGGTTGTGGGGCTTACCTCTACATCTCTAACAGGCAGGCTGCACACTTTGTTTTGGCACACGTAAATTATCGTTTCGCCTGCCACCAATCTGCCTTCGAGTGTGGGTAAAGTGCCTTCCGTTATTCCGCCACTCACAAACACATTGGGCAAATAATAGGTATCAAATTCTTTTCTTTTCGCTTCGCAATGTTCCCCCACAATGGCCACTTCGTATGGTTCGCTTGCCAACCATGCCATTAATATGTCCCAATTGGCATAATACGTACCGCCTGTTGCTGTGCTTTTCCGAATATTGTTGAGCCTATTTTTTGCCATTTCAATGTAACTGTCATTGTAAAAATACTGCCCCAGCACATATAAATTCTTAGCCATAGCGGAGTTAGACGACGGAATTACGTTGTCCGACAATTCCATTTTTCGGGCTATCAAAGCCGCATCCGCATCCGAAGTATAGTAAAACATGCCGCTGCTTTCATCCTTGAAATGTACCAAGCAATATTCCGTAAGTTGTTGTGCCTGTATCAACCATTTTTCGTCAAAAGTGGCTTGGTAAATGGCAATAAACGCTTCAATCGTAAACGCATAATCGTCCAGAAAACCATTGATGGTGGCTTTTCCGTTCTTGTAATTTCTGTACAGCCTGTTATCGGAAGTTTTTAATTTTTGATTGATAAATGCAGCATTTTTTAGTGCCATATCCAGGTACTTTTTATCATTAAATGCCCTGTAAGCATCAATCAATCCTTTCGTCATCAAGCCGTTCCACGCGGTAAGCATTTTGTCATCCAATCCTGGTCTTACCCGTTTGGAGCGTTCTTTTAGCAATCTTTCTTTTGCTTCCAGCACACGTTTCGTCAATTCACTTTCGGTAATATTATAGTTGTTGGCAATGGTTTTATCACTTTCTTTTTTCAACAAAATGTTTACTCCATTTTCCCAATTTCCTTTTTCGGTAACATTATAGTAATCAATGATTAAATCAGCATTTTTGCCCAATACTTCTTTCAATTCGGTGGCTGTCCACACATAGAATTTTCCTTCCTCGCCTTCGCTATCGGCATCGAGTGAGGCGAAGAATCCGCCCTCTTCCGAAGTCAATTCACTCTCAATAAAAGCCACTGTTTCGGCCACAATAGTTTGGTAGTAAGGATTTTTAGTCTGTTGGTAAGCGGCAGCATACAAGCTCACCAATTGTGCATTGTCATAGAGCATTTTTTCAAAATGGGGCACTTTCCAATGTGTATCAGTCGAATAGCGGGAAAATCCACCGCCTACTTGGTCGTAAATACCGCCGTCCGCCATTTTATCGAGGGTAATAGTTACCGCTTTCAAAGCATCCTCATTTTGCGAAATAGAATAATAGTGAAGCAGAAATTGATAACCAATGGGCAAGGGAAATTTAGGAGCGTGTGTATGTCCGCCTTCCAAGTAATCAATATCACTCTTCCAATTCTCAAAAATCTCGTCTAAATCGTTTAGGCTAACATTCGATTTGTTGGCTTCCTCTACAATCATTTCGCTGCTTTGAATGCCCTGGGTAAGTGTTTTGGCCTGATGTTCGGCCTTGTCGGGATTTTGTTTCACAAAGTTGGAAACTTGCGCCAGCATATCCAGCCAATTTGGTGTTGGAAAATAAGTACCTCCCCAAATAGGGCGTCCGTCGGGCAAAGTGATGCAATTGAGCGGCCAGCCACCTTGTCCGGATATTAACTGCACCGCGTTCATATACACTTGGTCAATGTCTGGGCGTTCCTCTCGATCCACTTTTATACATACAAAATTGGCATTCATGTGATTGGCAACCTCCTCGCTTTCAAAGCTTTCATGCTCCATAACGTGACACCAATGGCAAGCCGCATAGCCAATGCTGATAATGATTAATTTGTGTTCATATTGTGCTTTGTCCAATGCCTCCTGTCCCCAAGGGTACCAATTTACTGGATTGTGCGCATGTTGCAATAAATAAGGACTACTCTCGTAAATGAGTTGGTTGGTATGTTTATATTGTGTGGAATTCATTTTCACTTTTTTATTTTTACTTTTAAAACGGAATATGAACGAAAAGGTTTTTCTGAAAAGGAATAAATTTGTAGCTTTTTGATACTGTGGGGTGGGAGAGAATGCGGAATTTTTTATTCTGAGAAGAAAATTGAGTTCTGAATAATAATAAATTCACGGTCTAGGACGACAGAGTTGGAACTCTATCATCCCGATACACAGAGTAGGAACTCTATCATCCCAAGTAGGAACTCTATTATCCCTAAAAAAAATTACTTCACCACCAAGGTGATTTTCTGAGACGTATGTGCCTTGAAGAAACCCAACGCACCGTTGCTAATATTGGCTGTTGGATTGGAAGGAGTGGCACTGAATTGGCCAATATTTCTATTTGCTGCTGATAAATAGTTGTATGCCGTTTTGTCGATGAGTTGAATATTGATTTTTAAAACATCTTTTTTCTTTGATTGAACAGAAAAAGGAATTGGAAACGAAAATCCAGAAGCAGCCATGTCACTTCTAATTATCAGATTATTCAACAAAGTGTCATTTCTAGTAATCACATATTGAAGGTATTTATCCGTTTTTGTAAAGTTCTTATATGATGGTTGAAATTGTTTACTTCCCGCACCAGGTGTACCCGCAGGTGGAACAGGATCACCTTCCTTGGGTATTATTTGCACCAACGAATCAAGGAGCAAAGGGTAAGGCATGGTAGAAAATGCTGTGAAAGTTTCTGTTCCAATTTTTACCTGCAATTTATATGTGTAACCTACAACGCCATACAAGGATGAATTTTTGTAAATTCCGGCAGAGGTTTCTTTTAGAGTGTCAATTTTGTTCAATAATGAATCAGTAATTGTAACAATTGCAGCGCTTACCGTAGGAAAAGGCGTAGTTTCGTCAAAGTTTTGTGTTTTAGTAATTTTCACTACCGATTCACCAGCAAAGTTGCTGATATTTCCTTCAATTACAAATCTTGAACTGGTATTGTTGAGGTCAATATTAATTTCCTTTTCGCAACTGCTAAGCAGCAATAAAAGAAAGATAATTAGAATATTTGAGCGTTTATATTTTGACATGAGTTTTTTACTTTGATTTGTTTTAAATTATCTGAATAAGAAATAATTACCATTTAAAATTCCACGAAATAGAAGGGATCCATCTAAACAATGAAGTTTGTATGGCCACCGTTTTATTTGGGTCAGTTTCACTTTCCTCGAAGGTGATAATGTATGGATTTTCTCTTCCATAAGCATTGTAAAGGCTAAATGATAATTCGGATTTAAAGCGTTTGGTTTCTTTCAATTTGCAGGTTGCACCTAAATCTAATCGATGATAAGCAGGCATACGGTAGCCATTTCGTTCGGTATAGAGCCAAATATTATTGCCTGATATTTCGTATTTTCCACTCGGAAAAGTGATTGCATTTCCTGTTTGATAGACCCAAACTGCCGAAATATTCCATCGTTTTGAAATGTCGTACATAGTTACTATCGAAATGTCGTGTGTTCTATCTTGCCGTGCCGCATACCATAAATTTTGATTAATTCCGTCAATTTGTTTCTCAGTGCGCGACAAAGTATAACCAATCCAGCCTGAGAATTTTCCTTTGTTCTTCTTCAACAGCAATTCCAAACCATAGGCACGCCCTTTTCCGTATAGCAATTCAGTTTCTATCACTGGAGCTTGTTCATTGGCATTATCTTTATAATCTATTTGGTTTTGCATAAATTTAAAGTAAGTTTCGGCACTAAACTCATACATATTATCCTTAAAATTCAGAAAATAGCCAGTAGAAACTTGATCGCCAATTTCTGGTTTTACAATGTTGGTATTCATTATCCATTTATCGGTGGGACTACCAGATACTGAATTGGTTATCAGGTGCATATTTTGGGTATTGCGGGTATACGCTGCCTTTAACGAGCTATTATCATTAAGCGTATAACTCATCGAAAGGCGTGGTTCTAGATAAAGAAAATTGGCAACTACTCCACTTGGATTAATGGTGTCGATTACATTTTTATCAGCATCTAAATTGTAATAATTGCTTCCTCCCAAAACTGAAAAGTTACTTAAACGGAGTCCAATATTTATTTTAAGTTGCTTGGTTGCTTGCCAGTCGTTGGTGATGTAAAGCGCTGATTCCAAACCATTTCTAATCTGATTTTTATCTGCCGGAATGGTATCGTTGGTTATTTGACCAGGGGTAATGGTGTGATATATAACATTGTAACCAAACTTCAATTCGTTATTGGAGTTAGGGAAGTATTGAAACTCTTGTTTCAAGTTCCAATCTCTAATTCTGGAAAGTATCGAGAACTGAGCCGCATCACCATTTATATTAATTTTATAATCGTAATTGCTGTAAATGAGTGATGTATTGCCAAACATTTTGCTGTTGTACAAATGGTTCCAGCGCATGGTTCCAGTGGTATTTCCCCAATCAATGCTAAACCGATCGCTCAATCCCAATACATCGCGTCCAAAATATCCCGAAACAAATAAGCGGTCTTTGTCCGAAAAACGATAGTTCAATTTTGCATTAAAATCGTAGAAATACAGTTGGTTTTCTTTAAATTGTTCGGTAAGTTTTAGAAAAACATCAGCATAGGTTCTTCTTCCCGAAATAAGAAAAGAAGATTTTCCTTTTTGCAATGGTCCTTCAATGTTCAGTTTGGATGAAATGAGACCAATGCCACCACTCACATCATAATTTTGGTTGTCGCCTTCGTTCATTTTCACATCTACTACCGATGCTATTCGTCCGCCAAACTGTGCAGGTGCAGTGCCTTTGTAAAGTGCAATATCTTTGATGGCATCCGAATTGAAAGTAGAAAAGAAACCCAACAAATGCGAGGCGTTATACACGGGGGCATCATCGAGCAAAATAAGATTCTGGTCTACAGTACCGCCACGCACGGTAAATCCACTTTGACCGTCACCGCCCGATTTTACTCCTGGCAATAACTGCAAAGTTTTGAGAATGTCTCTTTCCCCAAAAATTACTGGTAACTTACTCACCGTTTCCACATTTATTTTTTCAACTCCCATGGTCGATTGCCGCACATTTTCGTTATCAAGCGTACCAGTCACTACCACTTCCTGCAAATTAGTAGTCATATCTTCCATAGCAACATTCAGCGTTTTATTGCCAGTAAGATCTATATCAATAATTTGTTTTTGGTGTCCAATGTACGAAAAAACAATTTCATATTTTCCTTTGGGCAGTGAAAGGGAGTAAAAGCCATAATCGTTGCTTGCCCTGCCAATGCCGGGATTATTTTTTACTAGCGCTATTACGCCAATAAGACTTTCGCCTGTTTTTTTGTCTGTAATATAACCACTTATTGTAAATGTTTGTGCCAATAATATAGAGGAACTAAGTAAAATGGTAAAAACCAATGAGATATATTTCATTATTGAAGTGAATTGATTATTTGATGTTTTTTGTCAAACTCTTTTTGCCAGACTCATTTTTGTTGATTTTAGAAATTGTAAAACCTAGTATTCCACCCAAAATAAGGGTCATAGAAAATATTGGTACCAATAAAATAGGATTTTTCCAGCCAATGATAATAGCAGAGGGTAGTAAAACCAATAATGCAATAAGGATGCCTTTAAGGATTGCATTTATTTTCCAATCTATTGTAGAAATAAAAATGCCTACCACTACCCACATTGATAAGGCAGAAATGTTTGCATCCCAACTCAATTGTTGTACCATCATGGGTATAATATCTACTATTCCAGCAGCAAAACCCAACAAAATACCTACTTTTAAATTTTTCATACAGCTAATTAGGTTAATGTGTTCAGTAAAATTTATTTATTAAATTAAACAGAGAGTGTTCAATTATGTTCAGCTAATTTTGATTTTTTATGCAGGTAAATGAAAAAAATGGTATTCGGGTGTAGCGTACAACCGATTTTTCGGTTTGATGCGTTGGAGAACTGCTATTATTCCATCAGACAGACCGCAAAAAAGCTGTCGTTCGGGTCTACACCACTTGAATCATTGCATCTTTGCATTAATCATATTTAAATCTCTTTCTCAAAATGAAAAAAAAAGCCCAAAATCAAATAGATAAAGAGCTTTCTTAAAAAGTCAAAATGCTTTAATGCATTAGTTAATGATGTCAAATCCAGTATAAGGAATCAATGCTTTTGGAATGCGAATGCCGTCGGGTGTTTGGTTATTTTCGAGCAATGCAGCCACAATTCGAGGTAAAGCCATAGCACTACCGTTTAATGTATGAACTAGTTGTGTCTTTTTGTCATTGCCTTTGAAGCGACATTTTAAGCGGTTGGCTTGGTAGCTCTCAAAATTTGAAACCGAACTTACTTCCAACCAGCGTTCTTGGGCTGCAGAATATACTTCAAAGTCGAAAGTCAATGCCGACGTGAAGCTCATATCACCAGCACACAAACGAAGGATGCGCCAAGGCAATTCCAGTTTTTCCACTAGTGTTTGCACATAACTGACCATTTGGTCAAGCGTTTCGTACGATTTATCGGGATGTTGAATTTGCACAATTTCCACTTTGTCGAATTGGTGCAAGCGGTTCAAACCACGAACATCTTTGCCATAAGAACCAGCTTCGCGACGGAAACAAGCCGAGTAAGCAGTATTTTTAATCGGTAATTCGTTCTCGTTCAGCATCACATCGCGGTAGATATTCGTTACCGGTACTTCCGCTGTTGGAATCAAGTACAAATCGTCGATGGTACAATGGTACATTTGCCCTTCTTTATCAGGTAGTTGGCCAGTGCCGTAGCCCGAAGCAGCATTCACCACGTAGGGCGGCTGCACTTCCAAATATCCAGCTTCTACGGCATTATCCAAAAAGAAGTTGATAAGCGCACGTTGCAGTCTGGCACCTTTTCCTTTGTACACTGGAAATCCAGCTCCCGAAATTTTCACGCCCAACTCAAAATCAATCAAGTCGTATTTTTTAGCCAAATCCCAGTGCGGTACAGCTTCTGTATGAAGGTTTGGCATGTTACCACCAGCGCGTTCTACTAAGTTATCTTCTGGTCTTTTTCCTTCTGGCACGCTTGTGTGTGGCAAATTTGGAATTTGCACCAATAGCTCATTCAATTTCAGTTCTGCACCATTTTGTTGGTCGCCAAGTGTTTTGATAGTTTCCTTCAGTTCGGCAATTTTTTCTTTGTACTGGTCCGCTTCGGCTTGTTTTCCTTGTTTGAAAAGCATTCCAATTTCTTTGGATAAGTTGTTCAGTTCGGCCGACGCACTGTCCACTTGAACTTGTGAGGTTTTGCGCAAACCATCCAATTCTAATATTTCAGCAATAATTGCATTGCCATCGAAATGTTTTTTGGCCAAACGATTAATTACATCGTCTGTATTTTCGGTGATATATTTTAATGTTAGCATGTTTGTGATTTACAATTTATTCATTTACTATTTACAATTTCAATTTTAATCATTGAGACTACTGCGAAAAGTCAATATTTATTTTTTCGGAGTGAATTCTTACTAATAGTTTTATATCCTAATAGTAATTCAATCTTGTTTCCTCTTTCGGGGGTTCGAGGGCTAAAAAAAAACTCCCGTAATTTTACACTACGGTAAAACAACAGGAGTTTTTATAAGTCTTGAGCAAAGTAGTTTTTTTAAATTCCCTTAGGGGAATTTAAATGTCTAGTTAGCTGCTACTTCTATAGGTTGTATTGAAACAAATGACTTGTTGTCTTTCTTTTTTCTAAATACTACTATTCCAGGAACTAAAGCAAACAAAGTGTGGTCTTTTCCCATTCCAATGTTTTCGCCTACGTTATGTACAGTTCCACGTTGACGTACTATGATGTTACCTGCTTTTGCAAATTGTCCACCGTAAATTTTTACGCCAAGTCTTTTGCTTTCCGATTCACGAC
>JFJP01030273.1_pt1 | contig 17262 bp, 15 predicted proteins | sample 431651 | NCBI WGS metagenome assembly JFJP01 (sample SAMN02602958, study PRJNA72255) | Microbial mat metagenome, whole genome shotgun sequencing project. | biome: fresh water; feature: sink hole; material: water; isolation source: purple microbial (photo- and chemosynthetic) mats found in... | reverse complement strand
GGCGCTTGACGAACGCAATCGCGCATAACGCCTCATCCTCGGCAAAATCGCGGCCACCGTCGTTGCGGATTGGTTGCCAGAAGGCTTCCAGTGCTTGGGCGTTGGGTGCTGGCAAGCCAGACAACTCCTGCCAACCGGCCATGACGGAACACTTGATCCCGGCTTCTTCGGGCGGAAGTTGGGTGCGCCAGTTCTTGCGCTGATCCAGCAAGGCGTCGTCTTCGCCCAGCGCCCAAGCGATTTCCCAGAAGCCATTGATTTGCCGATCCCAGATTTCGCGGGTGTGCGGATATTTTTCGCAATGCCGTTGCAAGTCCTCCCGCCAAACCATTTCGGCCACCGCTCGCCAGGCATCGCGTACCGCCTCTTCGACCCGCGCCGGTTCAAAATCTGCACCGACCATCGCTTTGAAACGGTTGGGAATGTTGCCCTGACGCGGCGGCTTACCGCGGCCTGTGCCACTGAGCCAGTTGAGATCGTTCTCATTCGGCACCGGAAATACAATGTGGCCGTGTTGCACGATGACGGTTCTCATCGCGACCCCGACCAGCCACGACAACAGAAATGAACCCGCCCAGAAATCGCGGGTTCGCCGTGCTTGAGCGACGAAGCTCTGCACCGGCCCCAAAGTGAAATGAAAGATATGGGTCGTCATGGGTGAGCCTCGGTGGGTACAAAGCGGGCGACGTCGCGGTAAAACACGGTCAGGTCCGTTGGCTGATAACGCGGTTGGTGGTGAAACTCCGCTGGTAGATACAGCACCCCGGCGGCAAAACTCCCGTCACGCAGGGCGTGGATATGGAATAGCAACGGACTGGCACGGCGATTTTCCACATCAACGCCTTGCAAGGGCAGACCAAAGGGTATTTTGGCTGCGCCGCGCAACTCACTGGCCTGACCGCGATGATTTTTGTACATCAGCCCAGCCTGGTTATGCGTTTCACGCGCCTCTCGACCGGTCGCCACAATGCCGAACCGGGCATGGCCATTGAAAGCGGTGTAGGGCGGAAAGGCGTCAACGTCGACCGCATCGCTCAGGATCTGCCGCGCCGCTGCTTCATAAGCAGACTGATCAAGTCGCTCATCCTGACCATTCAATTCCAGCAGCGTCACCGCCCCGAAACCACGTCGTGCCCGGCTGCCCAAGCCGCCAAACAGGCTCCACACGCGTAAGGTTTCAATGAGAGCATCGACATCTGATAACGGTGTTCCCGGTTTGCAACGCAGTTCGAGGCAGAAATCCGCGCCTTCCTTCAAGCCTTCGCGGTGCAACTGATCATTGGTCGCCATCAGTCCATAACCCAGATAACCGCTGCCGGTATTGTTCTGCGGCCAAACGGTTTCGAGCGCCATGCGGGATGGCTGGCTGACCCGGAGCAGCAACCGCCCCTGCCCGGAACCGGCTTCATCCGCCGCGCTACCAAACAGGTATGCTTCCTGTTGATGCAGTTGTTTGAGCGCCTCGGACACGGTCCCGGTTTTCCGCCGACACCGTCCCCAATTCAACGCCCGCCACCAGAAACGCAATGCGCCCTTGATCGAAGGCGGACGCAAGCTATCGGCTTTTTGCTCGGCATTTCCGATAAACATCGGTGTCACGATGCGGTATGTTGCAGTTAAAACAGTCATAGTCATCCTTATGAGTCAGAGGTGAAATCAACATCCTTTTCGCTGCCTTGGATCAGGATAAGTGGTTTGACCAAGCGGCAGAATATCGCGAACCACCCCAGGAACCAGCGGGCTGCTTTCCCGCGATACAAAACAAATTTGTTCAGGTCGCAACGTCAATGCATAGCGTGACAACGGGCGCTGCTTATCGCTGTGCATGAGATAAATCTGCGCACCGGACTTGCCCAGCACCTGAGTGAACCGCCGCCGCAGGCTGGTCAGGCGGTTATCGAAATAACTGGCATCCATGCCACTGCGCAGCGCCTGCCACACTCGTTCTATTTCCTGATCCAGATCACCCCGCAGTGCCTGATATTCGGTCAGGAACTCGTGGATATCGGCGGCGCTAACCTGACTGCGGCACACTCCAAGTTGCCCGTCGACCGCCCGCCGAGCCAGCCAGGCGTAAAAGGCAAAATCCACCGGGGGTAAACTGAGTTCCGTTTCTCCACACCACAGTCGGCCACTGGCTGGATCAAGCGTTAGCAACGGCGCCGCGAGATTACGTTGCGCCTGCGCCACCACCGCGCTGAAACTGGCTCCCGGCTCTAGCAATGCCTCCTGCAACCCATCGCGCAGCCGCACAAAAGGAATATCCGCCAGCATTACCGTCGCATCGCTGGCATCGAGCGGTTGCCGGTCAGCGGTATAAATCACTCGCTCCTGTAAGGTCGGGTAAAAGAAATCCGGATTCGATTCAAAAGGGCTGGACACCAGCACATGGGACAACCGATCCTGCGGTCGACCGAATAGCGACAGGGCATAACCGAGATAGAAACCCATGGTCTTGCGCCCACCGGCAATAGAGGCGTGAATTGCGCAATCAGGATCAGCCGTCAATTCACGCACTTTGGCGGTGATGGCATCAGCAATCACCTCGTTATCTGCCACGCTGCGAATGTCGCGAAGTAACCGGCCTTCCATATCGCGCAAAATATGCAGATGATCGGGAGTAAAACGAATCTCTGGTAAACCATGATCTTGGCGCAGTCGGTGGAACCAGCCGGGTTCTTCACTCAGCAAGGTCAACCGTGCTCGTTCAGCGCCGTCAGCCGTGGTCAGCAGATGGATCTCGGTGGGAATAAAACGGGGTTCGCTCGTCACGGTCAGCGCGTAGAGTGTTTCAGTCACGATCTGCGGCGACAGACCGGTGACGCATAGCAAAATACGGCGAGGATGATGTTCCGGGTTCATGTCAATGGCTCCTGATAATTTGGCTATGATAAACCCGGCAGTGGATGAATCACGGTGCTGACAAGCTTGTCGCCTCCTGCTCTAACAGAATATCGATCAGAGAGTGTGGATTGTTTTTCGTGGTTAATGCAAATATAATGCCAAAAAAATTAAATTTATTGAATCAATACGTTAATTCTCATGATATGCGGGTTGATGTTTCAACGTGAAACATTGGGCTTTTCAGGTGTTTCAAATTGAAACCGGTAATGTGCGGCAATCCCTGATAGCAACACGGTTACAGGTCTGCCGGCGACAAGCTTGTCGCACCACCAATCCGGACGAAATGATTGTATCCTTGCTGCAAATGCATACTGAGTACGCCGTCACAGCCGATATGAACCGGCAGGAGTCTAGCCAATGATCACGCATAACTTTGTTGCCAAGCATCTGCGCAGTTTTAACAAGGCCAACGTCATACTGGACAAGAAAAAAGGCCGCGGATTGAACCGACAGAAAAACAAAATCTCGTTGAGAAGTGGTCTGCATTTCCCAGTTTGCTGGGGACAGCGCGGTTACTGTACCCTTAACTCCAACAGCACCGGTGTTGATTTAGAGTGAGCGTTTCACCAAAAAACGGGATTAACCTTTCAATAGGAAGTCATTGATATGTCAAAATACTTTGGCAGCAAAGCGCGTAGAAAACCATGAGCGTTACTCCTCTCTACAAGATCGATCCACGCTGGAGCGAGGTCATAGAACCGTTGCGCAGGCACGACTATCCACGCGCTTTGGCAGCGGCTCGTGATTATCGCGACGGTCTGGATCCTAAATTACGCACCCAGTTACAGCCCTATCACTACTCTAATATCCACAACAATATCGTAGTTAGCGCCTATCATGTACTCACTACTGAAGACGCTAGGGAACTCAGTCAGGAGGTATGGGACGAGTTTTTCCACGCTCTCGAAGACTACATCCGTGTTGTAGAACAAGGGAAAGAAGAACAACCCACTGAGGGTTGGTGGCAAGACCCGCGTTTTCCAACGACCTTGCTGGAGCATGTCCTCGATCTGCTGCTTCGTTATCGCCCCAATCAGTGGGCTGTGGAAGCTGAACGCTGGGTACAGCGCTTCATGGCGATCTGGGGCGAGGCGCTGGCGCTGGATGTGTTGCTGAAAGCCATGCATGACGAACGCATCAACGTTCTGCGGCCGGATTATGTAGCCAATACCCGAACCTTGGCGGAAATCTACCTGCGTCTGACCGCAACGCTACCTCCCGATCTTTATCGCCATCCTCGCTCCCTAGTCATGGATATCCTGTCCGACCTGACGTACTTCACCGGCGGGGAATCGGCGGAAGATGAAGCCCTAACTTGGGTAGAACGGGCGTTGGCCATCAATCCTGACGACCGTTTTGCCCGTCAGCGCCGCAAAGACATTCAGGAACGCAAGGGGGTCATGGAACAAATTCGCCGCTTCAACCACGACGCCAATACCGCTATCGCGGGTCTGATCAGCACCCTGAACGGTTTGGAACACCTGCCGCTGCCCGATCCGGCTCCGGCTCTCGTCGAAAAAATGCGCCTGGGTTTGCAACGCATCCATGGTGTACACCGGTCGGTTCAGAAATTGGAGGCGCAATTCGCTAACGTCATGGTTCGGCAGGAAATCGACCGGTTGATTGTGGCCTATGAGGAGCAGGTTCGCTTTGTCGTCAGCGGCGGCGAGCATGGCGCAACACTGGAAACCGATCTGGGTTATTTACAGATTGTGCTGGAAACCCTGATCCGCAACGCTCTGGAGGCCTTCGAGCGCCGCCAGATTCCGGTTCCCGACCGCCTGATGCACATTACTTTGGATCTGTCTGACCACCGTATCGTGTTGCGGGACAACGCCGGCGGCATTGATCCCGATCTGAAGGAGCGCATTTTTGAACCCTATGTCAGCAGCAAGGCGGTTAAGCAAACCACCGGTCTAGGCTTGGCCAGCGCCCGGCAAATCATGGCGTTGCTGGAAGGCCGTATTGAACTCACTGAACCTCAGCCCACCGACGGTGCTGAATTTGTCCTGCACTTTTCCTGAGAGCTAACCGTATGTCCGAGACCCGCCCCAAAATTCTGTTCATGGACGACGAGCCGACCAGTGATATCGTCACTCATGCCATGGAACGGCTGCGTACTGCCGGTTTCGCCGTGGACTTTGTTGAAACCATGAGCGAGGCCATTGAAGCCTATTACCAGAAATATTATGACGTTTTCATCTTGGATATCGACATGAGCCATCAGGCCGCCGACCAAGAAGGTGATGGCGTCAAGGTTCTTAAACGGTTTATTTCCCTGCACAACCAGACCCGGGTGATTCTGTTCAGCGGTGCTGGTACGGTGCAGCACTGGTTTCAGGCGGCGAACGCCCACTGCTACGCCTACGTCCACAAACTGGATCATGACCAGACCACCGGTGACGACAGTATCGAGATACTGATTCGCCAAGCGCGGGCGGCGGTGTCGGTAATCGCAGAGCCTATGGTTCCGTTCGGGGCTACACCGCCAGCGAAAGTCCTGCTGATCAGCGGCGATCCAGAATTCGATACGCCAGCCCGTACCGCTATTCACGAGGCGCTTGGGGCGGATTGGGCGATTGACGCTATTACCTTGGACGCGGTGGATACGGTTGAACTGACTGCTTATGGCGCAGTGGTTGTCCTGCAACGGACATTTTCCACCCGCGCCAAGGTGCGTGAGGCGCTGGCCAAAGTGTTGGCGACCGCTCCCCAACCACAAACCATCATTGGCTGCGAAGGTCGGGACGAATCACGCCCCTCCATTCTCTATATGGCCAACCGGCATCCCTTCCGCCTGTTGGATCTGAGCGATGCCCAGTGGCCGATGCTCCTGCGACAAGCATTGTCGGATGCCCGTCTCTGGTACGGTAAGTCGGAAATCTTCGAGGCGGATCTGGATGCTCTGCGGCGCATCCACATCACCTTGCCGGAAGTTCTGGCCACGGCGTGGGAAGACTTTGATGAGGATGATCTGATCACTCTTGATGAGGACGATGCGGAGGTTTCCAGACCATGAAGGAATCCATTTATTTGATCGACACAAACATTCTGATCGATTGGATGGCCGTTTATCTCCCCTCGGTTCAGAGTGACAATGGATTTTTCCAATCCAGGTCGGCACATCGCATTAAGCAGTTCATGGAACAGAATCGGTACGCCATTTATGTTCCGGATCTGGTATGGGCTGAATTTTTGGGAACCATTCTGCATAAAGACATCAATGTCTCGGGCGATCTGGATCGTTTGCGACACTGGTTCCGGCAGCGGGAATCATGGGTGCAATACATGGAGGGGTTAATCCAGCGCCAGCACCACTTTTTTGTCTGGTCGCTTCCGGAATCACCGTTTGCTTATGCCAACCGACTGGTGCGCGACCTGAATCTGATTGATGAACGGACGTTTCGGTGGCTGACCAAGAGTACAAGAGCTAAGGAAACCGGTAAGCAGAAGCTGATGGATGGCATGGACTCCGCCATCCTGATTTATCTCAATGCCTTGGCGAATCAACACCCGGATAAGCGGGTAGTTTTGTACACGGCGGACAACCCGCTTTCCCAAATTTTGCCCCGCGTCCGGCAATACTATCCTTGGTTTGCACAGAATACGGCGGCTCAGTATGCACGGTAACCAAGCAGGAAACCGTTAATCACTCTGCACTAATGATCTTCAACTCCATAATCCGGTATCAATCCTTGAAAATTATACCGGGTTAAATTTTAGAAATCATAAAGCTGCGGTTTCTTGTGGAGGAACTGATGACGACTTACTTCATTACCCGTCATCTTGGAGCCTGTGACTGGGCAGACGAGGAAGGCTTCAAGGTAGACGCCCTGATTACCCACTTGGATCCAGAGACGATCCAGCCTAACGATACGGTAATTGGCACCTTACCGATTCATCTAGCTGCCCGGGTCTGTGCGCGTGGGGGGCGCTATCTGCATTTGAGTTTGGAAATTCCGCCTGATTGGCGTGGACAGGAATTGTCATCTGCTGATTTGCGGCGTTTCGGGGCGCGACTGGAAGCGTATCAAGTCATAAGGATAATTGACTGATTTTTTGTATTCTACAATAAGATGATGGTATAAAAAATCAAAAAACATCGACAGCCTTGGTCTCTCCCGCTAAAATCATGGATGTTATTTTTTTATAACACCAAAGTAGCATCGAAGGAGACTGCTGTGCTGTCGAATTATCCGCAACCCTTGGTGATGGTCGATACCGCTCTATTCACTATTTTGAACGAAGGCCTGTGTCTGATTCTGGCGCATCGCCAGGAACCACCTGAACTGGGGCGCCTCGCACTGCCGGGCGGTTTCGTCCATGTTCAGGAAGATGCCAATACCGAGGATGCCGCACGGCGAGTGATTCGCGCCAAAATCGGCTTTGATGCGCCCTATCTGGAACAGCTTTACACCTTTTCCGGCCCGAACCGTGATTCACGCGGCTGGTCGATTAGCGTCGCCTACTACGCACTCGTGCCCGCTGCCCTGCTGGATCAGACACAAGTAGCAGAAACCCATCCAGTGAAGAACCTGCGAAAGCTGCCGTTTGACCACGATCAAATCGTTGCCAAAGCGCTTGAACGATTACACAGCAAATCCACCTACTCCTCACTACCCGCGTTCCTGTTGCCCGACGTGTTCACCCTGAACGACCTGCATGTGATCTATCAACAAACTCAGGGCGTTCAGCTCGACAAAGCCTCATTCCGACACAAGATTATGGAACAGGACATCATTGAGCCGATCCCTGGCTCTTTCCGCACCGGTGCCCACCGCCCAGCGCAACTATACTGCCTGACCCATCGGGTACTGACGTCCTTTGAGCGGAAGATTTAAGGTGATTTCCTAGAAAGAGGAGAGCAGCCTCGATCCCAACTCCAACCAAACGTCAGAATTTTAGCCACGGAATGACACAGAATGACACGGAAGACACTGAAAAAATATTTTCCGTGTTTCTTCCGTGTCATTCCGTGGCTAATCTCTCGAATGATGGTCAATAATCAGTATAGCTCATGAAAAACCGTCATTCATCGCGGGGTTAACAGCGTGCGTCAGTAGTTTTGCCTGCTATCGCGTCCGCTGTGAAAGCAGCCAAGCGGTGGCCGAGGTCGCGGCTTCGCTATCCCCATGCCGATCCGGGTGGCATAGCCAAAGCAAACGTCGCAAAATATGCGGGGGAATGGCCGGACGTTTCGAAGAGCGCGTCGCCAACGCCTGGTAGTAACGGCTCATCCAGAGATCGCGTTCGGTTTTCAGGTCGACGCCCGCCCGTTCCAGTTCCGCCAGCCGACCCGCCGCTTCCAGATACGCGAGCCGTTCCTGGCTCAATTCCTCCCGGATCATCGCCAACTCGGCGCGGAGTAGATACAGTTCGGCATCCGGATCGCGTCGGGGGGTATCCGGATCGGATTTGATATGGCGATAGCAGGCATGGCACCGCGTGTGCCAGTTCTGCCCCACGAATTTGGCGCCACAATTGGCGCATTCCCGTAATTCCAGGGCCGTTAGAAATGGGGGATGGTCATCGCTCATTGCCGAGACTGTCTGTCAATTTTTAACTCATGTATGACGGATAGCATAGTGGATGCTGACCAAATCTTCGCAACTTTTTAGCAGGTTATGATGAACTGATGAAACGGCATGGGTTGATCTGGACAATACTCACGCTGGCCTTGCTGGCTGGCGGTGGCTGGCTGGCCTGGCGGTGGTGGGGGCCAGTTCCAGTGGAAACTGCGCATCCCACCCGGGGGCCGGCGGTGCGCGCTATTTACGCCACTGGCGCGGTGGAGCCGACGGTCATGCTACCGATTGCGCCGCGCAGTGCCGGACGCCTGATGGAAATCAGTGTTGAAGAAGGCGACCAGGTGAGTGAAGGCCAGATACTGGCCCGCCTCGAAGATGCTGACTTGCGCAAATCAGTCGATGAACTGGAGGCGCGCTCCCGATTTGCCAAAACCCAACTGGACCGCGCCCAGGCGTTGCTGGATCGGGGACTGGGCACGGTGCTGGAGCGGGATCGGTCCCGGTCCGAGTGGCAGGCGGCGGAAGCGGCTCTGGCGCGGGCGCAAACCTTGCGTGCCTTTATGACACTGACCGCGCCAGCAGCCGGACAAATTCTGCAACGCGATGGCGAAGTCGGCCAATTGATTCCGGCCAATCAGACGGTGTTCTATTTTTCCTGCTGCGCACCGCTGCGGGTCGAGGCCGAGGTCGATGAGGAAGACATCCTGCGGGTTCATCCCGGCCAACGGGTGCTGATCCGCGCTCCGGCCCTGCCGAATCAGGTGCTGGACGGGGAAGTTGAAGACATTACCCCGAAGGGCAATCCGGTAACGCGCAGCTATCGGGTGCGGATTCGCTTTACCAGCGATGACATTCCCCTGCGGATCGGGATGACCGCCGAGGTGAATATCATCGTTGAACAGCGCGAAAACGCCCTGCTGGCTCCCGCTACAGCAGTGGTTGATGGTCAAGTCTGGATAGTGCGGGACGGACGGCTCAATCGCCAACCCGTCAACACCGGGGTCGCGGGTGATGCCAAAATCGAGATTATTTCCGGTCTGGCTGAAACTGATACGGTCGTGGTTCACCCTGTGAATGGAGTGAGAGAAGGGCGACGGGTGCGCGTTTCACCCTGAACGTGAGAATTTTAGCCACGGAATGACACGGAAAAACACGGAAAATTCTTTCTTTTTCAGTGCGTTTCCGTGTCATTCCGTGGCCGGTTATCTGGAATAATTATCGACGCCCGGTGTGGTCTTTGTGAGAAATTACCTTAGCGGTCCTGCTTCAACACTGCCGCGCCGCCCAGTTCCCCCAAATTCGCCTTTTCCAGATCCGTCCAGAGCGTTCCGGGACCGGCATGTAAAATGTTGACCTGCACGTTCGGGTTCAGGTTGTGGGCGAACTCCCACAGGGTAAACGCTGCCGGATCACCGAATGCCGCCGCCTTGAGTTCAAACCCCTTGGCCTTCTCACCTTCCACCAGGGTCACGGTGGTCGCCTGCGCCTGGCCGAGTGTGCGGGTTTTATCCGCGTGAACCACCGCGGTCTGCTTCTCGATCTCGGCCGCCTGCCGCTGGGCTTCCGCTTTGAGTTGGGCCACCTGCTTCTGCTGATCGGCCAGAATTTCCGCCTTGAGTTTCTCGGTTTCCTGCGCGACCTGTTGCCGGCGCTGCTCGACCAGCCCCAGTTCGGTATTCAATTCCGCCTGTTTACGCGCCGTGTTCTGCTTCTCCTTATTCGTCAGATCCTGCTCGATGGCCACGCTGGCCTGCTGGATCGGGTCGAGAATCTGCATGGGGACATTGACATGCCGGATCAGCGCGTCGTGCACGACGATGCGCTTTTCCTCAATGGTCCGGGCCAGCGTTTCGGTCAGGTCGTTCTGAAACTTCTCCCGCCCTTCGCCCACGATGAAGTCCTTGGCGCGATAGGCGGAACCCTTCAGCCGGGACACCGACAGAATTTGCGGCATGATGATCTTGTCTACCACCGCGGGCAGGTCGCCATAGCTTTGATAAATCCAGGCAATATGTTCCGGCAGGAACTCGAATTCCACCGTCATGTCCAGGCTGATTTCAAAACCGTCGCGGGAGGGAAATTCGACAAACTGGTTCAGACTGAGCAGGTTGCTGAAATCCGGCGGCGTCTGCGGCTTAGACGGTGCCTGGGGAACCGCCGCCTCCGAGGCAGCCGCTTTCCTGGCCGGAGCACCTCTGCGGGAACTACTGTAACTGCTGCTACTGTCCGCCTTGGCCGACTCGGCCGCCGGCTCCTGCGCCCGCTGCTGCGTCAGGTAATCCATTCTGCAAACCTTCCATCGCCACATTCTGCGAGGCCATCTGCGCCTTGGTCACCACTTCACCGCCGGTCTTGCCCAGTAGCGAGACCTGATTGACGCCAATTTCCAGCAGATCCACTTGCAGCGCCTTCGGATTCACGTAATACAGGCCAGGTTGCAGGATGTCCTGGCGCACCCCTTTCTCGCCGGGACCAGCGAAAGCGTCGGGGGTGGTCTGCTTGCCGGACAGACTGGTCACCACCCCGACATAGCCTATCGGGATGCTGATAGCATCGGTAATATCAATCTGATAGCCATAAGGATTGAAGCGATGCTTACCCGGACCCAGCGTCCGCCGCCAGATGCCTTTCTGACCGGGTTCCGCCAGAAACTCGCCCGGCGGCAGTTCCACGCCGACCTTGGAGGTGACCACGCCCACTTTGCCGGGGGGAATGGTCACCACCGGCATGATCTGGTGTTCGTACAGCCAGGGATTGAGAAAATGCCGACCCTCGCCGAGCGGCTGTTCCTGCATCCCTTTCTGGCCGGGCTGGGCGAGAATCTGCCCGGGCGGCAGCGCCTCGCCACTCTTGGCGGTCACAATCGCCATGTAACCCGGTTCAACATAGAACCGGCAGAACCCCCACTGCCAGATGAACCACGCCAGCGCTGCGGAAATCACCGCGCCGATCCCCATTTTCACCATACTCATGGCTTCGCCTCCTTGGGCAGATAGGGCAGGAACAGGCCACCGAAGCTGCTGGGCGCATCACTGCCGAGCAACGAGTGAATGCGTGGCCCGAGTTTCTGATAGAAGGCATAGCGCGCCAGATTCATTCCGGTTTTAAAAGCACGCACCTGGGACACCATCACATCCGCCTGCGCCTGGTTATTCAGCGCAATCACATCATGATCCGCCTGGGCTTTGGCCAGAATCGCTTCCGCCTGGGCGGCAGCCGCCTGATTTTCCAGCCGAGCCACTTCCAGTTCCCGGTTAGCAGCCGTGATCTGTACCGCCAAATCCTGTTCCGCCCGAATCACCGCCTGAATGCGGCTGGTTTCGGCGGCAACCTTTTCCTGATTCTGTTTCGCCAGCATTTCTTGCCGGGTCAGTTCGGCCAACGACCGCGCCTGTTCAATCTGCTGCTCGAATTTGCGGGCGTTCTGCACGCTCACCTCGCGGTCACGGATAATGCTGGAAATGGCGTCCGGCGTGACAATATTGCGAATCAGCACCGATTTAATCGCAACCCCCCAATCAGCGGCGTTGACCCGCAGATGCTGCTCCAGATTATCCTGAAACTTTTGCCGGGTTTCGCCGACGATGAAGTTGATCGCGGGATGCTTACTGCCCTCGATGCGGCTGAAGCCCCGGGCACGCGGCAGGATTAGCTTTTTGAGTACATCCTCCATATCGCCGACCTGATGGGTGATCAGCGCCGCCTTGTCCCGTTCGATGCCGAATTCCAGAGTACCCTCGATATCGACAGTGAAGCCGTCCAGCGTCAAAAAGCTGATGGCGTCCTCGCCGCCCAGCACAAAGCGCTGGCTTTGCAGAGTCACCTCGACCACGTTGTAGAGATAGGGATTCAGGTAATAGGTGCCGGGGTCCAGCACCTGGGGCACCACGCCCTTGAGACCCTCGCCCACCAGATAGGTATTGCGATCCTTAGCCGCCAGCTCGCCGTTCAGAACATCCGCGCCCACCAGCGAGGTGACCACGCCGACCGCGCCGGGGCGAATTGACAGGGCGTCAAACAGTTCCACCCGGCAGGCGTAGGGATTGATACGGTATTTCCCCGGTCCCAGCACGGTCGTGATGATGCCTTTCTCATCACCAAGTTTAGCCTTGCCACAGTCGCCATCGACCAGGATCCGCCCGTGCGCCGGTTCCTGACCGTAGAGGCGGCTCACCACACCGAGTTTGCCGGCGGGAATATCGGTGATTTTCGCGATGCGCCAGCCCCAAGTGTAGGGATCACGGAAATAGCGCCCTTCCGCCAACACCTCAAACTGGATGCCCTTTTGCCCCGGTTCCAACGCGAGAATAGCGCCGGGCGGTAAATCATCGCCAATCTTGCGGATCAGGACGGCAATCTCGCCGGAACCCGGTTCGATTCGGCAGAAAAACCAGATAAAAATCAGTAGGGACAGCAACAGGCCAACGCCGAAAACGACGGTGCCGGCCTGACCCAGTCGGGTCGGCCAGGTCGGCTTGGGAATTTTCTGCCAGAGTTGACCAAGGTCAGGTTGGGTGATGTTCAATGGATTTATCCCCAGGTCGAACAACGTGGTTGAAGTCACAAATGTTAATGCTCACCCGTTTCCATAGCTACAATAACCGCAAATTTTTATTCCACCGGTATCCCTTGATGAATGCTGATCCCCGCTCGCCGACGCCCCCACTATCCCATAATCCTCATCAATTTGATGTCGGCGAAATTGCCGCCGTCTACAAGGCGATTGCGTTGCGCCGCGATGTTCGCCACTTTTGTCCAGGGAACGTGCCGGAAGCCCAACTGACCCGGTTACTGGCGGCGGCGCACCAGGGACCGAGCGTCGGCTTCATGCAGCCCTGGCGCTTTATTCGCATCACCGACCCGGCGTTGCGCATGGCGATTTACGAGCTGGTCGAGGCTGAACGTCGCCACACGGCTAAAGCCCTGGGCGAACGGGAGGATGAGTTTCTGCGCCTCAAAGTCGAAGGCGTGCGGGAATCTGCGGAGCTGTTGGTCGTAGCGCTGATGGATGGCCGTGAACGGCATGTCTTTGGGCGGCGCACGTTACCGGAGATGGATTTGGCGTCGGCCGCCTGCGCGATTCAGAACCTGTGGCTGGCAGCTCGCGCCGAGGGATTGGGGATGGGCTGGGTCTCGCTGTTCGATCCCGACGCGTTGGCGGCATTATTGGCCATGCCGTCCGGGGCGCGGCCTATCGCAGTGCTCTGTTTGGGACCGACCGAGCGTTTCTATGAAAAGCCAATGCTGGAACTGGAAGGCTGGGCAGAACGCCAACCCCTCCATACCCTGGTCGCGGAAAACCACTGGCCGGGTTGAAGAGCGCCCTGCAACCCGGCGCAGTCCCCGAAAAAAACCGCTACAACCGCTTCAATGTCCATCAATTTTTTGTTCTGTATCTTTTGTTCAAGATGCGCGACGATAAGCGCCAACTTTAGCCCACCAGGAGGTCTGTTCCCTTGAACACTCAGTCTAGCCCACCGGATCTGGATTTTTGCTCCGGCCTACTTTGTATCGAAATTGATAACCAGTCATTCCAATGCCTGGATAAGGCTCCGCCATTACTGGTCCGTGAAGCGGCCAACGCGCTGGCCGGGCATATCGCTGACGACCTGAACCGCTTGCTCGACGAAGGGATTGCCCCCGCCGGCCTGGTGCTGGCGGGTGCGTTATACGACCAGACCGACATCTTCCGTCCCGGATTTCCGTTGCTGACCGCCCTGGCTGATTTGATGCGCCGCGCACCGCGCAATAACGGGTTACCGCCACCCCGGCTCGCGCTCGGTGCCAGTGGGGATCGCTTCCCCATCGCGGCGCTCAACCCCCAACCGCAATCGACCTTTGGCCCACTGGCCTTGCTGCCCTTCTGCCTGGTGGGTCCCGGCGAAGTTATGGATCGGCTGTACCCGGATCTGGAAAATAATCTGGCGCAGGGCGGCGAGCCTTCCGAGGCGACCCGCGCTGCGGTGCAAACCCAGTTCAATATTCCGATTCTGAACCTGTTCTACGCCACGCTTGGCGACTTGTGCGCGTGGCTACGGACTCAGTTGGAAGACAATGATTTGCAAGGTCTTTGGCAGTTGCTGGAACCGGCGCTGTTCGAGCGTCCGGGACCCCACCAGGTCATTCTGGCGGACAGTGGCAACCGCTACCTCTTGGCCGATGATGCCGCGTGGGCACCGTTCTACACCTTCGATGCCTGGGCGCGTTTTGGCCCTGGCCGAACGGTAGCGACTGACCAACTGGATGCGGCTTATCGGCGCTGGCTGCGGCAGTTCCGGCTCTATGCCGTGGCGCTGCCCGCTTATGGATTGCCGTTGCACATCGTCGTCGGGAGTCCGGAGATCGAATGCGACGAGGTTCCTGCAGCCATGGCCGCGATTCGGGCAGCGACCGCTCTCAATGAAAACTACTTGGCGGAAACCGTTTACGCCCTAGCGGGTGATCGGCAGCCCACCCGATTATTAGTGAATCAGCAGGGTGACGATGAATTGGATGTCATTGCTTACAGCCTGGCGGCGTTGGCGGAGGACGGTCAATTGCTCAGCCTGGAGCATTTTTATCCACTGCACGCCGCCGGTTTAGAAGCCATTGTCCGAGAGATTCAGCGGCGCAGCGAGCATTACGGCGTTCCACACACGATCCAACAAACCGGCTGGCTGGTCTATTCACCAACGGATCGCTGCCTCGGAGTCGTCGGCGACCATGATCAGGTACTCATTGCGCCACCGATCTGATCGATCTGACCGGGGCGACCTTCCGGTTGCCCTTTTTTAGTATTCCAGAATCTGCCTACCCAATCAGGATGCGCTCCTATCACTCTGCCGGTGCACCGGGTTCTTCCCCGGCCATCAACTGCTGTAGCGTCGCCAACAGTTTATTGCCTCCACGGCTGGTCTGTTCCATGAGTGGCAGATTGGCCAGATGATAGACGTTCAGCCAGTCATCGCCGCGGCGTACTTCCAGGCGTGGATTGAGCAAGTAATAACCAGTCGCAATGCGTTTGACCAGATAGCGGTTATAGGGATTACTACCGTTGACCTCATTACGGGCCAGCAGGGCGTTAAAATAGGTGCGCTTTTTGCGATGTGGTGGAATGACCGTGTCAGGAAGATGCTCAAATCGTTCGCTGAAATCCACAGCTTTGAAGCCGGTGCGCCACCAGCCCTGTGTTTGGTTGATCTTGGCGCGTAATAACACGAAAAAGGTCTGAAAAACCACGAATTCGCCGACTCGATTATCGAGTTTGATGAGTCGATCCGCCGCTTTCAAGCTGATGCTGGAGGCTTGCAGGCGTTCATGCACGACGGAAAACTGACGGGTAGCGAATTCATGCTCGTCGAAAGCGCGCAACAGGGCCAGTTGCCACGCGGTCAGGCCGTAATTATCAATGCAATCCGCGTTAGCGCCGCGTTCCAGCAAAGCATCCAGCAAGGCGAGATTGCCGGTGCGCGCCGCCAGCATTAACGGGGTCTGATTAAACTGATTACGGTAATCGATGCCGTAACTGTCGCACTGACGCAGAAGGTCCTTAAAATTCCGTACTTCATAGGGACTCAAATATCTTTTCAGCAGACTGGATCGCTGGCGGGCATAAACGACTTTGCGCAGACCAAATCCCTGCCGGTAATGCTCCTCCATCAACGGGCGGGCCGGTTCAAACCGGTGCTGGTCGAGTTGATGAATCAGTGACGGTTCATCGTAATACAAGGCGTAATCGAACAAGGACTGCTTGGGCTTCCGCGAAATTTGTTTGGGATCAAAGGCTCGTTCCATGAGATCAGGCACCCGATCACCGCTCCATACCTCCCAGGGAACCGTCTGGGTCTTGAGAATGCCGCGGCGAATTTCGTCGGCCTGTTCCTGCTTGCCCTGTAATTCCAGCTTACGCGCCTCAGCCTGCCATTCTTCCAGACTGGACTGTTGCGCGGCGACCGAGACTTGACCACGGACATCTTTCAAACCCAGCAAATCGAGTAGTGGATGGCGGGTATCGCTCTCCATCAGGTAAAGATTCCCAACGGCGCGGGTCATCGCCACGTACAGGGCATTGATGAAAAATTTATAAACTTCCGACGACTTGTCCGTTTTATCCCGCGCCCGCGCATAGGTCGGATCGCCCTCCAGATCACTGGCGCTGATCCCGTCGACAATCGCCTGAAAATTGGCGCGCTCACTGGAAATAAAATTCCATAAAATAACATTTTCATATTCCAGTCCTTTGGCTTCCTGAATGCTGAACAACAGGGGAGTATCGAAAAAGTGTCGCGCCTCGGCTTTCTGTTCATCGCGCATCACCAGGACGGCGAATTTGGTAGAGAGGCGGGTTTTCTGATTCAGTTCCTTCTTCGCTACTTCGCTGTCCGGTAAAAAATGGACGTCGCCGTCCCGGTCGCCAAGACTGGTGACTAAATAATGGCTTTCCCGGTCGATAGAGCCAAACCGGCGCTGTTTAATGCGCAGTAAGCGGTTCGCTAAGTCGGTGATAATTGCCGCATTGCGGTAGTTAGTATGCAGAATACGGGTAATCTGCCCAGTTTCTAGATCATCCGCCCGATAAAACATCGATTTCAGGTTAGACCATGAAAAGAAATTTGGATGAACAATTTGATTGGAGTCGCCACACAGTAGAAATTGCGTGGGATTTTTTAAATTACGCAGAATGAGTTGCAACTGAATATTGGTAATATCCTGCACTTCATCCACAATAATAAAATCATAACTCGGCTGAATCAGAGTCAGATAGTCATGCGCCAGAATATTCGGATCATACAGTCGGTGTTCCTTCAGGAACGTCAGATACTTCTCGAACAACGTATAGGCCTGTTCCCGC
>JFJP01029737.1_pt1 | contig 17263 bp, 10 predicted proteins | sample 431651 | NCBI WGS metagenome assembly JFJP01 (sample SAMN02602958, study PRJNA72255) | Microbial mat metagenome, whole genome shotgun sequencing project. | biome: fresh water; feature: sink hole; material: water; isolation source: purple microbial (photo- and chemosynthetic) mats found in... | reverse complement strand
CAACTGGCGGGAAAAACAAAAGGTTCTGAAACTGACTTTCGATACCTTGCAGACCGTGCCGATTGTCACATCGTCCATTCCGTATGGTTCCGTGACAAGGAAGGCGGACGGCTGCGAATATCCCATGGGAGAATGGGTGGACATTTCTTCGGATGAGTTCGGGATATCCCTTTTGTCGGACAGTGTGTTCGCGTATGATGTCCAGGGCGGGGTGGGAGAAGTGCAAGAGGCGAATGTTGATGAATCCTTGAAGGAGACTACCCAAACCGGAAGATCGAATGGTGCGACTGTCGGGCTGACCCTTCTGCGAAGCGCCATTTTTGGAGATCTGCGCATAGAACCCATCGATCTGGATCTGGATTACGATGTGCTCGGACAAGGCATTTCCGAAGGGAAATGGCGGATGGTTCTGCATGAAGGCAGCTGGCGGGACGCAAAAACTCCCCAACTCGCCATGCAGTTCAATAATCCCCCGGTTGTCGTCGTGGAAGCCAATCATGCGGGAACACGGCCACAGGAAGTTTCTTTCATTCAGATGAAAAGCGATTCGACCATCCTGACAACGGCGAAAGCCTCGGAAGAAGGGGATGGCCTGGTTCTCCGGATGTTCGAGTATGCCGGCAACGATGACATGGTTCAGGTAACGGCGAATTGCATCGGGTCCACTTTCGAGGCGCAAGTGTCCACGTATGAAATCAAGACGCTGCTTGTTGATAAAACGGGTTGTGCCAAGGAAACGAATATGCTGGAGAAGTGATGATTCAGGACTGCAACTGACCAAAGACGTGACAGACCTGCATCATGATGGACACGATGTTGGCATAGGGGTCCGGAGAGGAGCTGCCTCATGGATTTTACGCCCAAGCAACGGATGCTGAATGCATACAGGGGATTATTCTCAGACCGCCCCCCTGTTGCGCCGGAATTCTGGTACCTGTTTCCCGCGAAGGTGCTGGGCGTCAGCATGGTGGAATTCGAACGGGAAGTTCCCTTCTGGCAGGCGCTTCAGACAACTTTCCTGAAGTACGGAACGGAAGGGTGGGGTGCGGCCTTCCCGGATGTCATCCATCCGGATGTCGAGAAACAGTCTCGATTTCTGAAAACAACGGAAACCCGGTACCGGGAAAGCATCATCCATCGGTACAAGGGGAAAATACTGGAATCCTCACAAATCTATGACATGCAGGAACCCTCCTGGGTGGAAAAGCATCTTGTGGAGGACATGGCGGATTTGCCGATCTGCATGGACATGCTGCTGGATCCGGCCGTTGAACTTGATTTCACGCGTGTCAACAAGGCACATGCCGCCGTGGGAGAGGATTATCTGCTTGAAATGTGGATGGGGAATCCGTTCTTCGATTTTTTCGGGAGCATGATGGGATTCGAGAAGGCCGTGGACTATTTTATTACAGAATCTGTAGAGAAACTCGAGGCTGACAGGGAGCGGTATATCAACCATCAGAAACGGTTCATCCGAAAAGTTTGCGAGAACACCCCCTTCGAATCGTTTGCCATCGGCTGCTCCTATTCCTGCAATTCACTGCTGGGTCCCAATCTGTGGCGGCAGTGGGACAAACCTTACATAAAGGCGATGGCCGATGAGATTCATGCGCATGGCAAGCTTCTGCATGTTCATTTTCACGGGAGAGCCATGGAGACCGTGGCGGATTTTGCCGAAATCGGCATTGATTGCGTTTGCCCTTTTGAACGCAGTCCCGGCGGAGATGTCGATGGACTTGCGGGTTTGAAACAGGTGCGAACCTTGTTGGATGACAAAGTGACCATGAATGGCAATGTCCATACCGTCGAAACGCTTATCAGGGGCACCCCGGAAGACGCAAGAAATGAAGTCCGCCAAATCAGGAATGCCTTTGCCGGTTCTGCGAGATTCATCATCGGGACGGGCGACCAGGTGGGCCGGGAAACGCCCGAAGACAACATCTGGGCCATGATTGACGAGGCGAAGCGATAAGGTTCATGAGCCTCCTGTAAATGGAGAGAAAATAGGGGAAAGCATGACGCCAAAAGAAAGAGTGATTGCTGCCTTCAAGTTGGAAATACCGGACAAGGTTCCGACGATGGAGATTGATTTCCAACTGCATCGCGAGCTTCTCGGGAGAAGCCTGATTTTGGGGAAGGACCTTGCCGACCTTCGGGGAAAAGACAAAGAACGTGCGCTTCGGCAGAATGCCGAAATTTACGTGGAAACGGCGAACACGTTGGACTATTCAGCCATAACCATTCATCCGCCGGCCATTGAATGCAGTCCGGGATATATTCCGCCGTGGAGCTATCCGGACATGGAAGACGAGTTATCGGTTATCCGCATGGTGCACAAAATGGCTGGAGACAAGTTTCTGGTTGCAATGGGAATTGACGGCACATACTCGATTCCCGACGGGAAGGAGTACCTGGAGTTTGTATACAGCCTTCAGGACAACCCGGAGGAAAAGAAGGCGGAAGCACTGAAGCGTGTGGACTGGGCCGTCGAAATCATGAAAAGGATGATTGCAGCCGGCGCTTCCATCATGTACAACTGTTCCGATTATTGCTTCAACAAAGGCCCGTTCCTTTCTCCTCCGATGTTTGAAGAATTTGTTCATCCGTATCTGAAAAGGCAAACAGATGCATTGAAAGCGGAAGGTGCCTATGTGATCAAGCATACTGACGGAAATATCCTGCCGATTCTTGAAATGCTGGTGGATGCCGGTCCTCATGCCATCCAATCGATTGATCCGATTGCCGGGGTGGATATCAGGGAAGTCAAAGAAAGATATGGAAAACGGATATGTTTGATGGGAAATGTAAATACCATCCATCTGCAGATGGGTTCGAAATCGGAAATCGTTCAAAGTGCTGAGTATTCGCTGCAATCAGGCATGCCCGGGGGAGGATACATCTTCTCCAGCTGCAATTCCATCTTTGAAGGCGTACCGCTGGACAACTATCTTATGATGCTCGGTGCAAGGGAAAGGATGGGAGATTATGAATCGCGGCTTCCGAATGGAGGATTAGCATAGTGACACACAGGGAGCGGGTTGTGAATGCATTTCTGCATAAAGAGGGCGACCGTGTTCCAAAGGGAGAACCCTGGATTGCGGGAAGTCTTGCCAATAAACTACTCGGTCAAGCCTATCCGCTGGATTATCAGCACTTTGTGCGGGACCGGGAAATTAGAAGTTTTTTGAACATGGACCTGATCAATCTGGGCGATTGGCCTTCCGAAGAAATCGGCATGGACAGCAATGGAAACCGAAAATATCGAAGCCTTTATGGGTATGAGTTCATTGACAATGGGAAAAGCAAACATATCACGAAACCGCCGGTCGATGACATCGATCATGCGGACAAATACAGGATACCTGATATCGGAAAGGTTTCCGGAAAAATCATCTCGGACTTCAAAAAGAATACCGACTTGTTTGTCATGGGACAGATCGGCGGTCCGGTCAGTATGCTGGACGAGATGTTTCCCATGGAAGACTACCTTGTGTACTGTCTTACAAACACAAAGGAAATGAAGTCGATCACGGAAAAAGTGATGGAATTCGAGCTGCAGAAAGCCAAGCTGTTCATCGATTGCGGAGCGGATGCCATTTTTTTTGCGGATGACATCGCTTTCAACGCAGGTGCGTTTCTGCCGCCGCATATCATGAAAGAAATTGTCTATCCCTTCTACAAGCGGACTGTGGCGGAAATCAAGAAGCACAGCCCGGTTCCGGTCATTTTTCATTCAGACGGCGACCTCAACGAGGTCATGAACCATATTGTGGAGGCTGGTTTTGACGGAATCCAATCACTCCAGCCGTCGGCCGGCATGGATATCACTCAAATCAAGAAAGAATATGGAGATGTTCTTTGCCTGATGGGGAATATCGATCTGGATTATGTGATGACATTTGCCACACCCGCAGAAGTGGTGGATATTGTAAATAGAACCATTGACATTGCCGCTCCTGGCGGAGGATTCATTCTCAGTACCTGTAACAGCCTTGTGGATGCGATTCCACCGGAAAATGCAATCGCCATGTATCGAACAGTTTTTCCGGGATAAATGGGACTAAGGCAGCAAGCCCATGATTGACGAAGCGAGGCTAAATCGGTCATGATTGATATGGCGAAGTGGTAATCGGGGGATTCGGTTTCTGCATTGCACGGGACGGGGGCAGTTCATGCGGTTCAAGGGAAAATGGAAGACCCGGCGTTATCTCAGAAGCATCATCCTGTTGATGACCACCTCGGTCCTGGCGCTCCTCATTGTGTTTTCCACGGCGATTTACCTGAATGTCGAGAAGGCCGTCATGCAGAATGAGGAAAGGGTCAACCGCAAACTCCTCCTGCAGGTCAAGTACAATATTGACCAGATGCAGGAGATGATCGATACGCTATGCCTCTCCGTCTATCTGAATGCGGATGCCATGTCGCTGATGTATGGCAGCAGCTCGGAGTATGAGGACCTCACGATTAAAATCAACAGGCTTCGCACCATGTACCTCGATATGAATCCCTATGTTCATTCCGTCGCCATCCTCAACAAAAACAACAAACGATATTCCACCAGCAACAATGGACTTCTGTTTGATGATACGGCACTGAACAGCTTCATCAGGGAACAGAAGGGTCAACTGCCAAAAATCAGACCAGTCATGCGGGAGATTGAAGAGACAACACCTGGCTACACCGTGCCCGTCAAACGGAGAGTCTTCACCTATTTTCTGTATGATTCGCTGGACAGGGACAATATGCCGGAAGGAGCCGTCGTCGTCAACATCAAGAGCGAATGGCTGCTGGAGAGCATCATGGCGCTCAATGCCACGGATGGGCAGATGGATGACAGGCTTTTTCTGGTTGATTCCAACACGCAGCTTATCCCCGCAGGCAAGGACGAGTCGGATATTCAGGAATCCGTTCTTGCCGAATATTTGGCGAAGGGGGCGGGAAACACCCTGGGAGAGAGTGAAACCGGGGCTTTCCGCATGAAGGCAAAGAACAGGGAATACCTGGTGTCCTATGTGCTGTCCAAGAAATCCGGCTGGGTCATTCTGAAGACCCAACCGACGCTTGAAGTGTATTCCTACATCAACAAGCTGAAAACCAGCATCCTTTTCATCTCGTTGCTCTTCCTCTCACTCACCGTACTGGTTTCCGTCACGGTTTCCAGCAGAATCTACCGCCCGATCCGGAACCTGCTCGAGGAAATGACGGAACGAAGCCCACGCGGCATGGAAGAAGCCGCGCCGGTTGATGAATTCTCCTATATCCGATCCGTACTCATCCATTCTTCCGACCTTGTTTCGAGCTATATGGCGGAGCGGTCCACCAACCGCTTCATCATGAAAACGTACTTTCTCCGCAAACTGCTGGTGGACAGCATGGCCATCGGGCAGGAGGAGTTCGTCAAGGCAAAAGAGGAATACGGAATTTCCCTTCAGCCGGATCAGCCCATACGGACAGCCATCCTGCGGATCGACTGCGTCGGGCGGGGAGCCAATGTTCTGAGCCCATCGGACATGGAACTCGCGCGAACCATCATGATGAAATTCATCATGGAAGTCTTCACGGGGAAATGCCCGTTTGAAATGGCGGAGATCAATGAGGATGTCATTCTGCTGATTGGCTGCGACGGGCTTCAGACCGATCAGCTGGAGAACATGCTTCGGGAAGCGCAAAGGCAGGTGGCTGACCATTGCAGCGAAACTTTTTCAGTGACGGTCAGCGATCCGGCAGCCGTGCTCGGGGAGATTTCTCGTCAGTACAATCTGGCGCTGGGCAATTCGATGTATGGCTACGTTTTCGGAACCCAATGTCTGATTCGTCCACAGGATGTGTCGGTGAACAACGCCTGCAGGTTCCGATCCTTCTCCACCACGCTGGAACGGAAACTTGGCGAGGAAATCAAAGGGGGGAACCTGGAGAGCACGGAGGAAGTGCTGGCAAAAATCCTGGAAGAGATCAAGGGGCTCAGCTACAAGAACATGGTCCTTTCCGTCATGCACCTGGTGAACGTGATCAGCGATGCCGTCGAAGAAATCAACCATACCCGCCTCGAGACGGTCTTTACGGACTACAATGCCTTTCAGAACATTCTGGAAGCATCCACCATCACAGATCTGCATGAGGAATGCATGACGATCTTCAAGCAGATCATGAACCGGCCGACGGATCTGGAGCGGGAGAAGAAAAGCATTCTGGCCGATGCCGTCAAGGAAATCATTCAGGCCAATTACGGGGATTCATCGCTGTGCCTGCAGCAGATAGCCGGCGTCATCCGCATGTCTTCCGTATATGTCGGCAAAGTGTTCAAGATGCATACCGGGTTGTCGGTCGCGGAGTACATCAATGAAATCCGTTTGAACAAAGCCGCCGAGATGCTGCAGGAAACAACGGCCGGCATCGGGGAAATATGCACGAGAATCGGCATGGAGAATGAAAGCTACTTCTACAAGCTATTCAAGAAAAAATACGGTTCGACGCCAAAGGAATTCATGCTGAAGCGTGTAATTCACTCAAAAAGGAACACGATTTCACCCGGTGTGTTATAGAAAATGCACAAAACTTTAAAAAGTACAATGCAAAATGCACAAGAAATATGGATTTTGCACTGGCTGTTTAGGCATATTGGCATACAATCATGGTAACGCATTCAGAAGGAGTGACACCATGCAGCCAATACGCCGAAGATATTCCCTCACCAACAACTTCACCCTGCTCCTGATGGGCGCACCGGCCCTGCTGCTGCTGCTTGTCTTCAATTATCTGCCGATGATGGGCATCGTGATTGCATTCAAGGACTTTCATTTCGACAAGGGCATCTGGGGAAGCGATTGGGTGGGTCTGAAAAATTTCGAATTCTTCTTCACGTCCGACAATGCCTGGCGGGTTACCCGCAACACACTTCTGCTCAACGCGGCCTTCATCGTTACAGGCACGTCGCTTACCGTGATCCTCGCGCTCATGCTTTTCGAGCTGGGTCAGCGGGCGGTAAAATTGTATCAGACCATCCTGTTTTTTCCGTATTTCCTTTCCTGGGTCGTCGTCAGCTACTCCGTCTATGCTTTGCTGAGTGGCGATTACGGCGCGGTCAACGGACTGCTGGGTCATTTCGGCATAGAGCCGGTTCTTTGGTATTCGGAGCCCAAATACTGGGTCGGCATCCTGATCTTCGCGAATTTCTGGAAATTCGGTGGCTATTACATGCTGCTTTTCTATACCAACCTCATGGGAATCGACACCAGTTTATATGAAGCGGCCGCCATTGATGGCGCGAGCAAGCTCCAGCAAGTCAGGCACATCTCCATTCCCATGCTGACGCCGCTTATCATCATGCTGACACTGCTGAGTATCGGGCGCATCTTCTACTCGGATTTCGGCATGTTCTATTTCCTTCCCAAGGACTCCGGCGCGCTGTATCCGGTCACGGATGTCATTGACACCTATGTGTACCGAGCCTTGCGCAATACGGGGGAAATCGGCATGGCTGCCGCTTCGGGTTTCTACCAGTCGGTGGTTGGGTTCGTGCTGATTTTTGCATCCAACCTCCTGGTGAAGAAGACAAATCCCGAGAATGCGATATTTTAGGATCACCACGGTGAGCCTGAACTGTTCAGGAAAGACCCGCAGTGAGATTGTGCAATACAATCAATACCCGCGACAAGAATCAGCCATTTAAAGGAGAACCACGATGACACTGCACAAAACAAGAATCAATCCTGCGCATATCGTGCTGCATGTTGCCTTCCTCATCTTGTGTGTGGCCTTTATCATCCCTCTTCTCTACATCGTGTCCATCTCCTTCACCTCGGACATTGAAATTGCCAACAACGGGTACCTGCTGTTTCCCAAAAAGATCACAACGATGGCCTATTCATACATGTTCAGGACACCGGTCCAGCTGGTGCGTTCCTATGGGGTTTCCGGACTGGTCACAGTCGGGGGAACAATGCTGAGTCTGTTCTTCACCACTTTGCTTTCATATACGCTGGCCCGGCAGGACTACAAGTTCCGCCGTCCCGTCTCCTTCTTCGTCTTCTTCACCATGCTGTTCAACGGCGGACTTGTGCCCACCTATATCCTGATGACCCGGTACCTGCACCTGAAAAACAATCTGCTGGTGCTCATCCTTCCCTATCTGGTCAATGCCTGGTTTGTCCTGCTGATGCGCAGTTTCATATCCACACTGCCCCTGTCCCTGGTGGAATCGGCGAAAATCGATGGCGCGGGAGAATGGCGAACCTTTTTCTCCATTATTCTTCCACTGGCAAAACCCGCTCTGGCGGCCGTTGGCCTGATGATCGCCTTCAACTACTGGAACGACTGGTGGCTCAGCCTCCTGTACATCGATGAAGACAAGCTCATACCCCTGCAGTATCTGCTGTACCGGACCATGAGCAACATCATGTACCTGACGCAACAGCTTTCCACTAGTGTGAGTGTGAACATCAAGGATATACCCACGGAATCGGCGCGCATGGCGATGTGCATTCTTGCTGCCGGGCCCATGCTCATCGTATTTCCCTTCTTTCAGAAACACTTCGTCCGAGGCATCACGGTGGGAGCCATCAAGGGCTGATTGATGCGAACCGGGTCTGATTTAGGCAATCTGCCATACATCTGTCCTGTGGAAAATGGCTTATAGGAACAGTCTGCCATCCAGCTGTCCTGTGGAAAACGGCTTATATGGGAAACCATTGGCAACTAAATATTACAAGGAGGAACCCCAATGTCAAAGTCAAAACGTCTCAGAATGACATCTTTGTTTATCCTGCTTGCCCTCGTCGTTGGCATGTTCGCCGGCTGCGGAACAGCCGCACCAGCCGCCTCCACTTCTCCCTCCGAATCGGTCGCCGCTTCGGAATCCGCATCCGTGGCACCCGAATCTTCGGCCGCGGAAGCCACACCGGAAAAACTTGAACCGGTGGAGCTGCTTCAGTATATCGTGGGCTCGGAACAGCCGGACATTCAGACCGTCGTTGACGCCATGAATGTCATCCTGAAGGAAAAAATCAATGCCACCCTGAATCTCAAACTCATTGACTGGGGAAGCTACGACCAGAAGATGAAGGTTATCATCGCCGCCGCGGAACCTTTTGATATCTGTTTCACGGCACCCTGGATCAACAATTACTACGACAATGTCAACAAAGGTGCGTTTCTTCCCATGGACGATCTGATGCTCAAGTACGCGCCGAACGCCACCAAGGCCATCCCGCAATCCTACTGGGATGCCACGAAAGTCAACGGAAAGATTTATGGCTTCCTGAACTACCAGATATTTGCAAGAACCGATGCCATCGCAATTCGCAACGATGTGGCCAAGGAACTCGGGTTTGATCCGACAAGCGTAAAGACGCTCCGGGACCTGGAACCTTTCCTGCAGGCCGTCACCGACAAGAAGAAAGACATGATGACCATCAACATAGCTGGCAGCGGTGGGTTCAATGTGTGGTACGAACGTACGTTCAACACGGAAACCATCATCAGTCAGGATGTGCCCGGTGCCATCCAAATGGATGACATGAATGCCAAGGTTGTCAACCAGTTCGCTTCACCTGAATACAAGGAAATGTTCCAAATCGTCCGCGACTGGTACCAGAAGGGCTTCTTCCCCAAGGATATCGCCACGGTCACGGATACCACGGGCAATCGTCGTGCCGGCAAGTATGCCGTCGAGACGGAAGGCACCTTCAAGCCCGGTGGACTTGCCGAGTTGGCTTCCATGATGAACCTGACGACGGGTGATTTCACGGAAGTGCTCATGTCCAAGACGTATGCCTCCACCAGCGGCATCATCGCCACAATGCATGCCATCAGCAAGAACACAGCCAACCCGGAACGCGCCATGATGTACCTGGAATTGATCAACACGGACAAGGACCTGTATAACACCATGTGCTTCGGTGTGAAGGACAAACACTACACCGTGGATGCGGACGGATATGTGGAGGCCATTCAGAACGGCGGATGGAATCCCATCACGGATTGGGAATATGGCAACCAGTTCAATGCGCTGTACCGCAAGGGCAATGAAAAGGGCAACTGGGACAAGACGGTCGAACTGAACCAGAGTGCGGTCATGTCTCCCATCATTGGCTTCGCATTTGACCCGACACCGGTCAAGACTGAAATCGCCCAGTGCCAGGCCGTATCGAAAGAGTACATGCCGTTGCTCGGATGTGGCTCCGCCGACCTGGACACGAAACTGCCCGAATTCCTCGATAAGCTGAACAAAGCCGGCAGTGAAACCATTGTGGCAGAGATCCAGAAACAGATCGATGCCTGGAAAGCGACCAAGTAAAAAAGAACTGAAGTCTGAAATCTGAAATCAGAACCCGGAAACGGAACTTTGAGTTGGGTTCGAAAAACATATGAAAGCGGGAGGGTGCACGGAACTGTGTCGTGCACCCTCTTTTTCATGTTTTGCAGGGTGTCAGGTCCATCACGGATTTTCGTTCCATAATCTGGTCACTGGCAACGATGACGCTTTCAACCTTTTTACCTGCGATCTTTTCCAGCAGCATATCGGCAGCGATCTGCCCCATGCGCAGCTTGTCAAATCCAATCGTTGTCAAAGGCGGATCCACATAGCGGCTCAGCAGGATGTCATCAATGCTGATGAAGGATAAATCTTCGGGCACGGACATCCCGCGCGTTTTCAGTTCGTTCATGGCGTCAATAGCATGGATGTCGCCGACAAAACAGATGGCCGTAGGTTTCTCCTTGCAGGCAAGGATGTTGTCGAGGCAGTCGATGGTCCCCTGTTTGTCGTTCGCATTTTTCTGGATCCAGGCGGGCTGAATGGACAGATTGCTTTCCGCCAAGGCGTTCTGGTACCCGGTCAGACACTGGAGGTAGTAGCTCGGAAGCCAATCGGAACCGCAGAATGCGATGCGGGTATGACCATGGGCGATCAGGTGATTCACCGCCACATAGATGGACTTTTCACTGTCCACGCTGACATGGGTATGGGTCCGATCCGGTTTGTGGATATCGATCATGACAAATGGGATGCCCAGATTGTCAATCTCGGAAAGCAGGGAGGGTTCCATATCCTGCAGCAGGATGGCGCCGTCCGCATCCCGCTGCAGCAGGATTCTTGGAAGCATGTCGCCGTCTCCGGATGTCTTGAGGTGCGTGAAAACCACATTGTAGTCAGCTTCCGAGAGCCTTTCCGTAAGGCCCCGGGATATTTCGTAGTAATATAGATCCGAGAAGGGCGAAGCACTCGAAGGATAGATGAGCGCGATATTGAAGCTTTTTTTCAGGGACAGCTTCCTGGATGAGGCGTTTGGATGGAATCCTGTGGCCTTGATGACTTCCCGCACCTTTTCCCGTGTGGCGTCACTGATGCCGTCTTTGCCGTTCAGCACAAAGGACACTGCGGTCGGAGAAACTCCGGCCATTTTTGCGATATCATCGATTGTCAGTCTTTTCGTGCTGATGCTCATTCTGTAGCCTCTTTTTCTGCGAATCATTTCGGCAGGTTTTTCTGGCAACGCATGGGTCGTCTGTGCCGGCAAGCTGAAGCCGAAACGATCTCCGGCAGGGTTAAGAATTTGACACCTCCTATTCTATACCTCATTGATGCATGGATTCAACTAAAGTCGGATAATTCGCTTAATCGACCTTCCCATCATCAGGGATTTGCCTTGTGATCTTTATGAATTCAAGGATTTCTTGACATCATGAACTTCGATATATACACTTGACTAAAGCGTATTAGAATGATCGTGTTTGAGTAACAGGATTTTTGTTCCGACAAGGTGGCACCGGATGATAGGTTTTCATGAAATCACACCGACTTTTTATTTCAGGAAAGATCAGGACTCCTTGCAGCAGCTGGTTCGGGTGTTTCTTCGCAATGAGGGAAGCAGCACGGATGCTGTGCTGAGAATCAGCATGCAGGGGCGGGCTGTCTGGTGGAAATCCTTCGAGGTGCCCCCCGGCATTTCGCTGCACGATGTCCTGATCCCTGAAATCACACAGGCTTGTAAGGCGGAATTTTCCCTGATCAATCGGGGAATAAGCTGCGACAGTCGGGAAGTTCAACTGGAAGTGCAGCGTAAATGGACGGTTCATGTGGTGCAGACCTCGCATCACGATCCCGGTTATACGGATTTGCCTTCCCTTGTCCTGCGGCAGCATGACGGATTTCTGAATGAAGCCATTGATCTTGCGGAAGCGACGTCTTCTTATCCGGAAGATGCGCAGTTCCGCATGGTCATTGAACAGGCGTGGTCCATCGACCATTTGCTGAAGCACATGCCGGAAGACCGCAAGAATAAAATCGTTTCTCTGATGTGCGCCGGACGTTTTGAGCTGACAGCCCTTTTCGGCAACATGACCTCCGAAATCTGTGGCCATGAAACCCTGATGCGGGCCTTATACCCTGCATTCGGCATCAAGCGGAAATACGGTGTCCCCATTGTATCCGCCGAACACAATGACATCACCGGCATCAGTTGGGGGTTGTCCCGCGTTTTGACGGATGCGGGCGTGAAGATCTTCTGTCCGGGGATTCCTTTGTACTACAACTGGGGCACGGCAGGGATGCCTTCTTTCTGGGATCAGGAAAGAATCTTTGGGCGGGAAGGACCTGGCGCATTCTGGTGGGAAGCCCCATCCGGGAAGCGGCTGCTGTTCTGGTGCAACAACTCCGGCTGCGGCGGGTCAACCTGGCGAACACTGCCGGATTTGGAAGACGCACTGAAGCGTATTTCAGATCAGGGGTACCCATGGGATGTCCTTCGTTGGCCGGTTGGAGGCGGGAATCGGGACAATTCCCCCTATATCGCCGGTTATGCGGACACCATCAGGAACTGGAATGAGCAGTGGGTTTTCCCACATCTGGTCTGCAGTACAAATGCTCGGTTTTATGGTGATTTTATTTGTCAGGATTTGTCGAACCTGCCTGTATGGCGTGGGGAACTGCCGGGACAGGATTATCCTTCGGGCGCCACCTCGACGGCAGCGCCGCTGGCGGCAAACCGTACCGCGCATCAGATCCTGGTTTCCGCGGAAAAGCTCTCCGTACCGGCGGAGAGTCACGCGGCAAGGCGATACCCGGCAGAAATCCTTTCGGAAGCATGCGAAGAAATTCTCTGGCATGACGAACATGCATGGGGGTATCATTTTCCATGTGGTCCCGCCATGCGGGCCTCCCGGCATGAAAAGGCCCTGCATGCTTATCGGGCGGAAGCGCTGGCTCAAGGTGTTCTGGATAAGGCAATGGCATCGCTGGCTGATCGCATGCAGCTTGGAGAAGGCTTCCATCTTGTCGTGTTCAATTCGACTTCATGGCCCCGCACCGCACCGGTGCAGGCCCCTCTGCGAGAAATGGACAACAGCGGCAGCGAAATGCGTGCTGTTTCGGCTGAAAAGGATCCGCGCGGGGTGGGTTTTCTCAAAGGATATGTTCTGGGAGACCGTTTTCATACGATTTTGCCATCATCCTTCCTGGATGGCGGATTTGCTTTGCAGGATACGGTTACGGGAGAGGATGTTCCCTATCGAATCAGGGAGATTGGTTCTCCCATGGACCCGGTGCCTTATTCGGAAGAACGGCTGGGAATCGGTTCCGGTACGAAGCGTTACGGGTTTTTCGAGGTACCGCTGGGATTGAAACGCGACGTGTGCTTCGTTGCGCAGGATGTTCCGGAGATGGGATGGAAAGCCTATCGGCTGGTTTCTTCAGAAAACAGCACATGCCTTTCGGCATTGGCGGATGATTTGGCAAACGCGCCGTTCGAGGAATTGGCCTCCGAAACGATTCATAACCAGGGCGGGTGCATTGGGAACGACCATTACCAGGTAACGGTCGATGCCCGTGGGGTTCTTTCAAGTATCCTTGACAGGCAGGCAAACCGGGAACTGATCGACGGTTCGCAGACCCATGGTCTTTTTTCCCTGCTGGTCCGACAGGGCAATTCCCCGGAAATCGTGGGAGAAGAATGCCTGGGTATTTCTGTGGATAACGGGCCTGTTTTTTCGGAAATCATCATTCGGTCGCGCGCATTCGGGCACCCTGAAATCGAAAAGAAAATCACCCTGTACGAGGGAATCAAACAGATTCATTTTGCCATAAAGGTGTTGAAGGACTCGACCCCCTTGTTGAATGCACACATTGCCTTTCCTTTTGCCGCAGAAAAACCAGAATTCCGGTATGAAGGATGCCTCGCTGTGATGACCCCCGTGAAGGACTACCTGCCGGGATCTTTTTCCGATACCATCGCCGTGCAGAATTGGGTGAAAATGAAGGATGGAGATTTCAACATCCTGTGGAGCAGTCTTGACGCCCCGATTGCAGGCTTCGGAAGATTGTGGCCCGGATATGTATCCCCCGCTCATCGAGCCGTGATGGATGAATGCATCCTCCATCTTCCGCAAAAGGAAACCGACTTCGATACGGGCCACATTTACTCCCAGGTTTTCAACAATAATTTTGGAACGAATTTCTCCGTTTCACAACACGGTGAGACACTCTTCCGATATGTCCTGTCAACGGAATCCGGGGAAGTTTCGGATGCGGACGCCGCCAGGTTCGGTTGGCAGGCGATCACCCCGCTGAATCAGATTCTGACGGATCGTGCCTGGCCGGTTGTTGGAGGAGGAATTCCCAATGGATCCATCACCGATATCGGTCTTGTCTTGTCTGGCAGTTTTGTGAAGACAGACAATGACAAAATCGCCATCCTGACCTGCAAAAAAGCGGAAGATGGGAACGGTACGATCCTGCGTCTGTGGAATCTTACCAGTGCAACCGAAAGAGCAAAAGTGATTTTTCCGCTAACCGGAACCATTGAAGCCATGCGCACAAACCTGTGCGAGGAAAACACGGGAGACAAGGTTTCCTGTTTCGGCAATACAATGGACGTGGAAATCGGGGCTGAAGATATCATTACCATTCGTGTTTCTGGCATGTAAATGGCTCGCACATGCCACATCTCTGAAATATTGGCGGGCAGATTACCATATGTCTGCTTGTAAATCAGGAGGATGCATGTCTGAGATTGTGGAAATGACAAAGTGGAAAGTGCGATTTTTCTCCATTTGGACCGGTCAGGCTTTTTCACTGTTCGGCAGTTCTCTGGTCAGCTTTTCCCTTGTCTGGTGGCTTACGCAAAAAACCGGATCAACCACCATTCTGGCCATCGGCACACTGGTAACCATTCTGCCCCCCATCGTCCTGGGACCCTTTGCAGGAACACTGGTGGATCGCTGGAGCCGCAGGGCCGTGATGATCATCGCCGATACCATCATAGCCCTGATCACATTGGGATTGATGATTCTATTCGGTTTGGGACTTGTCGAGCCCTGGCATCTGTTTGTCGTGATGTTCCTGCGTTCATTGGGCGGTGCCTTTCATTCACCGGCCATGATGGCGGCCACAACGCTCATGGTTCCAAAAGAACAGTTGACTCGGGTTGGAGGAATGAATCAGACCCTGGGAGGGTTGGTGCGTGTCGTGGCACCTCCGGCCGGCGCATTTCTGATCGGCCTCCTGCCGATGCACTGGGTGCTGTCTGTAGACATTCTGACGGCTGTTCTCGCTGTCCTGCCGCTTTTGTTCGTTGACATTCCGCATCCCGTGCGGATTGCGACAGACGATGAAAAACCGTCGGTGCTTCGCGAGATGGTTGCAGGACTTCATTTTGTCTGGTCCTGGCGGGCATTGTTCTTCATCGTTTCCTCCTGTACACTGGCAAATGTCTTTCTGGGTCCTGCAAGCTCCTTCATGCCATTGCTGATTACGCAGGACTTTGGCGGAGGTGCCCTGCAGCTGGGTTATGTCAGTTCGGCATCAGGAATCGGCGTCATCGTCGGAGGGTTTGTGATGAGCCTGTGGGGCGGGTTCAGGCGGAGACTCATCACCAGTGCCACCGGGTGGATCGGAATCGGGATTGGGTATGTAGCCATCGCTTTCGTCCCGGGAGCGGCTTTCTATGGATTTCTCGGGCTTATGTTTTTCATCGGATTCATGACGCCGGTGGGCTGCGCGCCTCTGGATGCCTTCTATCAATCCTGTATTCCGCCGGACAAACAAGGCCGTGTCTTTTCCGTACTGGCCAGCATCGACGGGGCAACCATGCCTTTGGGCCTTGTCATTGCGGGTGTATTGGGAGGGGTCGTCCCCCTGCGGGTCTGGTATTTCCTTGTGGGTGCATCCCATGCCTTGCTGGGCATATCCTGGATGTTCCTTCGCTTTATCCGTCATGCCGAGGATCACCCGCCGAGGGGTGCCGTTGCTGGTTTCTCGGTGGAAACAAGTCTTGAACAAATGAAGGACGAATCATGACCAAAGGGAGGACATCTCATGAATCCAATCATGGAAACGAGTCTGCATGGCACTTGGACCTTCACTCCTGAAAACGGGATAACCACCGACATCCAGGTTCCCGGCGGAGGCTGGCTGAAGCAGGACTTCGACTGCGAGGCGGGAACCTATGAAACCATTATTGCCATTCCAGATTCAGGCAGACCTCAGGCAGTGCGGCTGGAATTAGGCGCTGTAAATCATATCGCTGAGTATTCACTTTGCGGGCTTGATGAGGATGTGTTCGTGAAGATTCACGAGGAGGTGACGGCCTTTACTCCTCAAGTCGTGGATCTGACGCCTCATGTACTGCCGGGAAAAACCTATCGGCTCCGTATTTTCGTGCGTGCCTACCAGGACGGCCATCCTGTCGCGCCGCACTGGGCGGAATGGAACGAATGCATTGCGCGCGGCATTTTCCGGGATGCCTTCATCAGGGTGTATCCGGACGTTTTCATCAGCGACGCGTTCGTGAAGCCTTCCGTGAAGGACAACAGTCTGATGTGCGAGGTCTGCGTAACCAATGCTTCCAATCGGGATCGTTTTGTCATGATTTCCGGGAAACTGAAAAGCTGCGGTGACAGTTCTTTTTCATATCCGGAAATTCAGGATATGAAAATGCTTGTGAAAGCCGGCGATATTTCGACTGTCTCTGTCGGGCCTATAGCGTGGCAGGCTGGCCATGACAGCTATTGGTGGCCGAATGTGCCCTATCGGGAGGGGTACCGGACGGTGCTGCATGGGGTGGAGTTCACGCTGTCTGATATGATTCCGGCAGATGAAAAGATAGATGACAAGCCAGAGGCGTCATCCTTTCCGGGGGGAAATGCTGCACATGAGCCGGCTCCCGTTCACAAGACAGAAACCCGGTTCGGATTCCGGGAGCTCCGTCAGGAAGGTCCGTATTTCAAACTGAACGGGGAACGCGTCAACTTCCGGGGAGACAACCTGCAG